>SCPN01000187.1_pt1 | contig 322792 bp, 294 predicted proteins | sample 6106831 | NCBI WGS metagenome assembly SCPN01 (sample SAMN10720447, study PRJNA508395) | human gut metagenome | isolation source: Participant 1, 0 month
GATGAATATGTTTAAAGTTCGTTTCTCTTATGGTAAAGTAGGTAATGATAATGTCGGAACGCGATTCCCCTATCTTTATACTATTGCAGACCGTTATAAAAACGGGGATAATGAGATTATTTATGGAGGATACGATTGGGCACAATATCCTTCAAGTTATTCGTTTGGTGGTTTAGGATTTGCAGATGTAGCCTCCAATGGTATCACTTGGGAGGTTGCTGAAAAGAATGACTTAGGTATAGACCTTGCATTGTTTAATGATAAATTTACTGCAACGATCGACTATTTCGATGAAAAACGTACCGGAATTTATATGGTTCGTAACTACTTACCTCAGATTGTCGGTTTGAACGGGCATAATCCGGCAGCAAATGTAGGTGCTGTAAGTTCTAAAGGTTTCGATGGACACTTCTCATACAAACAGAGAATCAATGACGTGAATTTAACTGTACGTGGCAATATCACTTATAGTAAAAATGAAGTACTGGAAAGAGATGAGGAGAATAATGTATATGCCTATCAGATGCAAAGAGGCTATCGTGTGGACCAATGCAAGGGATTAATCGCAGAAGGATTATTCAAAGATTACGATGATATCCGCAATAGCCCGACACAAAGTTGGGGAAAGGTACAACCGGGAGATATCAAGTATAGAGATGTTAACGGTGATGGTGTGATCAATGATGGAGACCAGGTAGCTATCGGTGCAACTAGCCGCCCAAATCTGATTTATGGTTTAGGTGCATCTGCCTCTTGGAAAGGTTTAGATGTAAATGTCCACTTTCAAGGAGCAGGTAAATCAACATTTTTCACTTATGGTAAATGTGTATGGGCCTTTACAGAAGGCGAATGGGGAAATATTTTTAAAGGTATGCTGGACAACCGATGGGTAGATGCTGATACAGCTGAAACATTAGGTATTCCTGCCAATGAAAATCCTAATGCTTCGTATCCACGTTTGAGCTATCAAGGTGACAATGCCAGCAATAATAACTACCGAAACTCTACTCTGGTTGAAAAATGGTCGTTACCTTCGACTAAAACAATTGATGTTGGTTATACACTCCCCAAATCAATTGTTAACAAGATGCACTTTAATAATATCCGTATTTTTTGGTAGGAACAAATCTCTTGACATGGTCTAGTTTCAAGACTTGGGATCCTGAAATGGGCGATCCCAGAGGTGAATCATATCCGTTAACAAAATCGATAACTATGGGTATAAGTGTTAATTTATAAAATAATAGACAACATGAAGAAAAACTATATATTCTATTGATATCAGTTTTGGGTTAGGCATACAATCCTGTTCCTGACTATTTAGACTCTGACTATATTTTAGAGATCGGGAAACCATCGAAAAGTTTTTACGGACAGAGATAAACAGAAGCCTGGTTAGCAAATGCGTTCAGTTATCTAAGCGATGCTTGTGCTGATGTTGTAACAAAAGAGTCACTCCACATTGTTTTGCGGATGATATGTATTACGGTGATGATGACGGTTCCATACAAGAATCCAAAGAGGGTGAATTATCATATAATGAATTTAAAGAAGGATTGTATGATGAGAATACTAAACAAGGTATGTGGGAAAGATGTTATCAGGGAATCCGACAAGCTACTATTTTTATTCAGTATGTCGACATGAACGATAAATTTGAAAGTGAAGCCGAACGGCTTGACTATAAAGCACAAGCCCGCTTTGTCAGAGCTTACTACTATTGGTTATTGCTTCGTAGATATGGTCCGGTACCTATTGCCAGATAACGGACTTGATTATGACGCATCCTACGATGAACTGGCTACTCCACGTGCACCTTATGAGGAGATTGCTGATTATATCAGTCAGGAAATGGCTTTGGCAGCTAAGGATCTGGCTCTAACAAGAGGTCAGAATTCTGCTGCCCGCCCAACTCGTGGAGCAGCTTTATCTGCTCGTGCACTAGCGTTGATTTTATGCTGCTAACCAGCCCACTAGCTAATGGTAAACAATGATGAATTCGCCCAACTATTGGTAGATGACAAAGGCAATCGCTTGCTTTCTCCTGAATATACGAAGAAAATGGGCAAAGCTGCTGCTGCCGCTAAAGATGTCATGATTTAGGGGTATATGAGTTATATACGGCTGATAGACGTACAACAGATTCGCCAGCGGAACCGGCAACAATCAATCCCCATATCATGAAGTATATAGCAATGCCAATTATCCAGAAGGTTGGAAAGAATTGACCCGTTCGAATCTTACCGTTCTGTATTCAATGGTCAAATAGATATATTAAGTAATCCTGAATTAATTTTAGCCGGGGTAGAAATATTGGAGGGCAAAGTATCAGGGATATGGTGGTTCACCAGTTACCACTTACCGCTACCGGATGGAATACATGGGCTGACTCAAAGATTGTGGATGCTTACTATATGAACGACGGAAGCAATTGTCCGGGTATGAACCTGAATATGCGAATGTACCAGAATATAATAACAATCATCGTTTAGACACTCGTCCGCGCTACAGGTTTCACGACTACTGCAGAAGAACATAAACCACTTGCTGCCGGAGTTTCCTTGCAATATGCCGACCGAGAACCACGCTTCTATGCTTCAGTTGCATATAACGGAGCTTATTGGTATTTAGGTAATGAAAAGAAATTGCAGATAGAAATAAACAAATATTCTATTATCGCGGAAAAGGGATGGATATAATGCAGGTATGTTTTGGTTGCGCACGGGTATAGGAGTGATGAAGTATGTGCATCCCGATGACACCTATCAAAATAACAGTATCGACAACCTTCGATATAAGCCGGAGCCGGCAATTCGCTATGCGGACATTTTGTTGATGTATGCTGAAGCTATCAATGAAGTGAGTGAAGGTACATATGATATTCCATCTTGGGATGGAGCTAAGACTCATTCCATTCATCGTTCAGTTGCCGAAATGAGAAAAGGAATTAAGCCTGTACGTATGCGTGCCGGTACCCTGATTTCGATAACAATATATATGCAGACAAGGATGTTTTTCGTATTTATCTGAAACGCGAACGACAAATAGAGTTGATGGGGAAGGAAAGCGTTACTATGATATCCGCCGTTGGAAAGATGCACGGGTAGAAGAGGCAATGCCCGTTTACGGTTGCAATACACTTATGACAGAATCGGATCGCGAAATGTTCCATACACCGATTGCTGTTTGGAATTTGTCGCTACGTTCTCTGATAAAATGTGGTTTTGGCCGATTTCACATGGCGAATTGAAACGTAATAAGCGCCTGACTCAGAATCCAGGCTGGACGTACAATGATTAATCTTAAACATGGTAATAAATATGAAAGGAATATATACTTTACTATTTTCACTAATTGTATTAGTGATGTTCAGTGCCTGTAATGACGAATGGAAAGAGGAGCAGTTTGAGCACTATATTTCATTCAAAGCACCGATTAACAGCAATGGGGTAACTAGAATTAACCTGTCTTATAGCGAAACGGGAAAACAACCTATAGATTGCCTATCCTTGTCAGCGGATCGACTAAAACGATCGCGATATAACCGTTGGGATTGACGCGGATACCTTGCGAACACTAAACATAGCTCGCTTTTCCAGTCGCGAAGACCTTTGGTATAGGAAATGCCCTCTAAACATTACTCTTTCCCTGAAACCGTGCAGATTAAAGCTGGAGAAAATGTAGGCTATCTTGATATAGAGTTTGATCTGACTGGACTGGATTTAGTTGATAAGTGGGTATTACCGCTGACTATTGAAGACGCCCAAATGGTGAATACAAACCGAATTATCGTAAGCATTATCGTAAAGCATTACTCCGCGTCATGCCTTTTAATGATTATTCGGGTACATACGGTGGTACTAACTTACAAGGCAAGTTGGTAGATGCAGGTGCAGGAGAAAATGAGCCATTGGTGAAAAGTGAAATAGTAACTTATGCTATTGATGATGAAACTATATTCTTCTATGCAGGTACAATTGACGAAAGCCGACAGGACCGTAGAAACTACAAAATCATAGCCCATTTTGTTCCGAATACTAACATTGTGGAGTTGACAAGTGATAACTCGAAAACAATGGTTTTAAAATAAATACCCGAGCTAGTAGTTATATCGAAGAAGAGATGGATGCTGTCCGCCCTTATTTATTGAGACGTACCGTTATGATTCGTGATGTTGACTATGAATTTGAAGATTATACTTTAGCGCCGGGAGCCAGAATAAAGTTTCGGTTTGAAGGTACTATCTCCATGCAGCGCAACATTAATACTCAGATACCTGATAAAGACTATTGAATGGGACTAATACGATGCTAATTTAAAAAAGGAAGGAAACTTTAACCTTGAAGTTACCTTCCCTTTATTCTAATACTATCTTTAACATGACCGAGATTCTGCAGACACTCAAGGAATATATTCCTATATCTTTGAGGAAATGAGTGGCATAAAGCTGATGAACCGTACTGATACCAAATATGTCACCTCTTACCAAATATTAAAAGAGATACTTCTTGTTGCCAGACATGATTACCGCATTCAAGAAGTGAACGGTGAATGTAATATTGCTTTATCATACAATCTACTTAGACACACCAGATCGTGATATGTATGTAACTCATCAGAATGGACGTATCGTACGAGAGAAAATTCGCATACGCACGTACGTAAACTCAGATCTCACATTTTTGGAAGTAAAAATAGAAATAATAAAGGAAGAACAGACAAGAGGAGAATCCGCATCGGGGAGTATTGAGTATCAAAGAAGACGGCGGGGATGCATTTTACGTCAACATGCATGGTATGATCAATCACAACTTCTGCCTTTGCTTGAAAACTCATTTCACCTCACATTGTTAACAATCATAAAACCGAACGCCTCACAATTGATACAGGAGTTAAATTCCGTTGCTTACAAAGCGGAAAAATATCAAGTTTGGATAACATTGTTATCATTGAACTAAAACAAGATGGACACAATTCTTCACCTATAAAGAGATACTACGCAAACTACATATACAATCTTCCGGATTTCCAAATATTGTATAGGATCAGCACTTACAGTGTCACATTTAAAATGCAATCGGCTGAAACCAAAGTTGCGCATGCTGAATAAAATAGGGTATATTAATTTTCAATATAAAACATACTTATGGATGAATTAGAATTTCTTGATATAATAGAGTCTCCATTAATAGACGGTGGTGACTTTTTCAGTTACTGCTGCGCTTTGGCTAATTTCTTGGTAACAGGCATTATCATCCATCTTTCTATTATCCAAAGAGCAAGCGGAGAATTATCACTCACCTTCCATTAATAAGTATCAGTATTTTCTTGATGATATTTCTGTTGAGTGTAAAGCTAAAGGTAGGATTTGCTCTCGGCTTATTTGCTATTTTCGGTATTATCCGTTATCGGACTGAGTCCATGCCTGTACGAGAGATGACTTACCTGTTTGTCATTATCGCCATATCAGTAATAAACGCCTTGGGCGTGAAGTAAACTATGGTGGACTAATAGGAGCTAATTTGCTGTTTGTATTATGTATTTGGTTGTGTGAAAGTAATCGATGGCTAAAGCATGTTTCATGTAAACTGATACTCTATGATCGTATCGAACTTATCAAGTCCTCGTGTGAACAAGAACTGATCGCAGATATTAAAGCGTACCGGACTGAAAATTATTCGGGTGGAAGTTGGATACATTGACTTTCTTCGCGATGCCGCTATGCTTAAAATCTATTATGAACCGATGACAAATGAGATAAATACAATTGATACATTAACCAAAATACCACGTGAAAATGAATAAGAAACTTTTAGGTTTGTTTTGTCTTGTATCTTTTGCTTTACAAGCACAAAAGACGATTTGGGTCTATGGACTAGTGTGGGGATGGAAAAAAGATTATTCCGGATTTTGATCTTTCGCTGGAAGGAGAGTTCCGTTCACGCGACAAGTTAAGCGAAGTGGGACGTTGGTCGGGATCGGCAGGCATGGCATATAAAATAACAAACTGGCTGAAAGCCGCAACAGCATACACTTACATCTATTATAATCACCCTTTGGAAATTACAAACAAAGGGAATGTTATCTCTGAATATTGGCAACCCAAACATCGTTTCTACTTCCAACTGACAGGAAAAATAAGTTTAAATAGATTCACATTCTCACTTCGGGAGCGTTGGCAATATACCTATCGCCCCAGTCAGTCTGTATCAAAGTTTGATGGTGACGATGGTAGTCCTAAAGACGATGAATACGTGAAAGGTAAAGGAAAGAACGTGCTTCGTTCTCGTCTGCAAGCAACATACAATATACCTAAATGCAGTCTCACTCCTTACGCTTCGTGTGAATTGACTCATTTGCTTAATGATAAAGGGGCGATTGACAAAACACGCTGGACCTTAGGTATAGAATGGAAGTTGAGCAAACACCACGGACTTGATTTTTACTATTTGTATCAGAATCATGCAGATGATGATGAAGCAAATGGACATGTGATTGGCGCAGGATATACATTTAAATTTTAGATCTATATTATGAATCTTTATAAAATACTACTGGCTTTATTGATTCTAAGTCTGCTTGCAGCCTGTTCTTCGGATAAGGAAAACGATGTGTACACTACTTTACCATTTTCTCTATCCATTTATCAAGTGGCAATGACGATAGAAGGCGGTGAACAAGAAGTCAACGTATCTTCAGGCGGCGCATGGCAATCAAGTATACATTGCGATTGGATGACGCTCTCGCCTTCTTCCGGAGGGATAGGTATCACTAAGGTTCGAATCAAAGTTAAAGAAAATACTTCCGGTTTGCCAAGAAATGGACGGATTGCAATCATCTCGGGAAAAGAAGAAAAGGAATTACCGTTATGCAATCGTCTATAGAGAGAGAAGAAGATTATCTTCGCTTGTTGAATCTGACTATCGACGGAGTAACTACAGCTGTGGATTATGTGAACAATTCGTATTATCTACCTATAGATATGGATGCTGCACAACCTGCAAAGGTCAAAGTTGAGTTTGGCGGCATCGGAGTCGATTTTATCAAGATCGGAGATAAGAAAATTAAGTCGGGCGAAAATATAGCACTGAGCCTGAATCCCGGACAAAATATAGAAATGGAAGCAGGTAACAATACTATTGATAAAATCAGGTCTTGTCGATTGATTGTAACTGGTGTTCCCGTGATTGAGATCTCTGCTCCTGAAGGTATTGAGGATGAGAATAAACGCCCGTGTGACATAGTGCTGACTGATCCTAAACGGCGCACCAACAACTCTGTCTTACGATTTGAGAGCTATGCCGGTATCGAGTTTCGTGGAGCAGGAGCTTTACGTTATGCCAAGAAGTCTTTCAGTTTTAAATTGAAAAACCGTCAAACGAATGAAAATCAAGACGCAAAGCTATTAGGTCTGCGAGAAGATCAATCATGGATACTGGATGCTATGTGGCTGGATTGTAGCAAAATGCGCAATCGTGTTTGTTTTGATCTTTGGAACGATTTCAACACTTTATATTATAGTAATACAGAACCCGAGGCTGTGAATGCTACACATGGCTATCCTGTAGAAATGATCTTGGACGGAGCTTACCATGGTTTGTATATTTTAAGTGATCGTATCGATCGTAAGCAGTTGAAACTGAAAAAGAAAGGTGGTTATCTCTATAAGGGTAAAGAATGGACGGATGAATGTAAATTACAAGGAATCAATACTCCATATAGTAACTCAAACAGGCATGGCAGGGATTTGAGTCCGATTATCCGGACGAGGTGGGTGAAATCGAATTTAAATATCTTTCCGATCTTATCCAGTTCTTCGCTGCAGCATCAAAGAAGAATTTGCCGCCCAATATGAAGAGCGACTGGATGTTTCCTCTGATTGATTATTATTTTATCTTTATTAATCTGCTGTCAGCTTATGATAACACAGGACGAAATGTTTTGGGGTATATACAATGTAAATCTCACTTTATTACCCAAGTTCATTATTCAGCCCTGGGACTTGGATGGTACACTGGGACGCACTTGGGATGCCATCAAACTTGATCCCAAAAAAGGTCTTGGTTTTGACAACGGGCTAATACTCCGTAATGATGCCGGTTCCAAATATTTCCGCCCCTTTGAGAGAATTATGAACGAGAACCCGAACAATATCAAACGCCGGATATACGAACGCCTGATGGCGGTTAAAGATAATGTTCTCAGCCCGGCAAACCTGGCTTCTAAAGTAGATTACTATAAAAGACAGATTGTGGAATCAGGCGCATTGGAACGAGATCGCCAACGGTGGACAGGATATTCTATGTATGGATATGCTAATCCCAAAGAGGAAGCAGAATACATAAAGTCTTGGTATATTGCAAGACTGAAATATTTGGAAACAATTTTTAACGACTTCTAAAGCTTTATATTATGAAACTATTCGCACAGACCTATTATTTACTTCAATTCATAATTTGCTTAATTTGCCTGTCTATCTCCTGCGGAGAAGGAGGAAACGATAATTACTCGGAGACAAATGATGAAAGGAACAAGGAACCTGAAATAACAGTTTCTCCAGTAACTAACTTGGAGGCAAAATCTACACAAATTGCTAATCAACTACTGATCACATGGCAAAATCCGAATACCCCTAATTTACTCGGTGTAGAACTTTCTTATTTGCAAAAGGATGGCGGTACACATAACGGGAAACAAATTATTCAAGGAACAGCTGGGAAAACTGGAAACTATACATTACAATTGCCACAGTACGGAACATATGAGATTTCTGCCATAGCAATAGATAACTATGGTCATCGTTCGTCAGCAGTAACAGTAATTGCTACACCTGCTGAAACCACTGCCCCTTTTTCTTGGGCAACTCTTGCCGACAGTTGTACATATGTCTTAATAGAGCAATTCATGAATAAAAGTAAAGGTACATTTTGGAGTACACCCAAAGATATGTCGAACGAATCGGCTTATATCTACTGGCAACAAGCGCATGCTATGGATGTAGTGATTTACTCTTATAAACGTATTAAAGACACAAATACGCAATTGGCTGCTACTTACCGCACTTATTTTGAACGCTGGTATGCCAACCACGCTAACAATTACCACCGTAATCCATCAGATGAAACCGGCTTCCTAAATGACTTTACTGATGACATGTGCTGGATTTGCCTTACTCTGATACATCTCTCCGAAGCAACAGGTGACGAAAAATTTGCGCAAACCGCTAAAATTGTATACGACAAATACATTATTACTCGAGCATGGACAGATGATAAAGGTACGGGACTTCCATGGAATACCACCCAAAACGACCGTAATGCTTGCACTAATTCTCCGGGTTGTTTGGTAGCTGCTAAACTCTATCAACGATATGAAGATGGAAATTATTTATCTGATGCAAAGAAGTTGTACGAGTATGTGGTCAATAATTCGTATAATGCCGATGGACGAGTGGAGGAACCACCTCTGACTTATACACAGGGAACATTTGGAGAAGCCTGTCGCCAACTATACCATATCACACAAGAAAGTAAATACATGGACAAAGCAAAACAAGTGATCAACTATGCCGCTACAAGCGATCGTTGCTTACGAAATGGCATTTTACGTGACGAAGGCAGCAGTATGGACCAAAGTATTTTTAAGTCTGTCTATATTCCATATGCAGTGAACCTTGCATTAGACGAGGCATCTGGTTCTATAGGCAAACATTTGATAACCTTTCTGAAAAATAATGCTGAAACTTTGCGCATGAATTTGAATCATGCGGCTTACCCAGCGATGTATTGCAATTATTGGTGGGGTGAAATGTGGAAATCCAGTGAACCAGCTTCAATGGGAGCACAAGTAAGCGGGGCTTCGCTAATGGAGGGGATAGCCAGGTTAGAATAATCTTGGTTGGTATTTTCAGGAATATCTCTTTAACTTTATAGAAATAGATTTTCTCTTAATGTGGAAAAATCTATTTCTATAAAGCATGAATGTTATATGAATAAGAAATATTTTCTATAAATATGCAATTAGTAAACAGCAGCAAATTCAAAAAGAATCTAACCATTTATTTCAAGTAGCACTTTTATTTTTCTTCCTCAAAAATCTTATCTTCAAAATTACAACTCCATTAGGCTACTGCTATAAGTGTCTCTTAAACATTCTATTTAAATTAATGAAACAATTCAATTACTTACTTTCCCTTATTGTCATTATTAAAAATGTTATTGTCAGCATTACACTCATTTGTAAAATTATACTTAAATACATCTAGTCTGAACTATAACTAAATTACTCCTCTATTTTCTTGATAAAAAAATAATTGAAAGCATAAGGAAAATCTTCTTTTTACAACACAAATACAACATCGATCGATGTAATATGCTTGTTTATAGAAGATTAGATCAAGGGTGTACGGTTTGGACAGGACCCGGAGAACCAATTATGCACTGATGACTTCGCCGGTCATTGGGCCCATAATGCCAATCTTTCAGTAAAAGCGATCATGGGTGTAGCCGGATATAGCGAAATGGCGCATATGCTTGGTTTATATGATGTTGCAGAGAAATATGCAGGTATAGCCAAGAAAATGGCGGTGAAATGGGAAGAAATGGCAAATGAAGGTGATCATTACCGCCTTGCTTTCGACCGTGAGAATACCTGGAGTCAGAAATATAATATGATTTGGGACAAAATGTGGAATTTGAATTTATTCCCAAATAATGTAATCGACAAAGAAATTAACTATTATTTGACGAAACAGAATCCTTACGGATTGCCATTGGACTCCCGCAAAGAGTATACAAAGTCTGACTGGATTATGTGGACAGCTGCTATGTCTTCAGATTTAGAAACTTTCAAGAAATTCATAGATCCACTCTATAAATATATCAATGAAACTACTTCGCGGGTACCTATCAGTGATTGGCATCACACAGACAGTGGTGAATGGGTTGGGTTTAAAGCGCGTTCGGTTATTGGAGGATACTGGATGCAAGTGTTAATGGACAAAACTCGATGAAATGTTTAATTAACTATACATTTATTATTAACTAGAATGAAAAACATGAAATGTAAAATGAAAAAAGTATTGAAGGAATGGCGGTGGATATTGCTGGCATTATTCACGATTTGCATTTGTAGTTGTAAGGACGATGACAATGTAGAGACTGGAGCCTTTGATCCATCAAAACCTGTAGCAATTTCTGATTTTACTCCGAAAGAAGGAGGAGCCTATCAGAAACTATTGATTTATGGTGAAAATTTCGGAACAGATGTTTCGAAGGTAAAAGTGAAGATTGGTGGCAAAGATGCTATTGTTATTAATGTAAAAAGTACTTATGTTTACTGTTTTGTTCCTTCAGGAGCTTTTAGTGGTGAAATTGAAATCACTGTAGGAGAAGGAGAGAATGCAGTAACAACGACTGCGAGTACTACTTTTAGCTATGAGAAAAAGATGGTAGTAGGTACGCTTTGTGGCTATCGCAATAATCGTGATGATCAAGGTTGGAGAGACGGACCATTTGATGGACCGGAAGGTGTCAAATGCTGTGGCTTTAGCGATAACGGACGATTAGCTTTTGATCCGTTGAATAAGGATCATTTGTATATTTGTTACGATGGACATAAAGCTATACAGTTGATCGATTTAAAAAATCGTATGCTTTCTTCTCCTTTGAATATCAATACTATACCTACTAATCGTATACGAAGCATTGCTTTCAATAAGAAGATAGAAGGATATGCTGATGAGGCGGAATATATGATTGTAGCTATTGATTATGATGGTAAGGGAGATGAAAGTCCTAGTGTATATATTATTAAACGTAATGCGGATGGTACATTCGATGATAGATCTGATATACAATTGATAGCTGCTTACAAACAATGTAATGGAGCTACTATTCATCCAATCAACGGAGAATTGTATTTTAATAGTTATGAAAAGGGACAAGTATTTCGTTTAGACTTGGTTGATTACTTTAAAACTATTAAGAATGGTGGAAGTTGGGATCCTATAGTAAAGAACAATCCTAATACTTTTAAGCAGTTATTCACTATTGCTGACCCAAGTTGGGAATTTCAGATTTTCATTCATCCTACTGGAAAGTATGCTTATTTTGGTGTGATTAACAATCATTATTTCATGCGTTCCGACTATGACGAGATAAAAAAGGAATTTATTACCCCGTATAATTTTGTCGGGGGATATAAACAGTCAGGTTATAGGGATGATGTAGGAACTGAGGCACGTATGAATAATCCTTGTCAAGGAGTATTTGTGAAAAATCCGGATTATACTGGTGAAGAAGAGTATGATTTCTATTTTGTAGATCGATTAAACTTCTGTGTACGTAAAGTAACTCCAGAAGGTATCGTATCGACCTATGCGGGACGAGGAGCGTCAACTTCCTTAGCTGACGGAAACCAATGGGGAACTGATGATGGTGACCTACGAGAAGTGGCTCGTTTCCGTGATGTAAGTGGACTTGTTTATGATGATGCGAAAGAGATGTTTTATGTACATGATCAGGTGGGACATACTATTCGCACTATTTCAATGGAGCAAGAAGAGAATGTAGCCGGTGATGAGAATATACCGGAAGATGAATCAACAGTGGAATCTAACGAATAAACACATTTATCAGATTATGAAAAAATATTTAGCCATTTTTTTGTTGATGCTGGTTGTCCCATTGACGATTTCTGCACAACAAACAATTACCGTGACTGGTACGGTTACCGACACACAAGATGAGCCGATGATTGGTGTTAATATCACTGTAAAGGATGTAGCAGGTTTGGGAACCATTACGGATATCAATGGTAATTTTTCTATAAAGATGGAACCTTATCATCGACTAGTCTTCTCATACATCGGATATGATGATGTGGAAGTACTTGTAAAAGAACAGCATACTGTTAATGTAAAGATGAAAGAATCAGAGGCTAGTGTACTGGATGAGGTTGTGGTAACTGGTATGGGGGCACAGAAAAAACTGACAGTGACGGGAGCTGTAACCAATGTGAATGTGGGAGATTTAAAACGTTTCCCTACTTCCAATATGTCTAACGCTTTGGCCGGTAATGTTCCGGGTATTATTGCCCGACAAACTTCCGGACAACCGGGAAAAAGTACTTCTGAGTTTTGGATACGTGGTATTTCTACTTTTGGAGCTAGTTCAAGTGCTTATATTCTGGTGGATGGCTTTGAACGTAGCAGTTTGGATGAACTTAACATTGAAGACATCGAATCATTCACAGTATTGAAAGATGCGTCAGCTACTGCTATTTATGGTTCTAAAGGTGCAAATGGTGTAGTATTGATTACAACAAAACGTGGTAAAGCTGGAAAAATCAATATTGATGCCAAGGTAGAAACTTCTTATAATACGCGTACTATCACTCCGGAATTTGTAGACGGTCTTTCGTATGCTAGTCTGATGAACGAAGCATTAGTGACTCGCAATTTAGGAATGGCCTATCAACCGGAAGAATTAGAGTTATTTCGTACACAAATGGATCCGGATTTCTATCCGAATGTGGACTGGATGGATTTGATCCTAAAAAACGGAGCATGGAGTTATCGCGCTAACTTGAACATGAATGGTGGTGGTAACACTGCTCGTTATTTTGTTTCTGCAAGTTATACGGAAGATCAAGGTATGTATAACACAGACCAAACGTTACGTGATGATTACGATACAAATGCCAACTATAAAAAGTGGAATTATCGTATGAATGTTGATATAGATATCACCAAATCGACTTTATTGAAACTAGGTATAGCAGGTTCATTAGCCAAACGTAATAGTCCAGGACTGGCTGATAACGAGATGTTATGGGGCATGCTTTTCGGATACAATCCTATTGCAACGCCTGTATACTATTCCAATGGATATGCGCCTATTTCCCACCGGGATAACGTAAACAAACTTAATCCCTGGGTTGCATCTACGCAAACTGGATACAATGAAGATTGGCAGAATAATGTACAAACTAATGTTACATTAGAACAAAATTTTGATTTCATTACCAAGGGATTGAAGTTTGTAGGACGTTTTGGCTATGATACAGACAACAGTAACTGGATTAATCGTCATCGTCAACCAGATTTGTATAAAGCGAACGGACGTAGACAAGAAACGGGAGAGATTATTTATGAGAAAATGTTCTCCGCATATGACATGACACAATCAAGTGGTAGCTCTGGCAAACGTCGTGAATTCCTTGATTTACTGTTAAGCTGGGAACGTGCTTTCGGAAATCATCATGGAGGAGTTACTTTCCGTTACACACAAGATAGTGAGAAGCGGACAGTAGACATTGGTACGGATATTAAGAATGGAGTATCAAAACGTAATCAAGGGTTAGCAGGACGATTTACTTATAACTGGAACTATCGTTACTTTGTTGATTTTAATTTTGGTTATACCGGATCGGAAAATTTTGCACCAGGAAATCAATTCGGTTTCTTCCCGGCTTTTTCTCTTGCATGGAACGTTGCCGAAGAGTCATTTGTTAAGAATAACTTGAAGTGGATGAATATGTTTAAAATACGTTATTCTCATGGTAAGGTAGGTAATGATAATATTGGGGATAACAACCGTTTCCCATACTTATATACTATAGCCACTACAGGATATAACAGCGAAGGCAAGCCTAATTATGTATATAACTGGGGATTTGGTGATTATGGAAAATCATTCATAGGAACTCATTACACACAGATGGCTTCTAATGGCATTACTTGGGAAGTTGCGACTAAGGATGACCTGGGGATTGATCTTTCTTTGTTTAATGACAAATTTACAGCGACAGTTGACTATTTCCACGAAAAACGTACAGGTATTTTTTTAACACGTGAGTTCTTGCCTGACATTACAGGTCTTGAGAGCAAACCTAAAGCGAATGTAGGTGAAGTGAAATCTCAAGGTTTTGATGGCAATTTTGCTCTTAAGCAGAAACTGGGTGAGGTGGATATGACTATTCGTGGGAATATAACTTATAGTAAGAATGAAGTGCTCGAAAAGGATGAAGAGAATCAAGTCTATTCTTATTTATATCAAAAAGGGTATCGTGTAGATCAAGTTAAAGGATTGATAGCTGAAGGATTGTTTGCTGATTACGATGATATTCGTACCAGCCCGAAACAAGAGTTTGGTACAGTGCAGCCTGGAGATATCAAATATAAAGATGTAAATGGTGATGGTGTTGTAAACGATAATGATAAAGTTGCTATTGGCGCTACTACCACTCCAAACTTAGTATATGGTATAGGGGCATCTTTCGCATGGAAAGGAATTGATGTAAATGTTCACTTCCAAGGTGCCGGTAAATCCACTTTCCCTATTTATGGTAAGTGTGTATATGCATTCAGCGAAAGTGACTGGGGAAATATCTTTAAAGATATGATAAGTGATCGTTGGGTAGATTCAGAGACTGCTGCCAAACTGGGATTGCATGCTAATGAGAACCCCAATGCAACATATCCGCGTTTAACTTATGGGGAAAATAAAAACAACCAACAAACCTCTACTTATTGGATGCGTGATGGTCGATATATTCGTTTGAAGAATCTGGATATCGGTTATACTTTGCCAAAAAGCATAGTCAATAAACTGCACTTCAATAATATTCGTATCTATATTGCAGGATCAAACCTGATTACATGGTCTAAGTTCAAAACATGGGACCCGGAAACTGGCAATCCGCGGGGTGAAGCCTATCCGCTAACAAAATCAGTTACTATGGGTTTATCTGTTAACTTATAAAAATACTAAGAGATTATGATAAAGAAGATTTATATATTATTATTAACCGTATTAGGGATGGGAGTAATTTCTTCTTGCTCTGATTACCTGAATTCGGAGAAATATTTTAAGGATCGTCTGACACTGGAGAAAACTTTCGAAAGTAAGGATCATGTGGAAGAATGGTTAGCTTATGCTTTTTCATTTATAAAAAATGAAAACTATGAGGTGACGACTAAAGGACCAAGTGAGAATTCGTTTTGTTTTTCAGACGATATGTATTATGGTGACCGCGATAAGACAATCGATGCAACAAAGAATGAATTGTCATATAATATGTTCAAGTTAGGAGAATATGATGAGAATACTTATAATGTTGGGGCATGGGGGGCATGTTATAAAGGAATTTTCCAAGCATCAGTATTTATCCATAATGTTGACCGGTGTCAAGAGATGGCTGATTGGGAAATACTAGATTATAAGGGGCAGGCTCGTTTTGTTCGTGCTTACTATTACTGGTTGCTCTTACGTCGTTATGGTCCAGTGCCTATTATGCCGGACGAAGGAGTGGATTATACTCAAAGTTATGATCAAATAGCTACTCCACGTAGCTCATACGAAGAAGTGGCACAATATATCAGTGACGAAATGGTACAGGCTACTAAAGAGTTACAATATGATCGTCGTACTGATAATTATGCTATAGGCCGACCTACTCGTGGAGCTGCATTGGCAGTTCGTGCTTATGCACTGATTTTTGCAGCTAGTCCGTTTGCTAATGGAAATAATGATGAATATGCGCAGCAATTGGTAGATGATGAAGGGCGTCGTTTGCTTTCTTCCGAATATAGTGAAGAAAAATGGGCAAAAGCTGCTGCCGCTTGCCGCGATGTCATCGATTTAGATGTTTATGAGTTGAATATTGTAAATAAATCCACATCTGATAATGGACCTTCTGAACGTCCGACTGTTACTCCACCGGCTGATGGCGAGTTTTCCAATCAACCCTGGCCAAAAGGATGGACAAATATTGACCCGCTCAGATCATATCGTACTATCTTTGATGGTACTATATTACCTGCAAACAATAAAGAACTGATATTTACACGCGGGGCAACAAATATAGATATGTTGGTACTTCATCAGATGCCTAAGGATGATGGCGGCTGGAACTGTCATGGTATGACACAGAAAATGCTGGATGCATATTATATGAATAATGGTAGTAATGAGCCGGGTATGAACTCTATGTATCAAGGAGTAGCTAATTATCAAGGTATTGTAGATACTCGTGAACGTAGAACCGGATTTACTGATTTGCAAGACTTGAAGGATAATAAATATCCGGAATTAGGTTGGAAATATGATCCGAAGAAAGGAGATAACGATCAGGCCAAAACTGGGATGAATGTTTCTTTGCAATATGTAGAACGCGAACCACGATTCTATGCTTCTGTTGCTTATAATGGCTGTACCTGGTATTATTTGAGCCAGACTGAAAGCAAACCTGCCGATGTAAATCAACAAGTTTGGTACTACTTTGGAAGTTCCGATGGTTATCGTAATGACGGTTTCTACTTGCGTACAGGTATAGGAATCAAAAAGTTTGTTCATCCAAACGACTATCCAGGCAATTATGTTGCGAAAGCTGAAACAGCAATTCGCTATGCGGATATTCTACTGCTTTATGCTGAAGCATTGAATGAGTTGACTGGAACATACAATATACCTTCTTGGAATGAGGCGACAACCTACACTATCAGCCGTGATAAAGAACAAATGGAAAGAGGTATTCATCCGGTACGTATTCGTGCCGGGCTGCCTGACTATCCAGACGAATTTTATCTGCAGAGTGGGGTTGATGATATGCGTAAAGCATTAAAACGTGAACGTATGATAGAGTTTATGGGCGAAGGAAAACGTTACTTTGACATTCGCCGTTGGAAAGATGCGCCAGTAGAAGAATCTCTGCAAATATACGGTTGTAATGTCTTTGTTGGTGAAGCTAAGAGAGACGAATTCCATTCGGCAATTCCTGTTTACAATCTCCCGTCTACTTTCTCGGAAAAGCTATGGTTATGGCCTATCAAACATAGTGAGTTGAAACGTAATTCACGTTTAACACAGAACCCAGGATGGACAATGTATGATTAATTCTAAACATAAAGACTTATATATGAAGAAAATATATACTTTGGCAGCTTTGGCTGCAATGACAATGTTGGGAACTTCCTGCAATTCGGAATGGGAAGATGAACAATATGAGCACTACATTTCTTTCAGTTCACAACTGGATAGTAAGGGAGTGACGAATATATATGTACCTTATAGCCGCCATGATGCAGAAGGAAATTATGCAGAAGGAGGAGAAGGGAGGTCCAATTATCAGTTACCGATACTTGTTAGTGGTTCTACCGATAATCCAAGTAATGTCACTGTACACGTAGCACATGATGCTGATACATTGAATATTTTGAATTACGCTCGTTACGCTACACGTACAGAACTATATTATGAGGATATGGGAGCAGAAGGATTGGCATACGCTTCATATCCAGAATCTCTACAGATAAAAGCAGGAGAAAATAAAGGTTTACTGGATCTTAAATTTGATTTTCGCAACATTGATATGTCAGAAAAATGGGTACTTCCATTGCAGATTGTAGACGACGCGTCTTACAACTACGTAGCTCATCCACGTAAAGACTATGCTAAGGCGATATTGAGAATCTTCCCATTTAATGATTACTCTGGCGATTATTCTGGTACAGGAATAACCAACAAGGTGGTGACGGGATATGATGGAGATGGTAAACCGATAGAAACAGCAGAATCTATCACAAAATCGTCAATAAGAGGGTATGTGATAGATGAACAGACTATTTTTACGTATGCAGGAATAGTAGATGAGGATTATACAGACCGTAGAAAGTATAAAATCAAATTTGCTTTTAATGGTGAGACGAATGGTTCGGTTACTATTTCCTGTGATAATGCAGAAGAGATTGGATTTGAATTAAACAAGGACGTGACTCCTTCATTTCGTATTTCTTCATCAATGGATGACGCGAAGCCTTATCTGGAACACCGTTATGTAATAATTAATAATGTTGATTATTATTTCAATTATATACCAGTGGAAGGTACTATCATTCGCTATCATGTAAAAGGTACATTGACATTATCACGTGATATCAATACTCAGATTCCAGACGAAGATCAAGCAATTGAATGGTAGTTCCTATTAATCGCTAATCTAATGATTCAAGAAGAGGGTGAAGTTCAAGTTATTGAATTCACCCTCTTCTCTTATTTTGAAAAGTTATTTTAGGACTGATTGTGTGCCGTTTATTGTCAAATATCCTAAAGTATACTATTTCGTTTCTGCAACTGTAGAATACGTCACGCTCCCTAGCTTCCCGTCATTACTCAGTGTCTCAGCTTGAATAATCAATGGCGTGGAATACTGATTATTGTAACATTCGATCACTGCCTTACCATTCTCATCCGTCTGCACAGTCGGATTCCAGTAAAGAGTTCGTCTTTTGTCTGCTTTATCTATGTATAATTCTTTATCTATATAAGCAGGAGAATAATACTCTAATGCCGGTGTATATCCCTGCATAACAGTCTGCCGGGTACCAAGAGCTGCAGTCTCGTGTTTATTCAGAACATCATGTTTGGGCAATGGAATGAGGTAGAAAATACTATATTTGTCCAGTTCCGATACATCTACATCATTGGAATTAGACATTTTGGTATTCTGGATAATTTCATCATCTACTCCTCCTGTGCCTTTACTGATGATAATAGAAGCCAAACCGTCTATTTCAGTCAGCATCATGTTTACTTCTGTTGACGATAGAATTTTGTTATCCATAATATAACAGATCGGTTTCTGGCGGTAAGTACAGTTATCATTGGAACGGTCCCAGTAAAAGAGTGGATTTAATTTTTCCATCACTTCCGGGATAGTGGTGACAACTTTGCCATTATCGCGAAGCTGATCGACAGCCTGGCGTATATCATAGTAGGCATCAATACTTTGCTCATTAATTTTAGTCGCCATATTCGTACTTTGACGGCGCCGCTTACTTTTGATTTCAACTTCGTCCAAAAGATAAAGCCCGTCTACCCGACGGATGGAATCTATATATAAAGAGTCGAATTTTTCAGCTTCCTGTTGCCAGTGGGCAATGTTGCTCCACTCCGGATGCAACTCTCTGTAACCGTATGCACGCGTAGCAGGCGAGAAATGCCGGTCGATGAGAATAGAAGCGTCCTTATTTCGTTCTTTTCCCACTTTGCGAGTCTGGATCACAGCTTCCATTGATCCCTCGAAATCTTCCAGCGGAATGCTGAAATGTCCGTTCTCATCCGTAACGGTCTGACCGGTAATAATCTCTGCATCTCTCTTCACCATTACGCTGAGAGCTATATCCTTCAGCTTGTTTTTGAGAATCGTAGATTTGACTTGTCCATAAAGTACCAGTTGGCTTTCTGGCAACTGAAGTGGGGTGAATGGGCTGATACCGATCTGTTGTGTCATATCATATTTACGCCATCCGTGTACCATTAACAGTATATCCAGTTCCTTCTGTTTCCGGAGAGAACTCTCTGTGAAGTAGTAGCCGGGTTGATGAATGTAGCCTTTCAAGTCCGATGTAAGTAGAAGGTCGGTGAAGATATTGTTATCATATTCCATATAATCAGAGCGGACGGCGTCACGGATACTGACTGATAATTTGCCGGGTATCGGTTCTCCTATGGCGTTGTTCAACTGCAGTTCGCAGCGGATGGGAGCATAAGGAGCGTAAATCTCTTTTAAACCTTTGGGCGAGATTTGTAAAGGAGCCCGTGGAGAAGCAAAGATAAAGCGGTCGCATAAAGTATTTCCGGCACGATTGAGCAGACTGATTTGTAAGACTCCTGCCGGTAACTTGCGCGACAATACTGTAAATTGCTGAGGCTTATTTGCCTGACAGTGGATAAGCTGATAGGCATGGGGACGTCCCTGATGGCTTATAAAAACGGCTAATGTATCCTGCGGGGTCGCTGCATTACATGATACCGTCACAGAAATAGCCCCTGCATTATTGCCTACTTTCAGAATATACCCGCTTGGCAGTGCTTTAGGGAGGGTAAATTCATACTGTTTTCCTTGAAAGTTTACTTTAGCGATTGCCGGCAGAGCAGAAGGCGTATACTCAAAAGCTCCCATTCCATCGTAAAGTTTCAAAAGACGTGATTTCTTGCCCTTCTTTGGTATAAAGTGTGCCTGATAATTGAATATTTCCTTCATTTTTGCTTTCTGCTTTGAAAGCAACCTGCGAAGTTACCCTTCGACTAACTGTCCTCCTTCCGGAAGAAACGCAGACTCAGCTTCTCTCTTGTTTCTTCCGGCCTTTTCTCCATAGACGGACTCAACTCATAGGTGCTGATACTACGCTCCAACTGGTCGCTATGAGAAAGCTGATAGACAGGGAAAGTACGTGAAAAGTACTGCGGATCACTGAATGCAAGCATCCAGCGGGTGTAAGCACGTACTTCGTAATAACCGGATAGCATTGACTGGGGGAGTACAAACTGCCGTTGCCTTCTCCTTGTGATAGTTTAATGATCTGTTTATCAGTAAGGTGCCCTGCCTGATCTACCAGTTCCACATACAAAGGACGGCTGATTGAACTGAAAACTTGTTTTTCGGCAAGAGTGACATATGCTTTGAACCATATCGTGTCGCCCACATAATAGCTTGTATTATCAAAATGCAGATATGCTTTTCACGCGGATAGTTATCGGCAAAAGTTTGAGCTTGATTCATGTACTGTTCGAATATCACTTTAGCGGGTGGATTTTCTCCACGTGCAGATATTGCTAAAAGTCCGCATACTGAGAGTAAAAATAATAACGGTTTGTTTTTCATATTAGTGCTGTCTATTTTAGTTGTCTATTTTATTGTATGATTTTTATGTTCAGCACTTTCTCTGTGCTATTTTAGTATCATGTGAACTACTACAAAGATAGCGGTTTCGATGAATAAAGAAGGAAAAAAACGTTCAATCTAAGAAAGAAACTGTTCATTACTCTATAAATACTAATCGGATTGCTGTTTCATGTTGATAATTCTTTTATCAAAATTCGTTTGTACTGAATGAGAAAGGCTGCCTTATTTTTATTGTTGAATAGATTTTATCATTTTTGAATAGAAAATGTTCGTGTTTCTATTGTTTTTGTCGTTCTTTGTGTATCACATTAAACAAAATCTAATCAATGATAATAAATAGAATTATGAGAACACTTATTATTTTGCTTTTATGCACGAACACGAGTTTTGCGATAGCTCAGATTTCTCCCAAAGCAGTTGAGAAGAATAACCAATCTGTGAAAACTGCGGGTTTCTTTAATGATTCCGATTCTTTAAATAAGGCTATTCATCTTCAGATGAGGCGATAGCTTTGGAGCCTTCATACAAACTGGCATATGCAAATAAGATTAAATACTTAATGGCGTTGGGACAGAAGGAGAAAGCACTGCAAACCATGTTGCAAATGGAGAAATTCTCTCGGATGATCCTTACTATATTTTAGGTAAGGGAATGATGCTGGAAGAGAATGCTAAAAGAGCCTGGCTATGGATGCTTACAAACAAGCTGCCTCTTTCGAAAAACGCTTGAAGGAGAAACCAACTGAAGCAGACCTGATGAATTATGTATTCGTACTCTTTTGAGGGATAACAAAAATTATTCTTTGGATGAAATCGAAAAGGAGTATCCCCAAATCTTCAGTCCAGCAATAAGACAACACACGAAAAAGTTGATAGATGAACTTAGCAATAAAAAGAGAGGATGTAATTCATGAGATGCTAGGTGGTAAATGAAAACATAGGGATGACTGTTGTTTCTAGTCGTTTCCTATACGGGAAACTGCCGTTTCCGCCTGGGCAATGATAAGCATTGTTGTTTAACTTCTCAGTTGTTAATATCTGACAAACAGATGGGAAAGATTAATGTGTTGCTATAATTTGATTTTAAAACTAATATTCATATGAAGTATTATTTTATTTTTGTTTCAGCTTATTGTGCTTTCTTCCTATGGGCAGAAGAATAAGGAAGCTGAGATAGATTCACTGGAATCGGAAATGATGAATTTTTTCAAGCAACGTTGGAAAGAAATTATGGTCGAAAAGATGCTCTTGACTTATTGGTAAAGGGCTTGGAACGATATCACTTCAACTATCTGTTGGATGTAGACAAAGTTCGGCTGAAACAGATTAATGAAAAACTATATGCGGGTGGTTTACTTCATTCCTATTTTGTTGATGGAGCTATTCTGAATGATTCTTGCACGCTGTTTGTTCTGGATGGTGTTTCTCCGTCAGAATATCGTCAGTCTGATGCTTATCAACAAGCATCCAAGAATCAGCAGGAGCATGGTGGCTCTCTTAGCCTTGTTGCCGATTCACTACAATATGCGTATATGAAAGCTCAGGTTGAGTATATAATATTGCCGTTTAAGAAACGGTTGGATGGCTTCACATATTGGCAAAGAGAATTGGAACCGGCCATTCATCCGGCCTTGAAAGCGTATGTCAAAGCGGAAAAATGCGACAGGAGGAGTTTCTTCGGTTATGATATTTTGGGAAATTGCCAGGAACACGGATCATTTTGCAGTGATTTTAAAACAGATCGTGATGTGCGAATGTTCCTGACGCTTTATTTCTGGAAATATTTGTGTTATTTTGCAAATATAGATTTTATACCGGTCAGGATAAAACTGAAGAGATTCTGAAGGGGAGGCTGATTAGTTTGGAAATCTGATTATTAGTTTAAAACAAGAACCATTAATGTTATGAAATTGAGAATTGTACATTTGTTATTATTGCAGTCCGTAATGCTTCTTCTTTCCTGTTCCAATCAGAGCCGGAAGAATATGGATACATCGGCAGAACCAGCTGACGTACAGGCGAATGTGTCGGACAGTAGTAGAATTGAACAAGAAGCCATCGGCATGATTGAAGACTTTTATGAGGCTTATGCTGCCAGTTTCATGTCCACCGGTAAAGAAGCTCTCGCACTTGGGGATTCAATTAAGCAAAAGTTTCTGACCAAAGAGCTGATAGAGAAAGTTGATAGGCTGATAGAGGCGACAGATGCCGATCCGATCATTCGTGCGCAAGATTTAGGTGAAAATGACATGAAAACATTGTCGGTGAAACATCTGAATGATAATTGGTATGAGGTTAACTATACTTCGGCTAAAGGCAGCCAGTATGAACGTGCCGTGAGTATCCCGGTCAGAGTGGTTAACGTTGACGGACAATATCTGATTGATGATATAACTCCGGAAAACTGATCGTATCATTAAATGATATGAAAAGACAAACAGCATCTTTACGCTAGGCAAAAGGGCTGTTTGTCTATATTCAACGAGGAAAAGAGTATTCGTTTTATTTCTGTTCTTTGACTTTTTCCATCAGTAGCTTCATGTAGTAGCCACCTACTACGGAACGTGCCTTGAAATTCATCATCTTTCCTGTATTCGTATCATGCCAGTCGCTGATAGGCACACGGGAAGTTGTTTCGTTCGCATAAGTATAGATCGGGTCGATGAACTTTTGGAACGTAGCATCGTCTGGAGACATACAGGCACTCCATAGTACCCAGTCGGATTTGGTATATTGTGCGCGGGAGTCCAATAGCAAACCATATTTATTTTGCTTGGTCAGATAGAAAGGAATTTCCGTATCAAATACTTTCTGCGGGAAAATGTTCATGTTAAACACTTTGTCCCATATCAGATTGTATTTCTGACTCCACGTTCCCGGTTTGTCAAATGCCAGTTTGTAGTGATCGCCGTCAAATGCCATCTTCTCCCATTCTATCGCCAGTCTTTTGGCGGTTTCGATGTATTTGTTCGCAGTTGTTTCTTTGCCCAGCATACGTGCCATTTCTCCGTATCCGGCGATTGCCATGATCGCTTTGGCGGAAAGATTGGCATTGTGTGCCAGATGTCCGGCAAAGTCATCTGTACAAAGTTGGTTTTCAGGGTCCAGACCGTTCTCAATCAGATAGTTTGCCCATGTTGATAATGTTTCCCAGTATTTGGAAGCATAGTTGGCATTGCCTTCCATCATAGAGATGGCTGTAGTTACCAGAATCATGTTTCCGGCTTCTTCGATAGGCATATCTTCACCATAAAGTTGCCCGTTGGCTATTGGATAAGTTCCTAAGTCATGAGCGGGGTAAGGCTTGTTCCAGCGTCCGCTTTCGCTGTAGTAGAAGATAGAGTTGAGCATTCCCTTCATCAGTTCCGTATTGTAAATAAGGTATAGTGGAGCGGATGGATAAGTTAGGTCTACTGTGTTGATACAGCCGTTACTATGGTTCTCTTTGGATAAGAAAAGCAGGTTGCCTTCCTTGTCGGTAAGGAGTTTATGGGCGGTAATGGAGTGGCGGTAAGTCAATGCGAGTAGTTCGGCATATTTCCTGCCTCCGGCTTTTTCTGCATCAGCCATCAGTTGTTGGTCGAAGGCACGGCAACGTTTCATCAATGAGGGATAAGAAGCCTGCGCACGTTCGAAAGCATCAAAGATGCTGACTTGACCGTTGTGTTTCCAGTATGCCATGCGGCGTTCGTAGAAATATTCGATCGAGTAGATATCGTCGTAGCCTAACATCACATATCCGCTTTTCCCTTGATTGTCTACCTTGCCTAAGTTTTCGGTATAAGCCATAGCGGGCATGTCGCTTTCGCTGCGGGTAATGGAATCCTGGGAGTTGGGCAATAGTTTGCCATTGGTGATGAAGGCTTGCTTCATGTCATAGTAGTTACCTATGCTTAAGTCCTTGTTGGGTGCGCTGTTGCTTCCCAGATAAGCATATCCCCAGTCGATGCGTACACCGTCTCCTTTACGTTTTACGTAAGGCTGGTCGATGGTACCTGCCTTGAGGTAATCCATTCCGTTTTGCTGATCTTTTCTGAGATGGTTGGTTGTGACGGTTCGTGTACGGCAAGTTGCGGGGTTGTTTCGATATACACTTGCACATCATGTTGTTTCTTGTCGAGTGAACGTACCCGATAGGAGATGTAGTTGATAGGGTCGAGATAAGATCAAGATCTTCCATCAGCAGAGGTGCTGTGAATACAAGATCCAGTTCTACCGGACCGCAGGTGAATGTATAGTAGGTCTGTGTCGGTAATACATCGACAGACTTCTGGATAGCAGCTTCCTTGAAGTTGCTGAGCTGTTTGTTCTCACGGAACAGGCCGAAATCAACGTATGCTCCGCCGGTTGTGTTGTGACAGTGTGCTGCAATAATGTTTGTTCCTTTACGGAGCCTGGCTTTAGCTGATGCGGATAGTTCGATGGTAACATCGTCATTCCAGGAATAATCGGTTGCCACCAGTTTTTCTCCGTTCAGATAGAGCTCGAATACATCGTCGTGTGAATAACGTAAGTAGATAATGTCGTTTGTCAGGTCTTGATTGAGGTTGAAACTACGGCGTACCCAGATGTCTTCGGTGTTCCACTCTGTGCCGATGCGTTTCATGTCTTTGGTGCCGAAAGCGGCTTTGCCCTTGGTCCATCCGGAATCATCGAACTGGGGCTGTATCCAGTTGGCCGCCGGTTGGCTCATGGTGAACTTTGCTTCCCAACGTTCGGTGTTTGTCATCGGAAGGATTGTTTCGAGGTTTAGCTTGTCCTTGCCCATGAAACGATATACTTTCCCGTCCACCCGGAGCGCGCCCAGTAAAGGATGGGTGGCGGCTGTCCAGTGTTCGGTGTTCCCTTCGTTCAGTTCGTTGTAGGGAGACCAGATAGCAAGATAAGTATCGGAAGTGATCAGAGGTACGGACGGTGCACGCAAAGCGATATCCTGACTCGTTTTAAACAGGTCAGTTGCCTGCACATTGCATGCGAGGCAAACTGACATGATTGTAGAGAATAGTTTATTCATTAATATGAAACTTTTATTTATTTAGCGAGTTACAAATTTTCTGGTTGATGGCTTTGATTTTAGGCTCGTCTACTTTGATCACTTTCCGGTCGTAAGTAACCAGACCGTTCACTTCTTCTTCCACATCTGTGATTTGTGTGTATACGGCAGCCGAGAAGCCTTTCTCGATCAGTTCCAATAAATGGTCTGCATATTTTATGTATTCATTAGTCACTTCTTCCGGCGTGTTGAACTTCACGTAGCCCCAGTTCTTGTCTGCCAGCCACAGATGTCCTTTCAGTGCCATACCTATACCGCCATATTCGCCCAGTACGGTAGCGCGTATCGGATCGTAGAGATAGAGGTTCGGTCCGGGATAGTTATGAAGGTCGAGAATATCTCCGCACGTGTAGTGGTTACCTCCACTGGCAGGGTTTACCAGACGGCTGGGGTCGTATTCTTTCGTCCATTTAGTGATTTCAGGAGTCTTGAATTGTCCCCATGCTTCGTTGAAAGGTACCCATACGCCGATGCTCGGATAAGAATACAGGTAGTCGATAATTTCTTTCCATTCTTTGCGATAGTTAGCTTCTGATGCTGCGGAGCGGATGGCGTCTGCGCCGTCATAGTACTTGTGCATCTGCCATTCGGCAGGACCGCGACCTCCGTTCGGCATATCTTGCCATACGATCAGTCCGAGTTGGTCGCAATAAGTATACCAGCGTGCCGGTTCTACTTTTACGTGCTTGCGCACCATGTTGTAGCCGAAATCTTTGATCTTCTTCAAGTCATATACCAATGCTTCGTCTGTTGGCGCTGTGTATAAGCCGTCCGGCCACCAACCCTGGTCGAGCGGACCAAACTGGAAATAGTCTTTGTTGTTGAGTTGCAGGCGTGTAATACCATTCTTGTCTTTATGAGTTGAGAATTTGCGGAGAGCGGTGTAACTCTTCACTTGGTCTACAGTTTTGCCGTCTTTATAAAGAGTGACTTCCATATTATAAAGTGAAGGAGACTCGGGTGTCCATAATTTAACGTCTTCCGGCATTGTTAATTCTACCGGTACGCCATTGAGCGCTGCTCCTTTGGCTACGAGGTTTTTGCCGTCGAATACTTTCACTTCCACTTTGTCTGGAGAGCATACGTTGGTGGCTACTTCCACTTTGACAGTCTTCTTGTCGATATCCGAGTTGTTTTCAGTTGGGCGATATGCTGGGCAGCTACCGGTTCCAGCCATACAGTCTGCCAGATACCTGTGACTGGTGTATACCAGATACCTTCCGGTCTTTCTACTTGTTTTCCTCTCGGCTGTTCGCCACGGTCAGAGGGGTCCCACACTTTCACAACCAACTGGTTATTGCCTTTATTCAATGCGGAAGTAATATCAAAGTAGAATGGAGTGAAGCCTCCTGTATGTTGTCCTACTTTTACGTCATTTACCCATACATCGGCTTTCCAGTCCACAGCTCCGAAGTGCAGTAATATTTGTTTGCCTTTCCATGCTGACGGTACATCAAAAGTACGCTGATACCATAATTCCTGATGCTCGTTAATGGTTTTACCTACTCCTGACAGGGAAGATTCGACTGCAAAAGGTACTAAAATCTCTCCTTGGTAATTGTTTGGTGCCGGTTCTCCTTTTTTAGTAATCGCATAATTCCAGCTACCATTCAGATTCTTCCAATCCTGGCGTTCCATAATGGGGCGTGGGTATTCCGGTAATACGTTTTTAGGATTCAACTGCTCACCCCACGGAGTCTTTATCTTATCACCGGCGGGCTTCCATTGAGCGAATGTCGGGCTACAAAGAGCCAATGCGAATAGCACTGCTAGAAAATTCTTTTTCATGGTAATTATCTTTATATGTATTAAATAGAAGAATTAATATTCATAAAAGGAATATTGCAAAGAAAAGCCAATCAGAGAAGAATAAAGGAAATTTGCTGTTCAATAAATGATAAATGCTCGTCATTTTATAGTGAATGACAGTTTTTTATGCGATAATGGTTATTTTTTGTCCTTAATTGAATAATAAGTAGCTTATATTACCGGAGATAATTATGACTTTTGGAGGGAGAACAATCGTATGTTTCCGCGGATAGTCGTAAATAAACTGAAAAACAACTATAATAAACTTTATCAATGAGAATCCTTTTTTTATTAGTAGTATTGTCGGTTACTTCTGCCCTACAGTCGCAGGTAGTCATTAAAGAGAATGCTATTCAGAGTAAGTATGCTTTTCCCTTGGTTACTTCGAAAGCGAAAGCTGTAGTAGTTTATGATACTGATGACTATTTGGTGGTACGTAAGACTGCGGAGCTTTTTGTTTCGGACGTCGAATCAGTGACCGGACAACAATTACGGTTGACGGACAAACTGAAAGGCGACAAAGAGATTATTATTGTGGGTACAGTTGAGAAAAATCGGCTGATCCGCCAGTTAGCTGAGAAGGGCAAGCTAGATATCTCTTCTTTGGAAGGGGCATGGGAACGATTTCTGATTCAGACGGTTTCCCGTCCATTCCCCGGAGTCAGCAAAGCGCTGGTAGTAGCGGGGAGCGACAGGCGGGGAGCTGCGTACGGACTTTTTTCGCTTTCGGAAATGATGGGAGTGTCTCCTTGGTACTGGTGGGCTGATGTTCCGGTGAAGAAACATAAGACGCTTTATGTCGATGCCCCCGCCACTTTGTCCAAGACTCCTTCGGTGAAGTACAGGGGGATTTTCTTAAATGACGAAGACTGGGGACTGAAACCTTGGGCTGCCAAGACATTCGAGAAAGAAAGAGGAAATATCGGCCCTCGTACCTATGCCAAAATATGCGAGCTGTTGCTGCGACTGAAAGCTAATCATCTGGCACCGGCCATGCACCCCGTTTCTACCGCATTTTATAAGATACCGGAAAATAAACTGGTAGCTGATACCTTTGCCATTGTTATGGGGTCCAGTCACTGCGAACCGTTATTGCTGAACACTGCCAGCGAATGGGACAGCAAGACGATGGGACCATGGGATTATAACAAGAACAAAGATAAGATCAACGAGGTATTGAGTAATCGTGTGAAGGAAAACTGTGCGTATGAAAATGTATATACGCTGGCTTTAAGAGGCCTGCATGATGCAGCTATGGGTGGCGGAGATGTGCCGATGCGAGAAAAGGTTAAGATGCTGGAAAGTGCACTGAATGCTCAGAGAGAGATCATTGCCCGGCATATTGACAAACCTGTTGAAACAATTCCACAAGCATTTACGCCTTATAAGGAAGTGCTGGAAATCTATTCGAACGGACTGGAATTGCCGGATGATGTTACAATTATCTGGGCGGATGATAATTTCGGTTATATGAAACGTCTGAGTGGTCCGCAGGAGCAAAAGCGCTCCGGACGTGCAGGCGTTTACTATCATATATCTTATTTGGGTGTTCCTCATAGCTATTTGTGGTATAGTACTACCCCTCCGGCATTGATGTATGAAGAACTTCGTAAGGCGTATGATACCACTGCCGATCGTGTCTGGCTGGCGAATTGCGGAGACTTGAAAGGGGCTGAAACACAAATCTCCCTTTTCCTTGATATGGCTTATGATATAGACAGCTTCAATGCGGATAATGTCGCCACTTATCCGGCACGTTGGCTGGCAAAGATGTTTGGTGAGGAGTACTACGATACATTGGAAGATATAACTTGTTCTCATATAAATTTGGCTTTTTCCAGAAAGCCGGAGTACATGGGCTGGGGATATTGGAATAACTATTGGGGAGGCGGAGAGAAACGTACGGATACGGAGTTCTCTTTTGCTAACTATAATGAAGCGGAAAGACGCTTGACTGAGTATAGCCGTATTGGGAAAAAAACGGAGGATTTGTTAGCTTCATTGGACGAAAAGAGTAAACCGGCTTTCTATCAATTATTATACTATCCGGTGAAAGGGGCCGAACTGATGAATCATATGACCATCAAAGGACAGTTTTACCGTCAGTATGTCCGTCAGCAACGTGCTGCCGCCAATCGGCTTAAGGCTCAGGTGAAGTGCTATCATGATAGTCTCGAAATCATAACCGATGGATACAACTCTCTGCTGGATGGAAAATGGAAGCACATGATGTCTTTAAAACAGAACTATGATGGTACGAGTTCCTATTTCATGATCCCATTGATGGAAGAAGAATACACACCTGTTGGCTTTCCTAAGCTGGGGCTTCAGGCAGAAAGCGAAAATTTGGATAAAGGAGGAATGAGTTTTCATACATTGCCCGCCTACAGCACTTATTCACGTAAAAGTCATTGGATAGATATATATAATCAGGGGACCGGAGAGCTAAGCTGGAGTATCACGCCTTCGGAAGACTGGATCCTGATTTCTCAGAAAAGTGGTAAGACGTCTGCGGAAAACCGTATCCATATATCTGTTGACTGGGATAAAGTGCCGGTAGGAGAAAAGGTGAAAGGACAAATTGATGTAACTTCCGGCAGTCAGAAGGAGAGTGTACTGGTTTCAGTATTCAATCCGGAGTCTCCTGCACGTACAGAAGTACAAGGATTGTATGTAGAGGAGAATGGTTACATTTCTATTCCGGCAGCCGACTTCCACCGGAAGTTTGAGAGTAATGATATTCGGATGAGTATCCTTCCGGGACTTGGTTTTGAGGGTCGCTCTTTGCAGTTGGGGAATCCGACAGCTCCCTTGCAAATGTATCGTGCAGGTGATGTCCCCAGAGTGGAATATGATTTCTATACATTTAATGCCGGGATTTATGATGTATATACGTATGTTTTGCCGACATTTCCCTTGCATGCTGAGCGGGACTACAAATTGCCGGAACATACTAACTCGGATACAAAGTATAGTGTCCGTATAGATGATGGTTCCATTTCTACTCCTTCCACTTCGGCTATCGAATATTCTCAAATCTGGTATGATAGTGTATTGAAGAATTGCAGAGTGAATAAGTCTACTTTGTATGTAAAGAAGCCCGGTAAGCACACTTTGCAGATACGCTGTGGTGATCCGGGCATCGTTATTCAAAAGATTGTCATTGACTTGGGAGGAATGAAGCGTTCTTATCTCGGCCCTCAGAGTACAATCTGTAATTAGTTCTGTTTTTTATGAATAGGGGAACCGGATGGCCTTGCCATTGGTTCCTCTTCTTTTTGAGGGGTTCCCAGCACGGGCATTCCGTCTTTGTCCCAGTCTATCTTCTGTAAACGGGGAGAACGGGAATCGGATGCGCCAGGAGCGTCATTCGGTATCTGGCGGGCATGATATAGCATATACCATTCTTTCCCATCCGGAGACGGAGTGAAAGATATTCCGCCGGGACCGTATACATTGTTTTCAGGGTCTTGTTGTAGTACCGGAACCGGAGACTTCTTCCAGGAAGCCGGATTGAGTAAGTTAGCTTTTGCGTCTGCAGTCAGTAATCCGACACAATAATAAGGAGTCCAGCTACCACTGGCTGAATAGAAGATGCATGCTTTGTCTTTATTCTTTGATTCAAAATATTGGGGTGCTTCGTTTACATGTATCGGATAGGCTGTTTTGCTGCCATCCGGATTTACCCATTGGCATTCCCATTCATATTCAGGTTTGGAGATGAGAATCCTGTCAGAAGACAGTGTCCATGGATTCTCCATAGTAGCGATGTAGATACATTGGGTTTCACTGTCTATCCTTCGTTTTTGCCAGCCGCACCATATCATATAGCGTTGGCCATCATGTTCAAAGGTGCTGGCATGGATTGCCCAGTTGTTGTCTTTATCTGTCTGTATGCGTCCTTTCATCACAAATGTTCCTTCCATGGGGTTGGCGGCTTCATTCTCGACAACATAAATCTGGTGATTATCCATATTGCCGTCGTCTGCGGCAAAGTAAATATACCATTTGTTATTTATACGATGAATTTCGGGTGCCCACAGATGATAGGAGTTGCTGGGGTCGGTGGGTATCCATACATCTTTTTGAGTAGCATGTGAGAGGTCTGTTATATCATCGGTTTCCCAAAGTATGACTCTGTTTTCTGAGCCCTGTGTATAATAATATTTGCCTTCATGAAAAATAGCCCATGGCTCTGCTCCACGTTCAAGTAACGGGTTCGTATAGGTATTTCCTGCGGCTACAGTTTCTTTCTCTGTTGTAGCCTTCTTATGCTGGCAAGAGACACCGATTAATAAGATAATGGATAATAAAAACAATCTGCTTCTCATGGTACTTCTCATTTGATAATGACAATGCAAAGTAAGCATAAAATATTGATAAATCATGCAAATGGAAGTAGAATGGTCAGTTTTTGTTGTTAAATGAACTGTAATTTCTGAAACTTTTCTTTGTTTTTTCTCATCTTTGCGAAGTGAACTTTTAAATAAATAATATATGAAACTTAGACATCTTTTTCTTTTCTGTGTAATTTGCTGTTCTGTATCTATATCTGCCCAAAACAAAAGTAAGCTTCCGAAAACGAGTGGTAATCCTATTTTCCCTGGTTGGTATGCCGATCCGGAAGGGATTGTGTTTGGAGACGAATACTGGATTTATCCTACCTATTCTGCCGCTTATGATGATCAGATATTCATGGATGCTTTCTCATCAAAAGATTTGGTAAACTGGACCAAGCATCCGAAAGTACTTTCCAAAGAAAATATCAGCTGGCTCAGACGTGCATTGTGGGCCCCGGCAGTAATCCATGCTAATGATAAATATTATTTCTTCTTCGGACCAATGATATCCAAAATAATAATGAGTTAGGCGGAATTGGAGTTGCTGTAGCAGACAATCCTGCAGGACCTTTAAAGATGCGTTGGGAAAACCGTTGATTGATAAGATTGTAAATGGTGCTCAGCCGATTGATCAGTTTGTATTTAAGGATGATGATGGACAATATTATATGTATTATGGTGGTTGGGGACATTGTAATATGGTGAAGATGGCACCGGATTTATTGAGTATTGTACCTTTGAGGATGGTACTATCTATAAGGAAGTGACTCCCCAAAATTATGTGGAAGGGCCGTTTATGCTGAAACATAATGGAAAATATTATTTTATGTGGTCGGAAGGTGGCTGGGGAGGTCCGGATTATAGTGTAGCCTATGCCATTGCGGATTCACCGTTCGGTCCGTTTGAAAGAGTCGGAAAAATTCTGCAGCAAGATACTAATATAGCAACCGGTGCTGGTCATCATTCGGTAGTTAAAGGTCCCGGAGCAGATGAATGGTATATCATTTATCACCGTCGTCCGTTGGGCGAAACTGCAGCGAACAGCCGTGCAACTTGTATAGACCGTATGTATTTTAATAAAGACGGAAAAATAGAGCCTGTCCGTATGACTTTTGAAGGAGTAGGAGCTAGCCCTTTGGCAACCCCTGTTCGCGCTAAAACATATGCTAATCCTGTAATAAACTTTAGTTTGCCCGATCCTACTATTATAAAAGGAGACGATGAATATTACTATCTATACGCAACTGAAAGTATTAAAAATGTACCTATTCATCGATCAAGAGACTTGGTAAACTGGTATTATGTAGGTACTGCTTTTACAGATGCTACCCGTCCAAACTTCGAACCTAAAGGGAGAATATGGGCACCGGATATTAATAAAATCGGTGATAAATACGTAATGTATTATTCTATGTCCACTTGGGGAGGTGAGTGGACATGTGGTATTGGTATTGCTACTGCTGATAAGCCGGAAGGACCATTTACTGATTTGGGTAAGTTATTCCGGAGCAATGAAATCAATATACAGAATTGCATTGATCCTTTTTATATTGAAGATAATGGAAAGAAATACCTTTTTTGGGGGAGCTTCCACGGAATATATGGTACGGAACTGACAGATGATGGTCTCTCTTTGAAGAAAGGTGCTCCAATAGAGCAAATAGCCGGTACTGCTTATGAAGGTACATATATTCATAAACGGGATGGTTATTATTATTTGTTTGCTTCCATCGGCCGTTGCTGTGAAGGCTTGAAGAGCACATATACTACAGTCGTGGGGCGTTCGAAAAATCTGTTCGGCCCTTATGTTGACAAGAAAGGGCGTTCAATGTCGGATAATCATCATGAGATATTGATTCAGAAGAATAAAGCATTTGTCGGTCCGGGGCATAATTCAGAACTGGTGACAGATAAGAAAGGAAACGATTGGATGTTCTATCATGCGGTAAGTGTTGCTAATCCGAGGGTCGTGTATTGATGATGGATCGTGTACAGTGGAAAGGTGGCTGGCCATTTGTGAAAGGCGCCTTCCTTGGAGACTGCTGTCCGGACTTCAGATAAGTTTTTCATATGGCTATTCATTTCTTTACAATGAAAATGAGCATATAAAATGTAGTTGAAGTTTAAACAAATAAATTTTATCCAGACACTTTATCAGAATAGAAAAGTATTGGGAAATTGCAAAGAGAAAACTATTTATCTATAGGAAATGATGGCTTTTCTCTTGCAATTAACTTTTCTATAAAGGTGGGCTTTTTTGATTTATTGTTTTATTTTGTCCTTGTAAACTCATAAACTTGTTATAGATGGCCTCAGATATACACACTCTCTCTGATTCTCTTTTATGGAAGAGGTTTCTCGAAGGAGATTCGAGTGCGTATTCTCAAATATATAATCAGACTGTACAAGAGCTGTTCCGATATGGTTTACTGTATACTTCGGACAGGGAGCTGGTCAAAGATTGTATTCATGATGTGTTTGTGAAGATTTACACCAACCGTGCCAAATTAACCCCTACTGATAACATTATAGCTTATTTGATGGTGGCACTGAAAAATACACTCTTTAATGCGTTAAAGAAAACATCTGATTCTTTTCATTGGACGAAGCTGATGAGAAAGAAGACCAGTCCGAAGAGCATTTTTCTACTCGGAAACTATTTATATAAATAAGGAACAAGAGAAGAATACTCATATGAAGGTTGCATGCTATGATGTCCTCCTTAACCACCAGGCAACGTGAAATTGTTTATTATCGGTATATTAAGGATATGAGTATTGATGAAATTAGTAAAATCCACGGACATGAATTATCAGTCTGTATCTAACTCTATCCAGCGGGCTTTGGGCGTGTACGGAATCTATTCAAGCGAGAATAGGAGAGAAGAATATTCAGCTTTTCCTGCCATCAAAAAATATCGAAAATAGTTTGAAAAAGTGAGTATAAAATCAAAGTAGAACTGTTATCCTAATGTAAAGACAATGAAAATGATTAATTCAGAACTGAAACATACTGATTTTTCTAGATATACTTTTGAAGAATTCCTTCAAAATGATTTTTATTTCTTCTGTTAAATATCCAACAGAAGAGATACAAGAGTTTTGGGATCGTTTTGAGAAATCTACTCCTTCTAATATAGATGATTATTTTGCGGCAAGAGAATATATAGAAACGATTTCTACTTCCAGAAGGTGATTTGCTTTCGAATCAGGAACTGGGAGATTTGTGGGCTGATATCCAGACAACAAATATTAAAATGATAAGATTAAACATAAAAACTTTTTCTGATAGGGTTGACTGCGCAGCCAGTGTAGCTATTTTGGTTGGTAGTTTCTTTTATTAAAGAATTATCAGGCGATTTTGGCTCCTGATATTGCGACATTTGCAGTTCAGACTAAGACCGAATTACCGGCTACAGAGAAACATTGTTGATTCTGGCAGAAGATAAAGTCAGTAAGTCTGAAAGAAAAGAGACTACAATTACCTATGATTCTGTAGCAATTAAAGCTAACGAAGAAAATATATCCAAAAAGAACTGGCGGTTTATAATCAGTTGGATTTATCCACGTGGAAAGCGTTCTGTACTGACATTTTCTGATGGCTCTAAAGTATGGGTGAATGCAGGTACCAGAGTCATTTATCCTACAGAATTTGAAAAGGATAAACGCGAAATCTATGTTGACGGAGAAATCTATATTGAAGTAGCTAGAGATGAAGAACGTCCTTTTTATGTACGTACTAAAGATATGAACGTTAGGGTGCTGGGTACTAAATTCAATGTGACAGCTTATGAATCTGAGCCTATTCGCAGTGTGGTGCTGGCTCAAGGGTGTGTGCAGGTTGAGACGACACAAACCCCAAAAGCTATTTTAGCTCCTAACCAGATGTTCAGTTCTGTAGAAGGGAAGGAAAATATTTCACAGGTAGATGTGGAACAAATGATTTCATGGGTAAATGGTCTCTATTGTTTCAATAGTGCCGATTTGGGAATTGTATTGAAACGTCTGTCCACTTACTATGGAATAAATGTCGAATTTGACTCACGCTAAGTAAGATAAAATGTTCTGGAAAAATTGATTTGAAAGACAACTTTGAGACAGTAATTAATGGATTAACCTTTGTAGCACCAATATCTTATGCCTATGATGGACAGTATAAAACTTATCGGGTCGTGAAAAAATAGACACAGAAAAATATAGTAATTAATAAAATAAATCTTAAGAATTTATGGCGATTTTATAAAGAGTGGATAATACTGCTGTATTATCCAGATGGGGCTCATATGCCTGTAAGTGTTAAGTTATAAAATAATAATATTATGAGAATTTGGACATTGTTAATATGAAAAATTCAATTAAAGGGAAGAAAGCAAAATACTCAAGCTATTTCTTTGCTTCTTACTTTGGGAGTAAGTTATTCTTTCGCTAATAACAATAATATTCCCAGCTCAAAACTCTCTCTGGTGAACGTGAACAATAAGACGTTGAGAGAAGTCTTTCAAACAATAGAGAAAACCAAGCCAGTTTGTCTTTTTCTATTTGGATGATGCAATAAATCTGGATCGTAAGGTATCCATTGATAGCAAAGACAAGAAGATAGACGAAATCCTTACTGAACTCTTTGAAGGTACGTCCTGTACTTATAGAATCTCTGACAGACAAGTTTTATCTCAGGAAAGTCAGCTGCCGTTTCTGCCGCGCAACAACAGAATGCTCGAAAAATCACAGGTCGTGTAACGGACACCAAAGGAGAGCCACTTATTGGTGTGAATGTTACTGTGGATGGAGATACCAATGGTTCAATAACCAATATGGATGGGTTATTTGAATTGCGTGTCAGCAAGAAGAATGCTGTTCTTAAGTTTACTTATATCGGATTTAAACCTTCGGAGGTAAGAATAAACTCATCTACAAATATCTATGATGTTGTACTGGAAGAACAGGTAAACGAACTGGAAGAAACTGTGATTGTCGGTTACGGTACACAACGTAAAATCAGTAATATCGGTGCACAATCCAGTATGAAGCTGGAAGATATAAAAACTCCTTCGGCTAGTTTGACTACCACCTTGGCCGGTCGTCTGGCTGGTGTAGTTGCTGTACAACGTACAGGTGAGCCTGGAAAAGATGCAGCAGATATCTGGATTCGTGGTATTGCTACTCCCAATACGGCTACTCCCTTGATTTTGGTGGACGAGTAGAACGTGCATTCAACGATATTGATCCTGAAGATATCGAATCATTGACTACTTTGAAAGATGCATCAGCAACCGCTGTTTATGGTGTACGTGGTGCGAATGGTGTAATCATAATCAAAACAAAGCCGGGTAAAATAGGTAAACCGACAATTAGTGCTGATTATTATGAATCATTTACCCGTTTCACTAAAAATGGTGGATTTGACAGATGGTGTCTCTTATATGAAGGCGGCTAATGAAGCGTTAAGAAATGATGGACTGGCAACTAAATTTACAGATTCACAAATCCAGAATACAATCTTAGGTAAAGACCAGTATCTGTATCCGAATGTGGACTGGCTGAATGAGATATTTAATGATTGGGGACACAATCGTCGTGTTAACGTGAATGTACGTGGTGGTAGTGAGAAAGTTTCATACTACGCTTCGGTCAGCTACTTCAATGAGACTGGTATGACAGTGACAGATAAGAGCATCAATACCTTTGATTCAAAGATGAAGTATAGCCGCTATAACTTTACTACCAATCTGAGTATCGATGTGACTCCGACAACTAAAGTGGAAATTGGTGCTCAGGGTTATCTGGGTGAAGGTAATTATCCGGCCATATCTTCCAAAGACTTGTATAATGCTGCTATGTCCATTTCTCCGGTAGAATATCCGAAAATGTTCTTTGTTAATGGTGAGGCATATATTCCGGGGCGTTCCACCAATAACAACTTCAACAACCCTTATTCACAAGCTACACGTCGTGGATATGATAATCTGACCAAGAATCAGATTTATTCTAATTTACGCATTACGCAAGACCTGGATATGCTTACTAAGGGATTGAAATTGACAGCTATGTACGCATTCGATGTATATAATGAAATACATGTTCATCAGGATCGTGCAGAGTCTACTTATTATTTTTTGGATACGAATGTTCCTTATGACTTGGACGGACAGCCGATTCTACAAAGAATCTATACGGGCACCAATGTCTTGAGTTATAAGCAGGAAACGAGTGGTAATAAGAAAACATATCTGGAAGCTTCTTTAAATTACGACCGCGCATTTGGCGATCATCGTGTAAGCGGATTATTCCTCTTTAATCAGCAACAGAAACTTCTTTATCCCAAAGGAACACTGGAAGATGCCATCCCTTATCGTATGATGGGTATTGCCGGACGTGCTACTTATTCATGGAAAGACCGCTATTTTGCAGAGTTCAATATTGGTTATAATGGTGCGGAGAACTTCTCTCCTAAAAATCGTTATGGTACTTTCCCTGCGTATGGTGTTGGTTGGGTGATTTCAAATGAAAAGTTCTGGGAACCGCTGTCAAAGGTCGTATCATTCCTGAAGATCCGCTATACGGACGGTAAAGTCGGTAATAGTGATGTTTCCGACCGTCGTTTCATGTATTTGAATCAGATGAAAGAAAATGGAGACTATGGTTATAAACTGGGACCTAACGGGACGAAATATTCAGGATATGAAACATTGAATATGGCTGTGGACTTGATTTGGGAAGAAGCACGCAAACAAGACTTAGGTATTGACTTGAAACTGTTTAATGATGATCTTTCAATAATCTTCGATATCTTCAAAGAGCGCCGTGAAAATATCTTGTTAAAACGTGAAAACTCTATTCCGTCATTCTTAGGATATAATACATCTGCTCCTTATGGAAATATTGGTATTGTTGAAAATAAAGGTTTCGATGCTACAGTAGAATACAATAAAAGATTTAATAAAGACTGGACGCTTGCTATTCGCGGTAATATTACCTATAATAAGGATAAATGGATTGAAGGTGAATTACCGGAACAACGCTATGATTGGATGAATCAATATGGACAGAATATTCTAGGAAAAAAAGGATATATCGCAGAAGGTTTGTTTACACAGGCTGAAATTGATGATATGGCACGTTGGGAGTCTTTGTCCCAGGCAAATAAAGCTACTACTCCGAAGCCGTTTGCTTCTCAGTTTGGTACGGTAAAAGCGGGTGATATCAAGTATAAAGACCTTAATAATGATGGTCAGATTGACGCTTATGATAAAACTTATATCTGCCGTGGTGATGTACCTACTATGGTATACGGTTTTGGCTTCACGCTGGGTTGGAAGAACCTTTCATTAGGTATGATGTTTCAGGGTACTCATGATGCAGAACGTATAATGAGCGGTAGCAGTATTCAACCGTTTAACGGCGGTGGCGGTTCCGGTAATCTGTATAGCAATATTGATGACCGCTGGACTGAAGATAACCCGAATCAGAATGCTTTTTACCCGCGTTTGTCCTATGGAGCTGAAACTTCCAGTAACATTAACAATTTCCAGCCGAGTACATGGTGGGTTCGTGATTTTAGTTTCCTGCGCTTAAAAACAATGCAGATCTCCTATAACTTACCGAAAGACTGGGTGAATAAAGTACGTTTGAAAAATGCGGCAGTCTATGTGATGGGAACAAACTTGTTTACTCTTAGCAAATTCAAATTATGGGATCCGGAGTTGAATACAGATAACGGTGCTTCTTATCCGAATACAACCTCTTATTCTGTAGGCGTTAATTTCACATTCTAAAAACCAATAACAATGAAAAAATATAACTATATACTATTGGGTATGTTATCACTCTTTTTTGTGACAACACTTACTTCCTGTTCAGATTATTTTGATCAAGTGCCCGATGACCGATTATCTTTGGAAGAAATTTTTAAGACCAGAGATGGAGCATTGAAATATCTTTCGAATGTTTATACCTTCTTGCCGGATGAGTTTAATCAGCGCCAGGTACATGAAACCAGCTTGTATCGTACACCGGGACCATGGACCGGAGCGAGTGATGAAACCGAATGGACTTCATCAGGCAATAAAGCCAAACTGATCAATAATAACTCTATTGATGCAACCGAAAACACAATGGTATTGTATCGTTGGAAAAGCTGGTATTCGGGTATTCATGAATCTGCTGTATTTACCAAATATGTAGATCAGGCTCCGCTTACGGCATCGGAAAGAGCACAATGGAAAGCTGAGGCTAAAGCTCTGCGTGCTATTTATTACTTCTATTTGGTTCGTACATATGGTCCTGTGCCTGTTTTGGAAGACGATTATGCTTTGGATACTCCCAGTAATGAATTGCAATTGTCTCGTAGCACTGTAGACAGATGTTTTGATTTTATTGTGTCCGAATTGAAAGAAGCACAGAATGCTGGTCTGCTGGAAGATGCTTCGTCAGATAAAACAACAGGTGTGGGACGTATAGACAAGGCTATAGCCCAGGCATTTATAATTGAAGCATTGACTTATCGTGCCAGCTGGTTGTTTAATGGAGAGTGCACTTATTATGCCGATATGGCAAATCCGGATGGAACGAGATTATTCCCCAGTCAACCGGATGCAGCCACTATCAAGGCTGACTGGCAGAAGGTAGTTACTGAATGTCAAAAATTCTTCGCTGATTATGGCAATCGTTTCCAATTGATGTATACAGATAAATCAGGAAAATCGGTAGCAGGCCCTGATGCTGAGGGATTCAATCCTTATGAGTCTTATCGCCGTGCTATCAGAACGTTATTCTCAGAAATGGGTAATAACAAAGAAATGATTTTTTATCGTATGGATAATGCAGCAGGTACTATGCAGTATGATCGTATGCCCAATAAGTCAGGTAATACAAATGATTACAGAGGTGGCAGCTTGTTGGGAGCTACACAAGAGATGGTTGATGCCTATTTTATGGCCAATGGTATGTCACCTGTTACAGGCTATGCAGCTGATGGTGTCACTCCGATTATCAATGAGGCTTCGGGCTATAAAGGGACGGCACTTCTTCATCAGACTATAAATCGGCAGATGGTACTCTTTATGCACCGGCTGGAACACATGTATGTTAACCGCGAACCGCGTTTCTATGCTGATATCACTTTCAGTAATTCTAAATGGTTCTCAGGTACAGAAGGCGATTATACAGTTGACTTCACTTATAGTGGAAACTGTGGTAAGGCTCAGGGTAACAATGACTTTACCAGTACAGGCTATCTGGTACGTAAGAATATGGATTCGGTGACCGTAATCAAAACTTGGTTTGTGTGTTGCTCCGCTTGACGAATATTTACTTTGATTATATCGAAGCATTAGCATATGTAGATCCAAGTCATGCAGATATTTGGAAATACATGAATCTGATCCGTGAACGTGCAGGTATTCCGGGATATGGTACTGCCAGTTTGCCGAAAGCAACCACTACCAGTGAAATCATGAAACTGATCCAGAAAGAGAAGCGCATTGAGTTAAGCTTTGAGAACTGTCGCTATTTTGATGTGCGTCGTTGGGGACTGACGAATGAGTTCTTTAACAAACCAGTGCATGGTATGAACGTGAACTATGATGGAAATGAGTTCTACAAACGTACAGAAATCACTTCCCGTAATTTTGATCGTCAATACTTCTTCCCGATTCCGCAGAGTGAAATTGATATTGATAAAAATCTGGTTCAAAATGAAGGCTTTTAATTAATTGATTAATAAATCGCAATATATGATGAAACAATATATATTTTCTGCATTATGCTTAGTCTCAGGTGCGTTTTGTTTGTCGTCTTGTAATGATGATAAAGAAGCTAGACCTTATACTCCGGATTACGAGATTGTGCCTGAATATACAAACGCAGATACATGGAAAGCTTATGAGGCATTTAATGAACATCTGTTAGATCAGAATAAGTTTATATATAAAAGTAGCACTGCTGACAAGGCAGCTGTAGACCGTTGGAATGGTGCTGCCGCAATTTGGTGTCAGCCGACTTACTGGGATATGGCAATGAATGCTTATAAGCGTGCAAAGGCTGAGGGTGATACTCAGAAAGAACAAAAATTTAAACAGCTTTGTGATGATCTGTTTGCCGGCAATAAAGCTCATTATGCGAATTTTGATTTTGATGATAATAACGAGAATACCGGCTGGTTTATTTATGATGACATTATGTGGTGGACAGTTACATTGGCACGTGCCTATGAGCTATTCGGAGTTGAGGAATATCTGAGCCTTTCTGAAGAAAGCTTTGGCCGTGTATGGTATGGCTCAGAGAAGGTAGGTGATACCGGTTCTTATGCAGACCCTGAAAAGGGCTGGGAGGTGGTATGTTCTGGCAATGGCAACCTATCAAGAATCCGAATCCTAACGAAGCTGACCACGGTAAGATGGCTGTATCAACTTTCCGACTGTGGTGGCAGCTCTGACATTATACAACAACGTACCGACCGGAAGGACAGAATCGACAGACTCCCATCCGAGCTATCAAACGAAGGAACAGTATTTGGCTAAAGGTAAAGAAATTTATGCTTGGGCAGTGGAGAACCTCGTTGATGTTACTACCGGACAGGTAGCGGACAGCAGACATGGTAATGGTAATCCTGCGTATACAATCAGGCTTCATATATTGGCGCTTCGGTGCTGCTTTATAAAGCGACTGGTGAATCTGGATAATGCAGTAATTGCGGATTAGATGAATACGATTTCGGGAACATTCGACCTAGACAGGTGCTGAGCAAGGTATTTATACTGCGGTCTTTGCACAATATATCGCAATGCTGGTATATGATTGTGATCAGACGCAATATATACCTTTTGTGAAACGCAACATTAATTACGGCTGGGCTAACAGAGACAAAACGCGTGATATATGCGGAGGCGACTATACCAAGCTACAGGTAGAAGGTGATGCTGTTGAAAGTTATTCGGCCTCGGGTATCCCTGCTCTGATGTTATTGTTTCCAACCGATAAATAAGTATAACCTATAAATGAAAAGAATAATGAATACAAAATATTCTATTAAGAAAGTATGGTACTATCTGCTTTGTATGATAATGACTCTTCAGCTAATAGCTTGTACGGAAGAGACTCACGAGTCATATACTGCAGCACCGGAGGTCGAAGATATCTATATTGACCAGCTGGAAGAACTGATTAATAAGATGAAGGATTTGCAGAAGAACTCGGAATATGGAGAAAAGAAAGGGCAATATCCTACAGAGAGTCGTGCCATCCTGACAGATGCTATCGATGATGCCAATCGTTCAGTTCTGTTGATCAAATATCAGAATCCTGTTCCGTCGGAGCAGGAAAAGCAGCGTTACGTTGCCAGTGCAAAATCTGCAATTGATAAGTTTAAGGGTACTATTCGTACGGAAGATGCTGAAACAACACCTGCAGAACTGTTTGTTGATGGTAAAGGCGGCAATTCATATATTGATTTCGGACGTAGTGAAGAATATGTTAAGTTTGGAGAACAAGGTCATCAATCATTTACCGTAGAGTTGTGGGTAAAGGTTACGGAGCGCGGCAGATGGGATAATTGCCTGTTCCTGTGCTCATACATGTCAGACAGTAGCTGGCGTAATGGCTGGATGATGTACTGGCGTAAAGATGATAATGGTGTTTACCGTACTACTTGGGGTGGATTGAATACGACCAATGGTGACAGGGATCTTTGGGAACCGAAATTCCAGATTTCTGATGATTTGAATAAATGGCAGCATTTTGTAGCAGTATATAGTGATGAAGGTTTGGACGGCAATTCTACATTACGTGCAAAATTATACTTAAATGGTGAGTTGAAGAAAGAAGAAACAGTTTCTCCTACAACGAGAGTTTATCAGTCAGGACATTATTCAGATTACTCAAAACCGATGACTGCATTTGGTCGTTACATGAGAGTGAGCGATGATTTGTATGAAGAAGGATTCTCCGGATATATGAAGAAAATCCGTATCTGGAAAACGGCAAAAGGGGCAGATTATGTAAAGCAGTCTTATGAAGGAACAGCAGAAGTAACCGGAAAAGAAACGGATTTGGCAGCCGGATGGGACTTTACATCTAAACCATCGGGAACAGATAACGAGATTATTGACTTGACTGGTCGTCATACAGCGAAAATTATAGGTACCTATAAGTGGGAACGTATTCTAGAATAATAAAGAGAGAAATAATGAAAGACATGAAACAATTAATTAATAAATGGGAGAGAGTATGCTCTTTTCCCTTCTGATGGCGCTTTGCCTCACATGGACTTTACAGCTTGTTCGGATGATAAAGATAATGAATATATATCTGATACGCAACTTAGCATATTAGAGGACAATCGGACTTCTTTATCATATTTGTTGAAAAATTCTACCTTTGGAACAGCGCCGGAACTTTTCCGGAAGCCAGCAAGGAGATACTGAATAATGCAATAGCGGAACTGGACCAGTTGATTACCAAGGTAAAGGGCGGTGAGATGTTTGATGAGGCGACCTTTGAGGCTACAATAGCTAAGGTAAATCAGGCAATAGATGAGTTCAAAAACTCTAAATACTATAACCTTTCTCCGGAAGCCCAGAAGTTCATTAGTGATCTGATGGCAAAAGCAGATGAGTTAAGAGAAATGATAGCTAATGAAGCATTGTGGGGAAATCATCAGGGACAATATCCGGTAGAAGGTAAGGCTACACTGGAAAGTGCAGCGGAAGATTTGGAGAGTTTGGCAGACAGAATCAAAACCAGTGCCATCACAGATATGACGCAGGAGATATATGATGATGCCATTGCGGCTGCTGATAAGAAACTGCAAGAAGTGGAAAATTCCGCATGGCCGGAAGATAATCTTGTCTGGAATTTATTTGTGGATGGTAATAAGGGTGGTTACATCGACTTTGGATATAGCGAGGATTTTGTGAAATTTGGTGATGATAATAATCAGAATTTTACGATTGAGCTTTGGATAAATATCAAAGAATTCTGTTCTAAGTCAGGGGAAGACAATAGTACCTTCCTTGCTGCATTTGTTAATTCTCCCGAAGCGGCTGGCGTGTTCAGTATCGTAAAGTGAATGGTGGCAATGAACACTGGCTGAGAGGTTCTATGGCACATTGGCAGAATGAAGGTCCAAAAGATCCGGAATGGTGGGAGCCGAGAGCCATCGTAAACAATCCCAAAGATAAATGGACACACTTTGCTTTGCTGTAGCGGATAATGGTGTTCCGGATTTGATCCACCTCAGGAACATACTAAATCCTGTGTATTTGTGAATGGTTCGCAATCCGGCGAGGTGATTCGTGTAGGTGAGGCTTGGAGAACTTATATTAACAATGGTTGTATTGAAGAGAAAATGCCTATGACTGCCTTCTGCCGTTTGAATACAGATAAAACGACTCGTGAAGAATACTTCTCCGGTTATATCAAATATATGCGTATATGGAAAGGTATCAGAAGTCGCGATGATCTTCGCTTATCTGCTATGGGGCAGGTTGACGTAGATCCGAATGATCCGAATCTGGTTGCAGCCTGGGACTTTGAAGTCTTGGGAGCACAACCTACCGGAACGACAATCACTGATATTACAGGTCGTCATGTCGCTACTCTGAAAGGTCCGGAAGGAACATATCAATGGGTGGAAAGTACAACTATCGCACAGTGATTAATACAGATTTTCAATAGTGTATTAGATTATATCGTGCTTCCCTTGCTTTGCATAGTGCAAGGCAAGGGGATTTTTTAAGTCATTATCTGCGTTTGCAAATAACAAAAGGGTGTTTTGGTCTGTATTTGTTCTTTATTGAATAGAGATTTTCGTTCTTTTTCGTCTATTTCTGCAATCTTTGTAACAGGAAAAATATTAAAACTTATCAACTATCATGAAAAGCAAAATTCTTTTGGCGGTAGCTTTACTGCTGGCGATATCAACTACTACTGTATGGGCGGCTGATAGCTCAGAAAAAACGAACCAGAAGACAGGGTCTTACACCAATGAAGATGTATGGGCGGCATACGAAGGATTTAATAATACGCTGCTCGACCCGGATAAATATATCTATAAGACAACTTCATCCTATGAACAGGCGGTAGACCGTGGTCATGGCGCAGCGGCTATCTGGTGCCAGCCTATTTACTGGGATATGTCAATGAACGCCTATAAACTGGCGAAAGCTCAGAAAGATAAAAAGAAAAGAGCCTATTACAAAGAGCTCTGCGAAAAGATATTCGCTGGAAATAAAGCCCAATATTGTCACTTTGATTTCGATAATAATAATGAAAATACCGGATGGTTTATCTATGATGATATCATGTGGTGGACGATCTCTTTGGCACGTGCATACGAACTGTTTGGTGTGGATGAATATCTGAAACTGTCTGAAGAGAGCTTCAGCCGTGTATGGTACGGTTCTAAAAAAGTAGGCGATACAGGATCATATGACAAAGAGAACGGAGGGATGTTCTGGCAATGGCAGCCGATCCATAATCCCAAGCCGAACAGACCGGGGGACGGAAAGATGGCTTGTATCAATTTCCCTACCGTGGTAGCAGCACTTACACTGTACAATAATGTTCCGAAGAAGAGAAAAGAATCAACCGAAGAATCACCCAAGTATCAGACAAGAGAACAGTATTTGGCTAAAGGTAAAGAAATTTATGAATGGGGAGTAGAAAACCTGTTGGACAAGAAGACGGGACGGATAGCTGATAGTCGTCATGGCAATGGTAATCCAGCCTGGAAAGCGCATGTATATAATCAAGCTACCTTTATCGGTGCTTCCGTATTGCTTTACAAGGCGACTAAAGAAAAAAGCTACCTGGATAATGCAATCCTTGCAGCAGACTATACAGTCAATGAAATGTCTGCGAAGCATAACCTGCTGCCCTTTGAAAGAGGAATCGAGCAAGGTATCTATACGGCTATTTTTGCAGAATACATAGCTATGCTGGTATACGACTGCGGACAAACACAATATATCCCGTTCCTGAAACGTAATATTGAATCCGGTTGGGCAAACAGGGATAAGACACGTAATGTATGTGGCGGAGAATATGAGAAAGCATTACCGGCCGGTGCTGAGATAGACAGCTACTCGGCTTCCGGTATACCGGCATTGATGCTTCTGTTTCCGGCAGAAAAATAATCTGAAGAGAAACGGGGCAACGACCAGATATAAAAATGAAAATACACCTGAATATCATGAACAATAAACATTTACTGATTGCTCTCGGCTTGCTTCTTGCCTGCAATCATGCTACTTATGCGCAAAAAGGAAAAAGCAAAGAAGCAAAGACCACGTTTCAGACTTCTGAACCCTGGAAACCCGAAACAGACGTACGTGCTGATGCCACGATGGTATATGGTACACTGGATAAGCCCGGAGTAACTTTTGAACAACGCATTCAGTCATGGAGAGACAAAGGTTATCTGACGGAATTTATGACCGGAGTTGCCTGGGGAGACTACAAGGACTACTTTCTGGGGAAATGGGATGGAGTAGACGGGCATCTGAAAGAAGGACAGCGCGACCGTAATGGAAATGAAATAGCTCATGGTCATCTGATCCCTTATATCGTACCTACCGAAAGTTTTATCCGCTATATGCAGGAAACACAGATCAAACGGGTGATTGACGCCGGGATAACATCCATATATCTGGAAGAACCGGAGTTCTGGATGCGTGGCGGATATAGCGAAGCTTTTAAATCCGAATGGCAGAAATATTATAATTTCCCCTGGAGAGCTCAGCACGAATCTCCCGAAAACACATACCTTTCCAACAAACTGAAATATCATCTGTACTATAATGCGCTGGATAAGATATTCACTTATGCCAAAGAATACGGAAAATCGAAAGGACTGGATATCAAATGTTATGTGCCGACGCATTCTTTGATTAATTATACTTCCTGGCAGATTGTAAGTCCGGAAGCCAGCCTGGCTTCATTGGATTGTGTAGACGGCTACATTGCCCAGGTATGGACAGGGACTGCCCGCGAACCGAATTTCTATAACGGCGTGCAGAAAGAACGTGTATTCGAGAATGCGTTTCTGGAATACGGGTGTATGAAGTCGATGACTGCACCGCTGAACCGGAAAATGTATTTCCTGACAGACCCGATCGAAGACCGTGCGAAAGACTGGCTGGACTATAAAATCAACTATCAGGCCACTTTTGCAGCACAGTTGATGTATCCTATGGTAGATACCTACGAAGTAATGCCCTGGCCGGACCGTATCTATCAGGGACTGTACCGGATAGCGGGAACGGATCAGAAAGAACGCATTCCCCGCTCTTATTCCACCCAGATGCAGACAATGGTTAATACACTGAATGATATCCGTACTTCCGATAAAAAGATTACAGGTACACAGGGCATCGGTGTACTGATGGCAAACTCACTGATGTTTCAACGTTTTCCGAATCATAACGGTTACGATGATCCGCAATTTTCCAGTTTCTACGGACAAACTTTGCCTCTGTTGAAGCGTGGTATTCCGGTAGAGCTGGTACACATGGAAAATACCCCTTTCAAAGAAACTTTCAAAGGACTCCACATACTTGTCATGTCTTATTCAAACATGAAACCGATGAAACCGGAATATCACAACTATTTGGCTGATTGGGTGAAGAAGGGCGGAATACTTATCTATTGTGGAGAAGATATCGACCCTTATCAAACGGTACTGGAATGGTGGAATACAGATGGAAATGAATATAAAGCGCCTTCGGAACACCTGTTCGAGAAGATGAATCTATCTCGTAATCCGGGTGAAGGAACTTACCGCTATGGTAAAGGAACGGTGATTGTGATGCGTGAAGACCCCAAACATTTTGTTTTGAAAGCCGGAAACGATCAGAAATATTTTGAAACGATCGCATCCGCTTATCAGAAAAAGATTGGCAAAGAGATAGAAACCAAGAACAGCTTCATTGTAGAACGTGGTCCATATACCATTGCTGCTGTCATGGACGAAAGCGTTTCCAAAGAGCCACTGACGTTATCCGGATTATATATCGACCTGTTTGACAAAGACCTGCCGGTACTGACTTCCAAACAAATCCAACCGGGTGAACAGGGGTATCTTTATGATCTGAATAAAGTATCCGGTAAAATAAAAGCCAAAGTGCTCTGCGGAGCTTCTCGTATCTATGATGAGAAAGTCAGCAAACAAAGTTACTCTTTTGTAGCCAAAAGCCCGATAAATACAACCAATGTATCAAGAGTCCTCTTGCCTCGTAAACCAGAGAAAATACGTGTGAATGGAAAAGAGGAACAACCGGAATGGGATGAATCATCAAAAACTCTTCTGTTGAGTTTCGAGAACGATCCTTCCGGTGTGAATGTGTCAATAGAATGGTAAATAGATTAAATAAAACAGGTAATTAAATTATGAAACAACAACTGATGACGCTGTTGCTGGGAGCAGCCTCTGTATTTTGTAGCTGTGAGACCCAGCTGGAACAGCATGTGAAGAGCGAGTTGCGTGCTCCGGCTTATCCGCTGGTGAGCATAGACCCGTATACCAGTGCATGGTCTTTCACGGACAACTTATACGACGGTTCGGTCAAACATTGGAGCGGTAAAGATTTCCCTTTAATCGGTGTAGCTAAAGTCGACGGACAGACTTACCGCTTTATGGGAACGGAGGAACTGGAATTGAGACCTCTGGTGAAAACTTCGGAACAAGGTAACTGGACAGGAAAATATACAATTCAGCAACCTGCCGACGGATGGCAAAATGTCGGCTTCAATGATGCTGCCTGGAAAGAAGGTGAAGGTGCCTTCGGAACCATGGAGAACGAACATGTAGCCAAGACCCAGTGGGGTGAAGAATTTATCTGGGTACGCCGTGTCGCTGATATTCAGGAAGACCTGACAGGTAAGAATGTGTATCTGGAATATTCTCATGATGATGATGTGATTATCTATATCAACGGAATAAAGGTTGTAGACACAGGAAACGCTTGTAAGAAGCACGTACAGGTGAAGTTATCGGAAGAAGTGGTAGCGTCCCTGAAACAGGGAGAAAACCTGATTGCCGCTTATTGTCACAACCGCGGAGCGAATGGCTTGCTGGATTTTGGTTTGCTGGTAGAATTGGATAATAACCGTTACTTCAATCAAACTGCACAGCAGACTTCTGCCGATGTTCAACCTATGCAGACTTATTATAACTTCACTTGTGGTCCGGTAGACTTGAATTTGACATTTACCGCGCCCCTGTTTATGGACAATCTGGACTTGATGGCACGCCCTGTCAACTATATTTCTTATGAAGTCATTTCTAACGACGGAGAGGCGCACCAAGTTGAACTCTATTTTGAAGCTGCTCCTCAATGGGCACTCGATCTGCCTCATCAGGAATCCGTAGCCGACAGCTTTACTGACGGTGATCTGTTGTTCCTGCGCACCGGAAGCCGTAATCAGGACATCCTGAAAAAGAAAGGTGACGATGTGCGTATTGACTGGGGACACTTCTACCTGGCTGCTGAAAAAGAGAACAGCACTTATGCTATCGGTGACGGAAAGAAACTTCGCCAAAGCTTTACAGAGAACAAACTGGAAGCTCCTACCACCAATGGTTATGACAAACTAGCTTTAGTACGCTCACTGGGTGAAACAAAGAAAGCGAACGGACACCTGCTGATCGGTTACGATGATATTTACTCTATCCAGTACTTTGGTGAAAACCTCCGTCCTTACTGGAATCGTACAGGCAGTGAAACAATCGTATCACAATTCCAGAAAGCAGAACAGGAATATAAGACTCAAATGAAAAATTGTGCAGCTTTCGATAAGAAACTGATGGCGGAGGCTGAAGCGGCCGGCGGACGCAAGTATGCCGAACTTTGCGCTCTGGCTTATCGTCAGGCATTAGCTGCCCATAAACTGGTACAAGCTCCGAATGGTGACCTGGTATTCCTTTCCAAAGAGAATTTCAGTAATGGTTCCATCGGAACAGTCGATCTGACTTATCCGGGAGCTCCGTTGCTTCTGCTTTACAATCCGGAACTGGTCAAAGCTACCATGAACCATATCTTCTATTATAGTGAAAGCGGAAAATGGACCAAACCGTTTGCTGCTCACGACGTAGGTACATATCCGCTGGCTAACGGCCAGACTTACGGAGGCGATATGCCGATCGAAGAATCCGGCAATATGGTAGTCCTTGCTGCAGCGATTGCTGCTGTAGAAGAAATGCCGACTACGCACAAAAGCATTGGGAAACTCTGACAACCTGGACGGATTATCTGGTTGAGTACGGTCTTGATCCGGAGAACCAACTTTGTACGGATGACTTTGCCGGACACTTTGCGCACAATGCCAATCTTTCTATCAAGGCTATCATGGGTATTGCTTCTTACGGCTACATGGCAGATATGCTGGGCAAAAGACATTGCTGAAAAGTACACGAAGAAGGCGAAAGAAATGGCTGCCGAATGGGTGAAGATGGCGGATGACGGCGACCACTACCGTCTGACATTCGACAAGCCGGGAACCTGGAGCCAGAAGTATAATCTGGTATGGGACAAATTGCTGAAACTGCAGATTTTCCCGGAAAAAGTTGCTGAGACAGAAATTGCTTATTATCTTACGAAGCAAAATAAATACGGCCTTCCGCTGGATAACCGTGAAACTTATACCAAGACTGACTGGATCATGTGGACAGCTACCATGGCACAGGACAAAGCTACTTTCGAGAGTTTATTGAACCGGTATATCTGTTTATGGATGAAACGACTACCCGCGTTCCGATGTCCGACTGGGTATTTACGGACAATCCGATTCAGAGAGGTTTCCAGGCGCGTTCCGTAGTTGGCGGCTATTTTATAAAGATGCTTGAAGAAAAACTAACTAAATAAAACAAGAACACCATGAAAAACTCGCTCTATTAGCTTTTACTTTATTTAGTGCGTGGAATATGGATGCTAAAACGATTACCGGACCAGTGGACTATGTTAGTCCGCTGGTAGGTACTCAGTCAAGCACGCCTTATCTACCGGAAACACTTATCCCGCTATCGCCCTTCCGGGGAATGAACTTTTGGGTTCCCCAGACCGGAAAAATGGGGATGGCTGGGCATATACCTATGATGCCGATAAAATCAGAGGTTTTAAACAAACCCACCAGCCCAGCCCCTGGATCAATGATTACGGTCAGTTCTCCATCATGCCGATTACCGGTAAAGCCGTTTTCGATCAGGATCAGCGTGCCAGCTGGTTCTCGCATAAAGCAGAAACGGCTACTCCTTACTATTACAAAGTATACCTTGCCGACCATGATGTAGTAACCGAGATTGCTCCGACAGAAAGAGCGGCAGCATTCCGCTTCACTTTCCCTGAGAACGATCACTCTTATGTAGTTGTAGATGCTTTCGACAACGGTTCGTTTGTGAAAGTCATCCCTTCGGAAAACAAGATTATCGGTTATACGACCAAGAACAGCGGCGGTGTTCCTGCAAACTTCAAGAATTACTTCGTACTGGAGTTTGACAAGCCTTTTACTTATACGGCAGCTGTTGCCAATGGTAACATCGATACCAATAAACTGGAAGCCAACGATAAGCATGCCGGCGCATTGATCGGCTTTAAAACCCGTAAAGGCGAACAGGTAAATGTACGTGTAGCTTCTTCTTTCATCAGCCCCGAACAGGCGGAACTGAACTTGAAAGAGTTGGGCAAAGATAACATAGACCAGATTGCGGCAAAGGCCGTAAGGTATGGAACGACGTTTTGGGACGCATCGAAGTGGAAGATGATGATATCGACCATTTGCGTACTTTCTACTCCTGTATCGTTCGGTACTTTTCCCCAGAAGCTTCTACGAAATAGACGCGAAAGGAGATATCGTTCACTACAGTCCTTATAATGGTGAAGTACTTCCCGGCTATATGTTTACCGATACCGGTTTTTGGGATACGTTCCGTTGTCTTTTCCCTTTCCTGAACCTGATGTATCCGTCTATGAACATGAAGATGCAGGAAGGATTGGTAAATACCTACAAAGAAAGCGGCTTCCTGCCGGAATGGGCAAGCCCGGGACACAGAGGCTGTATGGTTGGCAACAATTCGGCTTCAGTAGTTGCCGATGCTTACCTGAAAGGTCTGAAAGGATATGATATCGAAACCCTTTGGGAAGCTGTAAAGCACGGAGCTAATGCGGTACATCCGCAGGTTTCTTCTACCGGACGTCTGGGCTATGACTACTACAATAAGCTCGGTTATGTTCCTTACAACGTAGGCATCAATGAAAATGCAGCCCGCACACTGGAGTATGCTTATAATGACTGGTGTATCTATCAGCTGGGTAAGGCCTTGAACAAGCCTAAAAAGGAAATTGAGATCTTTGCAAAGAGAGCCATGAACTATAAGAATCTGTATGATCCCGAACATAAACTGATGCGCGGCAAGAATGAGGATGGCAAATTCCAGTCTCCGTTCAACCCGTTGAAGTGGGGAGACGCTTTCACCGAAGGAAACAGCTGGCATTATACCTGGTCCGTATTCCATGATCCTCAGGGATTGATCGACCTGATGGGCGGAAAAGACGGCTTCAACCAGATGATGGACTCTGTATTTATCCTGCCTCCTGTCTTTGACGACAGTTATTATGGCGGTGTCATCCACGAAATCCGTGAGATGCAGATTATGAATATGGGTAACTATGCACACGGTAACCAGCCTATCCAGCATATGCTGTATATGTACAACTACTCCGGTCAGCCGTGGAAAGCGCAGCACTGGATTCGTGAAGTGATGGATAAGCTTTATACTCCTGCTCCCGACGGTTATTGTGGTGATGAGGACAACGGCCAGACTTCTGCGTGGTATGTGTTCTCTGCCATGGGCTTCTATCCGGTATGTCCGGGTACGGATGAGTATATTCTCGGTACTCCTTACTTCAAACAGATGAAGCTGCATCTTGAAAATGGAAAGACAGTAACCATCTCCGCTCCAAATAACGGAGACGACAAACGTTATATCTCTTCCATGACCTTGAACGGCAAAGACCATACAAAGAACTACGTGACTCACGAGGACCTTATGAACGGTGCTTCCATCACTTTCAAGATGGATTCCAAACCCAATGAGCAGCGTGGTACCAAAGAAACCGATTTCCCTTATTCTTTCTCCAACGAATTTAAAAAGAAAAAGTAATTTATGAAGAAGCAAGTAAAATATATCAGTGCGGGTATGCTGGCAGGCATGCTCCTTTGTGGCGGTCAGATGCAGGCTGCAAATACGATGTCCGGAATGCATGTATGTGTGACGGACGCTATTCAGAAAGACAATCGTCCGGAAGTTTCCAAACGTCTTTTCCGTTCGAATGCGGTAGAAAAGGAAATCATCCGTGTGCAGAAACTTCTGAAAAACGAGAAACTGGCATGGATGTTCGCAAACTGTTTCCCCAATACCATCGATACTACCGTACACTTCCGCAAAGGCGCGGATGGCAAACCGGATACATTCGTTTATACGGGCGACATTCACGCAATGTGGCTTCGTGACTCGGGTGCGCAGGTATGGCCGTATGTGCAGTTGGCAAACTCCGATCCCGAACTGAAAGAGATGCTGGCAGGTGTTATCCTCCGCCAGTTCAAATGTATCAATATCGATCCGTATGCAAACGCATTTAATGACGGTGCCGTTGAAGACAATCACTGGATGAGTGACCTGACCGATATGAAGCCGGAACTGCACGAGCGTAAATGGGAAATCGATTCACTTTGCTACCCGCTGCGTCTGGCTTATCACTACTGGAAAACAACCGGAGATGCCAGCATCTTCTCAGAAGAATGGATTCAGGCTATCACCAATGTGCTGAAAACATTCAAGGAACAACAGCGCAAAGACGGAGTTGGCCCGTATAAATTCCAGCGTAAGACAGAACGTGCATTGGATACATTGAATAATGACGGACTCGGAGCACCAGTGAAACCGGTTGGTCTGATCGTCTCCTGCTTCCGTCCTTCGGATGATGCGACGACTCTTCAATATCTGGTACCTTCCAATTTCTTTGCCGTATCTTCATTGCGCAAAGCAGCCGAAATACTTGATAAGGTAAATAAGAAGACTGCTTTGGCTAAGGAATGCAAAGACCTGGCAAAGGAAGTAGAGACAGCATTGAAGAAATATGCGGTATACAACCACCCGAAATATGGTAAAATCTATGCTTTTGAGGTAGACGGCTTCGGAAATCACTTCCTGATGGATGATGCCAATGTACCGAGCCTGCTTGCCATGCCTTATCTGGGTGATGTAGATGTAAACGATCCTATCTATCAGAATACCCGTAAATTCGTGTGGAGCGAAGACAATCCTTACTTCTTCAAAGGCAAGGCAGGCGAAGGTATCGGCGGACCGCATATCGGTTATGATATGGTGTGGCCGATGAGTATCATGATGAAAGCCTTCACCAGCAAGGATGATGCGGAAATCAAAACCTGTATCAAAATGCTGATGGATACCGATGCCGGAACAGGCTTTATGCATGAATCTTTCCACAAAGACGATCCGAAGAACTTCACCCGTGCCTGGTTTGCCTGGCAGAATACGCTTTTCGGAGAACTGATTCTTAAGTTGGTTAACGAAGGCAAAGTAGATTTATTGAATAGTATCAATTAATAGAATACCATGAAAAAGTTATGTGTATGGGCAGTTGCCGCCCTCTTAATGGCAGCTTGTACACCGAAAGCCGAGAAAACAACGGATTCCGGTTTATTGCAAAGTAACTTCCAGATGGAAGTGGATGGAAAGAAAACAGATTTGTATACCTTGCGCAACAAGAACAACATGGAAGTTTGTGTAACGAACTTCGGTGGTCGTATCGTTTCAGTGATGGTACCCGACAAGGACGGACAGATGCGTGATGTAGTGCTCGGCTTCGATTCGATTCAGGATTATGTCAGCAAGCCTTCGGACTTCGGAGCAAGCATCGGCCGTTATGCTAACCGTATCAACCAAGGTCGATTTACTTTGGACGGTACTGAGTATCAGTTGCCTCAGAATAATTACGGTCACTGCCTGCATGGCGGTCCGCAAGGATTCCAGTACCGTGTGTTTGATGCCGTTCAGCCGAATCCGCAAGAACTGGAATTGACTTACACGGCAGAAGATGGCGAAGAAGGTTTCCCGGGAAATATCACTTGTAAAGTGTTGATGAAGCTGACAGACGATAATGCGATCGATATCCGTTACGAAGCGGAAACCGACAAGCCGACCATTGTGAATATGACTAACCACTCTTACTTCAATCTTGACGGAGACGCAGCCCGTAATGAGGCGCATCTGCTGACAATTGATGCTGACTATTATACTCCGGTAGACAGTACCTTCATGACTACAGGCGAGATCGCTCCGGTTGAAGGAACTCCGATGGACTTCCGCACTCCGACTCCGGTAGGCGCACGTATCAATGACTACGATTTCGTACAGTTGAAGAATGGTAACGGTTACGATCATAACTGGGTATTGAATACTAAGGGCGACATTACCCGTAAGTGTGCTACTCTCGAATCACCGCTGACTGGTATCGTACTCGATGTATATACTAACGAACCGGGTATTCAGGTATATGCAGGAAACTTCCTGGATGGTTCGTTGACCGGAAAGAAAGGTATCACTTACAACCAGCGTGCTTCCGTATGTCTCGAAACTCAGAAGTATCCCGATACTCCGAACAAACCGGAATGGCCTTCGGCAGTACTTCGTCCGGGCGAGAAATATATGAGTCAGTGTATCTTTAAGTTCTCTGTAAACAAGAATTAAAGATAAGTATATTATATCATTAGTTTATCCTATCCTGTCATTCAGAGCGTAGCGAAGAGTGACAGGATGATACTATTTTAGAAGCATGAAAAACAACCGAAGCAGATGGTATGCCCTTCTTTTAGTCGTGTTATCTATCATGACACCGTCAGTTGCACAAAATACAAAGTATGTCAACTTGTTTATCGGTACTTCCGGTGATAACGGACAGGTAGCTCCGGGCGCTGCCGCTCCTTTCGGAATGGTTTGTGTGTGTCCGGATAATGATCCGCGTAGCCATGCCGGTTATGATTATGCAGTGACGAAAGTCTCCGGTATCTCTGTCAACCGCCTCTCCGGAGTGGGATGTAGTGGCGGAGGAGGAAACCTGCGCATTCGTCCGGTAGCTCCTTCACAGGAATTGCATATTAAAAAGTCCCGCGAGAAAGCAACTCCCGGATATTACTCGACAGCTTTTACCAATGGTATCAAAACTGAATTGACAGCGACCAACGCTATGGCGGTGGAACGCTATAAATTTCCCCGAAGCCTTTCCGCTGCCCTTTGGATAGACTTCGCCTCTACGTTTGAAGACGTAGCTACCTGCCATTACAAACGTATATCGGAAACTTGCATCGAAGGCTATGTACAGGCAAAGAACGTCTGCGGACATGGATGCTACAAACTCTATTTCTCCTTAAATACCAGCCAGCCTTTCCAGTTGGAAGAACAGAAAGAGACGACTGCCTGCCTTACCTTTGGCAAAAAGGTACGTTCGGTGGAAGTCCGTATCGGACTGTCTGCGTTAAGTTCCGAACTGGCGAGCTGGGAATGTGCCCGTTGGGAAAAGATGGACTTCGAAGATGTGAAATCCCGGACCGCTGATCAGTGGGAAAAACAATTGTCAGCTATCGACGTCAAAGGAGGCAAGAAAGATGACAGGGTCATTTTCTATACTTCCCTGTATCGTACTTACCTGAGTCCGGCGGATGTCAGTTCTCCGGACGGAGCTTATCTGGGTACGGATGGAAAAGTGTATATCTCAGAAGACTTCCGATATTACAGTAACTGGTCGTTATGGGATACCTTCCGCACTAAATTTCCTTTGTTGGTACTGACCGAACCTGCGAAGATGCGGGATATGGCGACTTCCCTGATTCATCTGTATGCAACGGGAAAGAAAGACTGGTCCACCGGATTCGAGTCTACCCCGACAGTACGTACGGAACATGCCGTAATTCTTTTGTTGGACGCTTACCGGAAAGGAATTACCAACCTTGATTTCCGTAAAGGATACGCTGGTATGAAGCAGGAAATGGAGCGGTTGCCCATGCGTTCGCCCGACCAGAAGATGGAATCGGCATATGACTTGTGGGCAATGGCAAAGATTGCGGAAATCATCGGTGAAAAGGCGGATTCCGAACAATACCGGCAACGTTCGGTCTCTCTTTTTGAAGAAACATGGAAGAAGGAATTTATGAATGTGACTCCCGCTTTTGAAGTGATGAAGAACAACGGACTCTATCAGGGAACCCGTTGGCAATACCGATGGGCGGCTCCACAATACATTGATAAAATGATAGAATGGGTAGGGCAGGACTCTCTTCGTTTGCAACTTACCTATTTCTTCGACCATCACCTTTATAATCAGGGAAACGAACCGGATATCCATGTTCCTTACCTGTTCAACCGACTTGGGGCACCGGAGAAAACCCAGCAGATAGTACGCAGTCTGATGACCGAACCGATGATCCATAAATATGGAGGCAACTCGGAATTTAAGACTCCTTATCTGGGTAAGGCATTCAAGAATGCCCCCGAAGGGTATAGTCCCGAAATGGACGAAGACGACGGTACGATGAGTGCCTGGTACGTGTTCGGGGCAATGGGTTTCTATCCTCTGCTTGTGGGAGATGAATACTATGATCTGACCTCTCCGCTTTTCGACAGGGTACTGTTGCGGTTGACGAATGGAAACGTACTTACTATTCAGACAGAAGGACGGAAAAAGAAAGACGCACCGATCAAAAGTATCCATTTCAACGGGAAAAAGATTGCTGACTACCGTATATCTCACAATGAACTGATAAAAGGCGGAGAATTGATTTATAATTATAAATAAACCGAATTAAAACAAGGCTGACTAAAAAGTCGGTAGTATCTCCAAAAAATATTCAAAATGAAACAGAAACGATCTTTTAAAATAGGTGTTGCGGGTACGCTGCTGACTGTCGGGTTACTGACAGCAGCTTTTACTACACGCACTGCCAGTGAGTCTGTAAGGGTGATGGACCGCCCCGACACAGAATCGACGAATGTGAATTATGTGAGCTATCGGGCCCCGCTCCGTCCGTTGAACTTTATTAAGCTGCCTGTCGGCAGCATCCAGCCGGAAGGCTGGGTAAAGAAGTACCTCGAACTGCAACGTGACGGGCTGACCGGACATCTGGGAGAAATCAGTGCCTGGCTGGAGAAAGATAATAACGCCTGGCTGACAACCGGTGGTGATCATGGCTGGGAAGAAGTACCTTACTGGCTGAAAGGTTATGGCAACCTTGCCTATATCCTGAATGACCCGAAGATGATTGCAGAAACAAAAACATGGATTGAAGGTGTATTTGCCAGTTGCCAGCCCGATGGATACTTCGGTCCTGTCAACGAACGGAACGGCAAGCGTGAATTGTGGGCACAGATGATTATGCTCTGGTGTCTGCAATCTTATTATGAATATTCTCAGGACCAACGGGTTATTGACCTGATGACGAACTACTTCAAATGGCAGATGACTGTCCCCGACGATAAACTTCTGGAAGACTATTGGGAAAACAGCCGTGGCGGTGACAACATCATCAGTATCTATTGGCTTTATAACCATACCGGAGATGCCTTCCTGCTGGACCTTGCCAAGAAGATTCACCGCAATACAGCCGACTGGACAAAATCAACCTCCCTGCCCAACTGGCACAATGTGAACATCGCCCAGTGTTTCCGCGAACCTGCCACTTATTATATGCAGACCGGAGATTCCGCCATGCTCAAAGCCTCTTATAATGTACATCATTTGATCCGTCGCACTTTTGGCCAGGTTCCGGGCGGTATGTTCAGTGCCGACGAGAATGCCCGTCTGGGATATATCGATCCTCGTCAGGGAGTGGAAACCTGCGGACTGGTGGAACAGATGGCTTCCGATGAGATCATGCTCTGTATGACAGGTGATCCGATGTGGGCTGAGCATTGCGAAGAAGTAGCTTTCAACTCTTATCCTGCCGCTGTGATGCCGGACTTCAAGGCTTTGCGCTACATCACTTGTCCGAATCATACTGTCAGTGACTCAAAGAACCATCATCCGGGTATTGACAACCGTGGTCCGTTCCTTTCCATGAATCCATTCAGCAGCCGTTGCTGTCAGCATAACCATGCACAAGGCTGGCCTTATTTTTCGGAACATCTGATATTGGCAACTCCCGACAACGGTATTGCTGCTGCCATCTATGCTGCTTGCAAAGCAAAGATCAAAGTGGGTAATGGAAAAGAAATCGTCCTTCACGAAGAGACTAACTATCCTTTTGAAGAAGGCATCAAATTCACCGTTTCTACCGATGAAAAGGTCGATTTTCCGTTCTACCTCCGCATTCCTTCATGGACTGAAGGAGCCGAAGTGCGTGTCAACGGAAAGAAGATCAGTGTGAAACCTGTATCCGGTAAATACCTTTGTATCGAACGCGAATGGGCGGATGGTGATAAAGTAGAAATGACTCTTCCGATGTCTTTGTCCATGCGTACGTGGCAAGTCAATAAGAACAGTGTAAGTGTGGATTATGGTCCGTTGACTTTATCTCTGAAGATTGACGAGAAATATATAGAAAAAGACAGTCGTGAAACGGCTATCGGTGACTCCAAATGGCAGAAAGGTGCTGACCCGAAGAAGTGGCCTACTACTGAAATCTATGCTAACAGTCCCTGGAACTATTCGTTGGTATTGGATAAGAAAGAGCCTTTGAAGAACTTCAAAGTCGTTCGTAAGTCCTGGCCTGCTGATAACTTCCCGTTCACGGTGGCCAATGTGCCTTTGGAAGTGAAAGCTACCGGCCGGATTATCCCCGAATGGCAGATTGACGAAACCGGACTTTGCGGTGTATTGCCCGAAGAAGATGCGGTGAAAGGCGCTAAAGAAGAGATTACATTGATTCCGATGGGAGCGGCCCGGTTGAGAATATCGGCTTTCCCGAATACAAAGGAGTAACTGGTGATGGAATCAGTTTACTTGAATTTGTTATAAGATAAATCATTTTGATTTAGAAAGATATAAGTGTTTATGATTGCATCATTGGCGAAATGACTGATTTGTGCTATTATTTGGAAAGAATGTTGCCTCCAAACTATCAGAATTTCGCCAATTTTGCAATCTAAATAAAAGATGTTCGTTGAACTAATTTATAATAATACTTATATCAACCATGAAGAATTTAGCATTATGGGCTGTTTCTGCCCTTTTTGTAGCTGCTTGTACCCCGAAAGCCGAGCAACCAACCGACTCCGGCCTGTTAAGAACTAACTTCCAGACTGAAGTAGGTGGTAAGAAAACCGATCTGTACACCCTTCGTAACAAGAACAACATGGAAGTTTGTGTGACGAATTTCGGTGGACGCATTGTTTCTGTGATGGTCCCCGATAAAGACGGTAAGATGCAGGATGTAGTTTTAGGTTTCGATTCTATTCAGGATTATATCAGCAAACCTTCTGATTTTGGTGCCAGCATCGGTCGTTACGCAAAACCGTATCAATCAAGGTCGATTCACATTGGACAGCATTGAATATCAGTTGCCTCAGAATAATTACGGTCATTGCCTGCATGGCGGTCCCAATGGATTCCAGTATCGTGTGTTTGATGCTGTGCAACTGAATCCGCAAGAAGTGGAACTGACTTATGTCGCTGCGGATGGCGAAGAAGGTTTCCCGGGTAACATTACCTGTAAAGTCCTGATGAAACTGACAGACGATAATGCAATTGATATCCGCTATGAAGCAGAAACGGATAAGCCGACCATCGTAAATATGACCAATCACTCTTATTTTAATCTCGATGGTGATGCAGCAAGCAATGCAGACCACTTGTTGATGGTGGATGCCGATTATTATACTCCGGTAGACAGCACATTCATGACAACCGGCGAGATTGTTCCGGTAGAAGGTACTCCGATGGATTTCCGCACTCCGACTCCGGTAGGGGCACGCATTAACGATTACGATTTTGTACAATTGAAGAATGGAAATGGTTATGACCATAACTGGGTATTGAATGCCAAAGGGGATATTTCCCGCAGATGTGCTTCACTCGAATCTCCCAAAACGGGTATCGTACTGGATGTATATACCAACGAACCGGGTGTTCAGGTATATGCCGGCAACTTTCTGGATGGTTCTCTGACAGGAAAGAAAGGTATCACATATAATCAGCGTGCTTCCGTATGTCTTGAAACTCAGAAGTATCCGGATACTCCGAACAAACCGGAATGGCCTTCGGCTGTGCTTCGCCCGGGAGAAAAATACATGAGTCAGTGTATCTTTAAATTTTCTGTAGATAAGGAATAATCTGCTCGCTCCCAAGAAATAAAAAAATATTTTAGTCTCACGGTCTCACTGTCTTTCTGTAAAGATCAGATAACTAGATGGATAATGAATGAGAGATACCTTCGGAGCAGGGTGTCTCTCATCGTTTTATCCCATAATATGCTCCCAAACAGTGTATCTCTCATCCTTTTTTAAGTTGTCTCTCATCATTCTTTCTGCTACAGACTACAGCTGTATTGATTTTACTCTGCCTATCATTTGTATGTTGTGACACTTATGTCCTTAGCATATCTCCCTTACATTCTTATATTATCTTACCGACATCTTCATCGTTCCACCCGGGTGAACTGATCATTGCACCTGGGTAAACCGATCGTGTCACAAACGTAGACAGTTCGTTCTACCCGGGTGGAACGATGAAGATGTCCTTACGAAAAACTGATAACAATAATTGAAAATCAGGTGATTATAGGGTTGTTTGGATGAAGAGAAACGGTAAATCAGACAATAATTGCCGCAGTTTATAATTATGTCCGTTATTTGTTTGTATTCTAATAATAATTAGAGTATATTTGTAAGAATGTATAACACAATGAAGTTAACTTGACTTCATCAACAAAACTATTATATGATGAAAAAAATCCTTTTCTTAATGGTGATCTGCGTAGCCACATCGCTTACTTCTATTTTACCGGCTTCGGCTCAGAATTCAGACCAGACCGACGAGTACAAAACTTTACTAAAAAAGATCATGACGCTTTCCGGCAGTTCGGCATCCTCTGAAGCTATAATGTCTCAATTGATGGCGAGTATGAAAAATGGGCCTTTCCAACAAGGTGAGGCTTATTGGAAAGATTTTGCTTCAAAATGGACACGGAAGATTGAAGATAAAGTCATGGAAGTATATGCTCCTATTTACCGGCAACACATGACATTGGATGAACTGAAAAAAGTGGTTGCTTTTTATGAATCTCCTGCGGGAAGAAAACTTGGGAGACTGCAACTGCCGTTGCAACTGAATCAATGCCGATGATACAACAGCTGTCAATGGAAATGGTGCAGGAAATGATGCCGAAGCTTCAGAAATCAAGAGAGTTGGTAAGGGATGACGCTGCCGAACAGGCCAAGACCACGCGATCAAAAGTTATTTGATGCGGCTTATACAGCTCTAAAGATAGCATAGAGATCGTTGCCGATAGAACCTATGAGCATGGCATGGGTACAAAGCCTTTATTGCATTCTATTGAAAGAAGGAAAGATGATACTAAAGTAACGTTCCTGCAACCCATCTATTTCGACTGGCAATGGATGTACTATAGCCGGGATTTAAAATAGTAGATAAGAAAACCGGTGATGAATACATGGTGAGAGGATACGATGGTGGCGCACCTATGGATAAGTTGATGATTATTAAAGGTTGCAATCGTAAATACATATATGTCAGCCTGTTGTTCCCCAAATTGAAAAAGAACGTGAAGGAAATCGATATAATAGAGGCGCTGACTGATAAAGAGGAGTTGCCTTCAATGATGACGGTAAAGCTAAGTCTTATTTTGATGTAAAAGTGGACGATTATTTGGTACTTTCCAGAGAAAACAAGAAAGTCTATTATTGATTAAATCTTGTAATAAATAAAGATATGATCGGTTTAGAAATACGCATAAATGATGAAGATCCGATTACTGTGGCTTCTGATAATTTGGTTTTTGTAAACTTATTACATGGATATTCTTCCGATCGGATTATGGTAATGGGAAGTGATCTTTTACATTACCTTACCTGGTTCGACGGAAGACCTGAAGTTGGTGATAAGGTATTAATTAGAATTGTTGACACTGATAAGGTGGCACCAGTTTTGACCATGAAGGACTGTGATAGGTATGAAATAAAGCAGTGGTATGAACGGTTAAAGGTTGAACTGCAAGAAAAAGGACTGATATAGAAGATATGAAAGGATTGATTATAAAACGAGGGAATGAGGTTTGTAAAGCGGGCATCCCTGATAACGGGGTTAGCTTGATGGTAAATATTACACGTTATGAGGGTGCTTACTGGAACGTGGGTGGTTTGAAAATGCCTGGAGATGTTCATGTTACATGGAATGGAGGTACGCTTGAAGTAGGAGATGAAATAGAGGTGGAATTTGCGGAGTTTGATGAGGCTACGCTGCCTGACACAGAAGAAAGCCATAAATCTCTGTTAGATACAATAGCATTGACACATGTCGATGATAGTCCGGATATGTGGAATCGAAAACTTGATACCTATAATCGGTTGAAAAAATGCTGAAGGAGGAGAATGATAATATAATATTGAAAATGGAATAGAAAACAGCGTGATATAGTGAAAGTGCACTTTACAGATTATTAGACATGAATATAAAATTTGATGTTATGAATGAAACAGGAAAAGCTAGTTTAATGAGCCGCATAATTATTGGGATAATCGGTCTTATTATGTTTTCCTAAATGTGTATCTTTACATTTGGGACCCTTTGGAGAAACATTATGATTTAAATAAAATAGTATTTGGTTGGCTCATTGTTTTGTTTATACTTAATTATTTATTTCGACATAGTAAATGTTGGAAGATAGGATACGTTATATCTATAATACTTCTTGCTTTAGCCTATTTTATAATTCCAATGTAGGCCAAAGGTAAGTAAATAAGCAATAGTATGAAAGTCCTTATTTTGATCTGACATATTTAATCGCTATTGTCTTTTTAGGTATGTGTATATATAATGGTGAGAATATATTGACTCATATTTATTGGACAAGGCTGGTGGTTTTTTTTTGTCGGGATATGTGCCGTTTTAGGGATCGGCTCATTTATAAATGAAGTAATTGCAAAAAGATGAAGCCTGGTTTCGTTTCTTATATTAGGGCGATAGTAGGAATGGTTTATATCATATTATTGGTAGTTTCAAATAAAACAGCCTGTTAATGGATTTGTATAATGAATGGGGATGTTTTATTTTGCAGTGTTTAAAATAAGATACGATGAATAAAAGAGTAACAATACAATTCGCTGACTTTATAAAGAGTAGGATTATCAGTTTATACGTATTCTCAATCTTATGCGAATGGCTATGTATCAGGAAATTCTATATCATTTAATAGTACGGGGAAAATTAAGGCAACTATAACTCAGTTTGTTGGCTTTAACCTTTCTTATGTTATTAATTCTTCAGGGACATACGATAAGAGTGCGGGAAAGGGAAGTGTTACAGTTTCTGCATATTAATGATTATTGAGAATAAAATTATGATTATGCCTCCAATGTTTTGAAATTGTTTATGTTCTGATTTTGTTGATTGGGATATTGGCCGTGTTGAAAAGTCATCAACTTACTAAACCATATAAATATTTATGGGTCATTTTGGTTTTGTTATTTAATCTGTTAGGCATAATTGCCTTTTGATATGGAAACAGTATCTTAACAAAATGAGCAATAGTGGATCATGGAAATGTCTGATTTGATATATAATATGAATCGGGTAAACTTTTTGTCTATGCTCTTTGTAAATCCGGGATGGATTGAATAGACCATTGAAACTGGTTGTTTTTCTTTGATTTAGCCACCGTTATTATGATGGTGGCTAAATTTCTTTTAGATAAAGATACAGGAGGTGCCCCTTTTCATAAATGCTATTGTCGTTTCTGTCTATAACCATAAAACATACTTGTAAGGATTTTTAGGGGTATAACCCTAAAAACTTCCGATTAATTATTATATTTAGTGTCTATAACCCTAAAAACTTCAGTTGTATGATTAATCGTGAACTTTATATGGAGCAAATCCTCCTTTTATTGATAAGCCATTTGTGAAAGTTATCACTGGTATTCGTCGCTGTGGCAAGTCGGTCGTGTTGCGTTTAATTAGTGAGGAACTTTTACGAAGAGGGTATCTGAGGGATTATATTATTTATATGAACTTTGAAAGTTTCGAGTGGATAGACATGAAGGAGGAGGCCGAAGCGTTATACGCTCATATTCAGGAAACTACGAAAGCCTCGGGAAAATATTATATTCTCTTGGATGAGATTCAGGAAGTTACAGATTGGGAAGAAGGCAGAATGCCTTTTGGTTGACTTGGATGTGGATATTTATGTGACAGGTTCTAATTCACGTTTACTATCTTCGAGTTTTCGACTTATTTGCAGGAAGATACGTTGCCTTTCACATTATGACTTTATCTTTTAAGGAATATCTGTTATTCCATAATCTCTCCTAACAATTTCTGCGTCCGACCGTAAAGCGGAATTTTTGAAATATCTTCGATGGGGTTTCCGGCTATTCATACAAACTATGATTATAATGCTATTTACAAAATTGTGTATGATATTTATTCGTCCGTCATTCTTCGTGATACGGTTCAACGGCATGGAATCCGTAATGTAGAAATGCTCGAAAGGATAGTGAAGTTTGTTTTGATAATATAGGAAACAAATTGAATGCTAAGAATATTGCCGACTATTTTAAAGTCAAGCAACGGAAAGTGGATATCAATACGATTTACAATTATTTAGATGCTTTAAATAATGCTTTTGTGATACAACGTATTCCACGTTATGACATCAAGGGCAAAGAAATTTTGCAAACTAATGAAAAGTATTTTGTGGTGACCTTTCGCTCATCTATTCTGTGATGGGGTATCGGGACCGGTTAATTGGGGAATGCTCGAAAATTTGGTTTGCATGGAATTGAAACGCCGCGGATACAGAAGTATATGTAGGTAAACAGGATGAAAAAGAAGTTGATTTTGTAGCCATTAGGCGTGAAGAGAAAATATATGTGCAGGTTACTTATCAACTAGGCTTGCAAGCAACCATCGATCGTGAGTTTGCCTTACTGGCAATTGATGATCATTATCCTAAATATGTGGTTAGTATGGATGATTTATGGCAAGATAATATTGAAGGGGTTAAGCATCGGCATATAGCCGATTTTCTACTTGATGAGTGGTAAAGACGGACTAAAGCTTTAGTCCGTCTAACAAATCTAAATAAATCCCGATAGCCTCTTCTATCTCTTTCAGCATAATATACTCTTCGGCTGTATGTGAACGTGAAGAGCGTCCCGGACCGATCTTTACCGATGCAAAGGACATCAATGCCTGATCTGACAAAGTCGGGGAACCGAAAGGTATGCGTCCCATCTTCACCGCTTTCTGTACGAACGGATGTTTCTCATCAATTCGTGAAGAATTGAGACGGAACGAGCGGGCTTTCGCATCGCAGGCTATATGCTTTCTGATCTCTGCAAATAAATCTTCGTTGGAGTAAAGTTCGTTGCTTCGGATATCAACAACAAATGTACATTTATCGGGAACTACATTGTGCTGAGTGCCTGCATTGATGACCGTAACGCTCATTTTTACCGGTCCGAGTAAAGGTGATTCTTTCTCGAAACGATAATCACGGAACCAGGCGATATCGTTCAATACCTTATAAATGGCATTATCTCCTTCATCGCGTGCGGCATGTCCGGCTTTTCCCGTAGCAGTTACATCCAGTACCATCAACCCCTTTTCGGCAATGGCAGGTTGCATCTCCGTAGGTTCGCCTACGATAGCGAATGAAACAGGGGGTAACCCCGGTAATACACTTTCAATTCCCTCCTTACCCGAAACTTCTTCTTCGCAGGAAGCCAGATAGATGAGATTGTAATTTTGAGAAGTGCGACATAGTTGCAGGAACACCTGTAAGAGCGAAACAACACTGGCTCCGGCGTCGTTACTGCCCAATCCGTATAATTTACCGTTTTCCTCGCGGGGTGTGAAAGGGTCTTTGCGCCAGCCATTTACGGGTTTTACCGTGTCGATATGAGAATTGAGCAGGATTGTCGGCTTTTTAAGGTCGAACATAGGGCTGAGGCACCAAACATTGTTTCCTTTGCGTCCGGTCTGCATCCCTTCGGCTTCGATATAATTTTGCAGGAAATCAGCGGCTTGCGTCTCTTCCCGACTGATGGACGGAATGCTGATTAGTGATTTCAACAGGCTTACAGCTTCGGCTGTCATGGTTGGAATATCGTATTTCATATACAAACTTGTTAATTTAGAGCTTAATATTTGCACAAAGATACTCGTTTTGCGCAATAGTTTCAAATAAAACTAATACCTTTGTACCATATTTATCAATACAAAGAGTATGACTTATCATCATTTATCTGTCTTGGTCCACCGTCAGGCTGAAAAGTATGGCGACAGGGTAGCATTGAGATACCGCGACTATGAGACAGCACAATGGATTCCGATTACCTGGAATCAATTCTCCGGAACTGTACGACAGGCTGCTAATGCTTTCGTTGCGCTAGGAGTGGAGGAACAAGAGAATATCGGTATTTTTTCACAGAATAAACCTGAATGGTTCTATGTCGATTTCGGCGCATTTGCCAATCGTGGGGTTACTATTCCGTTCTATGCAACGAGTTCACCCGCACAGGCACAATACATTATCAACGATGCGCAAATCCGTTATCTTTTTGTAGGCGAACAGTATCAGTATGATTCTGCATTCAGCATCTTCGGCTTTTGTTCCTCGTTACAACAACTGATTATTTTCGATCGTTCGGTAGTAAAAGACCCGCGTGATGTCTCTTCCATCTATTTTGATGAGTTTATGGCAATGGGCGAAGGATTGCCGCATAATGAGGTGGTGGAAGAACGTACCGCACGTGCTTCTTACGATGATTTGGCTAACATCCTTTATACTTCCGGTACGACGGGAGAGCCGAAGGGAGTAATGTTGCATCATTCGTGCTATCTGGAGCAGTTCCATACGCATGACGAGCGTCTGACGACAATGACCGACAAGGACGTTTCTATGAACTTCCTTCCGTTGACACACGTATTCGAGAAGGCATGGTGCTATCTTTGTATTCATAAAGGAGTACAGATCTGCATCAACCTTCGTCCGGCAGATATCCAGACAACCATTAAAGAAATTCGCCCGACACTGATGTGCAGCGTACCCCGTTTCTGGGAAAAGGTATATGCCGGTGTACAGGAGAAGATCAATGAAACGACAGGATTGAAGAAGGCGCTGATGCTGGATGCCATCAAAGTCGGCAGAATCCATAATCTGGATTATCTCCGGTTGGGAAAGACCCCTCCGGTGATGAATCAACTGAAATATAAGTTCTACGAGAAGACCATTTATTCTTTGCTGAAGAAGACGATCGGTATTGAGAATGGAAATTTCTTCCCGACAGCCGGTGCAGCCGTGCCCGATGAAATCAATGAATTTGTTCATTCGGTAGGAATCAACATGGTGGTCGGCTATGGACTGACAGAATCTACGGCTACGGTATCATGTACTTTGCCGGTAGGTTATGATATCGGTTCGGTAGGTGTGGTATTGCCGGGACTGGAAGTGAAGATAGGTGAAGACAATGAAATCCTGCTTCGTGGAAAAAGTATAACCAAAGGATATTATAAAAAAGCGGAGGCTACTGCCGCTGCTATCGATGCTGACGGCTGGTTCCATACAGGCGATGCCGGTTATTTCAAGAATGGGCAGTTATTCCTGACAGAGCGCATTAAGGATTTGTTTAAGACATCGAATGGTAAATATATTGCTCCGCAAGCATTGGAAACCAAACTGGTGATAGACCGTTATATTGACCAGATCGCTATTATCGCAGATCAGCGCAAGTTCGTTTCTGCCTTGATTGTTCCGGTGTACGGGTTTGTCAAGGACTATGCGAAGGAGAAAGGAATCGAATATAAAGATATGGCCGAACTGTTGCAGCATCCAAAGATTGTCGGTCTGTTCCGTGCACGAATAGAGACCTTGCAACAGCAATTTGCGCATTATGAACAGATCAAACGCTTCCATTACTTCCTGAACCTTTCAGCATGGAGCGTGGAGAATTGACTAATACATTGAAGTTGAAACGCTCAGTGGTTTCTGAAAACTACAAAGAACTGATTGAGAAGATGTACGAAGAATAAGGCTTTTCTCGGTCTAGCCTGATGATAAACGATAAACGGTGAACAAGCTGCATATTTGGCAAGCTGTTCACCGTTTGTTCTTTAGTGTATCAATTGGCTATGTATCTGCTATTTTATAGAGAACACTATACTTTAGTAACCGAAGATTTGTTCCTGAGTGAGTTCCTCGATAGGGCCTACTGCTTTCAGCTTATTCATATCGAGGTCTTTCTTGTCTCCCAAGATGCAATACACATACGTGCGTCCTTTCACCCATTCCTTTTGGAAATCAACGATATCTTTCAATGTCATAGTCTGCACGTCATTATAGAGTTTGATGCGCGGATCTACGCTTTGTCCCAAATCCTGTGCATTGATATAAGTCCAGATAATATCGCTTTTGATGATGCGGTCGGTACGCATGCGGTTGATTAATCCTTCTTTTGCCAATTTGAAGGCTGCTTCGGATTCTGGCATATTGTTGATAATATCGTTGAACGTATTGGGCATCAATCATCTTGTCATTTTGAGTTGCAATCTGGGTACGTATCGTATATGGATACTTCAGATAGCTTGGCGGCATTATACCCGCCCATGCGGAATAAGCCAGTCCACGTGTTTCACGCATTTCCTGGAAGACGATGGAGTTCATGCCTCCGCCGAAATATTCGTTATATAATTCGCGGGTAGGTTCTATAGCCGGATCGTATTTCTTATCAAGATTGGAAATTTGCGCCATATAAATCTGTTTGGCTTCGTAAGGAGCTACCAGCACTTTGGTCGCCGGAGTTTCAAGATAAGAGTATTCGTTTCCTGCAGGAATATCTTTCAGAGTAGCCGGTACCTGGTGGTATTGTTCGATGGTAGCCAGCAGGTCTTTGCTGCTGCTAGGGCCATAATACAGGATACGATGTTTGTAGTTGTTCTGATTATGAATCCGGTCAACCAGTTCCTGTGGATTCATGCTGGCGAGCTCTGCTTCCGTCAGTAAATTGGTGGCAGGAGACTTCGGGCCGTACATCGCATAATTCATCAGGCGGGAGAAGTTCTGTCCTTGATTCAGTTTGGCATCTGCACGGGCTTTTCAGTATATCTCCGACCAGGGTGCTTAGCTTCGCGCTGAACCTAATTCAGACCGGAAACCAGTGTCGTTCGTCAGAGCAATCAATAAGATAATCGAAATCAATAGAATGCCTTGTCGTTGTTGTTACCCATATCGAATACGTAGATCAGTTGGAAGAGATCGTTGGTAGTATTCTGCTTATAGAGTACCGGAATATCGGATTTCGCTGTCAGCTGGCTCATATCTTTCTTGAAGTCGAGGAATACAGGTTCGATGGGCTTCACTGCATTCTCCTGTATGGAGGTAAGGAATGGACTTGCCACATCCCGGTTGGATACGATGGAGTAATCTCCGGTTTTGTCATCTTCTTCTCGTTCGGGTCCTTGCCTTGTTTCTTGTAGACAACGGCATAATTATCCTCCTTCAGATATTTATCGGCAAAGCCACGATATCCTCTTTGGTCAGTTTAGCCATGCGGTCGATGGCGGTTACTTCGTCCTCCCAGTTTGTTCCGTTAATGAATGAGTTGACGAGATATGTCGGCACGTCCTTCATTGCTTTCCATGCTTTGGAGCTCGTAGAGCTTGAAGTTGTTGATATTAGCTTGCAGCATCTTCTCATCGAACTCTCCGGCACGAAGTTTCTTTATTTCGTTCAGCAAGAGGTCTTTGACTTCTTCCAGCGTTTGTCCCTGTTTGGGAAGTCCGCCCAATATGAAGGCTGAGTAATCTGCCAGTCCCATCGGGTAACCGTAGCTGTTCAGCACCTTCTGCTGCTGGTTCAGATCAAGGTCGATGAGTCCTGCCTTTCCATTGTATAATACTTGCAGAAACAACTTGCAGAACCTCGAAATCCTTGCTGGCCAATCCGGGAATCTCCATGCCAGTGCAACGCTTTCCGCATCGGACCTAATACTTCTTTAACTATAGGTGCGGTGATCGGATCTTCTTTCGGCAGATTCAGTTTGGGAAGTTCCGGATTCGGCTTCAACCTCCGAAGTATTTATCTATCAAGGCAATGGTTTCATCCGGGTCTAAATCTCCGGACATACAGATCGCCATATTATTGGGAACGTACCATTGTTTATAGTAATTCTTGATATTGGTGATGGAAGGGTTCTTCAGATTCTCCTGTGTACCAATACGGTTTGTGTTCCATAAGGATGCTTGGGGAAGAGAGAGGAGAAGATCGCCTCCTGCACTTTGCTGTTGTCCCGGGTCAGAGACATATTTTTTTCTTCGTATACAGCTTCCAGTTCCGTATGGAAACCGCGGATGACATTATTCTCGAAGCGGTCTGCCTGAATCTTTGCCCAGTTCTCTATCTGATTGGAGGGGATATCTTCCTGATAGACAGTCTGGTCATACCATGTGTAGGCATTGCTGCCGGAAGAACCGATAGCAGCCATCAGCTTGTCATATTCGTTGGGAATGGCGTATTTGGATGCTTCGTAAGAGAGGCTGTCGATGGTGTGGTAGATCGCTTTGCGCTCTGCTTCGTCCGTCGTCTGGCGGTATATCTCAAATTGCTGTTCAATTTGGTCCAATAGTGGTTTTTCGGCAGCATAATCCTGTGTGCCGTATTTGTCGGTACCTTTAAACATCAGGTGTTCAAAGTAGTGTGCCAGTCCGGTCGTTTCTGCCGGGTCGTTCTTTCCGCCCACCCGCACGGCGATGAATGTCTGAATGCGGGGAGTTTCCTTGTTTACAGTGAGGTAAACTTTTAATCCGTTGTCCAGTGTGTAGATGCGGGCTTTCAGCGGGTCATTGGGCACTGTCTCGTAGCTATACTTCTTTTGTGAGCTACAACTGCTCATCACTAATGCAAGGAAGAGCGATAAGCATGAAAGTTTCAGGAGTTTGTTCATATTGTGACAACATTTTAGTGACAGAAACAAAGGTAGCGGAATTTTTCTTACCTTTGCACCGAAAAGAGAAATTTGTAAATTGTAAATGATAAAATTGTAAATCACATGATTACTATTGAACAACTTAAAGACGTGAAAGAGCGCACTGATGCGCTGAGGAGGTATCTTTGACATCGACGGGAAGAAAATTCAAGTCGAAGAAGAGCAACTAAGAACGCAGGCGCCGGGATTCTGGGATGACCAGAAGAAAGCGGAAGCCCAGATGAAACTGGTGAAAGACCTGCAAAAGTGGATTGACGGCTATAATGAAGTCAAGACACTGGCGGACGAACTGGAACTGTCGTTCGATTTTTATAAAGAAGAATTAGTGACTGAGGGAGATGTGGACACGGCTTATGCGAAAGCCAGTGAAGCGGTAGAAGCACTCGAACTCAAGAATATGCTGCGTGATGAAGCTGACCAGATGGCCTGTGTGTTGAAGATTAACTCCGGTGCGGGTGGTACGGAAAGTCAGGACTGGGCATCTATGTTGATGCGTATGTATCTGCGCTATGCTGAAACGAACGGTTACAAGGCTACTATCGCCAACCTTCAGGAAGGGGATGAGGCAGGAATCAAAACCTGTACCATCAATATTGAGGGAGATTTCGCTTATGGTTATCTGAAAGGAGAGAACGGTGTTCACCGTCTGGTGCGTGTTTCTCCGTACAATGCGCAAGGCAAGCGCATGACATCGTTTGCTTCCGTGTTCGTCACTCCGTTGGTGGACGACAGTATCGAAGTGAATATTCTGCCTGCCTGCATTTCATGGGATACATTCCGAAGCGGTGGTGCCGGTGGTCAGAACGTTAATAAGGTGGAATCCGGCGTTCGTCTGCGCTATCAGTACAAAGACCCTTATACGGGAGAAGAAGAGGAAATCCTTATCGAGAATACCGAAACTCGTGACCAGCCGAAGAACCGTGAGAATGCAATGCGCCAGTTGCGCTCTATCTTATACGATAAAGAATTGCAGCACCGCATGGCAGAACAAGCGAAAGTGGAAGCCGGTAAGAAGAAAATCGAATGGGGATCGCAGATTCGCAGCTATGTATTCGATGACCGTCGCGTGAAAGACCATCGTACCAACTATCAGACTTCGGATGTAAACGGAGTGATGGATGGTAAAATCGAGGAATTCATTAAAGCCTATCTGATGGAATTTTCATCGCAGGAATCATAAAAACAAAAATTAGCGAGTGTTATTTTTGGAAAGTTAAAAGATTTGTTTTTACTTTGTTAGCGTTGAACTTTAAAGCTAACATTATGGGTAAAAGTAAGAGAAAAGTAGCACATAGTAAGAAAGAGGAGGAGCAGGCCCAGCGGGTAGTCAAGATAGTATTTGTTTCACTCATTATTTTGGCGCTGATTATGCTGATCGCATATTCCTTTTTCGGCTGATTGATTCACCACAGGTTACACAGTTTTGCATGGACGGGGACACGTTGATTGTCGACGGTGAATATCCATGCTGACGAGGGTAGTCCGTGGTGAATTCTTTTTTTGTAACCCCTTTGTTATCCGTGTAACAGTATTGTAACCATTCTGTAATTTCACCGTATCTCTTTTGTAATCTCTCCGTATCTTGCTCATTGTACCTTTGCCGCGAATTAAGTAGCAAACAACTGAATGAGTAGAATTACAACAACCGTCGCCCTGCTTTTGATGGCGACAGCAGCCTGCGGACAGGCTAAAGAAGATGCCGGGGATGGCAAACAGCTGGATAAGCAGATCATGGAACTGAAAGATTATTTGCCTGAAATTCATGGAACGATCCGGGGAAAATATGAGTTCCAGACAGAAACCAACGAAAGCCGTTTTGAAGTGCGGAATGCCCGCTTCAGTGTTTCGGGAAATGTACATCCGATTGTAGCCTATAAAGCGGAGATTGATTTGTCCGATGAGGGGTCCATCAAGATGCTTGATGCGTATGCCCGTGTGTTTCCTGTCAAGGACCTGAATTTTACGATTGGTCAGATGCGTGTACCTTTCACGATCGATGCCCATCGTTCTCCCCATCAGCAGTATTTTGCCAATCGTTCGTTTATAGCCAAGCAGGTGGGCAATGTGCGTGATGTCGGCTTCACCGGTTGTTATACACAAAAAGAAGGTCTTCCTTTTGTCCTTGAAGGTGGATTGTTTAACGGCTCCGGTCTGACTAATCAGAAGGAATGGCATAAGACCTTGAATTATTCGATAAAAGCACAGTTGCTGCCTAATAAAAATTGGAATCTCACTTTGAGCACTCAAATGATAAAGCCGGAACATACCCGTATTAATATGTATGATGCCGGCATCTACTATCAGAATAATCGTTTTCATATCGAAGCGGAGTATTTATATAAAATGTATGGACACGAAGCGTTTAAGGACGTTCATGCGGTCAATAGCTTTGTGAATTATGATTTGCCGTTGAAAAAAGTATTCAATAAGATTTCTTTTCTGGCCCGTTATGATATGATGACTGACCACAGTAATGGGCTGGCGGACAGTGAGACAGGTGTTTTGAAGATAAACGACTATGCCCGTCATCGTGTGACAGGCGGCATCACGCTGAGCCTTTCCAAAGCTTTTATTGCTGATCTCCGTCTCAACTTTGAGAAGTATTTCTATCAGAAGTCCGGAGTTCCCAAAGAGTCGGAGCGTGATAAAATCGTTATTGAGTTTATGACGAGATTTTGATTTTTAATTATCTTTGTGCTATGGCACAAGAAATAGAACGTAAATTTTTAGTTTCCGGTGATTTTAAATCCTTTGCATTTGCGCAGAGCCGGATTATGCAGGGATATATTTGCAGCGCCCGTGGTCGGACGGTGCGGGTTCGTATTCGTGACGATAAAGGTTATCTCACTATCAAAGGTGCTTCAACGAATCGGGTACCAGTCGCTATGAGTGGGAAAAGGAACTTCCCTTGTCCGAAGCGGAAGAACTGATGAAACTTTGCGAACCGGGAATGATTGATAAGACCCGTTATCTGGTACGTAGTGGCAATCATATCTTCGAGGTTGACGAGTTCTACGGTGAGAATGAAGGACTTATTGTAGCTGAAGTAGAGCTGGGCACAGAAGATGAGGCGTTTGTCAAGCCCGGTTTATTGGCGAAGAAGTGACCGGGGATGTACGCTACTATAACTCTCACCTGATGAAAAAACCGTATAAAATGTGGTGAATGTTAACAAATAAGCTGTATATTTGTTCTTAGTACTAAAAGAGCAGTATATGGAACAGTTGTACAATTATCTACCGAGGGAACTGATAACTTTCGTTCTGGTTACTTTATTTTCTTTACTTATCGGACTGTCGCAACGACGGATCAGTCTGAAGCGTGAAGGGGAAACAACTCTCTTCGGGACTGACCGTACATTTACTTTCATTGGTATTCTAGGCTATTTGCTTTATATACTCGATCCTACGGATATGCGTCTGTTTATGGGTGGTGGCGCTGTACTCGGTTTATTGCTGGGCTTGAACTATTACGTCAAGCAGTCTCAATTCCATGTCTTTGGTGTAACGACCATTATTATTGCGCTGATTACTTATTGTCTGGCTCCTATTGTGTCTACCCAGCCTTCCTGGTTTTATGTGATGGTGATTGTGACGGTGCTTTTATTGACAGAGCTTAAACACACCTTTACGGAGTTTGCCCAGCGGATGAAGAACGATGAGATGATTACGCTGGCAAAGTTCTTGGCTATCAGTGGTATCATATTGCCTATGTTACCGCACAAGAACCTGATTCCGGATATTAATCTCACTCCTTATTCTATTTGGCTGGCGACGGTTGTTGTCTCCGGTATCTCGTATTTGTCTTACTTACTGAAACGCTATGTGTTTCATGAATCGGGAGTATTGGTTTCCGGCATTATCGGTGGATTATATAGTAGTACTGCCACAATTTCGGTATTGGCCCGTAAAAGCAGAAAGGCTTCCGAGCAGGAGGCGAACGAATATGTAGCTGCTATGCTGCTTGCGGTCAGCATGATGTTTCTGCGTTTTATGATATTGATTCTGATCTTTAGCAGGGAGATATTTACATCTATCTATCCTTATCTTTTGATTATGTCTGTGGTAGCTGCCGTTGTTGCGTGGTTTATCCATTCCCGTCATCGACGCTCCAAGGATATGACCGATGAGTCGGAAGATGAGGACAGCAGTAACCCGCTCGAATTTAAAGTAGCTCTGATTTTTGCCACTCTCTTCGTTGTGTTTACAGTGCTGACGCACTATACTTTGGTTTATGCGGGTACAGGCGGATTGAATCTGCTTTCTTTTGTATCCGGACTTAGTGACATTACTCCTTTTATCTTGAACCTTTTGCAGAATACAGGGAGCGTAGCTGTACTGGTTGTTGTGGCTTGCAGTATGCAGGCTATTATCAGTAATATTCTGGTGAATATGTTTTATGCTTTGTTTTTTGCAGGGAAAGGTAGTAAGTTACGTCCCTGGATTTTGGGAGGATTCGGGACGGTGATCGGGGTAAATCTTGTGTTGCTTCTGTTCTTCTATTTGTAGAAAAGGGGGGCATCCTTTTTGTTGCCGAATACACTCAATAGAACTGGCTTATATTTTGTTTTTTTGAATAAAGAAACTATCTTTGTATTTAGATATAATAGTATCTGAATAGTGCTATTTTTAAATTAATTGAATATAATTGTATGCCTTTACTTTATAATTTTGATGTAGAGAGACCCGAAGAGTTGCTGGCAATTCTGGCTCAGAATCTGCAGAAACGCAGGCTTGAGAAAGGACTTTCCCGAGAAGCTCTTACCGAACTTAGCGGAGTTCCGACGCCTACTATTGCCAAGTTCGAACAAAAGCATACTATTTCATTGGCATCCTATGTGGCATTAGCAAAAGCACTGGGTTACTCTAAAGCTATCAAGGAACTTTTATCTGAACCGCTGTTTAGTACAATGGAGGAGTTGGAAATGATTAATAAGAATAAAAACAGAAAGAAGGGGCGTAATGAAATCAGTAAATAAACTGATAGTAACCTATCATAGTAGAAGTGTTGGAACTCTCAGTATGACACCTGATAATCGGCTATGCGCATTTCAGTATGATAGAGAGTGGTTGGCTAATGGGTTTTCTATCTCTCCGCTTGACTTGCCTTTAAAACCTGATTTGTTTATTGCTAAACCACAACCTTTTTGGGGAAACTTTGGTATTTTTGAAGACAGTCTCCCTGATGGATATGGGCGTTATTTACTTCATCGTTTACTCAAAAAACAAGGGGTGAATGATAGCGAGCTAACTCCCTTGCAACGGTTGAGTATAGTCGGAACATCAGGGATGGGAGCTCTTTGTTATATACCGGAGACATACATTGGCGAAGAAAAATCTCTTCCGACACTAGATTGCCTTCAGCAAATGGCATTGGACATACTGTCAGAGAAATCGTATGAGGATGAAGAGGTACTTTACTTTAATAGTGGCAACTCAGGTGGATGCCGCCCTAAATGTTTACTTCACGATACAGAAGGAGCTTGGTTGGTGAAGTTCAGGCATACATATGATCCGAAAGATATGGGAGCGATGGAGTATCGTTATAATGAAGTCGCTCGTAAATGTGGCATAACAGTACCGGACTTTAAATTGATGGACGGAAAGTATTTTGCTACCAAAGGTTTTGATATTGAAAATGGTATTAGGTATCATATTGCTACGGCAGGGGCACTACTTAATGAATCTATTATGCAACCCAGATTGGATTATAAGACTTTACTGCACTTGGTTGGTTATCTTACCCAAGACCCTAAACAGGTAGATGAAATGTTCCGGCGTATGGTGTTCAATGTCTTAACGGATAATAAAGATGACCATGCCAAAAACTTTAGTTTCATTTATAAAGAGGGAACTGGGCGTTAGCTCCGGCTTATGACTTGACCCGATGCAATAACGGATATAATGGAGAACATGCTACCTCTGTTAATAATCATGGTAATCCTACTATAGAAGATATGCTGATTGTTGGAGAGAGCATTCGTATTCCTCGGAAAAGGGAAAAGAGATGATATTGACTATTGCAGAAGGGTGTGCTGAGTTATTATCTAAAAGGCATCTGAGAAACAGATGCCTTTTTTAATGAAGTTATTTAGAAATCAATATCGTTCATGCTATTAACCAATAACTGATATTTAATATATCCTCCACTTTTAGAAGAATATTTGGTATAAATAGCGGTGATATTACCTTTGGCACCATCTGCAGGCAGAGGCTGAAGTGCGAAGTTTGAATATCCGCTGACACGCAGGATATAGTTGCCACCTGTAGATGTCGCATTGTCATAAGCAAACCAGGAAGAACCATAATAGCGATTACCTCCATAGCTGTAAGCATAGGTTGGAGTCAATCCTTCTTCTGCATAATATTTGTTTTCATATACAGCGGTGGTTGAACCGTTCGGGTAAGTTGTTTCCAGATATTGAGGATACTTGTCGCCGTCGTATGTGCCTTCTTTGTAAGTCAGTCCTTCGAAACGTACTAAACGTCCTAATGCATCATCATTCAATTCTGTTTTATAATTATTTTCATTGATAACCAATATGTCGTCTTCTGTCAGACTGCCGAGTTCACCTTTGAATACATGTTGATCTACAAATAAGGTATTCTCGAGATTACGGTTTGCATAACCTTTGGAAATGTCTTCTGCTGTCGGCATTCCACCTACACTTAACATATAACGATAGCTACCGATAGCCAGACCTTTGGTTTTAACAAAGAGAGTCTGCCCTACATGAAAATAAACATAGTTGCTAACCATCAATTTCAGTTCAATGGCTGATTTGGATGATTCATCATAGATGTATACTGATTTGTATACATTACCGGCTTGGTCGCTTGAGATGACTTTTCCGCTGATGACATAGTCTTCTGTGATTTCCAGAGTTTTTCCCAGACTGGCTGCACCGTTTCCGTATTCTTTATAGAAAAGTTGCTTAAAGTCCTTGATGGAGATTAGTTTGCTATTTGAGAAGTCTTCTTTTGTCCAGACTTTGGCTGGAGCAGGCTCTTCAAATTCGTTGTAGCAGCTACTGAAACCGAGCACTACTACCGCAAGCATAAATAATTTAAATATTTTGTTCATAACTGTTCTTTTTACTTATGATGTCCTTAGAAACGGAAATAAATGTTCATGTAATAGGTTGTACCGAACATATAGAAATATTTCGAATCAAACGGTTGGTAAGTTTGATAACTTTCATCCTTGTTCTTCAGCAGACGAACTTGTTCATAACCGCCGGTCTTGATATTCTGGTTGTTGAGCAGGTTCTTTACCTCCAGGCTGAAACCAAGAGTATAGGCACGGTTAATGTACCAGTTCTTACCAACACTTGCATTTAAAACGCAAGCAGAGTTGAATTTCTCCTGATTACGTAACGTTGCGATATCTTCTTCAGTCATTCCCGGTGTCAGTACGGCATCTGTACGATAGAGCGGACTCATAGATAAGTACATATTATTATAATAGTTCATATCTAATGACGCAAATATGTTTTTAGGACCACGGTAAGACAAGCCTACGTTCAGTGCTGTTTGCGGAGTGCTTTCTACACGGAAGTTCTTCCAGTATACTTTACCCTGGTTTTTGATTTCTCCACTATTATCCTGAATCTGTACATAATCCGGGTTATTGTCATAAGTGAATTGTCCCCAGCTGATGGCTGCATTCAGAGAAAGTCCTGCATAGATAGGTACAGAAGCTGCTGCTTCAAGTCCGAAGTGACGTTTGTTGATACCGCTCATTGCAAAGTTGGAGAAGGTAGCTTCTACGTCATCATAATAAGAGAGAACTTTGGACTGATCCATAAACTTCGTATAGTATCCGGAGATACGTGCTTTAACATCCCCCCAACGCAAGTTATAAGAGGCGTCTACACCAAATACCTTCTCGCTTGAAATACCCGGAGTCGCAGAGTTGCGGGTACGGGGAGAAACAAATGAAGCTTGGAAGGCAGGAGCATCCTGCATATAGATGATGTTGGCATCAATAGAATGAGCAGCAGAGAACTTATAGCTGAAGTTGGCTTTCAGTTTATAAGTCAGGTAATTCTGCTTCTTAGAGTCTCCTTGAGAATTGTCAAGGAACAACCCTTTTTTCCAAATACCATGACGCCACAGAGTAGTATGTCCGAGTTCTCCACCCAGATTGACTCCAAAGTTGCCGAAGTTTCTGCTATATTGTGCCCAGGCGCGTGCGTTGATAATATTTCCGTAGTAGTCGTAGCTGTATTTATCACCCTTCTTGACAGCTTGGGCATGACCGTACTTATCATAGTACTCCATGTTGTTCTGGTAAAGGATTGGGTTCATACCACCCATGTCACGTTCGGCAAACTTGTCTACGTCTACCCAGTAATCACCACCCAGCAAATCTTTCACTTCGCTATAATATTCTGTGCGATTACGACGCAAGTTCAATCCACCGTTAATTTTAGAATTGTCACGGAAGATATGAGAGAATTGTGTGTAGAGATTCCAGTCTATCTGATCGGCATGGCGTTCTTCAATCATGTTGATGGCACGATGACCGGCTCCATAGGTCGGGTTCTCTTCCTGGCTTTGGTTGATATGATACAAGTTGTCCCAGTTGATGTGGCGGATGTTATTAGTATTTCCTATCCATGCTTCATACAGTTGTGCTCCGACGTAAGTGTTGTTATAGAAACTCGGTAAATAACGGTAATAGTCGGGACGTGGGTCGGGACCACCGTACCAAGTCAGCGCAGAGTAACCGTTCTGTCCGAAACGTACAGAGGTTGCAACGTTTAATTGTGAACGGTCATTGATGTCGAATGTATAATTCAACATCGTAATAGGTTCATGATAGCTGCGCACACGTGCGTTGACACGCTTTCCATTCAATACCCCAGTTTGGATTGTAGTAGTTGTTGCCTACTAAGTCGTAGACTTCCTGAGTAGAAGCTTGTTGTGCACCACGTTCTGTGGGGCACCCAGGATGCTTAATGCCAAGCGGTGTTGTGAATTGAATTGCTTTTCTACAGCGGCAAAATATCCGAAGGCATTGTAGTACACACCGTTTACATAAGAGTTTCCTCCTTGGCGGGTTGATACGGAGAAGGCATAAGACCAGCCGTTATCCTGTAATCCGGATGCATAGGTCAGCATACCACGGAAGCGGTACATGGAGTTACCGTTAACTACGCTGGCGCGAAGGCCTTTGCGCATCTGTGAAGGACGGGTATTGATATTTGTTGTACCTGCGATACCGCCGATGCCCATATCCCCCATGTTCAGTGCAGATGTGACTTCCTGATTACGAGTCGCATCATTCAAGCCGCTCCACAAAGACCAGGAGTATATCCTGTCATTGCGTCATTCAGTTGAATACCGTTCATATAAACGTCGGAGTATTGAGAATCATAACCACGTACATTGAAACGCATTTCACTGAATTTGTAGGAAGCGATGTTATTGAATACGTCTTTGATGCGGACAGAGACGAGGGAAGTGATTGTGCATCCTCCAGCGTTTCTGTGTCAAATTCGGCAAAGATAGCATCGTCCATCGTAGGAGCAACGTTTTCAGGGATCAAAATGACGTTATTGATATCTCTGATCAACTTATCCACACGGACAGCCAGAGTTAAAGGTTCGAACTCTGCAGCTTCGAAAGACAGAGTGTATTCTCCTTTTGCCAGGTTTTCGATAACGAAGTTACCCGACGCATCAGTCTTGGTTGTTACATCTCCCGGGGTTAATGTCACTTTTACGCCGTCTATGGCCGCACGTGTCGTACGGGAAACGACTTTACCTTTGACTCCACCATTGTTTTGTGCAAAAACAGTGAATGACATCAAAGATAATACCATGAATAGGATTGTTTTGATTTTCATATAAACTTATTTTTTTATTTACCTATATAGATATATACGGGGAAGTGGTCACTGTAACCTCCCTGGAAGTTATTACCTACGTATGTGCGCAATGGATATCCTTTGTATTGTCCTTCTTTCTGCACCATGTAAAGTTGCTTGAAGATATTTCCATAGAATTTAGATCCGGGAGCTTGCTGCAATTTCAGCTTTCCTGTCGATCCTTTTGCTAAATTCTCGGATACTACAATATTATCAAAGATATTCCAGGCATCTCCGTAGGCTAGTGTTCCGTATCCTGCTTTGAGCATATCGGCATAAGGAGCGAAGAAGTCGCCTTCCTTCAAATCTTTCAGTTTGAATTTGGCTCCTAACCCTTGTGCTATACTTTTGTCGGTCGGATCATCATTGAAGTCTCCCATCATAACCACTTTCGTGTTAGGATTGGCCTTCATTACAGAGTCTGCAATGCTGCGCATCTGTTCGCCTACAGCGATACGTTTAAATTCTGAAGCTTCTTTTCCTCCCAGGCGTGAAGGCCAGTGTGCTACCATAAAGAAGAAGGGTTCGTTTTCAATCGTTCCCCAAAGCGTCAGGATATCACGGGTCTTGAAGTCCGGAAGTGAAGGGATGACTGTTCTTACAGCTTTTTCTCCTTCTATTTTAAACACATCGGGACGATACAGAAAAGCAACGTCTACACCGCGGGCTTCAGGAGAGTCGAAATGTGAAATCCGATAGTTTGCCGGAGCCAGTTTGCGGGTTGCGATAATATCTTCCAGTACACTGCGGTTTTCTACTTCCGATACACCGATAATTACCGGATAATCCTTGTTGATAGCTGCAATATCGAAGAATACACGTTCTGTGTTAGCCAACTTCTTATTGTACTTGGCTGAGTTCCACTTCTTAGGACCTTCGGGAGTAAATTCATCATCGTGAACTTCCGGATCATTGATTGTATCGAAGAAGTTCTCAAGATTGTAAAATACAACCTTATACGGTTTCTGCGCAAAGCTGAACGATATCAGCAGCGCAAAGAGCGCGGTTACTAATAACAGTTTTTTCATAAGCTAGCTTATTAGTTAATCCCCATTGAGTGGGATTATTTTGTTGTTTTACACTGTTGGATACTTGTGGGAAGAAGGTAAATCCTGTCATCTTTTCGATGTCTGCTACAGAAGTACAGATAGACTTAGGAGGTTCAATGTTTCCATACGATTTGTGATCTACCCAAAATCCTATTGATATCAGTTCACTGTCTGAACAATCTTTGATGTTCTTTCCTGTTTTTCCACTCTTCGTACGCAGAAGTACTTTGAAGTAGTTCGTAGGAACCGGAACTGTATTCCTTGCTCCATCCGTAGTGGTGGTTGCACCTGCCCCAAAATATGCGCCGGTAACTACATACAAGGTATCAGAACAGTTATTTGCCCGAACTTTTGTTTCAAGTTTAGCCCACATATCCTGATTCAAACGATTAAGCTGTGGGGTCATATTGGACATATAGAAGGTTTGAGCATTCATTTCGTCTGTTCCTAGGCGATCGGCTGATGGAAGCTGATGACCACGGTCATAAGATCCTCCATAAGATCTTAATGTACAATCAGCCTGATAACTTTGAGGAATGATAGGGTCGAAGGCCCAACGGTCTGTACGTTCTCCTGAACCTTTGAGGTATGCGTTATGTATCGGATAGGCTACCCATAAAGCTGCTTTCTTTGTTTTATCAAAACAAATAGAATAATTACGTATTGTTTTATTATTCAATAGAGCATAATGAGTTACATACTGATAATTAGCATTTTCCTTGAAATCAGGAACTTCAGCCCACAGTTTGAAAGCTGGCAAGTTCTGCTGTGATTCAGATAATTGTACTAAATCAAAGACTTTCGCCTCTTGGTCTGCAAACTGGAGTGAAACTTTTGCTACACGTTGTTCTTTACCTGTATTGCTATTATAATACACGTATAAAACATTGAGTCCGTCTTTTATTTCTCCGGATTTAGAGGATAAGGTCAGATCATTGCTACTGAAAGAACACCATGTTGTGCCCTCAGTGATTTCTGCATTCCATATTGTCCCAGGAGTACCTGTGATGATTATGGCAGACGATCCGGATGCCGATTTTACAGTGGAGGAAATTTTCCAGTAGGCATCACCTGACTGTGACGAGCCTCCACCGTTGGAGTCATCATTGCTACATGCAGCTATAAATAGTATAAGTGCAGTTAACCATATTGATTTAGAAATAAATCTATAGTATTTATTGGGTGGCATTATTAGTTATTATATGGGTTTAAGACAATCCAGTCTTGATAGAACATTTCTACCAAGACTGGAATATCATTATTCTAGAAGGATATTATTCTGTTAATCTGTAGATGGTTACGTCTACTTGAGTTCCTTTATAACAAGCAAATCGATATTGATTGTTATTATTATTCCATTGTAAATTACGGGCAGCGTATTTTACTGGAATAATTTTAGTACCATCAAATTTCCATTGGAATCCATCTTTTATAGAACTATCGAAGTGTAAATTATTACCATCTTTTGTCAATCCCAAATAGGTTGATCCAAGTAGAATAGTATATTGATCTTCACTACCTTCTACCTTAGCTATAGTACATGCATATTGATTGGTCTCATCATTTGCCGCTATAGTTTCATTAGATGAATTATAGGCTGATAAAATATCTACATATCCGGCATAATCACCTGCGCCTTTTCCTGATAAAACATTGACTGTCGTTCCATCCTCCTTAGTATATGTAATCAAATACTTCCCACTCCAATCAGAAGGAGCCGATGTTACTTTTTCATATACTTTTGTTACGGCTCCCTTAGCATCTTGTTTTACAACTACATTTTACTTTGCTATTTCCAAGAGCAATTACCAGGGTCTGTTCAACGGCTCCACCGTTATTCTCTATTGCAGTAACTGTAACAACATTGCCTTCAACGGATGAGGATAAGTTACCGCTTAAGCCTGTAGCTGTAATAACATTTGCTCCTTGATTTGCAGTGGTAACTGTAATTGTTTTAGTACCACCAGTTGAAAGGAAGCTTAATGAAGATGGATCTACTTCAACAATTGTTGGTTCAGTGACTTTGAATCCGCTCACGTCTTCAAGATTACGAGGTGCTAATTGTCCTGCACTTTGGTAGATGGAAGCAATACCCGTCATTGATGCAGTTGTTGCTGCATATGGCTGATTATCGAACGGAGTTGCGTTCTTGTTTATATTGACAGTGAATGATGTCCCTGCAACATTGAATGTGTGATTTTTGCCAGCATCAGCATCTTTCCACACTCCTCCTGTTGCAATATTGACATTTTCAACTGTAACAGGCATACATACAAATGCTGCTAGTTGGGATAAAGTGACTTTTACAGGTGTTACGGCATTGTTTGCAGAAATAACCTCAATATTATCTGCGCTGAATCCTTCAACTTGAGGTACATCATAACGTTTATATATTTTGGCTACATCTTTTTGTAATGTTACTTTGATCTCTTGACCTAATGCATATTGAGTTACATCTATTTGGTTGTTATATAAAGAAAGTGCATTACCCGCTGTGGTAGCTCCTTTGCTCATCAGATAAAGAGTACCATAAGAGTAGTTCTTGCCTGCAGGGTCACCACAAATAATACCTTGAATTACATAGTTTTCATCTACAGCTGTGGAAGTACTTGTCATTTTTGTTACTAAGTCTGCTATAGAAATAGGAGTTGCAGTAGACTCGATAGCGACAAATGTTTTAGGCTCACCGTAAATAGTACTAGAAGCAGTTGTTGCATAAGCACGGAATGCATATTGATTGTCTTTAGTCAGATTAGTAACAGCTACTGTCCAAGGATTTTCTTTTACCGATGCGGCTGTTTTAGTCGCTTTTGTCCAATCAATATCTGTTACAGTTCCAGTACTGAATTCAATATACTGTACACCAACTTCGGTGGCTTCAGAAATCTCAATATTAGCAACTGAACCACCTAATGTTGCAGTGGTAGCTGTGATGGCTTTTGCATCTGTTGTTGTTACTTTAGGTTCTCCTGCTGTTCCAAAATCAATTTCAGTACCACCAGCACCTGTTGCCAAAGTGATATCATCTAAACGAATAGCTGAAGCATCTAAAGCTGTGAATCTGATATATAGGTTTTCAGGAACTTGTTTTAATGTGAAGTTTGCTGTTGCAAAAACCCAATAAGGATAATCGGCATCGCCATTATTCTTAGTATATGTAATTGGTACCCAAGCCGTACCATCAGCACTTAATGCAACTTCAAATTTGGAAACATCGAAGGTGTTGTCGTATGTTCCGTTATTGTTCACAGAACGGCTGGCTCCAAATGTCAATTGCAGATTCTTTTGTTCGGAAGTAAGCGTGATCGTATTAACATTGAAGTTTGTAGGAGTTTTGCCGAAAAATACAACGTTAGGTCCTGATGCACCTGCATAAGCATCTGTATTTGCTAATCCACTATTACGGACTGAAGCATTTACGCCTGTATAAGTAACGGATTCTGAACCGACCCTGTTTTATTCCATCCTTCGTATTTATCAACAAAAGGCCAATTCGTTTTATCAAGCTCAATTGTACCAACATTGTCGTTATAGATTACTACAGATGGCTCTACGCTTCCACTGCTAATCTTAACAGTCTCTGACATCAACACACCCACTTTATTTGAAATCTCAATAACAACGCTGGCTTCATCATTAACGTTTTCCGGAATGCTAACCTGAATAGTAGCAGAACCTTCACCTTCATATTTTGATAGAGTAACCCATGATTTGTCATCCTTTACTGTAGCTTTCCAACTACGGTTGGTTGAAATGTCAAAAGAAGCTTGGCTTCCGTTGGCTGGTTGACCGTCTAAGCCGAAAATCAAGGTTGTAGGCGAAACTTCGAGGTATGGAGCCTCGGTATCATCATTGTCGTCAACGCAACTTACGAAAGCTGTGCTAACCATTACAAGCATAAGCCCGTAGAATAACTTCAGAAAGTTCAAATTTCTCATTTTGTTGCTTTGTTAATTAATTAATAAAATTTTGTGAATCATTTATCATTTTGTTCTCTCTCGATAATAATAGTTTAGCAAAGTTATTTTTTCTATGAAACGTGCAAAGTTTCTAACGTCTTTTTCATATTACAACTGTGTTAAATTTTAGTGACTTAAGAACCGGCAATGAGGTGATTTTCGACATTGACGAATAGATTGATTCTTTTTATCTTCAATATATAACATTGTGTAAAGAATTTAGAGATGTTTGTTACTTTTGAAAGATTTGCATTATGCCTTTATTGGACTTGGCCTTGTTAGCAATTGCACTGTTTACGGAGTATTAATAGAAATATTTTTGAATGGACTTCATTTATAATTTGATAGATAGAATCCTAATGGTATAAATTTATTTTAATATTTGGATGCTGAAATACCGTATTGGGAATGAATGCGTCTTTTACTTTCATCTTGATGGTGGAATCTTATTGTATAAACTATTTATTTCTTCTTTTGTGCTCTGATTGCCGAATGTTTTGTGATGATCTTGTTGCTTTGATCTTCATCCACAATTTCTCCCACCATCCACTTTCAGCTTTACTTAGCGTATCAGAAGTTATCGTGATTATCTTTTCTCTCAACTTGTTCTGTTCGGTTGCCATCGCATACTGCTTTTCCAACACTGAAATTCTACGCTTTATGCATTGAAGGTCTTGCTCTTGTAGCTCAATGACTTCAAGATAAACTTTGCATACTTCTGGATTGGTTATTGCAGAGTTGTTCCAGCGTATGAATGTAGTCTTTGGTGGAAGGGTTTCGTGCCAACACAAGAATTTCTGAAGGCTCTTTTCGTCAATGATAAGAGTAGTCTCTGTGAAATATGCGGTGATTGCTTCCATTTCTGCCCACAAACAGATGTCTTCTTCTTTGACTCCGTACTTGTGCGCCGCTTCGTCTATGCTAATCCATTTCGGCATAGTGTTTCTTTGTTTATGCGTTTAACAAAAAAGAGCGAATAACTCTTGCCAAGCATGGTGCAACAAGCATCCCTGCATTTTGCTTTCTAGTCGGAGGGTTATGGGGTATGGGGATTATGTAGGGGAACCGACCGGATACAAAAGAGGCATGGATGCTGTTGAACCATTATCTGATTTCGAGGCCTAGCAAAACCCTTGCAAAAGATAATGATAACAACAGACATCCACGCCAATCGTTTATATATAACACATCTTTAACTGATATGTTGATATACAGCCATCCACGTGGAGTATCTGTTGTATCATCTCTCTTTGCATAGAAAATTGCTAGTTTTCGAAATCGAGAGACAATACATTATTAATACTCCTATTTAAGGAATAAAAAACACTACCCGCTTATTACATCTCGCTGATGCGCAGAAAGTGTACAGCAAAGATATATGTTTTTTCGGAATAAAGTGGGAGAATGGGAATAAATAAAAGAAGTCTGGTATTTAGAATGATTTTTTGTGTTTAGGTGATGTTATTTCAAGGTGTTGTTGCCATTAATATCACTTAGCACATTTATCTCCTTCGTAAAGCAATGCTTTGTATCTTCAAAAGCTATGCTTTATGGTTGCTAAAGCATTGCTTTAAATAACCATACAGCAGATGTTACGAGTGTCGCCTTCACCTTCACTTTTTCCTCTCAACCTTTTATTTATCAGTGATCTCGGGTGAAGGGACGGCTATTCACCTAGTGAGTGGAGAAAACATTGTAAGTGTTTGAAATAAACTATCAATGGTTTGAAACAAACATTGGGAAGAAAAAAATAATCTATTAGCATCTTTTTATTAGGTTATAGCTAATACGAATATCATTATAGCAAAAACAAATTAGCTTATAGCAAAGTGAACGATGTCTTTATGATTACATATGAAAATTGGGTGAAGGATCGGTGAAGGGCGATATGCTTCACCCGTTATCACTTATGAATAAAAGGTTTCGAAGAAAAGGTGAAGGCTACCCTTCTATTTGAAAATTTATAGTATGGCGTATAAAAGCATCTGGCTTTGATGGGAAGGGGGCGTTTCAGCGCAAGAATTTCTGACATTATACAACTCATACCTCATACAAGTTACTTGGTATATGGTTGATGCAAGCTCAAGAGAAGGGAAATCAAGGTGATGCCTGCATGGAAGTGGATGTGCAATAAAATGAAAAACGATTCTCTGATATATCAGGAATTACTTGATATTAATGGCAAATAAAATATGGGTTCTAAATATAATACCTTTTAGTGTACAACTTAATCTCTTTTAGTGAATGAATTAATTCGTCCGCCTATAGGCAAAGTTGCGTTTGCCTATAGGCAACCTTTCGTCCGGCTATAGGCGGACGAAAAGATGCCTATAGCCGGACGAATTAATTTATGAATGCGGTGACGTTATTTTCTACAGAGAAAACCTTTATTCAATTATGCCGTTGTTCTTAAGATTTTGAAGATGTATTTATAATGTGCAGCCAAGAAAGAACTCTGCTATTTTATGGCGTAGAAATCAGTTTCTCTTTTCGTATAATCTTTTTTATCTCTTCTTTACGATTCTTAACTCCGAAGATTTCAACCATAAAGAAACCATCTACTTTTACCCTATTTGTAAGAAATTGAAAGAAACTTCGTCTAATAAACTAAAAACTAAAACGGTTCCAAACATGAAACACAGATTGTTGCTACTATTACTATTCGTGTTCACCGCAGTGATGACAGGTTGGGCACAAAACTCCGCTACGCCGTCCTATACTGTCAAAGGGGTACTTTTGGATTCACTGACTCAGGATGGAGAACCATACGCTACTATTAAGATTACTAAAAGGAGCACCGGACAAGGCTGTCAAGATGGCGGTGACGGGTGCCAATGGTAGGTTTCAGGAGAAACTGAATGTAGGTGGGAGATTACGTCATTACTATTTCTTCGATAGGCAAGGCGCCCGTCACGAAAGAGTTCACTTTGAAACCATCGGTTAGAGTCATTGATTTGGGGACAATGCTCTCCGCTGAGGCTAATAATGAATTGAAAGGAGTGGAAGTCGTGGCGCAAAAGCCTTTGGTCAAGGTGGATGTAGACAAGATAGAGTATAATATTGAGGATGACCCCGACTCGAAATCGAACAGTATATTGGAGATGCTTCGAAAAGTGCCTTTAGTGACAGTAGACGGAAGACAACATACAGGTGAATGGTAGCAGCAGCTTTAAAATACGTCAACGGAAGCCCAACAATATGATGAGCAACAACCCGAAAGAGGTGTTGAAGAGTATGCCCGCCAATTCCATTAAATATATCGAGGTGATAACATCGCCCGGAGCTAAATATGACGCTGAAGGAGTGGGAGGTATTTTGAATATCGTAACAGTAGGCGGTGGATTCGAAGGATATACGGCAACATTCCGGGCAAATGCCAGCAACTACGGTGCCGGTGCCGGCGGCTACGCAATGGTGAAGCAGGGGAAAATGACTGTCTCTGCCAATTACAACTTTAATTACAATGACCGGCCCCGTGGATATTCGGACAGCTACCGTGAGAACTATGAGTCGGATACGGAAAAATATCTTGAATCAAATAGCAGTTCCAAGTCGAAGGCAACTTCCAGTATGGAAACCTGGAAGGCAGTTATGAGATCGACACCTTAAGGCTGCTGACGGTGGCTTTTGGAATGTATGGCAGCAATAGTAAAAATTATGGTGATGGATTTACCACCATGTATGGTGCTAACCATGAGGACATAGCCTACAGCTATCGGACCGGCAATCATGGAGATGGCTCCTGGTATTCCATCAATGGAAACATCGACTATCAGCGCACGTCCAGAAAGAACAAGCAGCGGATGATCACTTTCTCCTATAAGATCAATACGCAGCCTCAGACAAGCAATTCTAATACTGGCTATGAAGATATTCACGCCAAAGAGGAGGTGGACGACCTCGTGAAACGGTTGCTGTTGAAAAACAGCCAGTCGGACGGCAAAACGAATACCATGGAACAGACCTTCCAAGTGGACTATACGACTCCGATAGGCGAGTTGCATACCGTGGAGGCAGGTGCGAAATATATCTTCCGCTGCAATACCAGTGACAACAAACTATATGAAGCAGCCGGAGGAAGTGACGATTATTTATATAACGAAGACCGCAGTAGCGACTATCGTCATTTGAATCATATTTTAGCCGCTTATCTCGGATATACATTGAAATATAAGGATTTCACCTTCAAGCCGGGAGTGCGCTATGAACAGACTGTGCAGCGGGTGAAATATATCGTTGGACCGGGTGAGAATTTTCACACGAACTTCAGCGATCTGGTGCCATCCGTTTCTCTTGGCATGAAGCTCGGCAAGACTCAAAACATGCGTGTCGGTTATAATATGCGTATCTGGCGTCCGGGCATCTGGAATCTGAATCCTTATTTTAATAATCTGAATCCGATGTTTATCACCCAAGGTAACTCGAACCTGAAAAGTGAAAAAAGCCATGCGTTCGACTTGTCTTATAGCAATTTTAGTGCGAAGTTCAATATCAATGTGTCGCTGCGCCATTCTTTCAACAATAACAGTATTGAGAATATAAGCCGGTTGATTACGGCGCCCGAAGGGGAGATGTTTGACAATGATCCTACACACATAGCACCAGAAGGAGCTTTGTACAGCACTTATGCCAATATAGGAAAGAGCCGGAACACAGGAATGAGCTTGTATCTGAACTGGAACGCGTCTCCTAAAACGCGCCTGTACGTCAATGGCCGTGGAAACTACAGCGACTTGAAAAGTGAAGCGCAGGGATTGCACAATTATGGATGGAACGGTTCTTTCTATGGTGGCGTCCAGCATACTCTTCCGTTGAAAATACGGTTAAGTCTGAATGGTGGTGGTAGTACTCCTTATATTAATCTACAGGGAAAAGGTTCCGGCTATTATTATTATAGTTTGGGTGCGAGCCGTTCTTTCCTGAAAGATGAGCGTTTGAGCCTGAATGTGTATTGCAGTAATATATTTGAGAAATACAGAAGCTATAACAATCATACGGAAGGCGTAAACTTCCTGTCGAAGAGCAGCAGCAAGTGGCCGAGTCGTAGCTTTGGAGTCAGCATCAGCTACCGGATTGGTGAACTGAAAGCTAGTGTGAAGAAAGCTGCCCGAAGCATCAATAATGACGATGTGAAAGGTGGTGGCGGCGAAGGTGGGAATACAGGTGGAGGAGGTGGTCAGTAGACCACTTCCACGCACGCTGTGATTTCTTTATTTCTGCCTTACATCCTGCTTATTGGTATTGAAACCTAACTTGGTAAGTCCTGCCTGTACATCGGGATGACTCATGAAGAGTTTCCATAACAGCCCTGTCCGGTAATTCTCGATCATGACTGCAATTGGTCCCTGGTCGATGGCAAGGTAACGTTGCGGATACCAGTTGTCTGTTTCGCTGAAAGCATCGTAGAATCCGAAAGGACCGAAGACTTTGTCCCCCATATTATACAGGTGGCGCATCACTTGCATCGAATATTCCGGTGTATAGACGATGGATGAAAGGGCGGCGGTGGGAGAGATAACCCCTTTGTCATCCTGTTCATTCGGTGAATGAGCAGCGTATCCGTCGACGGAATAGCTGGCGGTCAGTCCCCAGCAGTCCGGTCCGAAACCTTTGTAGTGTTTGGGGTTGCGGATGCAGTAAGCACGGTTCACTAATGTCAGATTGCGCATTTCGTGGAAGTAGCTGGGGCAGTATTCGTCTTTCAGACCGACGGGGTCGAGTCCGAGGAAGGAGTATTGTGCCCAGAAAAGCGGTCCGGCTTCCGTGCCCTGATAGCGGAGATGCAGTTCGATGCCTTCCACTTTATGCGGGGAGACGATAGCTCCGTTCTGCGCCCAGCCATCGTGATAGACGGCTGCCGGTACTCCGTGGGTAGGAGAGGCTGCGGCGAGGATATACATAATCATACATTCGTTGTATCCATGTATGGGGAAGTCCATTTCCCAGCCATAGGTGGGGCTCCAGTGCCAGTATAGTACATTTTGGTCACCGTTGCGGTACCAGTTCCAGTCAACGTCTTTCCATATTTGGTCAATGCGTGCTGCCAGTGCTTTTTCTTTCTCATTACCGTTGATGTAATACTGGTGTACGGCGAGCAGTCCTTGCATAAGGAAGGCAGTTTCTACCAAGTCACCTCCGTTATCCTTCTGTCCGAAAGGTTTCACCTTTCCCGTATCGCCATACCACCAGTGCGGATATGCTCCGTGAAAACGGTCCGCTTTTTCGAGGAAGGAGACGATGCGCTCCATTCGTGCCAGACCTTCTTCGCGGGTGACGTATCCCCGGTCTATTCCGGCAAGGATAGCCATGATGCCGAAGCCGCTGCCGCCGGAAGTGACTACATTGGCATCATTCTGCGGATATACCCCGTCTACATGATACCGTTCGGGGGCAAGTCCGCTGTTGGGCTCGGCACCTTCCCAAAAGTAGAGAAAGGTGCGGCGCTGAACGGTGTCCATCAAGGCATCGTCCGTGAGCTCGGAACTGGCGGTGGCTGGTCCGCCGGTCTTGTTTTTGCAGGCTCCTGTTGTCAGTATCAGGCAGAGGAGCGAAATATAGAGAGATAATTTTTTCATTGATTGTGGATTTAAATGAGAGAATAAAATTTAGGCACGGATTACACGGATTTCACGGTTTTAAGAGATTTCGCAGTTAAAGACCGTGTGAATCTGTGTAATCCGTGCCTATTGTACGATTTTTATTTTAGCGTGAATCGTGCGGATTTCACGTCCCGGCTGTTTGTTCCGATCATTACTTCGAACTCTCCCGGTTCTGCCACCAGTTGCAGGTCGTAGTTGTAATATCTCAGCATTTCCGGCGCAATCTTAAACTTGACAATTTCCGACTGTCCGGGTTCAAGGAATATCTTCTGGAAGCCTTTCAGCTCTTTCACCGGACGGGTAGTGCTGCCGACGAGGTCACGGATATAGAGTTGTACTACTTCCGATCCCGGCCATGTACCGGTATTGGTGACCATTACTGCTGCCGTCAGTTCTCCCGTCATGTCGATGGTAGAACGGCTTAGGTCGATATCACCGTAAGAGAAGGTAGTATAAGACAGTCCGTATCCGAACGGGTAAAGCGGTTCATTGTCCACATCCAGATAATTGCTGCGGAACTTTTCGAACCACTTGCCTTGTGCTAGCGGGCGTCCCGTATTCTTATGTGCATAATACAGTGGAATCTGACCGACATTCTTCGGGAAACTCATTGTCAGTTTTCCACCCGGATTGACATATCCGAAGAGTGCGTCGCCGATGGCATAAGCAGCTTCGCTGCCTCCGAACCATACGTTCAGAATGGCGGGTACGTGTTCCTGCTCCCAAGTCAGCGTCAGCGGGCGACCTGTGAATAATACCAGTACGACAGGTTTTCCGGTTTTAAGCAACTCCTTCAGCAGGTTTTGCTGTACATCCGGAATGTTCAGGTCTGTACGGCTGCTGCTTTCTCCGCTCATCTCGGAAGATTCTCCGAGAGCCGCAATGATGATATCCGACTGGTTGGCTACCGTCAATGCTTCGTTCAACAATTGCTCGTCTGTCCGGTTGTCACGGTTCAGCGAACGTCCGAACATCGTGGCGCGTTCTTCGTAAGAGGCGTCGCTGATCAGATTGCTCCCTTTGGCATATAGGATGTTTGCTTTTCCGGCAGTCATCTCTTTCAGTCCTTCTACCAGTGACGGACATCGGTCGAGTACGGCAGCTACGCTCCATGTACCCGGCATGTTTGTCCGGCTGTCGGCTAACGGACCTATCACGGCGATGTTACCTTTCGGGTTAAAGGAAGAAGAGGTTCGGCAGGAGTTCCCGGACGCAGGGTCACGTTGTCATTCTTTAAAAGAACAAAGCTTTCTGCGGCAATTCTGCGGGCAGCGTCTCGGTGCGCTTTCGTAAAGATATCACGTGCCGGACGTTTTAAGTCGCAGTACTTGTAGGGATTGTCAAACAATCCCAGTTTATATTTTGCTTCCAGGATACGGCGGCAGGCAGTATTCAGTGTTTCCATAGAAACTTTGCCTCCTGAATGGATTTCTTGAGTGTGCTGACAAAGCCTTCGCTCACCATATCCATGTCTACTCCGGCATTGATGGCACGTGCGGAAACCGTTTGCAGGTCGCCGATACCGTGGTCGATCATTTCGGAGATTCCGGTATAGTCGGTTACCACAAATCCGTTGAACCCCACTGACCACGCAGTACATCCGTCATCAGCCACTTGTTGGCGGTAGCGGGCACACCGTCTACTTCGTTGAACGAAGCCATTACACTACCTACACCGGCTTCTACAGCCGCTTCGTAAGGCAGCATATATTCATTGAACATCCGCTGGCGGCTCATGTCTACCGTATTGTAGTCACGTCCGCCTTCTCCTGCGCCATACAGTGCAAAGTGTTTTACACATGCCATAATTTCGTCATTCCGTTGCATGTTCTTTCCCTGATAACCGAGTACCATCGCTTCGGCAATCATGGCTCCAAGGAAGGGATCTTCACCGCTGCCTTCGGAAACACGTCCCCAACGAGGGTCGCGTGAGATGTCCACCATCGGGCTGAATGTCCATGAGATACCGTCGGCACTGGCTTCTATGGCTGCGATACGTGCCGATTCTTCTATGGCGGTCATATCCCAGGTGCAGGATAATCCCAGCGGGATAGGGAACATGGTTTCGTATCCGTGAATGACATCCATACCGAATAGCAAGGGATGCCCAGACGGGATTGTTCTACCGCCTGTTTCTGCACATCGCGTATTTTTCTACTCCTTTCAGATTGAACAAGCCTCCTACTTCGCCCGTTTGATTTTGGCGGCGATGTCGCTGCTTTTGGCTTGTCCCGTAGTGATTTCTCCGGTGACAGGTAGGTTCAACTGACCTATCTTTCTTCCACCGTCATCTTTTCATCAATGCGTCGATGAAGCGGTCCATGTCTTGTGGGACTTCTGCGCTGCCGCACTCAGGAAGCCGGCAGCGAGCAGCAGAAGTGAAAAATATTTTCTTATTTCATATCGTTCTATCAGTTTGATTTGAATATTAATTAATAATCCGGATTCTGTACCAGTACTCCTTTGACTTGTCAATTTCTGACTGAGGCAAAGGCAATAATGCGTTCTTATCCTGGTAGTTTACTTTCCGGCAGCGTGCAATACTTCCGAGGCGATCCCCAACGTACAAGATCGTAGAAACGGTCGGGCTCCAGCCCGAGTTCCACGCGGCGTTCGTGGCGGATGGCTTCCCGCAATTCTCCTGATCGTTGGTCGTTATTTTGGGCAGTATATTCGTATTGGTGCCTCTGGCACGTGCACGTACCATTTCCAGATAATCCACCGCTTCTCCGGGGATATTCTTTTCGTTGGCAGCTTCGGCAGCCATCAATACTACATCCGAATACCGGATCAGGCGGATATTCACCCAAAAGCCTTTGTTGGTGTATTCCTTACGCAGTGCGGGGTCGGTATAAGCTTTTTTGTTGAAGTAAGCTCCCATAGCCGGAGAGACGGGGGATTCACCATAAGGTTCGTTGGTGTTTTCCGGGGTGATCGGTTCATCGTCCGTTTTGCGGAAGTAGAGCAGGGTGGCGTTTTTACGCGGGTCACCTGTCTCGTAGGCGTCTGCCATCAACTGGGTTGCCATGTGCCATCCCCAGCCTAAGTCCCACTGACCGGCTCCGCGAACGCCTTGCACTTCGCAGAATTGGCTGCCGATAACGTCACTCTGTGGAAGGGCGGCAGTGGCGGTACATTGCAGTTCGAATATAGAACCGCCGCTGTTCTCTCCGTCGTCGGTGAATATTTCGTTATACGGAGTTTTCAGATTATATAAACCTTTGTTGATAACGTCTGTAGAGGCTTTGTACATGTTGTCCCAGTCACTGCGCATCATATAGGTGCGGGCATGAAGTGAACGGGCAGCTCCCCAAGTCAGGCGTCCGGTATATTCGGTGCTCCATGTTTCGGGCAATGACTCTTCCGCAGTTTTCAGGTCGGTATCGATCTGCTCGTAGATTTTATCGGCGGTAGTCTTCGGGATGTTGGCTTCCGAGGCATCGTTGATCTTGTAAGTCACCAAAGGTACTTCGCCAAAAGCTCTCACTAGATTGAAGTAACAATAAGCACGGAAGAAAGAAGCTTCCCCTTTGTTGATGATATCTTCGGTTTCTGTTTGTCCGGCAGTCTCTTTCTCGGCAATGGCGTCGAGGATATCATTACACTGGTAGATGATGGCGTAATTCTTTCCCCAGTATGAACCTAGCAAACCGTTGGTCGGGGTGTATAAGAAGTCATCGTACATTTCGGCTACATCCGATCCGTCACTCGGGATACTTCCTTTCTCGGAGTCTTCGGAGCGTAGATAATGGATAGCAATGGCGGGAGTACCGGCGGTGATGTCGAAACTACGCATCATGGTATAGACATTGTAGATTTTACCGTTGACCAGCGCATTGGGATTATCGTCTTCGGTGAATTGTCCCTGCGGACTCCGGTCCAGAAAGTCGCTGCAACTGCTTATCAGCAGAGTGGAGGCGGCAATAAAGGTGGAAAAAAGATATTTATTTAGTTTCATACAATTATAGATTTGATTCATTAAAGTTATATTCCGCATGGAAACCTGGCTGTGGCACCTTGTCACCCGCATGGAAACTTGGGTGTGGTACCTTGCCACGCCACTAGAAGGTCAGGTTGATGCCGAAGGTGTAGACAGCAGGTACGGGGTAGCTGCCGTCGTCTACTCGAAGGTGGTGGCGCTACCTCCAGTTCCGGTGTGTAGCCGGTGTTGTGCTTCCATGTCTTCAGGTTCTGTATGTTGACATAGACTTTCAGTGCCTGCAAGCGTATTTTAGCAAGGAGGGCCTTGTCGAACGAGTAAGCAAGTTGCACGTTACGGATACGGAAGAAGCTGCCGTCTTCGATATAATACTCCGAATTCAGGTTGTTGATAGAATGTTTGGAGTTCAGCAACGGCTGGCTGTTGGAGGTACCTTCTCCGTGCCAGCGGTCCATGCGCTGTGACAGATAGTTGAACTGTGCAAAGTTATAATTGTCCCAGGTACGGAAAATTTCGTTACCGTGCTGTCCCATCATATCGATGCCCAATGACCAGTTCTTGTAGTTTACTCCGAGAGAAAGACCATAGGTGAAATCCGGTGTCGGGTTACCTATCATTGTACGGTCTTCCGGGGTAATCTTACCGTCTCTGTTCACGTCGGCGAATTTCAGGTCACCGGGAGTGACTGTGGCAAGGGTATTTTCGGGTGATGCATCGATGTCGGCTTGCGACTGGTATACGCCTGCCACCTTGTAACCGTAGAAGAAACCGATAGGATAGCCCGCCATCGTGTAACTCTGCTGTTTGTCTCCGGCGATAATGGAGTATCCGTCCTGAACGAGGCTCTTCACCTTATTCTTGATGGTGGTCAGGTTGGCGCTGACAGAGTATCCCCAGTCACCGATCTGGTCACGCCAGCTGGCTGCCATTTCAACACCCATGTTTTCGATTTCTCCCAAGTTGCCGATGCCGGGTACTGTTCCGGAGATACCGGGCACTTCGGCAAGCAAGTCTTTGGTCCTTTTCTTATAATATACTCCTTCGAAGTGCAGACGGTTGCGCAGCACGTTCGTTTCGAAACCTGCTTCCCAAGCTTCTACTTTTTCCCAACGCAGATTGGGATTGGGCAGATAGGAGAGCTGGTAACCGGGATAGATAATGGACGGCTTGCCGAAAACAGCCGAGTAAGCATTTGACAACAGCGGTTCGGCGGGATAGGCCCTGTCCAGATTCTGATTGCCTAATGTACCGTAAGATGCTTTGATTTTCAACATATCGAGCCATTTGATATCCTTCATGAACTCTTCTTCGGTCATCAACCAACCGCCGCCTAGTGAGAAGAAGTTCTGCCACTCATTGCCGGTGTATGAGAAGGCGGAAGAACCATCGCGACGGAACGAACCGTTGAACAGGTATTTTCCTTTGTAGTTGTAGATCACACGTGCCAGCATGGATACCGTAGTCCGTTCCCATTGGGTACTTCCGTTGGTAGCTGTTGCGGCATCACCGATGCTGACAAACCATTTGTCCGGATCGTCAGGAATCACCAGACCGACACCTTGCTTGCGTGCTCCGTCCAGTCGGCTCAGTGAATTGTAATACGTCGTAAAGCCGGCTGTAGCGGTCAGGTTATGATTGCCGTGATCAAAACTATTGGTGTAAGTCAATAGATAGTCACTCTGCACTTTCGTTTCATTTTCCTTGAACTGGCTGACTTCTGTCTTGCCGGTTCCCAATGTAACTACATCTCCTGCGGCAGTATCGTCATACACCTTCATGATAGGCAGATAAGTACGTCCGTTGTTGGAAGCATAGTCCATAGAGAACATCGCTTTGAAGTTGAAATGTTTCAGGAAGTCCACTTCGCCATAGATATTACCCGATGCCCGATAGTTTTCGGCTTTGGTCGTATTGGCTTTCAGATCGACGTCTACCATCGGATTGTTGATCTGTGCTTTCTGAAATTCGGGCAGAACGCTGTACAGGCCATATTCCTTATTGTATACCGGTGCGATAGGGGCAGCACGAAGAGCGCCGAGCACCTGTTTGGAGTCTGCCGGAAGCGTGCGTGCTCCGTTGAACTGGAAACCGACTTTCAGAAAGTCCGTGATCTTATAGTCATTACTTGCATTGATGGTCACTTTACTGAACTTCTCATGCTTGATGTTTCCCTGTTCGTGAGAGTAACCTACGCCCAGATAGAAACTGTGTTTCGGCGAAGCTCCGGTAATACTGATATTATTGTTGGTGATGAATGCAGTCTGGAAAATCTCATCCTGCCAGTTGGTGTTCGCGTTCCAGCCGCTGAAGTCGAACGGAGTGTCCTTCTGATTGGCAAGCTGTTCGCTGTATAGCTCCTGAAATTGCGGACCGTTGACCAAATCAACCTTATCTACTACTTTCTTGAAACCGAAAGAGGTATTAATGTTAACCAGTGTCTGTCCTTCTTTGGCTTTCTTGGTGGTGATGATGATGACACCATTCGCACCGCGAACACCGAAGATAGCCAGTGATGACGGGTCTTTCAGGATCTCCATAGATTCGATGTCCTCCGGATTAAGGAAGTTGATATTGTCATTGAATAGTCCGTCTACCACGTACAACGGTTTGTAGCCATTGATGGAGTTTGTACCACGGATACGGATTTCGGGGTCGGCACCGGCACGTCCGGAGTTTACGATTTGTACACCTGCCACTTTTCCTTGTAAGGAAGATAATGGGTTCGTAGCAGGTTTGTTGGCAATTTCTTCTCCTTTGACGTTGGTAATAGAACCTGTCAAGTCTCTTTTCTTCGCGCTACCGTATCCGATAACGACTGTCTCGGCTAGTACCTGCGAATCTTCTTTCAGGGTGACGTTGATCACATTCTGTGCTCCTACCTTGACACTCTGTGTAGTCATTCCTACATAGGAGAATACCAGTACGTCTTCTGGGGTGACAGAGATTGAATACTTACCGTCCATATCGGTGATGGTTCCGGTGGAAGTTCCTTGTACGAGCACCGATGCACCGATCAGCGGTTCATTGGCGGCATCTGTTACCGTACCGGTCACTGTCTTTGTTTGTGCAAAGGCGGATACGGAGGTCAGCAACAAGCAAGTGAGCGCCACTATGCTCTTAAACCTGATGGTTTTCTTCTGAAGATCTTGTAAAAGTCTAGTCCTCATTGCATTAAATTTTTCCATTCGTTACTATTTAGGTTGAAGTTTATTCTGCCGTCTTCCGGCGAAAGTAACAAAGTGAACAAATGAAAGGCAAAAAAGATTAGGGAAAGAGAGAGAAAGGGCAATTTTAACATTGTAATTATGATGTGTGAAAAAATTATTTGTCTTTTTGTTGCTTGTTTGTTTTATTCTATTTACATTTGTAAAACGAAACGAACTATGAAGCTACTTCTTTCTTATATTATAGGGTTGTTCCTGATTTTGTCTCTCTCTGCTTGTCATGATGGAGGTAATGCAACTACTCTTTTACATCAGGCAGACTCACTGATGCAAGAGTTCCCCGATAGTGCCCTGTCTCTCCTCGAATCCATTTCTCATCCTGAAAAGTTATCCGGCTCTGAAAGAGCTGATTATGCTATATTTTTGACACGGGCAAGGACTAAGTTGTATGTTCATGAGTCAAGTGATTCATTGATTCGGTTTGCAGTAGATTATTATAAAAGAAGTTGGAATAATGAGCGTAAGATGCAAGCCTATTATTATCGGGGTTGTGTGTATCGAGACATGCGGTGTATGGATTTGGCGGTAAAAGATTTCTTGCAAGCATTAAAGGTAATTCCTAAAGAGAGCGAGTATCTTTATTTGGGGGCCATTTATGAGAATCTGGCGGGATGTTATGCGGAACAAAATCTTTATAAGGATGCTATGCACGCCCATCATAAAGCGCATGAAATTTATATTAAGCAAAAGAAAGATGATGGTCTATTTTATGCTGTTAGAGGGATAGGGTATGTTTTTATGCTTCAACATCAATTGGATAGTGCTTTGGTCTATTATCAAAAAGCATTGGATGTTGCAGAGAATATAGGGGAAGATTATTATAAATCTATAATATTGAGTGAATTGGGAATTTTGCATAATGAAAAAGGGGAATTTCAAAAGGCTAACCAATATCTTTCTGCATCTATATCTTCTGCACCAACTGGTACTAATTTATTTTCTGAATATCTTCGAAAAGGTTGTATCTTACGTAATATCCATCAAATGGACTCTGCACGGTATTATTTGAATTTGAGTAAATCTTCTCCTTATATATTTAACCGTGGAGGAAGTTATGGAGAATTATATAAATTGGAGAAAGAAGAGAAAAATTATCCAGCAGCTATAGCGGCAGCTGATTCTTTTATTTATTATCTAGATTCAATTTATGATACAACAAAGGCAGCTGAGATAACTCGTTTGGCTGATCAATATGAAATCGAATTTTATCAGCAAAAAATTGCGGGAAGATATAAAATTGAGGTCTTATCACTTTTGCTGTTATTTATTATTGGAGGAGCGATTTCTCTTTGGATTGATAAACGTCGAAAAAAGAAGTATCTTGAGTTACAAAATCAATTAATGAAGAGTCGTACAGATATTCTATCTGGGGACTTTGAGGATCAGGGTAATGCTGAATCTGATTTTATGAGGATGTTGGAGCCGAGTTTAGAACTTTGTCTTCAGTTGTTTCGAAGGACAGAAACCCATGAGAAACTTCTTTCTTTGGAGAAAAAGATGGGCGTTGCTACCTCTTTGAGTATTCATGAAGGACAGATGATTTGTGAAAGCATTTATGAAACTTTTGGCGACATTATGCTTAAATTGAAAATTCAATATGCTGATTTAACTAAAGAAGACTTGCTCCATTGCGTATTTCTCTTATTGGGTTGCTCCAAAGAAACAATCTTATTATGTACACGTGCTTCTGAAGGAGCATTTAAAAGTCGGAAAAGTCGCATGAAGATTAAGTTAGGAGAAGAATTCTTTGAATGGATGACTATACGCCAATATCTTGTCTCATAGGTGTTTATGTTGGATTGTGACATTCCTGTAACTTTTCTGTAACTTGCAGTCGAGATCCATAGTTATCTTGTAACTTTATTGTGACCAGGCATCTGAATTTATTTAAATCTTATCCCTTACATTTGTATCATAACCAATAAAAATAAGTATTATGAAAGCAAAACTATTATTATTACTTTGTTGCTTATTTGCGATTGAAGGATGGGCAAATTCAAATGATATTCATTTACTAAAAGATAGCCGCTCTAATCCTATGGGAATACCTATTCAACCTACTTATGAGAAATGTGCTATTCTCTCTAATATTCTTAATGTAAGCTTCGGTAGAGCAAAAGATTATGCTATCATTACTGTAACGAATAAAGCTACAGGTGAAATTGTACATTCCAAAACTTATCACAACACTAGCATTGTCATGATTGATATGTCTTCTTGTGAAAAAGGAGAATATACTATTCATATAATTTTGAATGATTGTTTGTTGGAAGGTACATTTACTGTACAGTGAAACTGAACTGAATAAGGTAATGGATAAATGTACTTTTAGTCTTAGTGACAAGAAGTAACTTTTTGTGTTCCTTTTCTGTATAGTCGATATTTCTAATTGTAAAATATTAAGTTAGAGGAAGGAGGTAATTTCCTTTGGGATCTGTTATTTATTATTGTTGTAACGTATTTATCAACCTTTAAATTCAATCGGTTATGAAAGCAATTTTTTTTATGTTTTTATTATGTTGTATTTGCTGCTTATCATGTTCGGATGAGCAAAATACTCTTTCAGAAGAACAGAATGTTATTGAGAATAAGACTTTTGAAAAAGTGAGTAGTTTAGAATTGAAACAACAACTACTGGATTACTTGAATAATTCGGTAAAAACAAGAACTACTTTTAATAATGCTGAAATGAATTACGATTTAGGTATGCAAGAAATTTTGCGTCCACAAATCCAAACCTTTGGGGAGGAAATGATAGTTGTACGAAGTAAAATGGATGCTAATAATATAATGGCATTTTATAAAGAGAATGGTGTTATTGAAAACTGTCTTATAATTGAATGTGCACAAAATGCTGAAGATGCACTTGAAGAAACTATGTTCACATGTTATGATAGTAACAATATTCCTATTTTTAAAGCAATGGTTAATAAAAGAAATAATACATGTAATGTTCTTGAAATATATGATGGACTTGACGATCTGACAGCCCGTGGTGGAAATTACAATGTATTCCTTTGGCTTGGATGCTTTTATGGTCAACCCTGCTTTGAATGGTTACAGGCTGGTGGGGATTTGTTGTGGCGGTTGGTTGGTGTGTGTTACAAACTTGGCTATGTAGCTCCCGTGTAGTCTCTCGCCCTCCAACGGAAATACAAATAGATACAATAGAATTTAAGCCGATGGAAAGAGATGATGATAGTATAGCGAGAGACACAATAGGTAAACTATTGCCCCTGCGTTGATAATTATTTAATATGTACAGTAAATGAGAAATAATATCAAATTAGCATTGTTTTATATTTTAATATTAGGTCTGTTCTCCATTCTTTTATGTACAGAAAATAGTATTTGGTTTTCTGCTTCTATTGCAATGATTTGTACATCAACGGGAGTTTGCATAGGACAACTTATTAAGAAAAGAAAACGATTTCATGCTAGTACTGACAAATTATGGGTTCTATCAGGACTGTTTTTATTATCTATCATAATTTCATTATGCATTTATTTCTTTTTTGATAATAACCCCAATAAAGTGACATATATTTTACTGATGAATCTAGTTCTAGCTTTAGGTTCTATATTGTATATCTATATCACTAGAGAAAAAACATAAAATAATTAGTCGTATGAATTGATAATTAGAATATTTCAATTCATACGACTTTTCAAATATAGTATTATGAGAAAACTTATTTTATTTTTCCTATTTGTGTTTTCTGTTACAGTAGGATTTGCACAGAGTTTTTCCGGAGATAAACTGTTTATTTCGGTAGATGGTGGAAAAGGTGTATTGTTCGGTAAGTCAAACTTGTCACCTTTTGGTGTTAATTATCGTGGGGAATATAATGGAGGCTTGACGTGTAATGTGAAGACACTCTATCGAATTGATAAATTTTGGGTTGCCGGATTAAAGTTTAATCTCTCCGGTACTTCTGCCAATTATACACTTGATGATGAAACGAATGTAGCTGACAATGTAGAACTTTGGTATTTAGGACCGCAACTTGGATTCAAAATTCCAATAACCGAAAGAACTTTAATTAGTTGCGTATTGGGAGCCGGATATCTACATTATCGGGATGAAGGTCGAAGTAATAGTGAATTTAAATGTACTTCCGGTGCATTGGCCGGGAATATGGACTTTCTGGTAGAATATAAATTGACAGACCACCTTGCGGTAAACGGAGGCTTTTCTGTTTTAAGTGGAGACTTTAAGAAGATTGAAATGACAGCCGATGAGAAAAAGGAAACACTACGTCCAAACAAATTGGATAGACTCTATATGAGACGTCTTGATTTTCAGTTAGGACTAGTTTTCTGCTATTGAACATCTTAGGTCAAAAGATTAGCTGGATAGAGTGAACCTTGAAAGATATTTATTACTTTTGAGGTAAAGCTTGGTTTAGCTGAAAGGTATACGAACAGTCTGAATAATAAATAAAAATAGAACAATGAAATTCATGAAAAAAAATAGGCCAGATGTGATGATTATTATACTGCTTATTCTTTGGGGAATATATGAGATATTCGTAGTACCCTTTGAATATGATACTTTGGTATCTATTTTTGTTGGCTTTAATTTGGTGTATCTTTTTCCTTGGTGCTGTAAAGAAACAAGTGCTGAATATTTAAAGATAAGAAATGCTGCCTTACAATATGCTTTCACATTTATCATTGCAGTACTTTGTGCTTTAAAGATTGTCGGAGTTCTGTGTGAACGTATGTTTGATGTTGATGGTCTGAAAATGATATTTATTGGCGTCTTCTTTCAAAGTGTCTATTTCCTGATTGTTAAATTTAAACGTTCGAAGATACATGAAAGGTAATATTAAATTGGCATTATTCTTTGTTCTATTATTGGGACTCTTTACCATTCTTTTATGTACGGAAAGTAGTCGTTGGTTCTCTGCTTCCATTGCAATGATTTTCACAATGAGTGGTGTTTTTCTAGGGCAACTTATTAAGAACAGGAGAAAAAAGTAGTTAATAAACAGAGCGCTGTTTCATCCTTTTTCAAGATAAAACAGCGCTCTGCTTATTGATATTAATGCCTGTATGGCTCTCTTTTAGTACATCTGCTCCGCAGTCTCCGTACACCGAATAACATCTTCCTTACTTCCACAGAAAGGACCGGATTTCTCGATCTTCAGCGTAGACATGGCGGCAGCAAATCGTCCTGCTTCTTCGATGCTCGCACCCGATACCCGTTGATACAAATATCCGATAGTATAAGTATCTCCACAGCCGGTTGCATCTACTACTTGTCCGGGCTTATAAGCCGGAATGCGATAAAAATCCGTACCGTCGTAAATGAGAGATCCCATACTTCCCAGGGTGACTAACACTTCTTTCACTCCCCATTCGTGCAGTTTACGTGCAGCCTCATGCGGATCGGAAAGTCCTGTGAGCACTTCCATTTCGTGCTCATTTACTTTAAGGAAATGAATATATTGCAGAGCTTCCCGCTTGTCAGTCCAGTCTACCGGATATACGTGCGTATCACGTACTTCACGCAGGTATCCTTGCGAATCGACAGCTATCAATCCTTTCCGGGATAACTCCTTAATTACTTCTAAAGAAAAATCATCTGCTAACAGCGAACCAAGATGATAAATTTCCGCCTCTGTCTCCTGAAGCTGGGAAGCGGTGAAAGGATCGGCTTTGGCCAACACACGTTGTGTACGGTCATCCGGATTTTCTCCATAGATGTTCTCGAAGTATACGGAGTGCTGGCTGGGTAATGCGGTCACATTGATACCTATCCCGCGCAGCTGGTCTACTACTTTCATTTCTGTAGCGCCGACTGCTGTCACTAATGCATAATCTATGTCGTTGAAATGGCGGATAGCGTGTGAACAATAGAAAGCAGTGCCTCCAGGCATATAGACTGTGCTTTGAGGAGTGACTACCTTATCCAAAGTGATATGACCGATGCAGCAAAGTTGATGTTTCTTCATATATGTAATCAATTAAAACCCCCAAGATATTTCTTGAAGGCTTTCTAGTTTATATAAATGTGTGCGGATGATAGGACTCGAACCTATTCACGCCTCACGGCACCAGATCCTAAGTCTGGCGCGGCTACCAATTACGCCACATCCGCATGCGTCGCTTTTGTTTAGCGGTGCAAAGATAGGAAGATTTTCTGATTTGACAAATAATTAGGCAACAAAGTTACTCACTTAAGATTTCAAAAGCCTTTTCAATCAGTGTGTCCCTATGTTTAGATTGGTCATTCTCAGTCATATCGATAGCTATATCAGGCAAAATACCTTCTTCCAGCGGCTGCATATTTTTGTCGAAATGAGGACTGGCGGAGAAGCGGATGCTCCATCCGTTCGGAAGTTCCGATGTGAAAGGAAGTCCCGAACCACCACCTGTCTGGTCACCGACTTGGATGATTTTGCCGTTGTCTATGCTGCGCATCAGATTGACGAAATCATTGGTTGCACTGTAGCAACGGCGGTTGGTCAGTATAACGACTTTCTTCTGCCAGCGGATGCTGTTGGAAGGTTCCAGGTAGATCGGTTCCGGTTGGGAGAAGTCACTATGTCCTGTTCCCGTCTTATGCTGTATGAATCCGGTCAGAATTTTGCTATTGGTAAATCGGGCGGCGATGCGGGAAGAATTAGTCAGATTACCTCCTCCATTGTCGCGTACGTCAATAATCAGTCCGTTGCAGGTTGCCAGATAGACAAGGATTTCATCCAGATTGCCATCGCCGACTCCGGAACTGAAACTTTCGTAGCGGATATATCCGATATTATTGTCGAATATTTTGTACTTCATCCCCGCCGATGTATAGTAGTCCTTGCTGGCACTTCCCAGATAATACTGGTAAAGAATATCTTCCCGATAATTCCACGGATACCCCTGATACCATGCGTCGTAATAAGAGACACGCTTGGCAGATGAAAGATTGACATGACCGTCTTTCAGGATATAGAGCATTTCACTGAGTTTATCGAAAAGGTCGTCATTGGACATGCCCGGTACAATCAGTTTGCTGTATTTCTCATGAACCGCATCCCAGTCAATGCCTTTCGAGTCCAGAAAGCAATACCGTTCGTCAATGATCTTCCATAGTTGCTCGAAGTTTCCTACGGGATCATCAGCGTAATCATCTTCTCCGATGCACCCGGTCTGTATCGGGAGGCAACAGAGTAGTAAAAGTATTTGTATAATTCTATTTCTCATTCTTAATCTTTCAGTTCTTGTCCATAAACTCTCAATTCTCAACTCTTCACTTTCAACTCTCAACTCTCCACTTCTCCTAGTACGCTCTCACCGACGGAGGCAGATTCGCTCCTTTTTTGTTGGAAACCCGATACAGGTCTTTCACAAATCCTACCATAAATACATGAGAGTAGGTATGTGTCTTGATTCCGTTAACATTGGATTGTTGCAAGTCTGCCAGATAACTGAAACGCATCTTGGTGTATCCTATCGGGAGATCGACAGAAAGCATCTGACGAAGGGACGGCTGATTGTGGAGAGAGGTAAATTGAATAACTCCACTGGAGTTGCCCAGTGAGAAGATTTCGTAATAAGACTGTCCGTAGTGCGGTGAGAACATAAGTCCGATCATCGGTACGTTGACCTGATAGCGGAGTACCATCGGATAGCGCTTGATTTTCAAATGCCAGATAGCCATTCCCGAAGCGTCCAGATTGACGTATGCCCGGGCAGAAGCCGGATTGTTCGAATTGCGGAGATTGTAGACAAATCCTCCGTTGACGTCAAACAGTCCTCCTGCCAGTAACTTGAAGTTCTCGGTGAGGCGGAACTGGTAATGGAGGCCATAGTTCCAGTTGACGAGTCCGGAGAAAGTATTGTTGTTGTCTGCGCGGTTGTGTGTATAGCCGACGTCTGCCTGAAAGAAGTTCTGCACAGAAACATTCCCGTCGAACAACTTTGTCATCCGGATCGTCTCGCGGGAAATACGGAAATCTATTCCTTTATATTCCTGAGGCGAAAGATAGGTGTCGAACACATTGGTAAATCCGACTCCGTACATGGTGGCACGTGTTACGTAGCGATGTGCTTGCAGACTGTCGGTCTGCGCCTGTAATCTTGTGCAGAGGGCGAACAGGAGGTATCCTGTCAGCCCTAAGTATAATAAGTTTTTCTTCATTGGCACATTGGGTATTTTTTACCGCATGTATACATTAGCTAAAACAGCTTCATCTGTCCCGTAATCTCATCGATGATGTCCCCTTCGCTCTTATCGCTGTCCGGGTCCAGATTTTCCGGTTCTTCTTCCGGTTGTTCCGGTTGTTCGTTAGTCGGTTCCGGGAAACGGGTCGGTTCAAGTTCGTTGATGGTATCCACCGTATAAGTAGTGATACGCTTTCCTTTTGCCTTGAAGCCTTTGACTGCAATAAATTCTTCCGCGTCAATTACCATCGCTTCACGGAAACTGTCGTGTCCGCCGAATATGACTTCCAGACGAGGATAGTACTCATCAGTCAGCAGGATCAGACGGGTATTCTTGTTATCTCCCAGATAGTTCTGCTTGCGGTTGGAACCTTCAAAACAGAAACGTTTCAGATACGGATAGTTCTGTTGGTCGGCGTCATAAAGCGCGGCAGTCCATATCTTGTTCGGGTCGAACTTCTCGACGATGCTGACATTATCTTCGTAGTGGTTGCTCAAATCGAAATTAGTGGTGTAGAACTCGCCATTGTTGAGCACTACCAGAATGGTGTCGTCGCTTTGGAATTCTCCCAGATATTCACCCCGTCCGTCGTAGTTGAGGCGCAGGATATCGCGGTCGAACCAGACTTTTCGTCCTCCGAGGGTAGAGCCTCCTTTCTGTTTCAGGGTAATCTTATGCACCGGCAGTCGGGTGAGGATCACTCCCTGTGCCTGACGTCCCTTGATGCTGATTTCACTGAAATCACGTTCGAAGATGATGCGTCTTACACGCGGGTTCGGCTTTAATGTCACTTTGATGATTTCGGCTTCTCCGTTCGGGTTGGCGCTGAAATAAGTGATGCGTGAGTCCGGCGTTCCTTGCGTGACATCGTATTCACGGTCGCGGACCACACCTGTCACGGCAAAACGTTTGATATACGTCGTTCCTTCTTTGCCGTCCCGGTAAGTGATATTGTAGATGGTGCGTTTGTCATTCTTCTTGAATACATTGACGTAAAGAATGTTTTTGCCCACAAACTTCTTGTCGGCTACCGGAGTGACGATATATTTACCATCCCGGAAGAAGACGATCACGTCATCGATATCCGAACAGTTGGCTACGAATTCATCCTTCTTCAGTGCTGTTCCGATAAATCCTTCATCACGGTTGATGTAGAGTTTCTCGTTGGCCTCTACCACTTTGGCGGCTTCGATGGTGTCGAAGTTGCGCAGTTCGGTGCGGCGCGGGAAGTTCTTTCCGTATTTGCTTTTCAGCATCTGATACCAGTTTACGGTATAGTCCACGATGTGAGCGAGGTGATCGTCGATTTCGGCGATCTCTTCTTTCATACGGGCGATCAGTTCATCGGCTTTGTCGGTGTTGAACTTCAGGATGCGCCCCATCTTGATTTCCATCAGTTTGAGAATATCCTCTTTGGTCACTTCACGGATAAAGCTCGGGTAGAAAGGAGTCAGGCGGTCGTCGATATGTGCGCAGGCGGCGTCCATGTCTTTGGATTGCTCGAACTCTTTGTCCTTATAGATTCGTTCTTCGATAAATATTTTTTCGAGGGAAGCGAAATGGAGTGATTCCAGTATTTCCCTTTCTTGATTTCCAGTTCCTGTTTCAGCAGTCCCAGTGTGTTGTCTGCCGACTTTTCAGTACCTTGCTGACGGTGAGGAAGTGAGGCTTGCTGTCATCAATCACACAGCAGTTGGGTGAGATGCTTACCTCGCAGTCGGTAAAGGCGTACAGTGCGTCGATCGTTTTGTCCGATGAAGTTCCGGGTGCCAGGTGTACCAGTATCTCTACGTTGGCGGCTGTATTATCGTCTACTTTGCGTATCTTGATTTTTCCTTTGTCAACAGCTTTCAGGATGGAGTCGATGACGGTAGAGGTGGTCTTGCCATACGGAATCTCCGTGATGGCGAGTGTCTTGTTGTCCAGCTTGTTGATCTTGGCGCGTACTTTTACCGCTCCGCCGCGTTCTCCGTCATTGTATTTGGCTACGTCGATGGAACCGCCTGTCTGGAAGTCGGGATATAGCTGGAACGATTCTCCATGCAGATAGCTGATGGAGGCGTCGCAAAGTTCATTGAAGTTGTGAGGTAATATCTTGGATGAAAGTCCGACGGCGATACCTTCCACTCCCTGTGCCAGCAATAGCGGGAACTTCACGGGAGGGTGACCGGTTCCTTGTTTCTGCCGTCGTAAGACAGCTTCCATTCGGTCGTCTCTTTGGATTGAATACGATGTCCAGCGCAAACTTGGAAAGGCGTGCCTCGATATAACGGGGAGCTGCCGCACCGTCACCGGTGAGTATATTACCCCAGTTACCCTGACAGTCTATCAGCAGGTCTTTCTGCCCCAGCTGTACCAGTGCATCGCCGATAGAAGCATCACCGTGCGGATGGAACTGCATGGTGTGTCCCACAATATTTGCCACTTTGTTATACCGCCCGTCGTCCAGACGCTTCATGGAATGTAGAATACGTCGTTGTACAGGCTTCAAACCGTCATTGATATGGGGAACGGCACGTTCCAGAATCACATAAGAAGCATAGTCCAGAAACCAATTCTGGTACATGCCTGTTAACTGATGCTTTACGTTTTCGTCCCGCGCGTCCGCCGGTTTGTAGTCTGAATGTCCTTCCGTTATCTCGTTGATTTCGTCACTCATATATCAATCTTCGCTTTGCTTTAACAACAAATTTTCTTCTATCCATCAAAAAAAGGAGGATGTGCACGCAAAAATACGAAATAAATTCAATATGAGGACGAAAAGAACTCACGTTTTTTATGATGCTGACAGCTTCAGTAATCCTTTGTTTTCTTGTGTAAACTTCCCGAAGACTTGACAAAGCCCTTTTTATGTTGTATATTTGTAGTCGGCTATCCAGCTTTAATTAAAACCTGAACCAATGAAAAAAGAATTGTTTTTTGCTGCATCTGATAGGAAGTATATGCCTTTAATTTGGTATGATATACTGACAATATAACGAATAGAAGTCTGAGAAAACAGACTCTGTGAGACTCATTTATCATTGATGGGCTGCGAACTCTTAGCGGGTTTGCAGCCTTTTTTGTTGCATAAAATTAAAGATTAATCTTTGAAAAGGGGAATTTGAGTTTATAATAAACTGGGGGGACGTTTATAATAAACGATGCAGGAATTTATTAGAAACGTTTGTCTGGTTTATAAATAAAAGGTTGAAGTTTTTCATGGGAGCTTGGTCGGGGTGTTGCAGTATCTCTGCCACGGATGCGCTTATATGGTGAAATATGATAACATAAACTCTGTTCGCTTTATGATACAAAGAAGAGGTATGTCGCAAAAATGGCATACCTCAACAAAACTATAACCTAATGAAAAAACGAGGAAGAGGGGGCGGGGTTATACCCGTATTTCCCAACCTTTTTCGTATTCTCTGCCCCAGAGCTTATTAGCTTCCAGATCGTTCAGAATACGTCCGCTTCCCGGATCAATATCTAAAGAATGACCTACGCGCTGTGCGATATTGCCTAACTGTACTAACTGAGTACTGATGCAGGCATCTACAATGCCGGAATTCAGCTTACCGCCTTTGCGGATGGCGTCAAACCAGTTGCGGAAATGATAGGAATCCAGTTTCTCAGATGGGTTTAATAAGTTGCCGGTCTCAAATTTTAGATCACTCTTTATATCCTTGATTGTTTTCCCTTTAATGTCTGCAATCTTATATTCATTACCGCCACTAATAAAGAGCGTACCTGTATCACCATAAAAGGCAGTTCCTACCCCATATCCGTCTACCGGCATTGTGTTGCAACTTCGCCCTTCCCATGAACAGGATGCTTCGTCGCCGAACTGGAAAGTGATGAGTTGAGTGTCCGGAGTTTGCCAGTCGTCCTGGTATCGGTAGCGTCCTCCGATTGAATCAACTTTTGTAGGATAATCTACGCCCAGACCCCAACGGAGGATATCAATAAAGTGAGTTCCATTATTCAGTGCTTCTCCTGTTCCCCAATGCCAGAACCAATGCCAGTTATAATGAATATAGTTGTCTTTAAAATCTGTGACACGGGGAGCAGGTCCCTGCCATAAATCCCAGTCCAGATAATCGGGTACAGGGACCACTTTGCCTGTGCCGATAGAAGGACGGTTATTGACATACCATGACTTGGCATATCTTACATTTCCGATGGAACCGGATTTAATCTCTTCGATAGCTTTGATAACGTTCGGCCAGGAACGGCGCTGGTTGCCGACCTGAACAATCCGGTTATATTTTAAAGCAGCTCTGACCAGCATCTCGTTCTCTGCCGGATTGTGACTGGTAGGTTTCTCCAGATAAACATGTTTACCTGCCTGCATGGCCATGATGGCAGCTTTGGCATGCCAATGGTCCGGAGTGGCAATGACTACCGCCTCAAAATCGTTCGATTCAAGCATCTTACGAATATCCTTTTCTCCCTTTGGTGTGCGTCCGGTAATTTTGTGAATCGCTGCCTGACATTTTTCAAGTGCTCTTGAGTCGACGTCGCAAATGTAAGTTACTTCACAATCGGGCTGTTTGGCAAAACCCTGAGCTAGGGCGTTACCTCTTGAATTTACCCCGATTACCCCGATACGTATTTCTCATTGGCTCCTAGAATATCCTGATATCGACTGGAACCAAATCCCGGAAGAATGCTTCCTAAAGAAAGCGCAGCTGTGCCCGCTACTGTTTTTAATGAAATCTCTTCTTGTAGTCATAGTATTTATTTTTCCAAAATTAGGTTGTTATTAGGATATGTGAATGAGTTTTTCCGTCAATTCCCTTCAAAAACGTAATTCTTTTATTTTCTTCTTCGGAAAAAGTATACTGCTATTGCCAGTATTCCGCGGGGAATCCATATCAGAAAATAGATAAGGAAACTGATGGCTATCACATAACCGATTTGGGAAATCACTTCTATCCACGGCCGGGAGTAGACAATGATTGCGATTACATTGATAATGAATGCAAGTATAAAACTCAGGAGATAAATGTTTCTTTCCTGTCTGAGTCTTCTGGATGTAATGATTATATCTTTCATGGCTTAGAATTTCATATAGGGTATTTTATATTCATCCGGGAAAAGAAGATGGCGTTGTTCCTCCATTGCCTGATTGCCCAATAAGCAGAGAACTGTTGAGCAGTAGGCTTCTTCCACTATATTCTGTGCTCTTTCTCCGGTAATGCAAGACTGGCAGAAAGAAGAGAGAATGATATCCGAACCGTCTTTGTCTGCTCCAATCATATTTAAACCATTGTTGACGTGGATATCGCCCTCAATAACAAAGTGAGGAGTGTATTCCATCTTTGTTTCCGGACGCCAACTGGGACCGGCTGTCGGTATCGCGGCGAACACCTTGTCTTTCACTTGTCCGATGAGTTGGCGAATTCCGGAAGTAGAGTGATCTTCTTCCAGATAGTAGATGCCCTTTGCCATCTCCATCGTTCCTTTATTGCCCAGGATCTGGTCTTCCATTCCATTGAACTTGTTGGCAATCAGTGATTCGTAGGTAATCTTCACTCCATCTGAGTATCTGTAAGTCACATTCACGCTGTCATAAACTTCGCGTCCGTCTTTCCAATAGACAATATCTCCGATACCCATAATCGATTCCGGCATTTTCTTGGCAGCCCAGTTACAAACTTCCAGCTGGTGGCAGGCAAGTTCGGTCATCAATCCTCCCGAACTTTCTTTGTACAACCTCCAATTGATTTTCCGTTCCAGTTCCGGTAAAGGAACGGGGCGGCGCCAGTCTGCATTACGGAACCAGTGACAGCGCAGGCCGACTACATCTCCTATAAGTCCGGAATGAATCATCTGTATTCCTTTGATGTATTTTTCATCGTACATTCGTTGCATGCAGAAATAAAGAACCTTGTCGGTGTGTGCATAGGCATCGTAAATGGCTTTACATTCGTCAAGTGTGCGTGCCATTGCCTTCTCGCAGAAAACATGTTTACCGGCAGCTAATGCATCCAATACAATAGGTGCATGCCAGTTTAGCGGAGTGGAAATGATGACTCCGTCGATTTCTGCCGATTCCAGCAACTTGCGATAATCTTTATACGGTTTTGCATCCGGACAAAGCGCCAGTGCCTGCTGAAGATTCGGTTCATAATTATCACATAAGGCTACAATCTGCGCATGAGGAATTTCTTTGAGGTTATGAATGTGGTATTGCCCTCTGGAGCCGGTACCGATCAGTGCCACCCGTGCTTTGTTATTCTTAATTTCCTTCAGCTTTTCGGGAGTGCAGGAGGTAAGCCAGGGAGTTGTGGCCAATAAAGCGGTTCCTCCGGTGAAGTATCCCAGGTTTTTGATAAATTGTCTGAGACTTAAATCTACTCCTTTTTTTTTCATCTTTCATATTTATAAGTCGTATAAGGTTGCTTGTATATTTTGAATTTCTCTTTATTTGTTTCTGTTGTTCTTCATCGGCAATCATCCAGACCGTACTGAGGATTTCTGCTTCCAATGGGTCTTCCGATATGATAGTAGCAGCTTTCGTTGCTGATTGTAGCTTCCGGTAAGAGGATTTATGATATGCTGAGTATACTGTAATGTATTGCCCGAAGTCGATAGTGTGTTATTCTTCAGGTTGAATTCATTTAATAACTGATGGTTATATGGGTTCTCGAAACTGACTTTCCAACAATCTCCATACGGATGATGTCCCATACCTGAAATAGAACTGTTGCCGAAATCGATGAAAGCGTCCGATAAACTCTCCTGTTCAAGAATGTGCTTAATCTTTTTCAATGCATATCCTTTGGCGAAACCTCCGAAATCAAGTGATAGTCCGGAGACTGCAAATGAGATGTATTGGTTGTTGTGGAATCTGATACGGGAAAAATCTTTGAGTGTGATATCAAAAAGATGGAGTGTATTCTCATAATAGTATTGACTCAGTTGGAGAATATTCTCCAGTTCTTTACTAATGAGAATAGGAGCTTGTGGTTGTAATGCGTTTAGCCTGGCAACTTCACTTGCCGGATCAAACCGGTTTAATAGTTTGTCCAGGCCTTCCAGCTCGTTCGTGATATCCGACCAAATGTGGTTAAGCCGGTCGGGACTGGAATGAATGATCAGCATATCAAGTCGTGTCCCCATGATATGAGGAATGAATCCATGAAACATGGATTCATTATCATAATATTTGGTTATCGTTTCTAACACCTTTTAAACTATTTATTTATGTGCCATTTCTACAGCTGTAGTAGTGATGTAATATTTTGATATTGTATTCTCATTTTCCCAATCCGGCATATCCTTGCATTTCAGGTAGTGAAGGAATGATTTGGCTACTTTACCGAAATGCTCTTCATGTCCCGATCTGTTTTCGAGTGGTATGTCAATAAGATATAATCCTTCACCTTCATTTTTCACGGAAAGGAATGGATATGTTTTCTGCAACTGACCGACTGCCTTCTGCAATTCCATTTCAAAGGTTGCGGTATCTGTTTTATTTTCCTTCCGGATGTAGAGTTGCCTGATAAAGTTGTTGCTTTTATTTTGAATAATTTCTAAGGTGGCTTTGCTTCCTTTCTTGATAGAAGTAAAGGTATCACCTCCGTTGGCAGGAGGAGCATAATTCCAGCTGACTTTCATACCTATGTTAATGCCTTTAATAGTAAAATTCAACGTTCCGTTTGCCATAACTTCCAGAATGTCATTTTTTACATATTTATCAAGATAGGGTGGGAATGAATCGATTAAAGTGGATTGACTGAACTCTGACAAGGTGATAGATGTTGGCCAGTGCTTGGCATCTGTTACTTCTACATCCGATTGATAATGAATAGCTTCATTGGGGAAGCATTGCCACTGTATCAGGTCAATGAGATGGGTGGTGACGTCAGCGATTCCTTCTCCTTGTTGTGCTACATCATAATACCAGGCCGGTCTGATCAGTGGTTTGCCGGATACGTTTTTGAAGAAATGATGAACGCTTTCCATTGTAATGGAAGGATTGTCCGGTAGTCCCTTCTGCAGTTCGCCAAAAAGCCCTTTCTGATGCATAAGTTCTTTTTCTATCATATTGAGAATATCATATCTTTCTGGTCATCAAATCATATAGAAGTTTCTTTTCTTTGGCCAGCTGATAAGCATCAAGTAATTGTTTAAAGTCCTGTTGGTTGATGGCCAGTGGCTTGTCTGCAAGTACGTTACACCCGGCTTTGACAGACTCTATTATATATTGTGTTTTTTTCCGGTTGTTTCCAGCCAGCACCACAACATCCCCCTGATGTCCGGCAAGCATTTTGGACAGGTAATCATCTGCTGTATATAGTTGCTTTACCCATGCGGTTGGCTTTTCTGCCCGCTGATTGTAAGAGTCGATGCTTTTCAGATACTGGTCAACCTCTATACCCTTGGGAGCATAGATCCATATTGTATCGTTAATGGCAGCTAAAGTGTCTTTCTGAAGCAAACTGGCGTGGAAATGTCCCGGATCGAGAATGACAAGGTTGACTTTCCCGTTCGCTTCATTGGCAACTTGCCTCTGGGATGAAGAACAGGAGACAATGATCAAGGAGATAGCCCAGATACCGATATTCTTATATATGATTTTCATTCTCTTTTTATTTCTTGTTGCAAGCTTTGATTAATTTCCGCGCATCCTTCCAACCTTTTTGATAAGCCTCCTCCAATGTTATAATTTTCCCATTTTGCTCTTTGCTCATGTTAGAAGCTTTCATAAAGGTGAATATTTCAATGGTTTCTTCTTTTGAGATCGGTGGTATTCCTGTTCGGAAGAATTTCAGAATCTGTTCAAGGAGAGTTTTGTATCCCTGATAGCCACCTACAGCTACCGAACCTTTCGGTGTATATGCTGTTCCTCCATAGATTTGCGGTCCTTTGGTGATGCCTCTGAATGTTCCGATTCTCCCGTCTTTCCAACGTCCTGTTACAACATCACCTCTGTCGGAAGACATGCGGTTGACCGATTCGCATCCGGTTCCCATGATTGTATACAGAGTCTCGACTCCATGAATACCGTAAAAGCCGAAATCCGGGTGGGTAGGCTCTGCCTTATGGGGAGAGTAACAGTCTGCACCCAGTATCTTACCCAGTTCACCACTTCTCAGTTTTTGATTTTGAGGGGTAAATCGTAAGGCTGAGGATGAGAAAACCGGTATATTGTATTTCTCCGCCATCTCATAGATAGCAATGGCATCTCCTAACGTAGCTCCGACAGGCTTATCAATATAGCAGATTTTTCCTGCCTTGAACACTTCCATCGCTTGCTCCAGATGGAGTCGTCCATCGTTGGTCTCTAAGAGTACGCAATCGACTTTGGTCAGCAGGTTGGCTATGGAAGGAACAATTTCCACTCCCTGTTCTTTTACTTTCTCTATATATCCTGGGATGCGTTCATAGCTGGATTGAATCGTTTTCGAACCGTATGGATAGGCGGCTACTACCCGGAAACCTTTGGAAAAGGTTTCATCTGAACCACCGTTAATTAATTCTGTAAAAGCGGTAGAATGGGATGTGTCTAAGCCTATAATCCCTATTCTCATGACTTTTTGTGCGTAAATACTGGTGCTAATAATCAGTAATACAAAGAAGAAAGATATTCTGCTTTTCATAATTTGTTATAGATTAATTAGTTCTGCGCTTTCAGCATCCAAATATAATGAAGATTTTTCTTTTCTGCGTAATATACTTGCCGGACATTTCTCTGAAATTTCGCCATAGACGGTCTGATATACTGCATGTGCCTTATTCTTGAAAGGAACAATACAAAACATCCATTCCGCTTTCAGCAAGGCAGGTATTGTCAGAGTCAACGCTTCTTTGGGTACCAAGTCAAGTGTTTCAAAACATTTTTCATTGACTTGCTGTTGGCGGCATATTGGATCGAGCTTTACTATTTTGACTAGTTCAGGATCATTAAAGTCAGCTACATCGGGGTCATTAAAAGCGATGTGCCCGTTTTCTCCGATTCCCAAACATACAATATCAGGTGGATATTGCGTCAGCAAATCGGCATATCGCTTACATTCTCCGTCCAGACTTTCTGCGCGGCCATTTAAATAATTAACCTTTCTGAAAGGTACTTTGTCGAAGATACGGATGCGGAGAAAATGTCCGAAACTTTGTGGCGCCTCCGGGTGAATACCTATATATTCATCCATATGAAAAGCATTGACTCTGCTCCAGTCTATCCGCTGATCACGTATGAGCTGACTTAGAAATTTTTCTTGCGAGGGGGCGGCAGCAAAGATCATATTGATTTCTGTTTTACTCTCCAGAAGTTTACAGATTTGCTCTGCTACCTCTTTGGCTGCTTCACACCCCATTTGCCGGATGTCTGGATAAATTTTGACTGTTAATTGTTCTTGCTGGAATACTTTGGGTTTAGTCTCGTTTACTGTAGATAACATGGCCTTCTGATATTGTGTTAATAACATTGATTTGATTATCAAAAATGACGATATCGGCGTCTTTGCCTGCTTCAATAGAACCTTTGGTCTGATCGATGTGCAAAATGCGGGCAGGGGTGAGAGTCACCATGCGGACGGCATCCACTAATGGGGTGTCTGCTAACTGAATCATCGTTCTGACCAGACGATCGGTTGTAGCGACACTACCCGCAAAGGCCGAACGATCCGGCATCTTGGCTACGCCATCTTCTATGATTACTTTTTGTCCGTTCGCAAGGCTTCCTAAAATAGATTCTCCATCCGGCATGCCTGCCCCTCTCATGGCGTCGGTACAGAGTGCGGTTTTATCAGTTCCTTTGAATTTGTATACAAACTGGAGAAGTGCTTTGGGGAGATGTATTCCATCAGCAATAATTTCTACCGTCATGTCGTCGATCAGGTATGCTGCTTCTACTACTCCTGCATATCGGAAAGCATTTCTGCGGGTTACAGTGGACATTGCCGAGTATAAATGGGTGATGTGAGTGTACCCTGCTTTATATGCCTGCTCTGCTTCTTCGAATATAGCATCAGTATGGGCAATGGAAGGGAGGATCTGTTGTTCCTTTAGAATGTTTCCCATTTCAATGGCACCTTCCAGTTCGGGCGCAACACTCCAGCGTACTATATCTTTTGAAGCCTCCAGGATAATGTTATATTCTTCCGGCCGTGGCTTTTTAAGGTATTGTGGGTCTTGTGCTCCACATTGACCGGGAGAGAAATAAGGTCCTTCAAGGTGCAATCCGATAAACTTTGCTCCTCGGGTATTGAGTACTTTGGCTTTTTGATAAGTTGCAAATATGTTCATTAACTCATCGTTTGTACTGGTTAATGTGGTAGGGACCATAGCGGTTGTGCCATATTGGGCATGTGTCTCTGCTATACCTAAGAATGCTTCTGTGGTTCCATCCATGAAGTCATGTCCGCCACCACCATGGATATGCATGTCAATAAAGCCCGGTGATACATATTGTTGCCCGGCATCCATTATCTGATCATCGGGAAGTAGTTCGAGTGCTTCTTCCGATACAATCTGCTCAATCTTGCCATCTTTGCAAATCAACGCTTTATCGGTTTCTATACGGTCTGGAAGTATGAGCTTTCCGTTTGTTATAATTAATCTCGTCATCTTATTATATAGTTTGAGGTTTCTCAATTTGTATTATCTCCATGAGGTGATTTTATGCCCTTTGACAGCAAAGAATACCAGATAGAGGAAACATGGAATCAATACCCAGTAGCCGGTGCGTAAGTCATATAAATCGGCAAAATACCCATAAATCAACGGTAATATGGCATTCCCGCAAAGTCCCATGATGAGCAGTGAAGAACCGGTCTTGGTAAACCTTCCCAATCCATGAATTGACAGTGGCCAGATGCCTGCATAAATTAAGGCGTTGGGGAATCCCAGTGCGTTCAGGAAGAAAATGGAGGCGTTGGCCTGATGTCCGAAAATGGTCACGTTAAAGTCCGCGAATACAACACCGAATGAAAGGAACAGTCCTAATACGGTACATATGATCAAAGCATTCTTTTGCGATAGATATTTCGGGATAACGATAATCCCTAGTATATATCCGATCATTGTACATGCTAATGTATATGAAGGAAAGGCTTTTGCTTCCAGCAAATCCATTCCCATGGAATTGGCGTAATTGATGATTGTGTCAATTGCTATTACTTGTGTGCCCACATGGAAAAAGATAGCTAATGCACCTAATATGAGATAAGGGAAATCGAAAATACTTTTTTTATTGCTATGTCCGTTTGCTTCTTCCTCTGTTGCATTTTGCTCGTCCGTATTGATTTCCGGCAAAACGGAATAGCGGATACTGATGCCGGCTAATAGAAGAAGGACTCCTAATATGGCATAAGGAACGATTACGCGTTGTATTAGTTCGTCGAGCATGGCACTTTGGGTCACTGCATCCAAAGTGCCCGACTCTATCATTGCGAAAAGCTCACTGTCGTCAGCTTTCAGAATCAATGCGGCAAAGATAAGTGGAGAAATAATCCCGGCAAACTTGTTACATATTCCCATGATGCTGATACGCCGGGCAGCGCTTTCAATTGGTCCTATAATGGTCACATAGGGATTGGCGGCTGTTTGTAAGATTGCCAGTCCTGTTCCTATGGAAAATAGACCTAATAGGAAAATCTCAAATTGTCGGGCTAAAGCAGCCGGAACAAAGATGAAGGCTCCCAGTGCTGTCAGCATGAAACCATACATGATTCCTCGTTTGAATCCCACTTTCTTTAGGAGTATTCCTGATGGTATAGCCATCACAAAATAAGCTATATAAAAAGCGAATGCCACGAAGTAGGATTCAAAATGTGTCAGTTCACAGGATATGCGGAAGTAGGGGATAAGTATGGAGTTGACCCAGGATACAAATCCGAAGATGAAAAACATTCCGGCCAGAATGCCTATCGAAATGTAGTATGTCTTTTTTCCGCTTGAGAGTTTACTATTTTCCATTATTTAGATGAATTAGTTTACAGAACTAGTCTGATGATTGTTAGTACAAAGTTAGAGGCTAAGTAGCGCTTTTTTTAGAAGAAAAACGAAAAGCGATATTCAAATAACGTATTTCTTTTTCTGTTTTTCGCTGTAGCTTCCTTGGGGTTGATTCTTTATTTTTTTAGCTCGAAGTCTTTTTGTAACCTTATATCTCGCGATGATGCGCCGACTTGAATCGTAAAGATTCCCGGTTCATCCTTCCAGCTTTTACTTATTACATCATAATATTGTAAAGCACGGCGAGGTAGTTTCAGAGTGACTTGTCTGGACTCTCCCGCTTCCAGAGATACTTTCTCAAAACCTTTCAGCTCTTTCACCGGACGTTTGACGCTGCATTGCTGCTGATGTATGTACAACTGTGCAATCTCCTGCCCATATCGTTTACCTGTGTTAGTAATACTGAAGGATACATCAAATTCTTTGTCCGGGTCTTTCCATATCGGATTCATTTTCAGATCAGAATATTCAAATGATGTATAAGAAAGCCCATAACCGAATTCAAACTGTGGGGCTATCTGATATGTATCAAAGTATCGGTAGCCTACCATTAATCCTTCCTTGAATCGGACGGTGTCGTTGCCGGGATACTCTCCGAAAACGTGATCAGGCATGTCTTCCAACCGTTTGCACCAAGTTGTGGTGAGCTTGCCTGACGGGTTTACTTCTCCGAATAAAACACGTGCCAGGGCATTTCCACCCTCCATTCCTATAAAACTACAATGAAGCAAAGCATTGGCATGCTCATACCATTTGCCTAGCTCGACAGGACCACCGGCCATCAGTACTACGACAGTGTTGGGGTTTACTTCTAAAAGGGCTTCTAGAAGTTGGTCCTGTCCGTAGGGTAATTTAAGATCAGGCTTGTCATAGCCTTCACAATCAGATCCATGATCGTGGCTTAAACCACCGATGTATATCACTAGTTCGGCTTTTGCTGCTGTGGCTACAGCCTGTTTGATCAGTTGTGGATCTGATGTTTCAAATTCATTTGTAAACCAGTGCCCGACTTTATATGCTTTCTTATTTAATTTATATCCTGCCGCATATTCAATTTGAGCGCTGTCTCCGAGGAAATTATGTAATCCTTCCAGCGGGGTAATTTCATATTTGGCTTTCAGTTTTGTACTTCCTCCTCCCGGGCAAATACTTCTTTTGCATTGGCACCGATTACTGCAATTTTCTTATAATGTGCCGGGTTCAGTGGAAGCATATGATTAGAGTTTCGCAGAAGTACAAATGATTCTTCTGCTATTTCTCTTGCAATGCTGCAATGTGCGGGAGTTGCTAGTTTTGCAGCCATTCCTGTGGTGTCGTACGGGGCTTTTCCTATCAAGTCAAGCCGAAGCATCAATTTTAAGATATTACGCACTTTCCTGTTGACTGCTTCTTCCGGGATTTCTCCGTTTTGAACTTTTTGCAGTAATGGGTCGGCCAGATAATATTGTTTGAACATTTCTTTCCCATTTCCTTTTATGTTTGTTCCCATTTCCACATCCATACCACACAGGGCTGTCCGCTCTGTGTTATGGACTGCGTTCCAGTCAGATACTACCATCCCGTCGAAACCTAATTCTCCGCGAAGCAGGCTGTCGAGAAGATAGGAGCTTTCAGTGCACCATAAACCTCGTACTTTGTTGTAGGCTGCCATGACGGTCATGGCTCCTCCTCGTTGAATAGCTGCCTCAAAAGCCGGTAGATAAATTTCGTGCAAAGTACGGTCGTCTACCTCAGAACTTACTGTATACTGATTATAAGCCTGACTGTTTAGTGCGAAATGCTTGACACAGGAGGCCACTCCTTGTGACTGGACACCTTGAATATAGGGAACTGCTAATTCTCCCGATAAATAAGGGTCTTCACTGAAATATTCCCAGTTGCGTCCATTTAATAAAGAGCGGTGAATGTTAACTCCCGGAGCTAAACTGACGTGCTTTCCACGAGCTTTGCATTCAGCTCCGAGTACTTCTCCGTATAGATGTGCCAGTTCACGGTTCCATGTAGCTGATAAAGCAGTGAGTGCCGGTAGATATGTACAGGCATCATTGGTCCATTCTGCTGATTTCCATCCGTACGGTTCCCCTTCCAATCTGACTCCGTGGGGACCGTCCGAATACTGTAAATCGGGAATTCCAAGTCGCGGAACACCACCGCTTGAGAACATGGTATTGCCGTGTAACATTCCGATCTTTTCTTCCAGTGTCATTTGTGATAAAAGACTTTCGATCTGTTTATCTTGTGATGCTGTCTTGTTACGAGTGAGACAGGAAGTGAATAAAATCAGAATCAATAAACTATATGGAGGTATATTCTTCATAATTGTATATGTTAGTATTTTATCTGCCGGTTAATATATTTACTAATTCAGGATATAGAACCTGTTGTCCTTCTCCCACAATACTGTATCCGGCACCTTTATAATCAAAAGATGTATAAGGAACTTTATTTTCATTCAGGATATCTACCATGTCGCGATACCAGTTTGCCCTGCTGGGCTCAGGAGTAGTCTTCATAGTTCCGAATTCTCCGACAAATACCGGTACGTTCAATTGTTTGGCCTTTGTTATTCCTTTCATTAGGTTCTGACTCAACGATTCTCTGTTATAATATCTTTGCCCTGTGGATTGCCATGCTTCCGGCAGTTCTTTGATGTATTGGTCCGGTACTAATTGTCCCGGATACTGAATCGGAATATCCGTGCGTCCTCCAGTGGTTGATTGCAGACCATATGCTGTCAGGAGATACGGACCATAATAATGGAAAGTCATCAGTATCTGGTGAGTCTGTGGCAGCGTTAATTCATTATACATTGCATTTGAATTAGTCGTACAAACACCTACTATGATGGTTCTGTCCGCTTCTTTTGCTCTGATAGCCGATATGGCCAGAGCTGCTACTCTGTTCCAGTTTTTAGGATCGTTTGAAACCGGTTCGTTCAATAATTCGTATGCAACAAGTGAATTAGGATATTGCTTCAGTTCATCCGACAGGTCTTCCCATAGCTTGACGAATTTGGCAGGCTCATTCGGATCAGTGAACAATGTATTTTCTGACAGTGTGAATCGGTGGTTTCTGGTGATATGCATATCAACTAATACTCTCATATTATATTTACTGCACCACTGGATGGCATTATGAAGCAGGTCAAATCCGAACTGACGGATTTTCGTTCCATTACTTTCCCATAATTCCACTTCATCAATACATAAACGTATGTGGTCAAATCCTAATTGAGAGAGGAATTTGACATCTTCCTCTTTGAAGAATGCAACTCTTTGTGCACCTTCATATTTCGGAGTTGACAACCAGGAAGCGATATTCACTCCTTTACTGATCTCAAATTTATTTAAACTTTTAATATTGCTCGTGGTATATTTTACAATCGTTCCATCCTGGGCAGTTACTGTATATTCAACAGGCTTATTAAAATTCTGGGCTATAGATGGGGCAGGCTGTATGGTGGCTCCTCCCGAAATCTTGATTTCAGGTACTTGGTCCGATAAGTCCTTGTCTTCCATATCAATGCCGATTTTCTTCTCAGATTCCACTATTGTACCATAGACTTTGGCCTGAGGTAATGCGAAATAGGTGATTTTGGCTATGCTGCTCTTTTTAGCTTCTCCCGTAATAATTATTTTGTCCGTACTGCCGTCTGCATTCTTCATCTCTATCGCATGATACTTTGTAAGATCTACGATTTCCGGTAGAGGCGTAATCACTGAAATGTCTTCGTTATATTCAATGGAGACTTTCATTTTCGAGATATCAATCTTGTCCTCGCTATCCTCCGGATAATAATATGGGAAACTGATCTTTATCGTATCAGCATCCAGATTTGTCTGGTTGGGAACAAACCGATGATTCCCGTCGACAAAAGTTGCATAGATACTTTTATAGGTTTTACCCTATGATAGTAGTTCATCTCATCTTTATCATCATTACATGATGTGATAATAGCCAATATGGATAAAAGCAGATAATAGCATAGAATATTTATTTATTATTTTCATTTTTCAATCTCTCCTATAATTACATGTTTATCAATTGTTCCATCCGAATTAATCACTTCAATAGTATTCGCTACATTCAGGTCCATCACTGTCAATTTAGGACGTATGCTCACATTTACCGGTATAGTAGCGGTTATTCTCATGTTACTGATGTCGATCGGTGTAGATGAACCGGCGGGGAAGTAACGTGGAAACTGTATGCGTATGGTGTCACCAAAGGAGGCTGTTGCTTGGGAGTAAATTGCTGGGTTGAAATAGATTCGTCGGCAAATTGTGCTGCAATCCCAATCAACGCATATGTAGGAGCGGATATATTATCTTCCGGTGACTCACAGGATGTCATGAATAAAATCATGCCTAATAATAATGCTGAAAATGTTTTAGTCTTTTCATAATCATATTTTTTACCATAAGTTTATTTGTGAAATCGCTAAGTTGTTTGCTATCTCAGTAGTAGGAATCGGAAATTATAGAACCTTTCAGGAAATTTCCGATCCTCTTTATCACAGTCAATGTATTCGTATGTGAGAGTCGTTCCGGATTGAGTAATTTTAATCCGTGGAAACGGGCACCATCAATATGCTATCTGCCATTCTCCATCTTCTTAAATCCCAGTAATAAAAGCCCTCGTAGGCTAATTCTACTTTTCTTTCGTGTCTGATGGCTTTCATTAATTCTTCTCCGGTCAGGTCCGTATAAGGTAACTTGACCCTCTCTCTTATTGTCCTGATAGCGTTATTGGCATCTTTGTCGTATGTACTTCAGCATAGCGCATGCTCTGCCAGATTGAGATATACCTCTGCCAGTCTGATCTCGATCCATGGTTGTGCACTATATGTAGTAGATATATCAGCTATACTTTCATCGAGATATTTTCTCAAATAATAACCCGTAGTGGTTTTCCCGTTTGTATTAGCCTGAAAACCGTAATCGATATAGCCATCTTTTCCATCTACAAAGGTTTCTATCTTTCTGTTTTTCCAGCTTGCGCCATTGTATAAGACCGAAGCATGGAAACGTGGTTCCAGAAGACTATAAGGGGAGTTTCAGTTGTCTTGGAATGCCATTTGCTCCAGTCGGCCTTCCCTCCGGTGGCTAACTCGTATTCTTCAACCATTTCTTGAGTGGGACATGCACTACCGCCATTATTGGCCCAATCTCCTCCGGTGCGAAATCTCTGTCAAAAGAGTGATATGGAGCCGGTAGTTTATATCTGAATTCTAGGATAGATTCTTTGTTTCCATTGTCGAAATATGATTTGAAAGCATTCTTATAATCTTTGTTAAGCTCATATACCAAACTCCCGTTATCTTGTAAATTAATAACTTCTGATGCTGCTGCCGCGCTTTTCCCAACGTTTGGCAAGGAGCATAGCCCGTGACTTCATTGCTAATGCTGCCCCTTTGGTTATTCTTCCTGAACGGGTTGCATCCCATTGTACTGGCAAATTTTGAATTGCATAATCCAGGTCTTGTTCTACAAAGTCCCAGCAGTCTGATTCGGGGCTTAGAGGTTTACTGTTGCCGTCAGGCAACTTATCGAATATTATCACTGTGTTTGTTCTTAATAATAATTGATAGTATAAGAATGCCCTGATGAAACGAATTTGTGCTTCATAACGTTTGTTCGTATCCTCATTGTAGGTTGAATATTTAGACATACTGGATAAGAATTCATTGACTCTGCGAATACGTTCGTAAGAGGTAGTCCATATAACTAATCCCTGCGACTGGTCTGCCGTAACAAAATAGGGATTGAAAACGATTCTGTTTGCATTACCTACTCCGGCGGAATAGGAACCATACTTAAGCATATCCGTCATTCCTTCTGTAAGAAGACCATTATTGAACTGTGATGTTCCGAAATTGCCGTATGATGATAAATATGGATAAAATGAATTCAGATAAAGATCGGTAGACTCTTCATTTTGCCAGAATAATTTTTCACTCAGTCGGTCTGTCGGGTCCGGATCGAGGAAATCGTTGCAACTGGTAAATGATAATCCCATTATAATCGTTACTATAAGATATTTATATGTTCTCATATTATTGTTATTTAAAATGTCACATTGAGGCCGAATGAATATGTTTTTTGCTGAGGATAGAAGCCGTTGGATACATCCGGTGCTTCAGGGTCCATGTAGGGGAACTCAGTCCATGTGAATAGATTTCCTCCTGATACATACAATCTCAGATTATTCGCTCCGATTTTGCTGACTATATGTTTGGGCAATGTATAGCCTAACTGTATCGTTTTTAATCTGATATAGCTTCCGTCTACTATCCAGAGAGTAGAGGCCCATTTGTTGTTTTGTACCTTCGTATCTGATAGTCGTGGATACTTGGCATTTGGATTTTCCGGAGTCCACGAATTTTCTACAAGATATTTGGGCGAATTGCCTTGTTGGAAGAACGGGCTTGTAAATTCAGTGTTGTCATAACCGATGTTGGGATAATATCCACTGAGTGCATATTCTGCCATTGCTGCTCCCTGAAACATTACAGAGAAATCGAAACCTTTGTATTCGGCGTGTATGGTAAGAGCGGAGTTTAGTTGCGGGACATTACTGTCTGCAATCCACATTCTGTCATCCTGATAAGTCAATTTACCGTCTCCATTGACATCCAGATATTTGATGTCGCCGGCACGCTGATCTCCGAATATACTGGGCCAGTTGCGGGCTTCTTCGTCTGTTTGGAATAGTCCGAGTGCTACCAATCCATGCTTTTGTCCCAGTTTTCGTCCATTCCTCTTGAGATGCTCCTGAATATTAGGGCTATCGGTCACGCTTAAATATCTGTTCTTATACCAGCTGATATTGAATCGTGCTCCATAAGTAAAATCCTTTATTCTGTTCTCATGAGTCAAAGCCAGTTCGAATCCGCGGTTATCTGCCTTACCTGTATTCACGACAGACGGATAATATCCTCCGACTGAAGGAGCGAATGTTCCTCCTTGCTTCTCAAGTATATCCTTGGTAATTTTATAGAAGGCGTCAAATTCGACTCCCAGTAATCCGCTCCATAACGTAGATTCGAATCCGATATTATATATTGTGACGTTTTCCCACGTCAAATCTGGATTGTCCAGGCTATTCGTTTTATATGCGTTCTGTGAACCACTACCTATCACGACACTCGGATCGGATGAAGTTGCCTGCAGAGTTCTCAAAAACATATATGCATTTACTCCGGTATCATTTCCTAGCTTACCGACTGATCCCCTTATTTTCAGGTTATCAACAAATGGCAAGGTTTCTTTGAAGAATTTTTCTTCGGACAGTCTCCATCCGATAGAAACGGCGGGAAATAAAGTCCACCGTTTGGAACCTACAAATTTGTAAGAGGCGTCGTAACGACCGGATATTTCTAATAAATATTTGTTGTCGAAAGCATAATTGAAACGACCGACAAATCCGGCATTCGGAACAATATTGCTGCTACCGCCAAACGCACCTGCGGCTGCTGTCAGTTCCTTTGCAAAATCCAGTTCCGGTAATTCCAGGAAATCTAGTCCTTGAGTAGAGATTGAGAACTCATTGGACATTGTTCTGTATTGCTCGTATAAAAGTAACCCGGAAACAGCATGCTTGCCGAAAGTACGTGAATAATTAGCACTTGCCTGAAGCGTGAGGAATCCTCTTCGTGATGTGTTTTCAGCCAATTTCGCCAGCTTGCCGATAGAAGAGTCTACTATTTTATACTGTAACCCTTGTTCGGTGACAGTACCTTGTGCCATTTTGAAAGGAGTCTGGAATGCTTTGGCATAAGTAGTGCTAAAGTCGTAGCTCCCCGAAAAATTCAGGGAAAGTCCTTCAGTGATCCAAGGCAAATCCCATTTTATATTTAAGTTGCTTTCAAAATAATCGGCATAATTCTTTCTGAATCCAGATTCATTAAGAGCGGCTATCGGACTTACTAAAGGACCATTTGTGATGTTGCCTGCCGGGTATCCATCATATGTCTTGGGCAGATAGGGATGCGCTCTCATGGCTTGCTGAAAGACATTATTCCAGGTGTTTTTTTCTGTACTGAAAGTCGGGGCTTCCCTTTTTTCTTTACGTCCTCCAAGTCCAATCGATACAGACAGATTCTTGCTGATCTTGGCATCTACATTGCTTCTGAAATTATATCTGTCGAAATTTATATTTTTGACATTTCCTTCCTGATCATAATATCCGACTGAGAAGAAATATCTTAATTTGTCATTTCCTCCGTCAACTGTAATTGTGTTCTGAGTGGTATGTCCTGTGCGGAAAAGCTCATCTACCCAGTTCGTGTTTCCCCATATACCGTCGGGGTCTCCTTCTATCATTTTTCGTATGTTGCTGTTGCTGAACAGAGGATCTTTTCCATTCAACATGCGGGCTTTGTTATACCAATAAGCGTATTCGGGACCATTGAGAAATTCCGGAAACATTGTATTCCGGCTCATGGCTACTGAGCTTGAGAATTTGATCGTCGGTTTTCCTTCAGAGCCTTTTTAGTCGTGACCAATATGACTCCTGCTGCAGCCTGCAGCCCGTATACGGCTGCAGCTGATGCATCTTTCAAAATGGTGATAGATTCAATTTCCTCTGGATTCAACTGATCGAATGATCTTCGGATACCATCTACTATAACCACCGGAGAATTGGAGGATGCAAAACTACTGGCTCCCCGGATATTGATAGAAGCGCCATCTCCACCGGGTAACCCACTGGACTGTTTGGAAACGAGTCCCGGAAGTTTACCTGTTATCATATTGCTTACCGCACCTATCGGTGCCTGCATAATTTCCGGGCATTTACCTGGGCAACAGAACCTGTAACACTTCCTTTTTTCTGGCTGCCATATCCTACTATGACTACATCCTCCAGCACATTTTCCATTGGTTCCATTTGGACGTTAAGAATATTTTTGTCTGCTCTGACTTCAGCTTTCTTATAGCCAACATATGAGAAAATCAGAACCGGACTTTTTTCCTGCGAATGGATGGTAAACTTACCATCTATATTGGTAATAGTTCCTATATTCGTTCCTTTTACGGCGACATGTACTCCTATCATGCTTTCTCCTTTTTCATCGATAACCGTTCCGAGATCGTTCTCGGTACATTGGTTGCTGCTATATAAGTACAGAGCCAAATGAATGTTATGATTGTTAATACTCTTTTCATGTTTTCTTAGTTTTAAGATAATTCTGTTATCTGTATCATTTAAATTCTCGGAAAGCCATGGTCCAGCATCCATACACTTTGGTTCCTGGTGATACTGACTTAGTTCTGGTATCAAGCATTTTTGCCTGAGTCTTATTTATGTTGGTAGATGTCCAGAATGTCGAATGTGTCCCTTCTATCAGTGGAGTGCCTCCATATTTCTCGACAGTCTGTTTCATTAACTCTTTGTCTGCAGCCCAGATGGTACAGAATAGAAGCATTTCGTCTGCTGCGGGCAGATACCAGTCTGTATGCCCTCCGAAGCTGACCCAGGCTGCCCATCTTGCTGCTATATTGAGGTTAGTTCCTGCCTGATTGGGCGGTCCATAGATTGCTATGATGGCAGCGGTGTTTGCTCCACCGTCAGAATCACTGTTCGCACCGGTAATATCTACATTACCATTCGGATACAAGGTAGTTTGGGACCAATGGTCAAGCCCATATTGTTCCTGTTATATTGTAGCGGCTGATACCTGTAAGTGGTTGGGCTTCATTAATCTTTAGGATCAAGCCTCCTGCCAGTATGAAAGTAGCTGTGGCGGGTTATAGATACATCCTGATTGCCAATTGTAAGGTTGTATGTTGGAGGAAGGTAATATGTAAATGTGTTATCACTTGCTACTCGAAGTCGTGAAAGTAATTTTTCTCAATATAGAAACCGTCCGGCAACATTAATCTAAATTCGTTTCCGGCTTTTATAGAACTTACATTCTTTTCACTTACGGAAGAATTATCATCTGTAAATGTAAAGTTGCAGCCAAAAGCTCAATATCATCTGGTTTTCCGGTGAATGTCACGCTGGCATAGTTTATCAATCCCATTTCGCATTTTACGGGAATCTTTCGTGTTAACCGTTTGCCGTATTTATTGATGGCAATTACTTCTACTGAACCTTTCTCTTCATACTCTGCTTCCATGCCGGAAGGAGAGGTGATAATCAGTGTTCCGCTTTTCTTGTCTTCTGATAAGTTGTATGTTGCACTCCAGGCTTTAGGAGTGACAAATTCAAAGGAAGTAATACCCGAACAGATGAAGTCGACAGGTATAGAGAATCCTGCCGCCATCTTCAACGTATCTGTGGCTGAGGTGGAAATCACGAGGGTGAACGGTCTGTATTTGGGTAAAGTATATTCTCTTGATGGAACCTCATTAGTGATAATGGTTGCGTTACTATCCGTATCAAAAGATATTTCTTTAAAAAGGGCTTTTACTCCAATTGCTCTGTATTTTTTTTTTTTCCTTCAGGGTTGTATACATCTCTTTTGTCATTATCCACATTGATAATCCAATTGCCATAATTGTCAATTTCGAACTGCGGCAATACTCCGTCCGGGCTTACTTCATAGTTAGACCGGTTCTGATCTTTAAGAAGAGTCGTTGCGGAAGTTCCTGTATCAATAATCTGCGTCCAGAAATATTTTTTATCAATCTTGTGTATTCCTATTAAAGGAGCAGGATTATTAACATTGTCGAGTATAAATTTTACAGGTTCATTCTTGACGAACTCTAAAACATAACTGTTGTCGACTATCTGAATATTGGTTATAGAGTCTTCTTCCTGTACAACTAAAACGGCATTTCTCAACGAAATGATATCTCCGTTTACACGGTCGAGCCATTTCTCTTTGTCTGCGATCTCCACTTCGGGAAGAGAATCGTCATCATTGCTGTCACAACTGAATAGAGAGAGTGATAGCAACAAAACAAAAGCATAACTTTTGAACTTAAATAGTGAATTTCTCATGTTTTTAATCGGTATTTAAGATGTAAGTAATTCTGTTTATCTCACACTGGTGAATCTGTAAAATGATGTTTTTGCCAATAGGGACTGTTCATACTATTACACGTTTATAAGGTTAATAAATTAATGTTCATTATCAGCTAATACTAGTATTACAAATTTAGCTTGTTATAAGGGTGGTTTTATCCAATTTTACGCAGACTGATCCTCAAAAAACGTTAGTTATTCTTATCTTGTCATCATTTATGTCTAATAGTCATGCTCCTTGCTGATATTAGACGAGGTTCGTGGGGAACCGTAAAGAAGCTTATTTTAGTTCATAGTATTCATTTGTTTAATTATTAATAGGGTAGTCCAGTAAATACCATTTAAAGAAATTATAGACGACCTCATTTGACTCCGGATTGGGGTCATGTTTGGGTCTGTTCGTCATAGCTACTCTGTTTTTATATCCTAGAAGTCGGTTGATGAGTATCGTATGATTGAGCGGTATCCATCTTTCCGGTCCGTCGGAAAACCGCCTGAAACAAGAAAAGGGGGGGGCATCAGTGCATGGAGCTCATGTAAATCATGTTTTTTTTCGCAATCTGCTATAAACACCTTTCTGTGTGTTATAACCTTTACATTCCAGGTGTTTTTCCAGGAGGGGTATAATAACCTAAGTACCAAGGTTCCCAGTAGTTAATGTATCCTCCTTTTGTTTCATCAAATACGATACCGGATCACTCCAGACTGCACAAGCAAACTTTTCAGTACAGGCAGGATGCAAACATCGCCCATTTACCTCCATATGAATGTCCGACAATACCTATTTTTGTAGAATCTACTTCTGTTACTTTGGCCAATACTTCCCAGGCATTAGCTGCTGCATATGCTAATGCTGATAAAGGTTGTATAGAAGCGTTGTTGATGTCAGGATAATATATAGAGTATGTTTTCTCTTTTGTAGTCTGTGTAGTACCTAGAGATAGTGTAATAAATCCTCTTTTAGTCAGTTGATAAGCAAAGTCCCGGTTGGGTTTCCCACCTGATCCGATGGCTGTTTCGGGTTCGTAGAATACAGAAATGACTGCGGGTTTTTTCCCTCTTTTATCAGGAATTAATAAATATCCTTCAGTCTGTTCGTTGGGTGTCCAGCAAAAACGGACGCGATATTGATAAAAATCTTCTCGTTTAAGGGTATTTATTATTTCAAATTTCTGATTGGTAATGACAGGAGGCCATTCCCCTATTAAACTCATCCATTCTTCTTTTATTTCTTTACGTCTTTTTTTCCATTCGCTGGCGCTTTTAATTGAATCTCCATTGGCTGGCAAGAGAGGAGAGCGATACTCTCCGTATTTGTTTTCATAGATTGCCGGAGGTTTGAAATAGGCAGAAATATTATTCCATGTTTCTGTTGTTATCTTCTTCGGATTATTGACTTTATTCCCAATACAATTGGTAGTGCATAATCCTGAGCAGATGATTATGTAGTATATAAAAATCTGTTTGGCGGACATAAGCTTTTGAATGAATAGCTTTTTCCTCTTACCTTGCTTTTTGATGATGTTCGACATTTTAAGGTTATATATGGGCGTTATTATATATTTGTAATCAATATATAGCATTCTGTATAGCTAATGTATCCTCATTGTCGATGGAGGTTAAAGGACGATTAGCTTATGAGGCAAAAGTAGGCTGTTTCCATAATAAATCTTATAGCAAAAACGAAAAGTGATATTCAAAAAACGAAAAGTTATACGTGGTCAGTCTTCTTTTGGCGATATTCAATAGGAGAACAGCCTTTATATTTTTTGAAGACGCGTGAAATATTATTGTAATCTTTAAAGCCAACTTCGATGGCCAAGTCTGCTAAAGATCGATCAGTTGTGAGTAGCAGGTCGGCAAGATGATTACAGCGACAGTTCAGAATATACTGGTAAATGGAGGTGTTCAAAGCATTTTTGAATTTTACTTCAAAGTTTCTGCGTGATAACGGAATATGGGCAAGCAGAGATTCTATGGTCAGATCAGAGCTGTAGTGAGTATCTATATATTTCACTACTTCCAGAATATAGGGATCTTTAATATTATGTTTTTCCGTAGACTGACGCAATTCGATGCGGATGGGATTGATTACAATATTGAAAGTTCCTTCATGTTCTTTTTTTATTTGCTGATGGATGAGTCTTCCAATGGAATACCCTCCTCTTTCCACTTCCAATTCAATAGATGAAATAGGAGGGTCGGAGATATTGCAGATTAAATCGTCATTATCTACTCCTAAGAGGGCGATTTCCTCCGGTATATGGATATTACTGATTTTGCAGGTTTCAGAAATAAACAAAGCATGCGCATCGTCGCAGCAGAATAAAGCAACCGGTTTGGGAAGTTGGCCTAACCAGTCACTTACTTCCATTCTGATTTCATCTTCCTGCTTATCTGATTCGAAACAAAAGAAACTGCCGCCTGTTCGTTTTACCTCCCTGACGATATCCTTCACAACGTTCGTCGGACCAGACTACGTCTTTAACACCGAAATAGGCGAAGTTGCGGAACATTCTTTGGCAAAGAACTGTGCAGCCATTCTCCCGGTTCCTTTATAATCGCCTGTCAGGTTAGAATAGGTGAGACTTCGATGGTGATAATTTTGCAGAACGACTGGTATATTCAGTTCTTTTAGCAAATCGACTGTATTGCTGTTCCACTGTCCGATGATAGCATCTGCTTTCCATTTCTTTGCCCACTCCAAGATTCCTCTTTCTCCATACATCGCACTGTAATAAGAGGGAAGCCGGTAGAAGAGCCAGGGACCGTTTTCTTTGAGTATTGTACGAGACCACGTAATAATTTCCTGTCAAATTCGCTGGAATAGTCTATTAAAAGTAGAATTTTAATCATAGCCTGATGTTTTTCTTTAGTATTAATTGAGATGCACTAGTATTATTGGAATGCACAAATATATAAGAATTCCTTTGTTTTCCTATAATTAAGGAGCTAATTTTATGGTGAACAGCGCACTTCGTGATCGCATGAAGAAAGCAGACCAGGAGCAGGAACAAACAGAAGAATAAGATAAATTAATACCCTCCCTGTCTTATTTATGAGATAAATGCCTATCTTTGTGGCACTTTTACGAAAAAGGTAATTCAAATTAATAGATATAGAAAGAAAATGGCACAAGAAGACGTTTTAAGAAACTTGTATCGCACTGTAAAGAGTACGGCTTCGTATTTCCTTCAAGCGATATCTACGACGGACTAGGCGCAGTATATGACTACGGTCAGATGGGCGTTGAATTGAAAACAACATTAAAAAATATTGGTGGGACAGCATGGTGCTGTTGCACGAAAACATTGTCGGTATCGACTCTGCCATCTTTATGCACCCTACCATTTGGAAGGCTTCCGGACACGTGGATGCATTCAATGACCCTTTGATTGACAATAAGGATTCTAAAAAACGTTATCGTGCAGACGTATTGATCGAAGATCAGTTGGCTAAATATGACGATAAAATCAATAAAGAAGTAGCAAAAGCCGCCAAGAAGTTTGGTGAATCATTCGATGAGGCTCAATTCCGTTCTACCAACGGACGTGTGTTGGAACATCAGGCTAAGCGTGATGCACTTCACACTCGTTTCTCAAAAGCACTGAATGATAATAATCTGGATGAACTTCGTCAGATCATTGTTGATGAAGAGATCGTATGTCCTATTTCCGGTACTAAGAACTGGACGGAAGTTCGTCAGTTCAACCTGATGTTCTCTACAGAAATGGGATCGACTTCAGACGGTGCCATGAAGATTTATCTTCGTCCGGAAACGGCACAGGGTATCTTTGTAAACTATCTGAATGTGCAGAAAACCGGTCGTATGAAAGTACCTTTCGGTATTGCCCAGATTGGTAAGGCTTCCGTAATGAGATTGTTGCCCGTCAGTTCATCTTCCGTATGCGTGAGTTCGAACAGATGGAGATGCAGTTCTTTGTAAAACCGGGAACGGAACTGGATTGGTTCAAGAAATGGAAGGAGATTCGTCTGAAATGGCATAAAGCGCTGGGCTTCGGTGATGCCAGCTACCGCTATCACGACCACGATAAATTGGCTCACTATGCCAATGCTGCAACAGATATCGAGTTCCTGATGCCATTCGGTTTCAAAGAAGTGGAAGGTATCCACTCCCGTACGAACTTCGACTTGTCTCAGCATGAGAAATTCTCCGGCAAGAGCATCAAATACTTCGATCCGGAATTGAATGAATCATACACTCCGTATGTGATTGAAACTTCTATCGGTGTAGACCGTATGTTCCTGAGCATCATGAGCGCTGCTTATTGCGAAGAGCAACTGGAAAACGGAGAAAGCCGTGTTGTGCTGAAATTGCCTGCTGCCCTTGCTCCGGTGAAACTGGCTGTTATGCCGTTGATCAAGAAAGACGGTCTGCCTGAAAAGGCCCGTGAGATCATCGACGCTCTGAAGTTCCACTTCCACTGCCAGTATGACGAAAAAGACAGTATCGGCAAGCGTTATCGTCGTCAGGATGCCATCGGTACCCGTTCTGCGTAACAGTGGATCATCAGACATTAGAAGATAACTGCGTGACATTGCGTAATCGCGATACCATGCAGCAAGAGCGTGTAGCTATCTCTGAACTGAACAATATCATCGCAGACAGAGTGAGCATCACTTCATTATTGAAAACTTTACAATAAACCATTAACGAATGAGTAAAAAATCTATTTATTCTCCTTAGTATTACTGGCTTTGGCTTTTGTTTCTTGTAGCGAAACCGAAGAAGTTGGTAAATACGATAATTGGTGCGCGCAATGAGGCATTTATTGACTCTCTTGCGAATGTTTATGCTACGGCTGCTGATAAAGGTGGTTTGGACCGCACGGAAATGTTGACTGCTCCCGGTAATTACATTTATTATAAAGTAATGCCGTCAATGACTGATCATGTAGTAAAGGCGGGAAGTCCTAAATATACTGACTATGTGAAGGTATATTATAAAGGAACAAATATTTTGGGAGAATATTTTGATGGTAACTTTACAGGAGACAATCCGGTTATAAACGGGGAAAATCCAGGTGAAGGAGATTCTCCTACCACTATTTTCCAGGTCAGCGGGTTATTACCGGCTGGGGAAGTACTTCAGAAATGAAGGTTGGTGATCGTTGGAAGGTTTATATCCCTTGGGATTATGCCTATGGAAGTAGTGGTACTACAGGCATTTTGGGGTATTCAACTCTTGTATTTGATATCACATTGCTTGATTTTGCTAATACTGAAGCTGAGTTGAAATAATAAGATAAAACTCTCTATATAAAGGTGCTGTATCTATATTACATAGATACAGCATTTTTTATTATTCTCCTTAATGCTACTCTCCCTTATCTGCAAATGTGTCGGAATCACCACTTGCTTGACCGTTCTGTCTCCCTTAATTTGATCAATCAGCAGTTGACAGGCTGTTTCCCATCTTATAAGTCTGATGCGATACGGCAGATAGCTTGGGTTCCACATAATTGGCGTGCTGCTCATCCGTGTATCCGATGATGGCGATATCGTCGGGAATACGAAGTCCGTGCCTTTGATTACTTCCATAGCGGCAAAAGCCAATGTGTCATTCATGGCAAGGATGGCATCGGGAGGCTGGGGGAGAGATAATAATGTTTCCGTAGCAATCTGTCCTTCCTCATAATCAATTTTCCGGCAGACAACTAATTCCTTTTCAATCGGAATCCGATTATCGCGCAAGGCTTCCAGATAACCGTGCTTCCTTCTTTTTACAATATCCAGATGATTGGCACCGCCGATAAAAGCCACCCGTTTACTTCCATTGTCCAGCAGATGCTGGGTAGCCATTTGTGCGGATTGTGCTCCGTCTGCTATTACTGACGAGAATTGATCGGTCAGGCAAACACGGTCGAACAGAATCAGCGGCATATTGATCTCTTTCAATGCGGCAAAATGAGAAAAGTCAGTTGTTTCCTGAGACAGACAGGCGATAATCCCCTCTACCCGCATATTGACCAGATTCTCTATATTCCTTTTTTCATGCTCGAAAGACTCGTGCGATGTCGTGATAATGACGAAATATCCGTTATCGATCGCCATGTTCTCTATCCCGTTCAGAATGGAGGCAAAGAAATGAGTGACAATATCCGGAACGATCACTCCGATGATGCGCGGCGCATTCTTTCGCAGACTCATAGCGAAAGGATTGGGACGATAATTCATCTCTTTGGCCAGCTTCTTGGCTTTGGCGCAAAGTTCACGGCTGATTTCCGGGCTGTCTTTCAGCGCTCGGGATACAGTAGGGATGGATACGCCTAATGCTTGGGCGAGGTCTTTGAGTGAAGTATGTTTCCGGTTTTCCATCTGAAGGTCTCCAACTTAGATTTATCTGCAAAGAAAGCATATTCCCTGATAAATCTCCGCATTTAAAGAAAGATTTTTTACGTAAACCGTTACGTAGCTTTTCGCCCTCTCTTGTCCGTTGAGAAGGGTTCACCTTACTTTTGTCGCATACAAAATAATTTAAAACCCTATACGTATGCAATACCATGAAATCGGAAAGACAGGGATGAAAGTATCGTCTCTCAGCTTCGGAGCTCTCTGGGAGGAGTTTTCCATGATTTAAAAAAAGAAGGCATTCAGGCTGTGTTTACAGCCATCGAAGCCGGAATGAACTTTATCGATGTTTCCCCTTATTACGGACATTATAAGGCAGAGACTGTTCTAGGCAAAGCGCTGAAGGATATTCCTCGCGACCGTTATTATCTTTCTACGAAAGTCGGACGCTATGGCAAAGACGGAGTCAATACATGGGACTACTCGGCAAAGCGTGCGACGGAGAGTGTATATGAAAGTATGGAACGTCTGAATATTGACTTCATCGATTTGATCAATGTGCATGATATTGAGTTTGCCGACCTGAATCAGGTGGTTAATGAGACATTGCCTGCTTTGGTCGAACTGCGTGAGAAAGGAGTGGTAGGACATGTCGGAATCACTGACTTGCAGCTCGAAAACTTGAAATGGGTGATAGACCGTTCGCCAAGCGGAACTATTGAATCTGTTCTTAGCTTCTGTCACTATTGTCTGTGCGATGATAAATTGGCTGACTTCCTTGACTATTTCGAATCGAAAGAAATCGGTGTCATCAATGCTTCTCCTCTCTCGATGGGCTTGCTGAGCGAACGTGGTGTTCCGGTCTGGCATCCGGCTCCCAAGCCATTGGTAGATGCCTGTCGCAAAGCGATGGAGCATTGTAAAGCAAAGAATTATCCGATAGAAAAGCTCGCTATGCAATTCTCGGTGAGTAATCCAAAGATTGCGACTACCCTGTTCAGCACCACTAATCCGGAGAATGTGAAGAAAAATATCGGCTTTATTGAAGAACCGGTTGATTGGGAACTCGTGCGTGAAGTGCGGGAAATTATCGGAGAACAGCAGCGTGTAAGTTGGGCAAACTCTTAAAAAACGATCGATTCTATGGATTATACGATTATTGATGCGCATGCCCATCTGTGGCTTCGCCAAGATACGGTGGTCGATGGTTTTCCTATCCGTACTTTAGAGAACGGACGCTCCCTGTTTATGGGGGAGATTCGGCAGATGGTTCCTCCTTTTATGATTGACGGGGTGAATAGTGCGGAAGTTTTTCTGTCCAATATGGATTATGCCCAAGTCTCGGCTGCGGTTATTACACAAGAATTTATAGACGGCATTCAGAACGATTATCTGATGGAGGTTGTTTCACGCTATCCGGACCGTTTCTTTGTTTGCGGAATGTGTGAGTTTCGCAAGCCGGGCTATCTGGAACAGGCGAAAGAACTGATCGGGAAGGGATTTAAAGCGATTAAGATTCCTGCCCAGCGCTTACTTCTGAAAGAGGGACGGGTAATGTTGAACTGTCCTGAAATGATGCAGATGTTCCGGTGGATGGAAGAGCGGGGAGTGATCTTGTCAGTCGACTTGGCAGAGGGGGCGATACAGGTTCCGGAGATGGAAGAGATTATTCAGGAATGTCCTCGATTGAAGATTGCTGTCGGCCATTTCGGGATGGTTACTCTTCCGGATTGGAAGGAGCAGATTAAGTTGGCACGTCATCCGAATGTGATGATTGAGTCCGGTGGTATCACATGGCTGTTCAATGACGAGTTTTATCCGTTTAAAGGTGCCATAAAGGCTATTCGTGAAGCCGCAGAACTGGTTGGTATGGAGAAACTGATGTGGGGCTCGGACTATCCGCGCACGATAACAGCCATTACTTATAAGATGTCTTATGACTTTGTGGTGAAATCCCCGGAATTGTCGGAAGCGGAGAAAACGTTATTCCTGGGCGGGAATGCGCGGAAATTCTACGGGTTTGCAGAACTTCCGGAACTCCCGTACATTAAAAATATGTCGGAATAGAAAGGAAACAATTACAATACCACTAAACAATCACTGTACACATGAAAAAGAATACATATACCATTCCTCTCGCACTGGTTTTCAGCCTTTTCTTCTTGTGGGCGATCAGCAGCAATCTGCTTCCCACAATGATCCGGCAGTTGATGAAAACCTGTGAACTGAACACTTTCGAGGCTTCTTTTACGGAGACCGCCTATTGGCTGGCTTACTTTATTTTCCCTATCCCGATAGCTATGTTCATGAAGCGTTATAGCTATAAGGCGGGAATCATCTTCGGGCTGTTGCTGGCAACTGTCGGCGGATTGCTGTTCTTTCCTGCTGCCATACTGAAAGAATATTGGGCTTATCTCTGCATCTTCTTCATTATCGCTACCGGAATGTGTTTTCTGGAGACAGCCGCCAATCCCTATGTAACCGTGTTGGGAGCTCCCGAAACGGCTCCGCGCCGATTGAATCTGGCGCAATCCTTCAATGGTCTGGGCGCTTTTATCGCAGCGATGTTTCTGAGCAAGCTGATTCTAAGCGGCACCCATTATACACGCGAAACGCTTCCTGTTGATTATCCGGGAGGCTGGCAGGCTTATATACAACTGGAAACGGATGCGATGAAACTTCCTTATCTGATATTGGCTCTGTTGCTTCTTGCGATAGCGGTCGTATTTGTCTTCTCAAAATTGCCGAAGATTGGAGATGAAGGAGCGGAACCTGCATCCGGAAAGAAAGAGAAACTGATTGATTTCGATGTGCTGAAACGTTCTCATTTACGTTGGGGAGTCATCGCACAGTTTTTTTATAATGGTGGGCAAACAGCTATCAACAGTCTGTTTCTCGTTTACTGCTGCACCTATGCCGGTTTGCCGGAAGATACGGCTACCACTTTCTTTGGACTGTACATGCTGGCCTTCTTGCTAGGGCGCTGGATTGGTACGGGATTGATGGTCAAGTTCCGTCCGCAGGATATGTTGCTGGTGTATGCTTTGATGAATATCCTTTTGTGTGGTGTCGTGATGCTATGGGGAGGAATGATCGGACTGTATGCGATGCTCGCCATCTCTTTCTTTATGTCTATCATGTATCCTACACAGTTCTCTTTGGCACTGAAAGGACTCGGAAATCAGACAAAGAGCGGTTCGGCCTTTCTGGTAATGGCAATTGTCGGTAATGCCTGTCTTCCTCAGTTGACAGCGTACTTCATGCACGTTAATGAACATATTTATTATGTCGCTTATGGCATACCGATGATTTGTTTTGCGTTTTGTGCCTATTACGGTTGGAAGGGCTATAAAGTAATTGATTAATAAATTTATCTCAAACAAATAAAATGAAAGCAGTTCAAATTGTCAACCCCTCCGAAATGAAGGTGGTTGAACTGGAAAAGCCGGCCGTCGGTGCCGGTGAAGTATTGGTAAGAATCAAGTATGTCGGCTTCTGTGGCTCCGATTTAAACACTTTTCTGGGACGTAACCCGATGGTGAAACTCCCTGTAATACCGGGACATGAAGTAGGGGCAGTGATCGAAGAAATTGGTCCGGATGTTCCGGCTGGCTTCGAAAAGGGGATGAATGTAACATTGAACCCATATACCAATTGTGGTAAATGTGCTTCGTGCCGTAACGGGCGTGTCAATGCCTGCGAGCATAATGAGACATTAGGCGTACAACGGAATGGAGTGATGTGCGAATACGCCGTGCTTCCTTGGACGAAGATTATCCCGGCAGGTAATATCTCATCCCGTGACTGTGCTCTGATTGAGCCGATGAGTGTAGGGTTTCATGCTGTTTCCCGTGCTCAGGTCATTGATAATGAGTATGTGATGGTGATTGGCTGTGGTATGATTGGGATTGGTGCCATTGTACGTGCTGCTTGAGAGGAGCGACGGTGATTGCGGTCGACCTGGATGATGAAAAACTGGTACTGGCCAAAGAGTGGGAGCGTCTTACGCCGTGAACTCTAAAACAGAGAATGTACATGAGCGGATACAGGAAATCACTGAAGGGTTTGGAGCTGATGTCGTGATTGAAGCTGTCGGCAGTCCTGTGACTTATGTAATGGCTGTGGATGAAGTTGGCTTTACCGGTCGTGGTTTGTATTGGCTACGCCAAAGCGAAGTCGCTTTTCAGACCAAGTATTTCGTCCAGAAAGAACTGGATATTCGTGGTTCCAGAAATGCATTGCCTGCTGATTTCCGTGCGGTAATCAACTATATGAAAGAAGGTAAGTGTCCGGTAGAAGAACTGATCTCAAAGATTGCAAAACCGGAAGATGCTTTGGAGGCAATGAAAGAATGGGCAGCTGATCCGGGAAAGGTATTCCGTATCTTGGTAGAAATGTAGATAATTTATTTTACAGAATCAACCGCTTAGCCCATTGTATTGAGAATATGAAGAAAGAATGATCCCGTTGGTTTTAAACCAACGGGTCGTTCTAAAACCAAGACACCGTTCCTTTAAAACCAACAGATCTTTTCTTTTAAAGAAATTCTAGATATTTTTATCTGTTGAGAATCAGTGTTTTACGGACTGGGCCTAAACACGGGTCAATAAATGGTTATCATTCTTTACATAACTGCGTGGCATTAAAAGATTGAAGTATAATTTGTGCTTTTAGTCTTTAGAATGTTCTTCTATTATTAAGGATGGAATGATAATTGGCTATGATATTGAATCAATCCTTCCATCGGACTTTGGAGAATCTTACCTATCTGAATACCTGTTTGTCGGGCAGCATCCTGTAGAATCTCTTTGTAACAGTAGGCTATCGATCCGATGAAGTGTACCGGATATTGCTTGTAATCATACTGCATCACATTCCTGCGAAAGAAAGCTATAAAGCTGTTCATAACTAATTGGCGGATAGCCGGTTCTTCCAAATGCTGTGCGATAAAAGGAGAGAGACTGGCCAAAAAACGATTGGGAAAGGGCTGGCGATAAACCCGGTCGATGATTTCGGGAGGCGTCAGATCGAACTGCTTCAGAAACTCTTCTTTCAAGGTGGCAGGAAGTTGATTTTTCAGAATATCTCCTACCAGCAGTTTTCCAAGTACGGCACCGCTACCTTCATCTCCCAAAATAAATCCGAGAGGAGAGATGTTACTGACGATCTCTTTTCCATTGTAAAAACAAGAATTGGACCCCGTCCCCAAAATACAGGCGATACCAGCCTTCTGGCCACATAGCCCGTGGGCGGCAGCCAGCATATCCGAATTTGCTTTAATATTCCCGATAACGGGCAGACTGTCTGCAATAGCCCGTCGGAGGACGGGAGCTTTCTCGGGTGTACAACCTGCTCCGTAGAAGTAAACTGCATTGAATTTCCCTTCCGGCAGTTGAGGCAGAAGGGAAGCTGTCAGCTTCTGTTGGATTTCTTCTTCCGACTGGAAGAAAGGGTTGATCCCTTTCGTTCCAAGTCGCTTGATAACTGCGCCGTTCAGTACGACACACCAGTCTGTTTTGGTAGAACCACTGTCTGCAATGAGTATCATATCTTAATGTATATTTTCTTTTTATATAGAATGTAGCCTATTGCCCAGTTGAGAAGGACAAAAAGCAGGGCAAATACAAGCGAGCCTCCTTTATCTCCGAAGACAGGTTGTAGGAGTGCACTGTAAATATAGCCATGTAAAGAAGTCGCTTCACCTTGGTAGGTCATAGGAATGACTGCCAGCGTAATCGCCAGAATATCTGCCAATACATAAATAAATAGCGGATTTACTCCAAACGATTCGAAGAAACGGCTCCAGTTTTTATAACCTTTAATGTCAATGATCCATACGAGTAATGCCAGAAAACTGGAACCCAGACCGCAGGTTACGAGTACGAAGGAAGGAGACCATACTTTCTTGCAGATAGGGGAACCATAACTCAGTAAGAAACCTGCGAAAGTAAGGATAGTACCTATCAGGAACAAACGTTCCAGCTTCTCATGAATATCTTTCACTTCCATCAATAGCTTTCCGGCACAGAAGCCGATTAGGACGTGGGCGATGGCTGAAATAGTGCTAAGCAGTCCTTCCGGATCAAGTATCTGACCGCCATAGATATGGGCTTGTCCTAATACTGCACGGTCGACGATGGAAAGAATATTTGTTTCGTCGTAGACATATCCATTGCCGAGGGCAAGGATTGCAAAATAGCTGATGAGAAGTACAGCAATTAAATAAGGTATATATTTATGCTTCATGAGTAAAGCGACTATGGCAGTAACTCCATAGCCCAAAGCAAGCCGTTGCATGACTCCGAGAATGCGAATCTGGTCGATAGGAGGGATCGTGCTGGAAGCAGAGAATGGAAAGCCAGCTGATGCCAATTCCAATCAGGAAAATGATCACGGTCCGTTTGAGAATTTTAAACCCGCGGGAACACTGAAGGTGAAATTGTACTTTCTCAAAGAGATGTACGTGGAGATTCCCATAATGAACATAAAGAATGGGAATACCAGATCGGTAGGAGTTAATCCAATCCACTCGGCATGTTTGGGGGAGCATACGCATGTTGCCAGGAACCGGGCGTATTTACTAAGATCATACCCGCGATGGTGATGCCCGCATCACATCGAGTGCCAATAGGCGTTTGTTACTTGTTGTTACATTCATGACTGTTACTTTTTAATGTGTTAAGTTATAAGTAATTCAATTTTATCTCTTTTTTCCGAAGGAACTGTCCAGTCGATTGCGGATCATCCATGAAGCAAGGATGCCGGGAATGGTGCATACGCATACCCAGATAAAGAAGTTGGTGTATCCGAGATGTTCCTGTATCCATCCTGCCGGCATTCCCGGAAGCATCATGCCAAGTGCCATAAAACCTGTTCCAATGGCATAATGAGCTGTTTTGTGTTCACCATCTGCAATATAAATCAGATAAAGCATATAAGCAGTGAAGCCGAAGCCGTATCCCAACTGTTCGATGGCTACACAAATGGAGATTAACAGGAGGTTGTCCGGAGTAGCTGCTGCCATCCAGACATATAAAAGGTCGGGGAGGTTGATGGCCAGCGCCATGGGAATGATCCATTTCTTAAAACCGTCACGGGAAACGAGGAAACCGCTGATGATGCCGCCTATCAGTAGGGCGGCGACGCCGATGGTGCCATAAATGACTCCGACGGATGCGGTTGATAATCCCAATCCGCCTTGTTCGGCACCATCCAATAAGAATGGAGAGGCTATTTTAGCAAGTTGGGATTCTCCCAACCGATAGGTGAGCAGGAAGAAAAACATAAGTCCCAGGTTTTTCTTCTCAAAGAAAGTGACGAATGTCTTAAAGAAATCTTCCAGTAACTTACCCGGTGTTAACCCCGGTCTTTTGACATCTGAAGCAGGGTGAGGGAGAATAAAGCGATGGTATAGTGTCAGTCCGAGGAATAATCCTGCCATCAGATAGAAAGTGATGCTCCAGGCCATTGGAACATTGCCATGCGATGTTTCCAACCAGCCTGCCAACATAACCAGGATTCCCTGCCCGAAGATATTGGCAAAACGATAACAAGTGTTTCTGATGCCTACAAAGAAGGATTGTTCTTTGTTGTTGAGGCCAAGCATATAAAAGCCGTCAGCCGCAATGTCATGCGTGGCAGAACTGAATGCCATCAGCCAAAAGAATGCCAGAGTGAGTTGCACATAGTGTGGAGTCGGGATAAAAAAGGCAATACCGGCGAAACCGGCAGCAATCAAACCCTGCATGGCAATAATCCAAGAACGCTTTGTCTTGACCAGATCTACGAAAGGACTCCATAATGGTTTGATCGTCCAAGGCAGATATAACCAGGAAGTATAAAGCGCTATTTCTGTATTCGACAATCCCAGGCGCTTGTACATGATAACGGCAATTGTCATCACAGCCACATAAGGCAGTCCTTCCGCAAAATAAAGAGTCGGAATCCAGCTCCACGGATTTCGATTGTTTCTTGGTATTATGTTCTTGGCATTTCTTGTTGATATCATGGCATTAGTCTCAGATGTTATTCATATTGTTTTTCAAGTCTGCTTCCGGGATAATAGTGAGCTAAAATATCTTTGTAATAATAACCTCGCTCTCCCATTACTGCCGCACCGATCTGACAAAGTCCTACTCCGTGTCCCCAACCGGCTCCCGTCAGTGTAAAGCGGGTTGGAACATTTCCCTCTTCTCCTTTTTCCTTATCCACAAGGAATGCTGAACTATAAAGATGGGAAGGCGACAATGTACGTCGGATCTCTAATTCTTTTCCGATGGTCAGTGTCCGTAAAGTACCTACTATCTTTAATCGTATCAGGCGTCCGGAAGTTCCTCGCTCTACAGGGATTAAGTCTATGATTTCCCCGAAATCAATTCCCGAACGTTGATGGATTAACTCAGCTAGTTCCTGTTGGCTATAACTGATTTTCCAACGGTAGAAATCAGTCGTTTCCTGATCGTAGTTATTAAGAACCTGACTCAGAATCTTTTTATCCTGCGTATTACAGAAAGCATCCGGAGAAGTTCGTATCCATCGGTCCGCTTCTTCTTCCTGCGTCAGATCGGGAAGCTGTATTGCCGGACCTGTTATTTGTTTCTCCGAATCAGAAGCATGGGATTCTGGTATGTAATCTCGTTTACCGGTCAGATAAGGATGCCTCACATTCTCCCAACAATTCTGAAACTCTTCCATTGCACCGCCACAACATTTGGAGAATCGCGCATCGCAAATCTTTCCTTCATACATCAGCACCTCTCCACGGGTAGCTGAAACAGCTTCGATAGCTTGTGAAGTAGAAGCACGGGTAATTCCCTGATAGCGTTGGCAATGATCATCCGCACAAACATCAAAATGCGTATGCGCTTCATGATCATACCATTTGATAAGTTGAGAGTTGAGAGTGAAAAGTGGAGAGTTGGCTGCGCTGTCCGGCTGTATAGTAGCTTTCCATTTTTCATTCTCCACTCTCAATTTATTGATCAGCCAGCTTCTGGAAATGACTGCATGTGCTTTCAGTAGTTCCAAAGAGGCGGTGGCACTCATTTCTGATGAGATGACACTTGTCAGGTAATCTTCTATAGAGATTACATTGATGGCGGTCAGTGTCTCTCCTTCGACAATGATTTTCAAAGCTCCCTGGAAGCGTTGTACTTCTTTGCGTTCCCAATGAAAATTGATGCCGATGGTGACATCCTTTAGCTCAAAGAAGATCCCGGCATTTGGCTGAGGGTAGAATATCAATTCATCGTATTCTTTCCCTGACCAGTATATCTTTTCTTTTTGATAAACAGCCTTTTGTGCCCCTGAAACCTTTGTACCGTCAGGAGTAGTGAAGCTTTCGGGAAAAGAAAATTCAATTTCTTTTCCCGAAAGGATACCGACTGTAATCTGAGGTTCTTCCATTTCTTCTTTACTAGGATGTTTGATCGGTGAGTGCTTTTAACTGTTCCTGTGACAAACTGACCTCCTTGTAAATCTGAGTGATTTTTTTAGCTGTTATCTTATCCAAATCTTCTTCTCTTACAATGGGGAATACGCCACACATCTCCGCAATAGCCGGGCTTATCAACAAGCCTTTTTTCCCTTGGGCATAATAACATTCCGGCCGATGTTTAGAACGCAGGAAAATAATACAGTTCCACTGTTTTATTTCATCGCCTCCAGTGCGGTTTACTGTTTCGAGTCCATACCAGGCAATCACATTGATTAAAGGTTCTTTGTCATGATAAATAGAAACTATCTTATCGTAAAGATACTCAAACATTTCAATGATCCCTCTTCTGTTTGGAGATGAAATGCCAATGCTCGTGGTGAACCCGTTTTCTAGATGACTATGTACGCTATCTTCAGAACTAAGCATGTCCGATATGAAAGTCATCCCAAAAGGATTGGCAATCTTTTCCTCTTTTCCTGCTGCCTGAAAGTGCATATGGTCAGGGGCGGAAGCTCCGCATTCCGGTCCGTTATATAAGATGAGGAACTCGTTCATGTTTTCGGCAAGGAAAAGCATATCCTCAAAACGGTTTTTGATGGTTTGCGGGGTATGTTCCTCTTCAATTATGGTCAGATGCCGGCGGAAAATCGGATAAGGATTGAGGCATACCTCATAATGTCCAAGTGACAAAGACGTTTGTTCTGCCGGGCGATTGTCATTGCACAGAAAACAAGGTCTTTCTTGTATGGACTGAGAGTCGGTTTGGGCCATTGTAGAGATTGCCCGTTGTGGATTTGGGAAGAATCTGACTCTCTTGGTGTCCCCTCCTAGTTTGAGTTCCAGCGTCTTTTCTTTTTTAAGATTCTGTTCTAATTCCTTATAATTCTTTTTTGCCAGCTTCCAGTCTTTTTTCTGTTTTTCTATCATCTCGTTGACGAGACGCTGAAAACTTTCATCAATGCTGTGCATCCGGATTCTTGCCTGTAACTCCCAGGTTCGGATACTGTCTTTGTAGAAATTGTTCCGGTTAATTTTTTCGATATCTAATGCTGCGTCAGAGTTGCCTTCCCAACGGCGGCAAAGATAGATTACATCATAAATACGACCGATCGTATATTCACGAGAAATACTCAGACCTATGGCATAATCTTCTCCATAACTGGTATTGGGGAATTTGATCTTGCGAAGGATGGGAGTGTAGAAGGCCCGTGGGGCACCCAACCCATTGATACGTAAAGCATTGTTGGGACCGTCCTCTACTGTCCACTCTTTATGGTCAATGACACCGGGAGCTATCTCGTTCATCTGAAAATCCGTCATTAGGTAAGTCCCTATCACCATTGCACAGTTCTGCTGATAGAAGGTATCGACGATTTTCTGTAAGGTATGCTCATCCTTATACAGGTCATCGCTATCCAGTTGCACGGCAAATTTACCGCATTTCTCATGGTGTACTCCTACATTCCAGCAACCTCCTATACCGAGATCATTCTCCTGGGGAATGATATGTATTAGTCTATTGTCCGCACTAAATTCCTGGAGGGCTTCGGTGGTACCGTCCGTTGAGTGATTGTCGATCACAATCACATTAAAGGGAAAAGTCGTTTGCTGGCTCAAAGCAGAATTTACGGCGTCACGAATGGTCCGGATACGATTACGGACAGGTATGATGACAGATGCTTCAAACTCAAAAGCTTCTCTGTCCAGGTTTACTGTTCGGGAAGAAGGTCTTACATAGGCATTGATTTCTTTCAGATGCTTGATACAAACTTTCTCCATTTCGATCTGTACTTCCCGATTTTTAGGATTTACGTAGTCGAATTGTTTTTCTCCGCTTTTCCGGGTATCTGTTTCTATTTCTGTGTAAAGGAACTCATTGATATGGATGATTTGAAATAGATTACCTAGCATCAGACGCATTTCATAAAATGCAGCATATTGGAAAACTGTTTCCTCCAGAATACTTGAAGCAAGGGTGAAAATTTCGGAATTGAATAAAAGCACCGAACCGAAATCAAAATCATCCCGGAGGCTTCCTTGTTGATAATCAATAACGGGAGCTTGTTTGAGAACTCCGTCAACCAGTTGGTAATGATCTGCGTATACCATTGCATTTTCTGAGGAACTCTGTATAATCTGTGTCATGCGTTCCAGTGCGTACAATCCTAGTTTTAGCGGGGTCTGTTTCGTGTAAAGCAAAAGATAGCTGGCATCATCTGCGTTGTCAGCAATTGTTTTAATCGTACTTGTAGAGTAGAGACCGTTAATGAGGAGACATTCACACCCCGGTAAGCACTCTTTGTTGGTATCAGCGCTTAGCAGGTAGATTTTGTTCACTAATTCTGAAGCTTGCAATTCTTTTACAGTTTGTATCGTATCTTTCGGATTGCCAAAGGTATGAAGCAATTGATTTTCTTTTCATTTTAATGTTTTATTAAAGAGCTGTTGATAGGGCTGCTGACGATTTCCTTTTGATGAGCAGGCAAAGCCCAGAAAAAACGCGGCATTCAATATCAGTAACTCGTAGCTAATTTGATATCCATCGAACCAGGCTTCCGAATTTCTTTGCAATACGTAGCAAAGTGCAGGAGAAAGAATGGCTACTAACGGAATATATGGATCATAAACTTGTTTTTAGTAAAATGCCGAAAGCGAATAGTCCGAGAATTGGACCATACGTATAGCTGGCCAGCGTATAAATCGCATCAATCACACTTGTATTATTCAGCAAATTGAATACGAAGATGACGATTCCCATCACGAACGCCATCCCGATGTGCACGTGTTTCCGTATTTTGCAGAGTGCCGCTTCGTCTTTCTTGTGCGCATTCAGAATATCTACGGTGAAAGAAGTCGTCAGGGCTGTCAAGGCCGATCCGGCAGCGGAGTACGCCGAAGCTATCAATCCGATAATGAACAGGATACCGACTATTCCCGGAAAGTAATTGCCTGTGGCGATCATTGGGAACAATTCATCGCTCTTGCCGGGATTCTCGATTCCCTGTCGGGCGGTGAAAGTATAGAGCAATACACCCAGCATCAGGAAGAGCAGGATCACGAAGAACTGTGAAATCCCGCTTGTAATCATATTCTTCTGTGAGTCACGGAAGTTCTTGCAACTGAGATTCCGTTGCATCATATCCTGATCCAGCCCGTTCATGGCGATAACGGTAAAGACTCCTGCCAGGAATTGCTTGAAGAAATATCGCTTGTCGTTGACATCGTCAAAAAAGAACATTTTGGAGAGATCGTTGTCTGAAATCGTTGAGACCAATCCGCTGAAATTCAGATGCAGGCTGGAAGCTATATAGTAGATACAAAGTACGACGGAGACTACCAGACAGAATGTTTTCAGTACATCAGTCCATATCAATGATTTCACTCCTCCCCGGAAAGTATAGAGCCAGACAATGAGTACTGTCAGTATGACATTGATTATAAAGGGAATATGGAAAGGCTCGAAGATGAGTAATTGCAAGGTCAGACATACTAAAAAGAGCCGCACGGCAGCTCCGAGCATTTTGGAAATAAAGAAAAACCAGGCTCCTGTCTTATAGGAAGAAGCTCCGAAGCGATTTTCAAGATATTCATAGATAGAAACCAGATTCATCCGGTAGAAAAGCGGAACGAGTACGAATGCGATAATGAACTGTCCGACGATAAACCCCAGTACCATCTGCAGGTAGGAGAAGCCGCTGGCTTGTACCATACCCGGTACGGATACAAACGTAACTCCGGAGATAGTGGAACCAATCATGGCAAAGGCGACAATATACCATGCCGATTTGCGGTTGCCGACGAAGAAGCCTTCGTTATCCGCTTTATGTCCTGCTATATAGGAGATAGCGAAAAGGATCATAAAGTATGCTATGATAGTAATAGATAAGATAATTGGACTCATATCTGTTGCTTAAAATTCGTTCGCGGGTGAATATATTCAAATATGCTTTTCCTACAAATTGTACAAATGTAGGGAATTTATCAAATAAATGCATCCTTCTTATGAGTTTTTATTCCGGGTGTGCCACCTGTATCATTTCTCGATGAGTGCCAGTTTTGTTGAGAGAAGGAAGTTCAGAAGATATCTTCTCTAATGAAATGCCTGTAGTGACTGAAGTGTCGTGCATCCAGTCTATGAAACGGCAGGTATCAATCGTGCGGGATGTTCTTCATCAGTTGCCAAGGCAAGGTAACCTCCGTCGTTGCTCAGTTGCGGAAATTTGGATATTTCGGTTATACTTTTGCCGTCAACCTTATGCTTTCTGATCAGTGTAGTTGCGGAGTGAGTAAAACAAATATATCCTTTGCCGGAATAACAAGGTTTGTATTTTCATCTTCCTGTTTGAGTATTGTGGTACTGAATATTTCTCCGTTGCTCTCATTTTAAACAGACGCAGAGACTTTACAGTGATATCCTGATCAACAGGATTATAGAATTCGATGTATTCGGCACCGTCTTTGTCATTGTCATACATCACTTCGTTGAATAGTAACATATTTCTCACATTGTCAGGATATTCCGGCGATTCCGGTGTGTCAGGCTTGTCCGGTTCATCCGGAACGTCCGGTATGTCGTCCGTTCAGTACTTGTTATTACATCATCAGACAACTGTATATGATGGAAAGTGAAACCGTCACAGCGGCTTTTTGTATAAACGCAGTATATGCCGCAGCAGATTGACTTTGTGATACTTGCGTCTTTATTTGTTTCTCCTTCGTATATTCGGTTTCCGATTCCATGCGTGTCCAGAAAGTCCAGTAGCCGTTGGCGTCGCATTCTACTTTGATAAATAATTTCGGAGAATTATCCTTTCATGAGTTCTCTTCCGAAGCCAGTAATTTGGATTGATTCCCATTTTGCCGGTAAAGTGCTACATTGTCTTTTGTTCCTCCTATCTGAATGTAATAGCCGTTCAGATCTCCGGAAAGTATTTCCGATGAAGAGGCTAAATAGAAACGGGCGTAATTATTGGCGGAAGGATTAAAGGTGAGCCGTACCCGAATTCATCGGGTGCTTCTTACAGAAGAAGAGGGGATCGTGATATATGCTGTTCCTGCATCTTCCTGCGGATCATTCAAGTGTACGCCTTCTTTGGTATTAATCGTGAATTTCTCGGTTTCTCCTGTCCAGGGAAGTTCTGATGTTGAACTGTCCGGTTCAAGGCTCTCTTTTTCATCCTCAGGCGGAAGTGCACAACTGTATAATAATATAATGAAGAAACTTAGAAATGTACATACCTTGCAAATTCTCATACGGCTTTAAATTAGTGTTGTTATCTACCGTATTTGTTTGTGTTCAACGCAGAGGCAATTGCGGATTGGATAATGTTCATGCTTGCAAAGGTACAGTTTCTTGTTGAATAAATGCGAAAGGTTCTTTATTGTTTTCTGTGAATGTTAGAAATAAAAGATACGGATTATACGAATTAACACGATAGCTTTATGCTTTCACAACGCTAAAACCGTGTTAATCTGTGTAATCCGTGCCTAAAAGTTATTATTCCTGTTATTACTCAAAGCGCGGCATCACATACTTGTCCGTATAAGAAGTGAAACTGATGCCGGGCATATAATGAGTATTCGAATTATTTTCCAGCTTCTTTATCAGTGAATAATCATCCGCGTTCAAAGCATAGTAATTATCGGAAGACGGACTCGTCACCCGTACCGTCCAGTCGAACATATTTCCAATGATGGTCAGCGCGTCCGTTTCGGGATTGAATGCAGGAACTCCTGTTTTCACCACATCATACGTGCGGCTTTTCAGCACATATAAAGCATTGTTGATATCTGTCAGGAAAGCAAGCGTCTTTTTATTTCTGAATTCCGTCAGATAAAGGTGCTCTAATGTTAATCCTTCCGGCAAAGTGATAGCACGAACGTAGGGACGCCCTTTCACCTGTTTCAGATGGAACAGACGACGGTCGGCATCCAACAGAAGGTATCCTTCGTCATACTCCTTCTTCACCGTCGGGTTTCCTACGATCTCAATGGCCGGAAAGCGGAAATCCTTCTTGGTCATAGCTTCTGTAAACAAGAGGCTTTTTCTGCATTCACGCTATTGGAAGCCATATCGATAAACTCAATGCCTTGCGAAGTAATGCGGAAAACATCATCCGGCATCTTCAGGTCTACACGCCCGGACATCGATTCCAACAGAGGATAAAGACCGATGGAAGGAGCGTTGATATCCGTAGGTACGCTGCGGAAATTGAAATTCTCCGTCTGCACGATCTTCGAGTGACAGCTATCCCGTTAATCGTATCCGGAAAACGTTCGTCGGACATCAACTGGCGGAAATAAAACATAGGCAGAATACTGTCGAAAGCTGCTTCGGAATAAATGTTTCCGGCAGCGTCGCGACGTACGGTTCCTTTTCCCTCTTCCTGTCCCATCAAGGCGAAATCGCCGATCACGAAACTATATAGAGTGAAGGAGTCTTCTCCGGCTTTACGACAAAGAAGTTGTAACACCAAGGCAACTGCCAGAGAAGCAGGAAGGCGATGGTGACATATAATAGTAGGGTACTGAAACGTTTCATCTTTATTTAATTCTTCATTTTTAGTTCTTCATTCTTCATTATCCTAGTCCTGCTTTCCCGCTTTGAACCGTACGATGGAGAGCCAGGAGAAAGACGCGGTCAGCAACGTATAGACCAGCAGATACGGGAGGAATTTGTTATAAGCTTCCGGCGTGGGCGACAGGAAGAAGATTCGCAGTAACAATACGGTGATAATGAGATTGATGATTCTGCGTTTCCATGCCGGTTCGAGGCAGATCCATGCGATGAGCAGGTAGCCGGAAATACCGGCAAGATACCACGTGAGGGCGGTCAGCAGTATATGATTCTTCAGTTCGTGAGCCAGTACTCCGCTCAGATAGACCTCCATCAGAAGGAAGTTGGAAGCGAAGCAGACAAGCAACAGTACCAAACCGGAGAACAACATATTGCCGGTCATTTTCAGTTCGGGATAGGGCAGGTGCAAAGTCAGTTTCAGACATTTGCGCTGCATCTCGGGAACAAACTGTACGATGGCCATCAGCACTCCGGCAATTAGGGGGATGTATTGTAACATATCGATGAATATGGCATCCCGCTGCATCATGACTTCCCATACATGCGCGGCGCCTTTCATTTCTATCACCCGATTGATGCGAAGCATACAGTAGCCTGTAAAACCGAGTGTGGTGACTACGGCAAGCAGAAAATACCACCGTGTCTTGATCCATTCTTTATAAAATATAGCGTACATGAGACTTCTAATTTACTTTTTAATCTTTAATTATTTAATTGAATCAGTATTTGCCGGTCAGACCGATGAAGGCATCTTCCAGATTCACATGTTCGCTATGCAGGTCCGTATAGGGTACTGACATGGATTTCAGTTTCGCTTCCGCCTCTGTGGGGGGGAGGAAGGAGAATGTTTCCAGTGTATTCCGCATCACGGAAGGATGATAGAAATCATCGGATGCGGAGCAGTTCGTAACCTTCGGGAACAGTACAGGTATAGCGGCGTCCTTCTTTCAGTAATTCGTCAATCGGCTTCTGAATCAGTATCTTTCCGTAGTCCATCATGATACAGTCGTCTACCAGTCGTTCCATATCCTGAATGATATGCGAAGTCAGAAAGACAGTCTTGCCTTCGGAACGTGCATAATCGCGGAGATAGTCTACAAACAGGCGGCGATAACCGGGGTCGAGTCCGAGGGAGAAGTCATCTAATACAAAGTTCGGGATTCTGAGCCAGAATCAGTCCGAGTGCTACTTGTGAACGTTGTCCGCAAGACATACGGGAGATGCGCTGTCCGGTAGCTACTTTCAGTTTGTTCATCAGTTCATAATAAGCCTCTTTTCCATTGATTGGGGTAAAGGCTGCGTAGAACTTCTCAATCTGGGTGATGGTCATGAATTGATACTGTACGTGCCCTTCTATCAGCAGCCCGATGTTGCGGCGTAATGCCGGAGCCATCGTCTGTATCTCTTGTCCGAAGATGCGGCATTCTCCGGAACGTGGTTTCAGATAGCCGCTCAGGATGTTGATGGTTGTGGTCTTGCCCGTACCATTCTTGCCCAGTAGTCCGAGGATGCGGCCTTTGGGGACTGTGAAACTAAGATTTTCGTAAATCAACCGTTTGCCGTAGTAGTGCGTCAGGTTGTTACATTCTATGATTTGTTCCATTTTATTATATCAGTTATTCTGTTCAAAGAAGAGAAGAAAAGGACGGGAATCACGATTCCGACAATCATTTCTATTCCTCCTCTGCCGATAATACCTTTGTTGCCTTTCAGCATGATGACTCCGGAAAGGGTGATGATGATGAGGCCGACTGCGAAAATATCCGCAAAGTAAGTCCACCATTGTCCGGGGTTGTAGTGCAGGCGTGCCATTGCTCCGATAAGCGGGCGGCGGGTGACAGATTCGTAGACTGCCTCTCCGGTACGGACGTTTACCTGCAAGTTGGACCCGCCTTTCAAGAACACTTTCATGATGTCCTCTTTCGGGAAATAGTGCTTGGTATAGTTGCCTTCCTCTCCCAATGGTTGCAGCAGAGTCAGTACATTTTCCCTTTTCATTCCCTCTTTGCCCGGCAGTTTTTCGGCAATCTTATATTCTTTCCGTTCGATGGAGAAGTTCGGGTTGATGGTGTCACGGTGATTCATCACAATGCCGGAAATGGCATAAATCAAGACCATTCCGGCAAAGAAAAAGGATAAATCACGGTGTATCAGCCTGCTCCATTTACGGATGCTGCTACTCCACTTCATACGAATTAGCTTCCATGAAATAGAAAGACAGATACTCTTTGCCGCTGCTTGCTTTTCGGTCGGCTATCTTCGCGCGGAAGTCGGCGATACGGGCTTCGGGCGTGTTGGCTGTCTCGCCGCGTGCTTTCTTCTCTGTGTCACAACCGGCTTCACCGATTCCGTGTTTTTCGGCAGCTTGCGCTTTGAGTTGTGCTTCCCAGTTTTGGAGGTAGGCTTCGTCAATGCGTTGTTCTTTCAGTGTTCCGGTGACGCGGACGATGGAGTTCACACATTTCGGGTCGAATGCTCCCAGTGTGCCGGCTTCTACGCGGATCACTTGTGTGTCGTCACTGCCCATCAGGAAGATTTTCTTGGCGCCATGCTTGCAGGTATGTGTGCAAACGCCTTCGATGGTTACTTCTTTTCCTGCAAGGTTTTCTGCATTTGCAAGAAGAGAGTCAATTTCTAAAGCAGACGAAGTGGTCTGTTCTGTTGTTGTGTCCGAGGAACTTTTCTGCTGTTTGTTTCCACAAGAGGTTCCGATAACGGCAACCGCCAGTAGAGCGATTGCGATGCTTAGCTTTTTTGTTTTCATTGTTACTTTTTGTTTTTATGTAGTTTATATTCTTTTTTATGAACTTGCAAATGGCTTTTAGTTCTGGTTCTTTACACAACGAACTGTTTGACCGCTAAGTACACTGATATAACTCAGAGACAATCTGCCTTCCGGATACTTCGCCATTGAGAATGTGCTCATTAGTCCGAAGAACTGAATATTGGTCAGGTCGCCGGTGCTTGTACTATAAATAGGCTTATATGCAGTTGAAGTCATGTAATAACTCATACTGGGTTTTCCAAACCATTCGGTTACCGTACTGTTGCTGCTGGTTATTGCCGTTGCCTGATATTTGGGGACGGCTGAATAACCGGTTGACATACGTACTCCCGAGAATTGATAATTAAATTTAGCCTCGTTGAGTGTCGGGATTTTACCACCGTCATATGCTGTGTCATAGAAAAGAGCGTCTTTTCCGTTTTCCAGACTATTGCCGTCCACATCTTTGGTCGAATTACCTACAAGGCTGAAATATTCGGCGCGAGTCGGGATGTGCCATCCCTTCGGACAGATGCCCTGTGCTCCTTCAAAGTCGTAGCAGTTTTCCGGAGTAACTGCTTTGCCGCTAAGTGCGGCATGAATGTCGTAGAGATAACCGTACTGCTTGATAGAGGCTTCGTCCTGCAATGCTTTAGCGGTAAGTGTACCGTCAACTGTACCCAATTCGTACGGATACCAGATGTGAGAATCTGCAGCCGGATCACTTGACGGAGTATATCCATCCGGTACATAGCGTAATGGTTCCGCCATCCATGTTGTTCCGTTGGAGAGAGTTACCGTATTGTAGGTGATGCCGTCATAGATGAAATATCCGTCATGCTCTTCAAAAGGAACTTCCGGCTCATCTCCCTTGATCTCTCCCTCGTCTGTCCAGTTCTCGATTTCACCACTGAGTGTAACGATGATATTATCGGGTAATACACGTATATTGACACTGTATTGTCCGCCTTGAACTAAATCTGTGGATACGAGCTTTTGCATCAATGTATTGTTATCTGAAGTTGTTACTGCAAGAGTGAACGCAGCCGTCTGCGGGACTACAATGGCACGAAAAGTCTTATTCTTTGTCACTTGTTGTGCTGTGATGTCTGTGGCGGCGGCGCTCTCGTTTACGGTTGTCTTCATGGTTGCCCAATCGATATTGGCAGTAGGAACAGAACCTTTGAGCACTATAGATGAAATATCCAAATTCGTTTCGTTTGTCACATTAATAACCAGTTTGGTCAGCATGTGCTTGAAGATCATGCTGATGGAGTTCACCGAAGGAAGTACGTCGGATTTGCTTGCCGCCATAAAGTCGGAAATTCCGTAGTTGGTGGTCTGGTCGGCATGCACGGTGAATGAAGTCGGTACACCGGTTGCGCTGTAAGGATAGTAAGCCACGAATGAAGACTTGTCTGCTCCTTCGGGATACCATTTCAGACTTCCGGCGAAAGCTCCGTCATTGAAAGTCATAAGCTCGTTGGTGGCATATACAGTGCCGTCTTCTTTAGTGACACTCAATCCGATCTGATCCTGATCTTCGAAATTAACCTCTGTGGCACGTGTGATAATAGGAGTGATGGTCACCCGGTCCACAGATGCTACTCCCTCGTTTTCCTCCTGCTGGCAAGATGCCAGAAATGCTGCTGTCAGCACAAATAATATCCCCTTTTTCATCATTTGATAGTTTTATATTATGTAAATGAATAATTTTAAAATGTATAACCTAACTTAATCGTCTCATTCCAACGGCTCGAACCTGCTATATATTCAAGGTTGAAACCGTGCGTATATCCGCCCTGTATTTCGGCATAAATCCCCCGATGAAAGTGATAGCGTAATCCGACGTTCACTGTCGCCCGTGGGGCAGTTGCATACTCATTCTGCAGATGGTAATAATCTGTCAGGCGGTATGGAGGATCGCCCGGTTCGGCTGTCGTTTCAGTAGTCCTGCTCTTCTCCGTGAAGTCTCCTATGGATAAACTTGCGGCAGCTTTCACATCGAATCTTCCGGCATGAAGTACGCCGGATGCGTAAACCCGTCCACAAGTCATTGTCTGTGACGCGACATAAGGGTACATTTGGGTAGTCATGCTTTTAAAAGACGAAATCTCGGCTCCGACACGCAATTCTCCTTTAGGAGCGATCAACTCATATTCGGGCTGAACGGATAAAGCCTTTCTTTCGAAAATCCGGTTGGAACCGTAAACATGGGTAGTCGTGATTCCGTTGGATATCTCCTGTCCCAATACATTCTCGTCATTTGTCTGGCGTGACCATGAGAGGTTGATCCGCAGGAAATGTTCGGTACTGCCTTTGGCGAAACGGTATCTCAGATGCGATGTAATCCGGTGTGCCGGAAACTTAAACCAGATAACCTCTTTCTCTCCGGCGGAACCGGAAGAATGCAGATACTCCACATCTCCGTAAAGCGATCCCCATTGGACCTGAACTGCTGCTCCGTGAGACAGTTCCTTGATGGGGAATCCGTTGATACCCGATTCGCTCAGATGGACTCCGCTTCCCGACCATGCTTCGTAGGCACCGTACATCAGTCCTTTATCAAGGAATGCGTAATAAGGTGTAGCGGCTGTTCCGATCTCTTCTGCTGAAACGGATTCGCTGTTTTTTCTGAAAATATAAGAGAATCCGATCGCATAATGGTCCGAATGATACATGATGCCGGGAGCGACTTTTAAGTCCAGTCTGTAGTTGGTATGCCGCAAGTCCTTGCGTTTGGAGTAATTGGCAGAGGTGAAATCGATCTTTCCGCCGATGCGCCAGTTGGTGCCGGCATCTGCTGCTATACCTCCCATGAACGCATAAGTTTGCAAATCCTTTCGGCCGGGGGTAAACTCCAGCAGGTCTACCGGATAAAATCCGGGATGAATGAACATGGAGCCGCTCATATCCTTGCCGGAAGTGTGGTCGAATGAGAACGAGCCGATCAGAGAATACTTCTTTAAGTGTGTGATGGACTTGGCTACTGCACCGGCACTCCATAATTTGCCGGCTTCGTAGTAGTTGCGGAAGTCACCATGATTGTTTTTGCCGTACAGCTCGGCGTAGGAGACGGTGACGCTGTCCATCATGATTCCCGTTACGTTTGTTCCGGCATTCCATGAATTTCGTCGTTCGATAACATCGTAAGTCTGTGCCGAGCTTACGGCTGCTATACACAACAGCATACATCCTATATATATTCCTTTCATATTACTCATGCAGGGATTGTTGTTCTCTTTCATAAAAATCGGCGGAAGAGTTGTTCGTATCTTCCAGTATTTCATAACCGGCCTCCTTCGATGCTTCCTCGTCTACCCGACGGTGCAGGCTGCGTCCGTCATACAGTGCGCTTTGGCTGACATATCCGGCATCGATGGAAGGCGAAATGCGTTTTTTATTGCTCGACGAACCGCCATAGTACACCTCTACCCCGTCAATCACCCAGTCGAGCGGAATCTTGATGACCTGATCCACCGTGCTGCCGGGCTTTTGTATCACACTGCCTGTTTGCTGTACATACTCCTGTATCGTAGTGTCCTGAGCCTTGAAGATGACAGTGGCGGGAGAAAATATGGAGAATGTATAGGCATTCGCCTGTCCCAGTTTGATGACCACGTCCAGATAATGGTCGTGGCTGATCTGGTCGCCCGGAGCAGGATGATACATCGTATTCCAGTAATAAACATTGTTGTAGCAGGCAAAATATCCCGGTTTGTTCAGATTGACCGACAGCGGGTATTGGGCGGCATGATCTATGGCGCCGTTGACGGCGATGACTGCATCTGCACCGGGTGCCAGCGGGAAGGAAGTGCCGTTACCGCCGAATTGCCAGATGCACTGGACGATAGGAGCGAAATCGGGGAAAATGGTTGTCCGGTTGCTTCGTCCTGCGTCACCCATACGTTGGTGGACTGGGAGTTGTAAGGATCGAGCGTACCTAAACACAAATGGTCGAGATACTGCGTCTGGGAATCATTGTTGTGCAGGATAATGTATTTATCAGCCTGATAAGTACCTTCCTGCGGCAGCTTGGTACATCCTCCGCAATAGATTTCCTTGATAATGATGGCACCGGCTTTGGGTGTGAGCGGAACGTTGAGTGTGACATCCCCGTTTACGAGTTTTACCTTGTCTGCCAGTCCGTTGAATATATGCTGATCGGCTTTATCGCTGATTTGTATGCGGTATATGCCGTTGGTCAGGGCGAATTGCGCTGTACCGTTCTGGTCGGTTACCGTCTTGTAGGAATTGCCGCGGTCGATGTCTTCGATTTGGACGGTGATGCCTTCCCGAAGGTATTCCGCGTATTCGTCCGGATAGACGGCAGTCACCTGCAAGGTGTGCAGCTGGTCTTCGTAAGGATTGCCTTTGTCGAGGTCCGTACATCCTCCGAGTAAGGATGTGACGAAAAGCAGTACGATATAGATTGACTGTTGTTTCATATTTCTAAAGTTTAATGCGGCAGGTTAGTCCATAATAAAAGTTCGGGGTAAAGATTGCACTGGTTCCGGTTGCGTATGATTTCACATACGCCCGTGAGTTCGTGAAATTAATCGCGTTGAACGACAGCGAAACATGATCGCCTATCTCCTTGGTAATGCTGATATTGGCAGAGAAATACGGATCATATCCGTCGGCTGCGAAAGTATAGGCATTGCCCGATTTACGTATCAGATGCGCGAAGTCCGGATTTTCGGCTTCGGCGGCGGTGAACGGATGTACCTCGTTGTTCTGGTCGAGGTAGGCAACCGGATAAATAGCCGTATAAGAATTTCCGTCGTAGATGCTGCCTCCTGTTTTCTCGTTGCTGTTCTCGCTGACATTGAACGCGTAGGACGTACCGTTATATTCGGAGAGATTCTGCGACCGCTTGATGAGCGAGGCTTCCAGTTTGCAGGATATGATCAGCCTTGCTTTCGGGATACGGGTGATCGCTGTGATATTGGCATCCAGCGAGTGAGTGCGCTTGCCGTTGGCGGTCGTGGATGAGTTATCGCCGTTGGCATATATACCTACATATTGGTAGGAACGGTTGGCGAGACTGGTGTGCGACCATCCGTTTTGGTAGTAATAAGACAAGGAATTGTCTATGTATTTGGTATATGTATAGGCCGCATCCACACGGAACTGCGTACGGAGAGGAGTGATCTCCGGAAAATCGATGATCATTTCCGCTCCTCTGCGGGTGATGTCCGGTCCGTTATCGGGAGAGGTTGACCTGACGAAAGTCTGGTCTTTCACCTTTACGTCCAGCGGTGTCCAGTAACTGTCCTCATCGTCCCGTATATATCCCATGCCCGTCTGATTGTCTACGGTAATCTGCGGATTGGCGGACAGCTCGAATCCTTCCGGCAACTGTAGAACATTGTATGCGAACGGAGTATAGGAACTTGTATATTTATAAGGCATCTTCGTACGGTTAAAGTAGCCTACCAGCGAAATACGGGTGCGGGCTACATTGATGTCAACTCCTATTTCGGCATTCTGATTCTTCTGCCAGCGGAGTTTCTCGTTGTGTAATAAAGTATATGGCTGACTGTAATAGACGTAAGCCGACTCATTGTTATTGTATGAGACTCCGAAAGTCTGAATATCCCGATACTCCTGTCGGGGATAGAGTACATAGTACGAAGGCAGCTTCTCGGTCACTCCCCATCCGCCCCGAATCGCTATGTTTTCGTTCAGTTGCCATCTGGCGTTGAAACGTGGCGACAGTGTGTTCAGCTTGTCGTATTGCGTTCCGCTGATGAACAGATTCTCCCAACGCAATCCCGCCATCAGCCTCAGCATGGTGCTGCCGACAGGTACCGACAGGCTTTCTTCCGCATACAACGAAACATTGTGCATATACGGATAAGCCGAGTAAGAACGGGGGCGATATCCGTTGGGAGCCAGCGAAGGATTCTGATAATACTCTCCGTCGCCCACATTGCCTGTTCCTTTCCATTGCATGCCTGCTTTCAGATTGCTGGTTATGTTCTTGAAACGACGGTTCCATTCGTACTTCAACGAAGCGGCATAATCCAGTTCTTTGGAATCGACAATCTGATCGGCAAAGAAATGGTAAGGCAGTTTGCCTGCAATGAAATAGCCTTCCTGTTCGGCGTGGACTGCCGGCTGTTCGGACGCATAAGAATAAGGTGTATGTGCATGCGACTTGTTATCATTGTAATACACCGATGCATCCAGTTTGAGGTTGGTAATCCATGACTTGTTGAGCAGCCATGCCAATGATGTGTTTGCACGGAAAACGTTGTCTCTGACTTTGGTATATTCTCCCGTATATGCGTCGGGATCATCCTTCGTATTCATACCTCCGATGTTACCGGTCAGTCCGATGTCGAATCGGAGCACTTTCCGGAACGTATTGCTGTAACCTGCGGAGAATCCTCTGCGGGTATAAGAAGTATAGGGTGAATTAAGCTTTGAGTAGCCTTGATCCATTCACCGCTTATGTTGACGATTCCTTTATCGTTGCCGAGGTCCAGCCCTTTGGAAAGGATACCTGTTCTGTGCGGGGATTGATGGATAGCAGTACATTCCACGGAGTCTTCCCTTTTTCGTATGGATTTTGACCATACCGCTGTTCAAGTCTCCGTACTCTGCCGAAGGTACTCCGGTGATGACTTCTACCGATTCGATATCGGCCACGGAGATGCTGCGGGTATCTATTCCGGTCATATTGCCGAAAGAAGAGTTGTTGCCGATGCGTACTCCGTCTACTTCTATCGCCGTTCCGAAAGCCGCGTTGCCTGCGGATGAACCTCCGTCGCGCAGAGAGAAATATTGTTGCTGGTCAAGTCCGGAACTTTCGTCTTTCCTCCCGGAAGAAGGGCGGAAATATCGCTTACATTCGATATCTGCAGATGTTCCAGTGCGTTACTCCCGATGTTGAGCGTGGTGTTCAGCTCACTCTTCGGAGCTTGTGCGGTAACGATTACGTCGTTCAGGGCAAGTGTATTTTCCTTCAGTTGTATCTTTAATCCTTTGATGCTGTTGTTCACATTCACCGGAACCGTTGCCGGAACATAACCGAGGAAGGAAACTTCCAATTGATACTTGCCTTCCTGTATTCCTTGTATCGTAAATTCCCCTTCTGGTCGGATACAGCCCACAAATAGGTGCCTTTGATTAAAATGGATGCGCCGGGCAACGGCGAACCGTCCTTTCGTCGGATATACGACCGGAAATAGAATAATTGTTAGTATTGGCTTCAATTCTGGAAATGATCAAAGAAAGAAGCAAGCAGAGCATTATTTTAAGTGTAAGAAACCTCATAGAACAAATTTTGTGCAAATTTCGTTCTATATCGTTAATACTACAATCGCAAATAATGACTATTTTGGGAGTATGCGAGTACCCATAAATAGGTATTTCTCTCCATAGTGATTTGATAGCAGTTTTGCTCTCATGCTCTAACAAACGGTCTGTATCCCTTTATTCATCGTGGTTTCCAGTGTGGTAGCAACTGTGGCGGCAGGTATGAGGGCAAACGGTTGCTCTCACTTGCATCATGGACTTAATCTCGTTTGTTTAGCTTTATGCTTTGATTTGCAGGATGTTAATGTCTGATGTGTCAACTGTTAACAATTGGCATCCCAGCTATTAATAACTGAGAAATCAGTTGTTAATAGCTGACAACTCCTTCATTATAGACTGATAAATGGTTTGAAATGGCTTGAAAGGACAGGTTAAATGAGTCAGTTGTTACGGTCAAGTCATTTCAATCGACAGTTGTTTCAGATAGTTTCAGGCGCTTGAAACTTTTAGTTTCATTGCTTGAAACCAATGGTTTCAAAGGTTGAAACTATTAGTTCCAAGGCATGAAACCTTTGTTTCAAGGCATGAAACCTTTTGTTTCAAGGCATGAAACCGAATTTGGAACTACTTCTTGGAGAATAATCTTGTAGGAGAGATGGGAAAAGGAAAGCCTTGGTGACTTCGAGGCAAATAAAGAAGATCGGCTTGCACTGCGACGATTGTCGTGTAGCAAGCCGACCTTTATTTCATTTTATCTATGTATCTTATACGTTCTTTACCTTGATCAGATACTCAGCGATCTGTACAGCATTCAGTGCAGCACCTTTTTTGATCTGATCGCCAACGATCCAGAATGTCAGACCGTTTTCATTTGTAAGGTCTTTGCGGATACGTCCAACGTACACAGGGTCTTTGCCTGCAAGGAACAACGGCATCGGGTATTCCTTTTCAGCAGGATTGTCCTGAAGAACGAGACCCTCGCCTTTGGCGAATGCTTCACGGGCTTCTTCTACCGAGATCGGACGTTCTGTTTCCACCCAGATGCTTTCAGAGTGAGCACGAAGTGCGGGAACACGTACGCAGGTTGCACTGACTTTCACGTCAGAGTGCATAATCTTGCGTGTTTCGTTATACATCTTCATTTCTTCTTTGGTATAACCGTTTTCCGTGAACACGTCGATCTGCGGAATCAGGTTGAATGCCAGCTGATAAGCAAACTTCTCTACTGTCACAGGCTCGTTGGCCAATACCTGACGGTATTGTTCGTACAACTCGTCCATAGCGGCAGCACCGGCACCGCTGGCAGCCTGATAAGTAGATACGTGCACGGTTTTTATATGAGAAAGCTGTTCGATGGCTTTCAGTGCAACTACCATCTGGATAGTTGTACAGTTAGGATTGGCAATGACGCCACGCGGACGCTCCAACGCATCTGCGGCATTTACTTCGGGCACTACCAAAGGCACATCAGCGTCCATACGGAAAGCGCTGGAGTTGTCGATCATCACAGCACCGTATTTGGTGATTGTTTTCTCGAACTCCTTGGATGTTCCTGCACCGGCAGAAGTGAAAGCAATGTCTACTCCTTTAAAGTCATCGTTGTGTTGTAAGAGTTTGACCTCGATCTGTTTACCGCGGAAAGTATAGGTTGTTCCGGCACTGCGTTTAGAACCGAACAAAACTAACTCGTCCATCGGGAAATTTCTCTCATCGAGCACGCGCAGGAATTCCTGTCCTACGGCTCCGCTTACGCCAACAATAGCTACTTTCATCTTTTTCTTTTGTTAAATGTGAATAATGTGGTTAATCGCTGCAAAATTAGAACATTTTATCATATAATCAGCATTTTGGAGATACTTCTTCACATTTTATCAGTTCCCATCCTTTAAATTGGAGCAAAATGCAATGCAATGCAGTCCCTTCACTGATAGTTGTTACCTTTTTATCCCGGCTATATTGTTTTAGTTGCCCTCTGCCTTCTTCCGCTTGTTCTTCCAGTTCCTTATCGGTGGCGGTGCGCGGGAGGTATTTTAATTCCAGAATATAACTGTGTGCCGTGTCCGGGTAGCGGGATTTGTCCGGCAGGAGGAAAAAGTCACAATATCCGTAATTCATCTCCAATTCCGGCTGAACCAGATAATAAGAAGCAAGAGCAAGGTATGCTTTGAAGAAACCTTGCAAATTGTGTTCTCCCTCGATGGCATCGCGGATGGCGGAGTTTTCTTTATAGGCAAGGGCTATGTACTCAAACAGAGGGCGCCATTGTCCGTCGAAGGCCATGTCGTCAATTAAATCTTTTAAGTGAGGCAAGAATACTTCCTTACGCTGCTGGTAGTATTCCCGAAGGAATCCGAAATACTGCTCACGGACGCAATTGTTAGGAATGCACATCACAATACGGTCTCCACGTGTGCCACACATTGTAAGCAGTCCATAATAATAAAGCAGGCTGCGGAAATTGTCTGTTTCAACAATCTTCTCTGCCGGGAAGGAGGTGTGGAGGTTTACCAGTATCTCTCCTTTAGCAGCTATCTCTTCAATCGTACTCATGCGGTCTTCCCCCGACACATTCTCATGGTCGAGGCGTGCCAACATTTTCAGCTTGCTGTAGTCCGTACGGATATTCTTGTCGATCAATTCCTTAGGGGAGGCGTCGAAATTAACCCGGTGACGCAAATAATATAGCGTCATGTCGCAATTGAACATTCTCGGATCGGTCTTCAAACTGGCTTCTGCAAAGCAGTAATTGTCATACCACGGTTTCATTTCATTAATCATGGCATCTATATCTCCTTTCAGCATACCTTCTTTCTGATAATAGCCGAACATCTCCCGTACATCCGTTTCGCTGAATCCCATCATCATATTGAAATGTGGGTCCACACTGATATTCCAGTCTATGTTATATCCGCTGGATAAGTCGTCCAGCGTAACAGGACTTACCCCCATCAGGAAGATGCGTTCGAACATACCCTTGAACTGCTTGAAGTATTCTCGGTAGAAGCCGCTGGCGTGGGTCAGGTCGCGGAAAAGGTTTTTCCCCTGTTCACTCAGGATGACATTCGTAAAGTTGTCATATTCATCAATGATGAGGTAGAGCAAATGTCCCAGGCGGCGGGCGGTGGCTTCCAGCCAATGCAGCTTTGTAGCGGCTTCGGTAGAAGCGATGATTTGCTCCAGTTCTTTCTCGCCTTGGTAGTATTCCCGGTAAGTACTGAAGAAGTCGTTCAACTGTATGCAGCAATAATTGTTGAAGTTGTCTTCCAGACTTCCACGTCCCAGGTTTGCTTTGGAAAAGTCAAAATAGAGCACCTGGTAGATTCCCTGAAGCGGGGTGGGGTGCTTACCGATCCATAGATTGCCGAACCGTTCTTCAAAACGATCTTTCTGTGAAATATCGTAATAGGCACGCATCATGGTGAGAAATACACTCTTGCCGAACCGTCGGGGACGAATAAGGAAAAGGTAGTTTGCTATTTCTTCTATCTGGGGAATGAAATGCGTTTTATCTACATAATAATAATTTTGGTCTATCAGCCTGCTGAAGTCCGATATGCCGTATGGGATTCCTTTTGCCATAATGCGTTCATTTTATTGGGATGGATGCAAAGTTAAGTTTTCTTTTTATCTCCAACAACTATCCTTCTGCAATTGTTGCTATTATTCCTATTAAATAAACAGGAGGATGAGATTTATAATACCTGCATTGTGATTCTGCGAACTTTTTTGTTCCTTTGCGTAGAAATCCTAAAACCACGGACCTATGAACCTGTTTGAATTCAATTTAGCGTTACCGATAACCGATCCGACTTGGGTGTTTTTTCTGGTGCTAATTATCATTCTCTTTGCTCCGATGATTCTGGGGCGCCTTCATATACCTCATATTATCGGTATGATTCTGGCCGGTGTGCTGATCGGCGAACACGGATTCCATGTGCTCGACCGTGACAGCAGCTTCGAACTGTTTGGTAAAGTGGGGCTTTACTATATCATGTTCCTTGCCGGACTCGAAATGGACATGGAGGACTTCAAGAAAAACCGGATGAAGAGCGTTGTCTTCGGCTTGCTTACTTTCCTGATTCCTATGGCGCTGGGTATATGGAGCAGTATGAGCATGCTGGGATACGGTTTTCTTACCGCAGTGCTGCTCGCCAGTATGTACGCTTCTCACACTTTGATTGCTTATCCTATTATCAGCCGTTACGGATTATCCCGTCTGCGCAGTGTCAATATTACTATCGGTGGTACGGCCATTACGGTCACTCTTGCCCTTATCATCCTTGCCGTTATTGGCGGAATGTTTAAAGGCACCGTCGATGGTCTGTTCTGGGTGTTCCTCGTTGCGAAAGTAGCCTTCCTTGGTTTCCTTATTATCTTCTTCTTCCCCCGCATCGGACGCTGGTTCTTCCGGAAGTATGACGATAGCGTGATGCAGTTCGTGTTCGTGCTGGCGATGGTCTTCCTCGGAGGCGGACTGATGGAGTTTGTAGGAATGGAAGGAATTTTGGGAGCTTTCCTTGCCGGATTGGTCCTGAACCGCTTGATTCCTCATGTCTCTCCGCTGATGAACCGTCTGGAATTTGTGGGAAATGCCTTGTTCATTCCTTACTTTCTGATCGGTGTCGGTATGATTATCGATGTCAGAAGCCTGTTTACGGGGGGCGAAGCATTGAAAGTGGCGGTAGTCATGACAGTGGTAGCTACTTTCAGTAAATGGCTTGCCGCATGGATCACGCAGAAGATTTACCGTATGCAGCCCAATGAACGCAGCATGATCTTCGGACTCAGTAATGCACAGGCGGCGGCTACGCTGGCAGCGGTGCTGATCGGGCACGAAATTATCATGGAAAACGGAGAGCGTCTGCTCAATGATGACGTACTGAACGGTACGGTCGTGATGATCCTTTTCACCTGTGTCATCAGTTCGCTGGTAACGGAACGTTCCGCCCGCCGGTTTGCACTGAACGAAGATGCGCAGCCCGAAGATAAGGGAGCGAAGAAAGCGATGGAGCAGATTCTGATTCCGGTAGCTAATCCGGAAACGATTGAGAACCTGGTGAATCTCGCCCTGGTGATCAAGGATGCCAAGCAGAAGAATGGCATGATTGCCCTGAATGTGATTAATGACAATAACAGCTCGGAGAATAAGGAACTGCAAGGCAAGCGGAATCTCGAAAAAGCCGCAATGATTGCCGCTGCCGCCGATGTACCGGTGACGATGGTAAGCCGCTACGATCTGAACATTGCTTCGGGGATTATACATACGATTAAGGAATATGAGGCTACGGATGTAGTGATCGGTCTGCACCGCAAGGCGAATATCGTCGATTCCTTCTTTGGCAACCTTGCCGAAAGCCTGCTGAAAGGTACTCACCGCGAAGTGATGATAGCCAAATTCCTGATGCCGGTCAATACGCTCCGCCGCATCATCATCGCCGTTCCGCCCAAAGCCGAATTTGAAACCGGTTTTTCCAAATGGGTAGAGCATTTCTGCCGGATGGGAAGCATTCTCGGCTGCCGTGTGCACTTCTTTGCCAACGAACGTACACTGATGCGTCTGCAACAACTGGTGAAGAAGAAATTCAGCGGTACCCCGACCGAATTTTCTCTGCTCGAAGAGTGGGGCGACCTTCTGCTGCTGACCGGACAGGTGAACTACGATCATTTATTCGTTGTCATCTCTGCCCGTCGGGGTTCTATCTCGTATGATCCGTCCTTTGAACGTCTGCCGGCACAGCTGAGCAAGTATTTCTCCAACAACAGTCTGATTATCCTGTACCCCGACCAGTTCGGCGATCCGCAGGAGATTGTGTCTTTCTCCGACCCGCGTGGTTACAACGAATCGCAGCATTATGAAAAGGTGGGCAAATGGTTTTATAAATGGTTTAAGAAAAGCTGATGGAAGAAAATAACTGGCAACAACGGACAGAACTCCTGTTGGGAGAAGAGAAAATGAAGCGTATCCGTGCTTCGCATGTATTGGTTGTCGGGCTGGGAGGCGTGGGGGCGTATGCTGCCGAAATGCTTTGCCGGGCTGGGGTAGGCAGGATGACGATTGTAGACGCGGATACCGTGCAGCCTACCAATATGAACCGTCAGCTTCCTGCCATGCACTCCACCCTGGGGATGCCGAAAGCGGAAGTGTTGGCGGCACGCTACCAAGACATCAATCCGGATATTGAACTGACCGTTTTACCCGTCTATCTGAAAGACGAGAACATCCCCGAACTGTTGGACTCCGCTAAGTTTGACTTCATAGTGGATGCCATCGATACGATCAGCCCCAAATGCTTTCTGATCTATGAAGCGATGAAGCGTCATATAAAGATTGTTTCCAGCATGGGCGCAGGCGCGAAGAGCGATATTACGCAGATTCGCTTTGCCGATCTTTGGGATACCTATCACTGCGGACTCAGCAAAGCGGTGCGGAAGCGTTTGCAGAAAATGGGAGTAAAGCGTAAACTTCCCGTCGTATTCAGTACCGAACAGGCGGACCCGAAAGCGGTATTGCTCACGGATGACGAACGGAATAAGAAATCGACCTGCGGAACGGTCAGCTATATGCCGGCAGTCTTCGGCTGCTATCTGGCGGAATATGTCATTAAACGAATCTAAGAAGCTATTATGATAAAATTAGAAGGAATAACCAAGAGTTTTGGTTCTTTGCAGGTGCTGAAAGGCATTGACCTGGAAATCAATAAAGGTGAGATCGTCAGTATCGTAGGACCTAGCGGAGCCGGAAAAACGACTCTCTTACAGATCATGGGAACGCTTGACGAACCGGATGCGGGCACGGTGGCGATTGACGGAACGGTAGTCAGCCGGATGAAGGAGAAAGAACTGTCCGCTTTCCGCAATAAGAATATCGGTTTTGTGTTTCAGTTTCATCAGCTTCTGCCGGAGTTTACCGCGTTGGAGAATGTGATGATCCCCGCATTTATCGCCGGAGTATCGTCTAAGGAAGCAAACGAACGTGCTATGGAGATACTGGCTTTCATGGGACTCACCGACCGTGCTTCCCATAAGCCGAACGAACTGTCGGGAGGAGAGAAGCAACGGGTGGCCGTAGCACGTGCCTTGATTAACCATCCGGCAGTCATCCTTGCGGACGAACCTTCCGGAAGTCTCGATACACATAATAAAGAAGATTTACACCAATTGTTCTTCGACCTGAGGGACCGGTTGGGACAGACTTTCGTCATCGTTACCCATGATGAAGGACTGGCCAAAATCACCGATAGAACGGTACATATGGTGGATGGCACAATTAAAAAAGATTAATAAGGAAACCAAACTTCTAAAAATGGATACCAAATCACTAGAAGATTGTGTGAGTTCAATCTTTTAGCTATATATTTATAGTCGCTTCTCTACGTAAGTCTGTGAAGATGTCAGTAGAGTGTTTGTTTTGTTTGTGTGTGATGCATTCTTGTCTGGTGTGATAGGAATGCATCTTTTTTTATATATCACAACAAATACGATTCTAGTCGTAACAAACATAAGGCGCCATTCGTTCGAAATCTGCGGGTGTGAATTCCTCGTAAAGCATCAGTTGTTTCAAGTCTCTTACTTTCCCCTTCTTCTTCCGGTACTCTGCAATGACCTTGGCTTGATAATAGCTGATGTACGGATGATGCATCATTCGCTCTACACTTGCCTTATTGATGTTGATCCGGTGAATCTTTCCGGCATCCACGGAGAACCACGAACGGAGTTTTTCCGCTTTTAACCGAATCTCCCCTAACTGTTCTATTTGATAGAATCCTCCCAATAACCGGCGACGGTTTACAATCGATCGGGCAATCCGGCTTCCGATCCCCGGAATCTTTTTAAGTTCGGTGGTATCCGCCTGATTAAGGTCGATGATAGTGCCCGGCGGGTATTTCATTAAAGTATCATATGGGGCAGTCGCTTGTACTACTAATATCCGGCTGGTATCTTGAAGGACCGGTGTTTCGGCAATGCGTATATACGGTTGAAGAGTCCGGTATTGTTCTTCCGTCAGCCCGTATATTTTCCGAAAGTCTTCCGGACGTCGGAATCTGCCTTGCTTTCTGCGGTATCGCAGAATATTACCTGCCATCCAGGGAGGCAAGCCGAGACTGAGGAAAGTGGCGGAGTCGGCGGTATTCGGATCGAACGCTGTCGGTCTGATTTCTTTTTTCGGATAGGCGGGCGATGAATACTTGTCTCTGTAAACCGGATATTTCTTGTTCTGCTTTACTTCTTTATGGAAGAGATAAATTCATTATATTCCTTTTCGGATTTCTCCTGTTCAGCCGGGTCGGTTTTCTCCGGTCCGGAGAAAAGAGTGCGGGGATTGTGTATACCCAATAAGAACGACAAGGACGATAATGCCTTGTCGTTCGGTTTTAGTAAAATAAAAAGTCTTTCCACATTATAGTTTGATAAGTCCCAACTCATTGATAAAGATCAGAGAGATGGCAATCGGTGCGATATATCTTAATATAAAGATGATCAGTTTGTATACGGGAACTTTCAGCGAACCGTCATTGGTGATCTCCGACCAGACAATCTTTTGTCGAGATACCATCCGGTAAAGATAGAAACACACAGACCGCCGAGTGTCAGCATGATCTTCGCTGTGACAAAGTCGAACAAGTCAAAGATTCCCAGTCCGAAGATGGTGAATCCTTTCATCACTCCGAGCGACAATGAACAAAGGATACCTAGGGTGATACATCCTCCGGTCACCAGTCTGGCTGCCTTGCCGCGTGTGAAGTTGAATTCTTCGTGCAGATAAGCGGTGACCACTTCGTGCAGGAAATGGTGGAAGTCAGCGCTGCCATGGCAAGCAATACGTAAAACATGACGGAAGATATAGGCCAATATCGGTACTCCGCTGAATGCCTGCTGGAATACATTGGGCAGTGTGATAAAGATAAGGCTCGGACCCGCGTCCGGTTGTATCCCTACAGAGAATGCGGCCGGAAAGATAATGAAGCCTGCCAATACTGCTACAAACGTGTCTATAATCCCTACGCTGAATGCTGTCTTGGTCAGATTGGTTTCTTTGCTGAAATAAGAAGCGTAGGTGCAGAGACATCCATCCCAGACTAAGGAGAAGAAAGCCTGTCCCATCGCACTCAAATACATTTCCGTCCACCTTGCTGAAATCCGGTTTCAGCAGAAACTCGATACCCGCACCAGCTCCCGGCAGGGTAACCGAACAGATTACAAGTATCAATATAATAATGAACAGAGTCGGCATCATGATCTTGGAAGATTTCTCGATACCTTTCTCCACACAGCGACAATAATAAAATGAGTAACCAACAGAAACAGAACCAACCACAAGACCGGTCGCCCGGACTGCTGGAGAACTGCTGGAAGGAAGAGATGAATTCTGTGGGAGTCTTACCCGTAAAGCCGTTCGTAAGAGCTTCATACACATACTCCAGCGTCCATCCTGCCACTACGGAATAATAACTGAGAATCAGAAAAGCTGCGAGGACTCCCATGCGTCCCACCCAGCGCCAATGAGTGCCGGGAGCTAATTTCTGATAGGCTCCCGCTGTATTTGCCCTCGAACGGCGTCCGATTAGGAATTCGGCAATCAAAATGGGAAGTCCCAAAAGAAAAACGCATCCTAAATAGATCAGTATAAAGGCTGCGCCACCGTGATTACCCGTTTCATAGGGAAATCTCCAGATGTTTCCCAATCCTACTGCCGAGCCGGCGGAAGCAAGTATTACGCCTAATTTACTTCCGAAGTTCGCTCTATCAATTTTCGTCATAAATCTTGTTTTGTCTTACAAATCGTTATAAAATGTACGTATTAAAATGCAAATATAGAAAATGATAGTTATATTTGTACCGGAATCGTAATTTTATTTAGATATGCTATCTTATATTAAGAAATATCCTATTTCACTTTTTATCATCTTAACTGTGATTTATCTGTCTTTCTTCAAACCTCCTAAAACGGACTTGAATGAAATCCCTAACTTAGATAAATTAGTTCACATCTGTATGTACTTTGGTATGTCAGGTATGTTATGGCTGGAATTTCTGCGGGCGCATCGTCGTGATGACGCACCGTTATGGCACGCATGGGTAGGGGCATTCCTCTGTCCCATACTGTTCAGCGGCTGTGTGGAATTGCTGCAAGAATATTGCACGACTTATCGGGGAGGAGACTGGCTGGACTTTGCCGCCAACTCGGTGGGTGCCATCCTTGCCAGTTTAGTGGCTTATTATGTGGTTCGTCCGCGAATGATGAGAAGGGAATAGAAGACTGTAGTAATGCATAATCATACTCATGCCTATGAGAAAAAATTCTCATTGCAGTGAGAAAATATTCTCATAGGCATGAGTATTTTTCTCATCGTGGTGAGAATTTTTTCAAAGGCATGAGAATACTTTGAAATTAACAGCGATATTATAGATAATCTACAACCGAACTGAGTTTAATTCCGTTGGACCCTTTGATCAGGATAGTGTATCCTTTCGGCTTGTCGGCCTCCAGTTCCTTTATTACTTCCTGTACGTTGGGATAGGTTTGGAAGGAGTGCTCTGCTGCTGCAAACTGATCTCCTACCAGCCATACTTTTCGAACGCGCATTCTTTGAGGTAGTCTGCTATCTTCTGATGTTCGGCAGCGCTTTCGGCACCCAGTTCGCGCATATCACCAAGGATGAGCATTTTGTGAGGAACTTCCATGTTGCGGAAGTTCTGTTAAGGCAGCCATCATGCTGGTCGGATTGGCGTTGTATGCGTCGATGATCAGTGTGTTATCGTCCGTTTTCTTTAGTTGCGAGCGGTTGTTCTGTGGTGTATATCCGGCTAAGGCTTCGTTGATCTTTGCATCTTCCACTCCGAAGAAGCGACCGATGGTGATGGCAGCCAGTGCATTGGGGAAGTTGTATTCTCCGATCAGTTGCGTCTGAACCTGATAGGATTTACCATCCTTGCCCGCTTTCCATTCGAAAGTGAGATAAGGGGAGTTGCCGGTGATTCGTCCGTTTACGTAAAGGTCATCTTCGGTGCCGTAAGGGATCAGGTTCAGTCCTTCGGCAATGTTCATCAGATAAGCATTGTCGTGATGGATAAAGACGGTAGAACCTTCTTTCTTACGGAGAAAGTCATAAAGTTCTCCTTTGGTTTTTATCACACCTTCGAAAGAACCGAAGCCTTCCAAATGGGCTTTGCCTACATTGGTGATGATACCGCAGTCCGGCTCTACGATTTCGCTGAGGAATTTGATTTCTCCCGGATGATTGGCGCCCATCTCGATGACGGCAAGGTCGTGTTCCGCTTTCAGGCGGAGCAGGGTAGAGGGCACGCCGATGTGGTTGTTCAGATTACCTAGCGTATAAAGAATGTTGTGGCTCTGAGAGAGTACGGCGGAGATCAGTTCCTTCGTAGTCGTCTTGCCGTTGGTACCAGTGATACCGATTACTCGTGTACCCAGCTGGCGGCGGTGGTAATTGGCAAGCTGCTGCAATGTTTGCAGGCAGTCGTCTACGAGTATATATCGTTGATCGCCTTCAATCGCGTATTCGGATTCGTCGATGACAGCATAGGCGCAACCGGTTTCCAATGCTTTTCCGGCAAAAGCGTTTCCATTGAATGACTCGCCTTTCAGAGCGATAAACAGTGATCCTTCAGGACAGTTCCGACTATCGGTCGTCACTAATTGGCAATCCAGAAATATCTGGTAAAGAGCAGAAAGTTTCATAGCCTGAGCTTTTATTTTTAAATGTTGCAAAGATAGGCTATTCTTTCGGATTTGGTATCGGTCAGAAGCGTTTTTTACTCAGCATATACCAAAGGAAGAGTCAGCACCATCCGGCACCCGTCCGTATAGGATGAATCGATGTGGAGGCTGCCTCCTAACTTTTCGGCAATCGTCCGGCTGATCGACAGTCCGAGGCCCGTGCCCTGTGAGAAGGAGTTCATTTTGTAGAAGCGTTCGAATACTTTTTCCTGTTTCTCCTTAGGGATTCCTATACCGGTGTCGGTAACGCTGATCTCGAGTTTCTTTTCTGCTTCCAATACCGAATAAGTCAGTTCGATGCTGCCATGAGTCGTGAATTTGATCGCATTGTGTGCCAGATTGGCAAGTAACTGCGAAATGCGTTCCGGATTGCTGAGTATGATTAGTTTTTCCCTTTCCGGTTTGAAAAGGAATTCGACTGTGTCTTGTTTCTGCATTTTAGCTACTTCGATAGATAGCTGGCAGATCATATTGATATCCGTTTGGATATTTGTAGGGAGCTTGTTATATTGGTCGAGCTCCGACAATGCGAGCACATCGGTCACGAGTCGAAGCAGATCGTCCGTGTTGGCTTTGATGATGTTGACGAATTCTTTCGTTTCCTCATTGCCGTAGTGGTCACTTAATACTTGTGAGAAGCCTATGATCGAATTGAGCGGTGTCCGTATTTCGTGAGACATACTCTGAATAAAAGTCGTTTTCATCTGGCTGGTCGCTTCTGCCTGATCTCTGGCTTTGCGCAGTTCTTCTCTCGAATAAGTCAGTTCTTCGTTCTTATTTCTTAATTCACTTTCCGAGGCCTTCAGCCTCCGGTTCAGACGGCTTTCCCGATATAAGAACAAGAAGAGGATGGCTAACAGGATGATCAATGAAAAAATCAGCGTCGTTTTATTGCTCAACTCCTTTTCTTTTGTCCGAAGCATTAATTCCTTTTTCTCCGCATTGAGCTTTTCTACATTTAGCAGCGTGGCATATTCGCTGCTCGCCAGTTGTTCATTGGCTATTTTCAAAGAATCGTCTACTTCAATATACTTTTTCAGAAATTTCACCGCTTCATCCGGTCTGCCCATCTGTCTGTAGATTTCTCCTTTGAGGCGGTATTGTCCGCTGCTCATGGCGTACTCATTCAGCCGTTGCTCTTCGGTTTTCTGCTTCTCGACAGCTTCCAGTGCCTTGACGAACTGTTTGCTGCGCTGGTAGTAGAAAGCCTCTGTGCGGTAAAACCTTTTTTTGAGTGAGTCCAGCCTTTTGTCCTGGTCGAACAGTTCCCTGCATTCTTTCAGCATCTTCTCCGCTGCTGAGAAATCTTTAAATTCACTGTAATACTCTACGTATGTCAGCTTTGCCAGTATTTTATGGCTGGCGGAGTTGGCTGTTTTTACTGCTTTTTCCAGTGCTTCCAGCGCTGGTTCCGGCTGATGATGCGTAATGTAGTAATTGGCAAGTTGAGCGTAAGTATTACTGATATTATAGTTTTCTAATTTGTATTTTTCGGTCAGTTCGATTTCTTTCACGCGCCATTCGGACGCCATGACATCAAAGTTCTTGATTGTGTAAATCTGCGACATGATGTTGTAGCAGTACATGAGTCCGGTCTTGTTGTCCTCGGCTTGTGCCTCTTTCAGCACTTTTTCGGCTTCATAGAGGGCGATGTTACTCCTTCCGGTTTTCAGGTAATATAGGATCAGCCGGTTGGCCCAGGCGAAATAGTAGTACTTGGACTGCTGTATTTCTTTAGCGAATTGTTTTACCTTATTGGTATAAAAAATGATGCTGTCTTCATTATTGGCCTGGTAATAATAATAGTCCAGCCGGGTGGAGAGAGCTACCGCCTGCATCCGCTGGTCGTTTTGTCCGCTAGCCATACGGAACAGCGTATCGGACATACTCAGCACGACCGGTTCCAGCAAATGTTCCTGGCAACGCTGATAGTAGGCATACAAAGAGGAATCAACGTTATAAACTTCAGCTTCTTTCTGGGCTTTTGCAGGAATAACGATGAACAAAAAAGAGACAAGGTATCCTAAGATAATTCGGGACAATCGGCTCATGGTATTCGTTTTCGGTAGTTCTATTGATTGCTATTGATTGCAAATATACGTTTATTTCCTAATTTTAATACGAATACTTGCTTTTTTTATCTACATTTGCAACAGTCTAACTGGAATATAATCAAGAATGAAATTGATCTCTCCAACTTATATAAATGTGAAAGGACGTCTGCTCGATCTTGCTACTCCGCAAGTGATGGGTATTCTCAATGTGACACCCGATTCTTTTTATTCCGGCAGCCGGATGCAGACGCAGGAGGAAATTGCAGCGAGGGCACGGCAGATCATCGATGAAGGAGCCTCTATCATTGATATCGGAGCTTACTCCTCGCGCCCGAACGCCGAACACATCACCGCCGAAGAAGAAATGAACCGCTTACGTACCGGACTGGAGATCGTAAACCGGAATCATCCGGATGCTATCGTTTCGGTCGATACTTTCCGGGCGGATGTAGCCGAACAGTGTGTGGAGGAGTATGGCGTAGCTATCGTCAATGATATCGCTGCCGGTGAGATGGACAACCGGATGTTTGAGACTGTGGCCCGCCTGGGAGTGCCTTATATCATGATGCACATGCAGGGAACTCCCAAAATATGCAGAAAGAACCCCATTATGATAATTTGATGAAGGAAGTGTTCATGTACTTTGCTCGCAAGGTGCAACAACTTCGTGAATTGGGTCTGAAAAGACATTATACTCGATCCGGGTTTTGGTTTTGGGAAGACACTGGAGCATAATTATGAGTTGATGGCTCACCTGGAAGAGTTCAGCATTTTCGAACTTCCACTGTTAGTCGGTGTTTCCGGAAATCAATGATTTATAAACTATTGGGAGGAACTCCGCAGGATTCATTGAATGGAACAACCGTACTGGATACCGTTGCGTTAATGAAAGGAGCGAACATTCTTCGGGTGCATGACGTGCGCGAAGCGGTGGAAGCCGTCCGGATTGTGGATAAACTGAGAACTGAGAGTGAATATGGCAAATGATAGAATGGCATTATCCGTTGGTGATACTCTCTTGTCGTTTGTGAATTAATAACTTGTAATAAGTAATAAGTACCGTGTTTTGACGTTGGCATAAAAGATTTTATCGATGTACTGCTGGTCGCCCTTCTGTTGTACTACACCTACAAACTGATGAAGGCCTCCGGCTCTATCAAGGTTTTACCGGCATTCTGGTTTTATCCTGATCTGGCTGGTGGTCACTCAGATTCTGGAGATGAAACTGCTGGGCTCCATATTCGATACCTTGATGAATGTGGGTGTGATTGCTTTGATCGTCCTTTTCAGGATGAGATTCGTCGTTTCCTCTTGACGCTGGGCTCGCATCGGCATGTCAGTGCATTGGCGCATTTTTCAGCGGGGCGAGGAAAGAAGCCTTGAAACATGATGATATCATGCCGGTGGTAATGGCTTGCCTGAGCATGGGAAAGCAGAAAGTAGGCGCATTGATTGTGATCGAGCATACCACTCCGCTGGATGAAGTGGTCCGTACGGGAGAAATTATAGATGCGGCTATCAGCCAGCGTCTGATTGAGAATATATTTTTCAAGAACAGTCCTCTGCACGACGGAGCAATGGTTATCAGCAAAAAACGGATCAAAGCCGCAGGCTGTATCCTGCCAGTCTCACGACCTGAACATCCCGAAAGAACTGGGCTTGCGTCACCGTGCGGCTATGGGCATCTCGCAGAAATCGGATGCGCACGCCATCATCGTCTCCGAAGAGACAGGAGCTATTTCTGTAGCTTATCGCGGACAATTCTATCTTCGTCTGAATGCCGAAGAACTGGAAAGTCTGCTGACAAAAGAAAACTGAAACTAAATATAAGTGAACATGGACAGACGAAATTTTCTAAAACCGGAGGTATAGCTCTACTCGGATCATTGGCGACAGGTTCTGCTATGGCTCTGACTACCCCGGTGCATTGGGCGGCGAAGGAGCTGACAAAGCAGCAGTTGCTTTGGCTATGAATCATTTCGGAGTAAGCGAGGCAGACTTGAAGAAGGTGCTTGCCGCGGCATTGGAGAAAGGAGGCGATTATGCCGACCTTTTCTTTGAACACACGATATCCAACAGCATCCGCCTGATGGATGGTGCAGTGAACAACAGTTATTCGAATATTGACTATGGAGTCGGAGTCCGTGTACTGACTGGAGACCAGAGTGGCTATGCCTACGTGGAGAATATTACTGTGGAGGATATGCTGAAAGCTGCCCGTACTGCCGCCCGCATCGCTTCCGCCAACAAAGGCAACAAACCGCTGAATCTCACCGAAAAGGAACTGAAGAAGAACTATTATACCGTTGCTTCCCCGTGGAGGAAGTCAGTTTGAAAGATAAGATGCCTTATCTGCAAAACTGAACGACCGGATTTTCGCTTTGGACAAACGGGTACATAAAGTACAGGCAAGTCAGAGCGATACCACTTCGCATATCTTCTTCTGCAATTCGGAGGAGTGATGTTCTACGATTACCGTCCGATGGTGACGCTGGGTGCCGTGTGCATCATGGAAGAAGACGGAAAGACGGAGAACGGCTACGCTGCCCGTGCTTACCGCAGAGGATTCGATTTCCTGTCGGACGAGGTAGTGGACGTAATCGCCCGCGAAGCGGTAGACCAGACTTCTCTTCTGTTCAAGGCTATCAAACCCAAAGGCGGTGAAATGCCTGTTGTCATGGGTGCCGGAGGATCGGGTATCTTGCTTCACGAGGCTATCGGACATACTTTTGAGGCGGACTTCAACCGGAAGAATGTTTCCATATTTGCCGATCAGCTGAATAAGAAAGTATGCAACGAACATATCAACGTGGTGGATGACGGTACGATTCCGTTCAATCGGGGTTCGGTGAATTTCGACGATGAAGGTGCCGAAGGACAGAAAACTTATCTGATTAAAGACGGAGTACTGACTAGTTATCTGCACGACCGTATCAGTGCAAAGCACTACGGAGTGGAACCAACCGGCAACGGACGTCGCGAATCGTTCCGCAATATGCCGATACCCCGTATGCGTGCTACATATATGGAAGCCGGAAATGTGAGCGAATCGGATATCATTTCTTCTGTAAAGAAGGGAATCTTTGTAGATAACTTTACGAACGGTCAGGTACAGATCGGCGCCGGAGACTTTACATTCTTTGTGAAGTCGGGCTACATGATCGAAGACGGTAAACTGACGCAACCGATCAAGGACATTAATATTATCGGTAACGGTCCGAAAGCTTTGGCGGATATCACGATGGTAGCTACCAATGCGAAGATCGACAACGGTACATGGACTTGCGGAAAAGACGGACAATCCTGTCCGGTGACTTGCGGTATGCCTTCAGCCCTGGTTAGCAAACTGACTGTCGGTGGAGAGAACTAGAAGTAAATGCTTACTTTAAAAAGACGAACCTATGATTACAGACGAAAATAAGAAACTGGCACAGTGGGCGATGGACTACGCCTTGAAGAATGGCTGCCAGGCAGCAAAAGTCCTTTTATACTCTTCTTCGAACACTTCTTTCGAACTGCGCGATGCGAAGATGGACAGATTGCAACAGGCATCGGAAGGCGGATTAAGCCTTTCCCTGTATGTGGACGGACGTTATGGTAGTATCTCTACCAACCGCCTGAACCGGAAAGAGCTCGAAACATTTATCAAAAACGGAATAGACTCTACACGCTATCTGGCTAAAGATGAGGCGCGTGTATTGGCGGACCCTTCCCGTTACTATAAAGGTGGTAAACCGGACTTAAAGCTATATGATGCCAAGTTCGCATCCTTAAATCCGGACGATAAAATAGAGATGGCGAAAGCCGTAGCGGAAGAAGCACTAGGCAAGGACGAACGGATCATCTCTGTCGGTTCTTCCTATGGCGATGGCGAGGACTTTGCTTACCGCCTGATCAGCAATGGTTTCGAAGGAGAAACCAAAAGTACGTGGTACTCACTTTCTGCCGACATCACGATCAGAGGGGAAGGCGAGGCGCGTCCTTCTGCTTACTGGTATGAGTCGTCGCTTTATATGAACGATCTGATCAAGAAAGGAATCGGTCAGAAAGCGCTGGAACGCGTATTGCGCAAACTGGGACAAAAGAAAGTACAGTCCGGCAAATATACGATGGTAGTCGATCCGATGAACTCCAGCCGTTTGCTAAGTCCGATGATGAGTGCGCTGAACGGCTCGGCTTTGCAACAGAAAAACTCTTTCTTACTGAATAAGTTGAATGAAAAGATAGCCAGTGACCGGCTGACTCTGACAGACGAACCTCATTTGGTGAAAGCCTCCGGCGCCCGCTATTTCGACAATGAAGGGATTGCTACGGAACGTCGCTCCATCTTTGACAAAGGGGTACTGAATACTTATTTCATTGATACCTACAATGCTAAGAAGATGGGAGTTGATCCGACTATCAGCGGTTCATCCATTCTGGTCATGGAAACGGGAGATAAGAATCTGGATGGACTGATTGCCGGAGTGGAAAAAGGTATCCTCGTTACGGGCTTTAATGGTGGTAACAACAACAGTTCGACCGGAGATTTCTCTTATGGCATCGAAGGTTTCCTGATTGAGAATGGAAAACTGACGCAACCGGTATCCGAGATGAATGTTACCGGCAATCTGATTACCTTGTGGAACTCGTTGGTTGCAACCGGAAACGACCCGCGTCTGAACTCCTCCTGGCGTATCCCTTCACTGGTATTTGAGGGAGTCGATTTCAGCGGATTGTAGACACTGACTTTGAATAGACTTAAGTAATGGTCAGGAGATGATGGTCATAAAATGGACATCATCTCCTGACCATTACTGTAATATTACCCTCTGAATTTTATAAATATACCCTGCTATACCCCGTCTTCTGCCTAACTAATGCTTTATTAATTAACGTATTATCTGGTTTTTGCTTACCTGTATTTATACCCCCTCTTTGTTTGCTAATTTGTGGGATGCTGTTTACTTTTGCCTGTGTCAAAATTAAATAGGATATAACTATTGAAAACTGATATACACACAAAAGTAAAAGCATGGGAATTATATATTTTGGATCGGGACTTATACTGCTAATCGCACTTTGGTATATTTGGGCAGTCAACAATTTGATCGCTAAGCGAAACAGGGTGAAGCAATGTCGTAGCGGTATTTGCGTGGCATTAAAGCAGCGAAATGACATGATACCTAATTTGGTGGCCGCCGTTAAGTCATATATGGGTCATGAAAATGAAATTCTTACCCGCATTACGGAACTTCGATCACATTCTTTCCAACCTTCACAGGAAGCCGAACAAATAAAAAGTGGCAATGAATTGTCCGGTCTGTTAACCAAATTACAGTTGTCGGTCGAGAATTACCCTGAACTGAAAGCGAATGAACAATTCCATCGCCTGCAAAACAGTATTGAGGACATGGAACTGCAACTGCAAGCCATCCGGCGCACCTATAATGCGGCAGTAACAGACTACAATAATACCATCGAGATGTTTCCTTCTTCCGTTGTTGCCCGTCAGCAAGGTCATCATCAGGAAGAACTGATTGATATTCCCGAACCGGAACAACAGAATGTAAATGTCGCCGAACTTCTCAGATAATACGAATATGGACACAATTGATTTTAAGAAATTATCAGAACAGCTTCGTTCGGAGCTTTTACAGGTAAATGGCTGGAGAAAGGTGGTACGAACAGGAAGTATTGCAGTTTATCTTTTTGTATTCTGCTGGTTTATGTTTGTGTTGTTTGGCGGTGCGCTTGTATCTTATATAGGTCTTGAGAACTATATGCAGTTCACGCAGTATATAATACCTGTATTCATTGGATTTATAGTGGTCAACTTCGTTTTCACCCGCTGTATGACTAACTTTCAGGAACGGGAGTCGGAAGCTATGCAGCACATTATGTCTACTCTGTTTCCTACTGTTTATTTCTCGGCTTCCTCTCAGGTAGACAGCCGGATATTGAGAGACAGCAAACTCTTTTCCGCCTCTTTTTCTGATCCGGCACTGGCAGCCAATACATATGGATATATTCAGTTTCCGCACGGCGAGCACTCTTTGCACGTGGCGGATATCGGTGTGTCTTACGGGCTGTTGAATAAGTTGCAGTACAATCCTGTATTGGGATATTTTGTCATGATCTACCGTTTTGTGCTTCGTCCGCTGTTTGCCTCGCGGCTGGATAGCAGTCCGCACAATTTTCGGGGTATGTTTGCCTGGTGTAAGATAGACAAGCGATTCAAAGGAAATATTATCATATTGCCCGACCACTTAGAACAAAAGATCGGATATCTGGCGAAGAATATCCAGGGGTTGAAGAAGCGCTATAGTGCCCGACTGGTGCAACTGGAAGATCAGGAGTTTGAGAACTATTTTGCCGTTTATGCCGATGATGAAGTAGAAGCACGTATGTTGCTCACTCCTGCGATGATGCGTCATATGACGGCGCTGCGCCAGACTTTCGGATGTGATATCATGCTTTCGTTCAGCAGAGGTACTTTCTACTATGCCGCTGTGATGCCTTCCGGTTTTTTATGTGTGCGTCCAAGTGCGTTGAATGACGGGAAGCTGCTTGAGGACATATATAATGATATCAGCCTGTCCTGCAAAGTGGCAGAGGAATTAAGATTGAATTAGTATTAACAATAAAACAAAAACACTATTTATGACAGACATGAGTTGGATGCCTTGGGTCGTAGGCGGAGTAATGGTCCTTTCTTTTCTTTATATGAAGGTATGGCCATTTGTCCGTACTATTATAAGAACTTTTCGGGGGCCTCGTTTTAAATCAAAATCAAAATTATCCGTAGAACAGTATAAAAAACTGTCTATAGGTTCATTGTATGCCTTGCAGCAAGGCGGATATCTGAACACTCTCTCGTTGGATATCAAAGATAAGTTGCCTACTATTCTCGGTGAATGGTGGGGAATAAATAATGCTCATGATGCCCGCGAAACATTGGATGATTTGTGCCGGAAAGGTTACGATTACTACTTTCCGTTTGTTTATGAGGCTTTTTTGCTTGACGATGAAAATGCGCAAGACGATATTTTCCAGCAGAACATGGAGAGTCAGGAAGATTATGAAAAAGCTGTCGGGCAACTGCAAAATTTGAAAGAGGTCTATGAGGAGTTGATAGCTTATGAAGTGATTACTTCTAAAGAAGATATAGCCCGCTATGGAGTGATTGGCTGGGATGCCGGCAGAATTAATTTTGTTGCCCGTGCCTGCTGCGATATGAAATATATCTCAGAAATGGAAGCGTGGAATTATATCGACAAGGCGTATGAACTGGCTCATTCTTCTTTCACATCATGGCACGATATGGCGATGAGTTATGTTATTGGCAGGGCTATCTGGGGAGGGACCAATGCTCACAATTTAGGAATGAAGGGAATGGCAGACGATCTGTTGTCTAATCCTAAGAGCCCTTGGGTGCAAATCAAATGGTAAATTGATCAAGATAGTTTAATCATAAAACATATAATTATGGAACAAAAGAACAACAAGTACTACAGTTACATCAGCGAGTATTATGCCGCCAACCCGACTAAATTTGAAAAAGAAAGAACAATCTGAAACCTGTGTTATATTTAGGTTTGGCCGTGGTAGGAGCCGTTCTGGCTATTTTTCCCGGTTTGCTTCCATTGGCAGGCTGGTTGGTGCGTACAGCCGGAATCATCATGACACTGGTTTGCCTGATAGCTGCCTATCTGAATAACTTTGATATATACAACTTTCAAAGTGGAGGAAAAGTCAAGAGTATGGGAGTCAAGAAGTTTAAGCGTGATGAGACAAACCCTGCGAAGATAGTGGAAGCTTTCTTATCCAGGAACTTTGAATATCTGGCAGACCTTCCCGGAGGAAGAAGTGAACCGGTACAACTTCATATTGAAGAAGACGCCACAGGACGTGAAATGTACTGTTTGCTGACCACTTATGATTCAGATTCGAATATTGTAGGTTTGGCAGATGTCATCACTTTATCGGGTAATGATTATGATGATAATATTGATCTAATTAAACAAATGTTTAAAGACGAAGAAGATAATTGATTCATCGGGACTGGATTATAAAACAGCTCTGAGGAGAAGAAAACTCTTCTAAATGGAAGAAAAAACACAAGAAAGAAAAACATTCATACTATAAAGGAAATCGACCGGAGGGGCGGGTACAGACACAAGTAACCTGTCAACAAAAGGTCGTATTTCCTTTAAAAATAATCTGTCTCAGGGGATTTTGCTTTATTTCTAACCTTTTTTGAATGATAATTGGTACCTGCGGTTTAGGTGAATCGCCTATCTTTGCCGTATACTATATATAATTATAATTCTATATTGAGATAAAAGCCATGAGACACAGATTTATTGCTTTACTAGTACTTTTTACAGTCATCTTTTTCAGTAGTGCAGAGGCGCAGACTACTGCCCGTAAGTTTGAGGCAGGCAAGAATACTTTCTTGCTGGACGGGAAGCCGTTCGTAGTAAAAGCTGCCGAACTGCACTATACCCGTATTCCGCAAGCCTATTGGGATCATCGTATTGAGATGTGTAAGGCGTTGGGAATGAACACTATTTGTATTTATATCTTCTGGAATATACACGAACAGGAAGAAGGCAAGTTTGACTTTACAGGTCAGAATGATATCGCTGCCTTCTGTCGTGCCGCTCAGAAACACGGAATGTATGTCATCGTCCGCCCCGGTCCGTATGTGTGTGCGGAATGGGAAATGGGCGGCCTGCCCTGGTGGTTGCTGAAGAAGAAAGATGTGGCACTGCGCACGCTCGATCCTTATTATATGGAACGGGTAGGCATCTTCATGAAAGAAGTCGGTAAGCAACTGGCGCCGCTACAGGTAAATAAGGGCGGAAATATTATCATGGTGCAGGTGGAGAACGAATACGGTTCTTACGGCACTGACAAGCCTTATGTTTCTGCCGTACGCGACTTGGTGCGCGAATCCGGTTTTACCGATGTACCTCTCTTCCAATGCGACTGGAGCAGTAACTTTACACGGAATGCACTCGACGACCTGATCTGGACCATCAACTTCGGAACAGGCGCCAATATAGACCAGCAATTCAAGAAACTGAAAGAACTTCGTCCGGAAACTCCGTTGATGTGCAGCGAATTCTGGAGCGGATGGTTCGACCACTGGGGACGGAAACATGAAACACGTCCTGCCAAAGATATGGTACAGGGCATCAAAGAAATGCTCGACCGCAACATCTCCTTCAGCCTTTATATGACTCACGGAGGAACGACTTTCGGACATTGGGGTGGTGCCAACAATCCTGCCTACTCCGCTATGTGCAGTTCTTACGACTACGATGCCCCGATCAGCGAAGCCGGATGGACGACAGAGAAATACTATCTCCTCCGCGACCTGCTGAAAACGTATCTTCCTGCCGGTGAAGTACTGCCGGAAGTCCCTGCCGCAATGCCGGTCATTGAAGTACCCGAATTTCATTTTACCAAAGTAGCTCCGCTTTTCTCCAACTTGCCGGATGCCAAGCAGTCGGTGGATATCCAGCCGATGGAGCAATTCAACCAAGGGTGGGGAACAATCCTGTACCGTACCACATTGCCCGAAGCAGTAACCTCAGGCACTACATTGAAAATCACCGAAGTGCACGACTGGGCACAAATCTACGCTGATGGCAAGCTGCTGGCCCGTCTCGACCGCCGCAAAGGAGAATTTACCACTATCTTGCCGGCCTTGAAGAAGGTACGCAACTGGATATTCTGGTAGAGGCAATGGGACGTGTCAACTTTGATAAGTCCATCCACGACCGGAAGGAATCACCGAAAGGTAGAACTCCTTTCGGGCAATCAGGTGAAAGAACTGAAGAACTGGACTGTATATAACTTCCCCGTAGACTACTCATTTATCAAGAACAAGAACTACAAGGATACGAAAATATTACCGATTATGCCTGCTTACTATCGGTCATCTTTCAAACTCGATAAAGTAGGCGACACTTTCCTCGACATGAGCACATGGGGCAAAGGTATGGTATGGGTGAACGGTCATGCGATGGGACGTTTCTGGAAATCGGTCCCCAGCAGACACTTTTCATACCGGGCTGCTGGCTGAAAGAAGGCGAGAATGAAATCCTCGTCCTCGACCTGAAAGGTCCAACGAAAGCATCAATCAAGGGTCTGAAGAAACCGATCCTCGACGTACTCCGCGAGAAAGCGCCGGAAACACACCGCAAGGATGGCGAAAAGTTGAAACTGACAGGAGAAAAGGTTGCGCACGAAGGAGCCCTCACGCCGGGCAACGGCTGGCAGGAAGTACGTTTCGACGCTCCGGTAAAAGGACGTTTCTTCTGTCTGGAAGCACTCTCTCCGCAAGCCAATAACAATATTGCCGCTATTGCAGAGTTCGATGTGCTGGGAGCCGACGGCAAACCCGTATCCCGCGAACATTGGAAAATCCGTTATGCCGATAGCGAAGAGACACGCAGCGGAAACCGTACGGCGGATAAGATATTCGACTTGCAGGAATCCACTTTCTGGATGACCGTTGACAATGTCGCTTACCCCCATCAACTGGTAATCGACCTGAGCAAAGTGGAAACAGTGACGGGCTTCCGTTATCTGCCCGTGCCGAAAAGGACTTTCCGGGCATGATTCGTGAATACCGCGTCTATGTGAAACCGTCTGATTTCAAGTATTAAACCAATAATAAGCCAATATCGGCCTTTGATAATAAAGCATTCACTTTATAAATAAGCATTTACTCTCAAATGAATATGAAAAAGTATACTTTACTTCTGGCACTCCTTTTAGTAGGAGTGCTGACAGGATACAGCCAGCAATCTGCCTACCTGTTTGTCTATTTCACCGGAAACAGGATGAGTGAGGAAGCCATCCGGATGGCTGTCAGCCCCGATGGATACAACTACTATGCATTAAACGGAAACCAACCGGTCATCGATTCCCGTGAAATCAGTTCTACGGGTGGAGTGCGTGACCCGCACATTCTTCGTTGTGAAGACGGAAAGACATTTTACATGGTCGTAACCGACATGGTCTCCGGCAACGGATGGAGTTCCAACCGTGCCATGGTACTGTTGAAATCGAAAGATCTCGTCAACTGGACCTCCAATATCGTGAATATCCAGAAGAAATACCCGAATCAGGAAGATTTGAAGCGGGTATGGGCACCGCAAACTATTTATGATAAAGAAGCGAAGAAATACATGGTCTACTGGTCAATGCAGCATGGCAATGGCCCGGACATTATTTATTACGCATACGCCAACAAAGATTTCACCGATATAGAGGGAGAACCCAAAACTTTGTTCCTCCCGAAGAATGGCAAATCCTGTATTGACGGAGACATCATTTATAAAGACGGACTTTACCACCTGTTCTATAAAACGGAAGGAGACGGCAATGGAATTAAAAAAGCAACCACCGCCTCCCTGACTTCCGGACAATGGACAGAATCGGAAGATTATAAGCAACAGACGAAAGAAGCTGTAGAAGGTGCCGGCATCTTCCCGCTGATAGGTACGGACAAGTACATCCTGATGTACGATGTATATATGAAAGGCAAGTATCAGTTTACGGAAAGCACCGATTTGGAGAATTTCAAAGTCATAGACAATGCCATTAGCATGGACTTCCATCCGCGCCACGGCACTGTAATGCCAATTACTGACAAGGAACTGAAACGCTTGTACAAGGCCTACGGCAAGCCCGACAAGATGTAAAGCCGTCAATGCACCATCTAATATCCCATAAATAAATACCATGAAAAAACTCCTGTTGTTCATTTTGCTTGTCTGTGCAACAGTACAGGCCTATTCGCAAGAATACCCGAAAGTCGTTTTATCGGGTGACTATCCGGACCCTTCTGTCATGCGCGATGGTGAGGATTATTACATGACTCATTCTCCTTTTTACTACGCTCCCGGATTTCTCATCTGGCACTCCCGTGACTTGATGAACTGGGAACCCGTCTGTCGCGTAATGCCCGAATACGAAGGCTCTGCAATGGCGCCCGACTTATTGAAGTACAAAGGAAAATACTACATCTATTATCCGGCCAAAGGAACAAACTGGGTGATCTGGGCAAATGACATCAAGGGCCCGTGGAGCAAACCCATCGACCTGAAAGTGAGTGGCATCGACCCCGGACACATAGCCGATCAGGAGGGGAACAGATATTTATATGTCGACAAAGGAGAAGTCATCCGACTGACGGCCGACGGACTGACCACCATCGGCCAAAAACAGAAAGTGTACGAAGGCTGGCGATATCCCAATCACTGGGAAACGGAATGTATGTGTCTGGAATCGCCGAAACTGAATTACCATAACGGTTATTATTACCTGACTTCCGCACAGGGAGGAACGGCAGGTCCGGCAACAAGCCACATGGCAGTTGCCGCCCGTTCGAAGAGTGTCACCGGACCGTGGGAAAATTCTCCCTATAATCCGGTAGTGCATACCTATAGTGCCCATGACAACTGGTGGTCGAAAGGACACGGCACACTGATCGACGATGTGAACGGCAACTGGTGGATCGTATATCATGCCTATGCCAAAGGCTATCACACCCTGGGACGCTCCACCCTCATCGAACCGATTGAATGGACCGCCGATGGATGGTATCGTACCAAATCCACCGCCACTCCCATCAAGACCGATCCGTCCATCAAACACGGACTCAGCCTCTCGGATGACTTCGAAGGACCGGAACCGGGACTCCAATGGACTTTTTGGAAAGAATATGCCCCTCAGTCGCTCAGCTTCAAGAAACAGACCTTATGGATAGATGCGAAAGGAAGTACCCCTTCCGATGCCCGCTTACTGCTGGCCACCGCCGAAGACAAGAATTACGAAACACAGGTGGAAGTCAACGTAGGCAAGGGTAACACAGCCGGACTTCTTCTATATTACAGCGAAAAGGCATACGCTGGAGTCGTGTCTGACGGAAAGAACTTCACTATCTACAGAAACGCGGAAAACAGCTTTACCCTCCCTAACAAGTTGGGCAAACGTTTCCTCGCCAAGATACAGAATCAGGGAAACAGTGTCCGGATAGCAGTCAGCAAGGACGGCAAGGAATGGACTACGCTGGTAGAAAACATGGATGTATCTCAGCTGCACCATAACAACTACGGCGGCTTCTACGCTTTACGCATCGGACTGCTTTCCTCCGGAAAAGGCAGCGCCGGCTTCCGTCAGTTCCGTTACCGTAACGCCATCCCGCAGGAAAAGGACATGGGGGCTTACTTGATGGTCTTCCATAAAGACGAGACGCACAGCCTTTATATGGCCGTCAGTGACGACGGATATACATTTACTGCCTTGAACGACGGCAAACCGGTGATCGCCGGAGATACCATCGCCCTGCAAAAAGGTATCCGTGACCCGCACATCTTCCGCGGACCGGACGGAGCTTTCTACCTTTCCATGACCGACCTGCACATCTATGCGCAGAAAGACGGCTTCCGTGATACCGAATGGGAACGTGACGGAAAAGAATACGGCTGGGGAAACAACCGCGGACTCGTACTGATGAAATCGTGGGACCTGATCAACTGGAAACGTACCAATGCCCGTTTCGACCTGTTATCGGCAGGCTTGGGTGAAATCGGCTGCGTATGGGCGCCCGAAGTGACTTACGATGACAAGAAAGGCAAACTGATGATTTACTTCACCATGCGTTTCAAGAACGAGGCGAACAAACTGTACTATGTCTATGTCAATGATGACTTCGACCGGATAGAGACACTCCCGCAAATCCTCTTCGAGTATCCCAACGAGAAAATATCGGCTATCGACGGTGACATCACCAAGGTAGGCGACCGGTATCGCATGTTCTACGTTTCGCACGACGGAGGCGCCGGAATCAAACAGGCCGTGTCAGACCGCATCAACGGTGATTACGAATATGACCCTCGCTGGTACGACTTCGAACCCAGGGCCTGCGAAGCTCCCAACCTCTGGAAGCGTATCGGCGAAGACAAATGGGTATTGATGTACGACGTCTACGGCATCAACCCCCATAACTTCGCTTTCATCGAGACTTCCGACTTCGTGAATTTCAAGAACCTGGGACGTTTCAACGAAGGAGTGATGAAGACGACTAATTTCTCGTCGCCCAAACACGGCGCGGTGATCCATTTGACAAAGAAGAAGCCGCCAAACTGAGAAGTCATTGGGAAAACAGGAAATAACAGAGTATCAGATCTTTTAGTGAATACATACTCTTTTTTTGCAGAGATCTTATATTATAATTTATACCATGAAACATTTACTTCTAATATTTAGTGTATTATTACTATCATTGCAGCCGGCCGCATTTGCCGCAACGCATGAAACGACTGCTACTCCCGATTCAGTATCCCTTTTTGCCTACGCCACCCGAGGTGACGACGGCCGTAGCGGACTCCGCTTTGCATGGAGCATGGACGGAAAACATTGGTTTGAAATAGGACGAAACTACGGCTATCTTCGTTGCGATTACAGCCGTTGGGGATCGCAGAAGAAGATGCTCGACCCGAATCTGAAACAACTCCCCGGCGGGGAATGGCTCTGTGTCTGGAAGTTGAACGACCACGATGGATACGGTCAGGCCAGATCAAAAGACCTGATTTACTGGGAAGCCCAGCAATATCCCCGTACGACTTCCGATTTTGAAGGAACAAGAGTCAAAGCAAAGATTGCCGGACACGAAGAAACGGGAACTGTCAGCCAAGTGCCCTGGTCGGTAGTGGACGGACTGACCCAAACCTACGAACGGAACCAATACCGTAACTCCCTGTATGGCGAACGCCCTGTACAGGATAAAGAACGCTTTGCCGGACTGAAACCGGTCAAAGCCACCGTCACAGCACAACCGGAAGAAACAAAAGAAATCAGCGACTTATTGATGGGTATCTTCTTCGAAGACATCAACTACTCCGCCGACGGCGGCCTGTATGCCGAACTGATCCAGAACCGGGACTTCGAATACGAGCCGTCCGACCGTGAAGGGGACAAGAACTGGAACAGCACCCATTCATGGAAGCTGGAAGGAGAAAACGCCACCTTTACCATATCGACTTCGGATCCTATCCATCCGAACAATCCGCATTATGCCGTCTTGAAGACGAACCAGCCGGGAGCTGCCCTGACCAACACCGGTTTTGACGGAATCGCCTTGAAAGCAGGCGAGAAGTATGATTTCTCCTTGTTTGCCCGTATTCCGGAAGGCAGCAAGTCCGGAAAACTACTCGTACACCTCGTAGATGCTGACGGCACCGTACAGGGTGAAACGACAGTTACCGTCTCTTCCCGTTCGTGGAAAACGTATAAAGCAGTGCTGACAGCAAAAGCGTCCGCCGATACCCGTCTGGAACTTCGTCCGCAATCGGCAGGTGAAATCGAACTGGATATGATTTCTCTCTTCCCGCAGAATACATTCAAAGGCAGAAAGAACGGTTTGCGTCCCGACCTTGCCCAGACACTTGCCGATATGCACCCGCGCTTTGTCCGTTTCCCCGGAGGCTGCGTGGCTCATGGAGACGGTTTGAAGAACATCTATCAATGGAAAAATACTATCGGACCGCTGGAAGCCCGTAAACCTGCCCGTAACCTTTGGGGATATCATCAGAGCATGGGACTGGGTTATTATGAATACTTCCAGTTCTGCGAAGATATAGGTGCGGAACCGCTTCCGGTGCTGGCGGCAGGTGTACCTTGTCAAATTCCGCCTGTCATGGCGATTTGAGAGGCGGTCAGCAAGGCGGTATCCCGATGAGCGAGATGGGTGCTTACATTCAGGATATCCTCGACCTGATAGAATGGGCGAACGGTGATGCAAAGAAAACCAAATGGGGCAAGATACGTGCCGAATCCGGTCATCCGAAGCCTTTCAATCTGAAATATATCGGCATCGGCAATGAAGACTTGATCACCGATGTCTTCGAAGAACGCTTCACGATGATATACCTTGCTATCAAAGAGAAATATCCGGAGATAATCGTTGTCGGCACAGTAGGTCCTTTCAATGAGGGAACAGACTATGTGGAAGGCTGGAAACTGGCGGACAAACTCGGTGTTCCGATGGTAGACGAACATTATTATCAGTCTCCGGATGGTTCCTGCACAATCAGGACTTCTATGACAAGTACGACCGCTCTAAAAAGACGAAAGTATATCTGGGCGAATATGCCACTCACATCCCCGGACGCAGAGCGAATATGGAAACAGCTTTGACCGAAGCACTTTATCTGGCTGCTTTGGAACGGAATGGAGATGTAGTGCACATGAGTTCTTATGCTCCTCTGCTGGCAAAAGACGGACGGGCGCAGTGGAATCCGGACCTGATCTACTTCAACAATCGGGAAGTAAGACCGACAACGGATACTATGTGCAGAAACTGTACGGTCAGAACGCAGGCGACCATTACATCCCTTCACAGATAAACCTTGATAATCAGGACGGTCGCGTAAAACTCCGTGTTGGTTCTTCCATCGTTCGTGACAGTAAGACGGGGATGTGATTGTAAAGTTAGTCAATCTGTTGCCTGTCAGCATAGAGACGGATGTCCGGTTACCGGGAATGGATGGTATCAGTCTTCCGCTACGCGGACTGTAACTGGCAGGTGCACCCGAGACGACTCCGCTTCCGGTGACGGATACGATAGAGGCAGGAACCAGCTTCAAGCAGGAATTGCCGGCTTATTCGTTCACGGTCATCCGCTTGAAGACACAAAAGGGAAAAAATAAGCAATAAACTGGTTTTCAATAGGGGTTAGTTTATTTTGGGGAGGGGTGCTCACCTATCACCTCCTTCTGTGAGTAGGGGCTGACTAAAAAGTCCAGGTTTAGGTATTATTGACTTTTGTACCTTCTCTTTTCTTCTTCATAATAGAAAAGATGGTTTTCATCTTTCACCGAATGGGTAGTTCGTTTGCTGTCTATAGTGTAATCAGCCGTAAGATAGTACTAAAGTTCTCTTTAACCTCTTGCATCTTTGCTTTTTCCTATAGGGAAAGTAGGAATAAGACACCGATATCTTTAGTTGTTTACGGCCGTGAACAGGTCTGATCACATCCGTGAAGAGCATTGCTCACGGTCGTGATCAACTCTTGCCACGGCCGTGAACAACTAACAATATCAGTGTCTTAATGGAAGAATAAAGGCACTATAAGTGAAAGATACCGGTAGTATATGGTATTTGTTGTATAAGGTTAGGGGCTGGATATAGGGGAACGTAATAAGTAACAAGTAATAGGATGGGGAAAGGTGACAATAAAATGTGTGATGTATGGCTATTGTCACCCTATTATCACCACTTATTATCACCCAATGATGGCTAATAATCAGTAGGTTATCCTCAAAAGGTGATAAGTGACAATAAGAAGTATGTTTTTTACTAAGGAACACGAGTTCGATATACTCCAACAAGATGGACCATATCGAACTCGTGTTAGTTATCTGATTATCGTCAGTTTATAGCTTAGCAATCACTTTCTTACCTCTATAGGAGATGGATTTGTCAAAGGTGGTTGAGTCTCCGTCGCCACAGCCTTTTCCCGGTTCTACAACTATGAGGTTGAACTTGCGGCTTTTCAGCATTCCTTTGTAGCTGCCTTTCCGGTCGTCGATGGTCAGTGTACGGTCTTGGTCGTTCCATTTCAAGGTGATGGTGGAGTAAGCTCCCTTTTCGTAGTTATAATTGTCGAACTCATCTTCGTAAAGGGTAAATTCCGTGTTCGCTCCCGGATAGATACGGATGGTCAGATTGTCCCATTTCTTTTCCGTAGAGTATTGCACGGCGGGCCCCCAGGGGAGAATAGAGCCGGCACGGACGTAGATCGGCATAATGTCAATCGGGACTTCACGTTGCAGGGTCTGTCCGCCTTCCAGTGTTTGCCCGGTCCAGAAGTCGATCCAGCGGGCACCTTGGGGAAGGTAAACATCGGTCTTTCCGATTTTGCTCATGTCTTTCTGATGACCGTTTTGCTTCTTGTCTTGCCATGTATACAATGAGTCCGTCACCGGGCGAACCAGGAAGTTGCGTCCGAACATATATTCGGTGTCCATATCGAGCACTTTCTTGTCTTTCGGGAAGTCCATCATGAGAGGGCGCATGATGCTGCCTGCTTTGCTGGTCACTTCCCAGGAAGTGCTGTAGATGTATGGCAACAGGCGGTAACGTAAGTGAGTGTATTTCTCAGTGCATCGTATGACCAGTCGCCTTTCTTGCCGAACTGGTAGATTTCTACGGCTACCGGACTAGAATTGTGTGAACGCATGATCGGCTGGAATACTCCCCACTGATACCAGCGGACGTGCAGTTCATGATAGGCGATGTTGTTTACGTTATTGTTATATCTCCATGCGAAGAAGCCACCTAGGTCTGTGTTCCAGTACGGGATGCCGCATAACGCATAGTTCAGTCCTGCCGCTAGTTGCTTGCGCATGACGGACCATTCGGAAGTTACGTCTCCGCTCCATGAATGGGAAGCATACCGTTGCTGTCGAGGAAGGAGGAACGGGTAAGCAGGAATACGCGCTTGTCGGAAGTAGTGGCGCGTTGGTGTTCATATACGCCTTTGTTGGACATTAAGGGGAAGGCGTTGTGTACCCTGCGGAAAGAACCCAGATAGGTCTGCGTGTTGAAGTCCTGGTCTTTGATATCCATGTGGTCCGGTTCGGTGGAGTCGAGCCACCAGGCATCCATACCCAGGTCGAAGATGTTCTTTTCATTGCTTCCCAGTAGATATCCCGTGCTGCCGGATTATACGGGTCGTAGGTTTGACTCCGGCTTTGGGCGGCCACGTTTCGAAATGGAGCAGTGCTTTCAGACTGTCCATCTTCTGATACATTTCTGTCCACGGACCGAAGGAGGCCCATACGGAGATCATGATGTGGGCGTTCTGCTTGTGCACGTAGTCGATCATTTCTTTGGGGCTTTTGATGCGGGGAGTGCCGTAGTCGGCATTCTTGTCTTCTCCGTTCGGGAGGAATTTCATGTATTCCGGGTCACCCATCTTGTTGATGTAGCGTGGATTCTGGAATTTCATGGAGTTCCAGTTCTCGTTGCAGCCCCAGTATTGCCAGTCTTGGATGATTCCATCCAAAGGAACTTTCAGTTCCCGGTATTTGTCTACGACTTCGCACAGTTCGTCCGGACTTTTGTAGCGTTCACGGCATTGCCAGAAGCCCAGTGTCCAGAGAGGATACAACGGGGCTTGTCCGGTCAGATCGCGTACTCCGGCTATGACTCCGTCGGCGTTGCCGCCGTAGATGAAGTAGTAGTCGGCACAGTCGCCTACTTCCGAGTCGAAGGAGGTTTCTTGCGGATTGTCGAGGAAGGTGGTAGGAGAGTAATTGTCCCAGTAGAGGGCATAGCCTTTGATGGAGTGGATGAAGGGGATGCAGATACTCATGTTCTGGTTGCGGAGAAAGAGTTTCTGATTGCGTTGGTTCACTTTGCCGGTCTGCTGTTGCCCCAGACCGTAGATTACTTCGTCCTTATCCAGCAGGAAAGCCTGACGGACATTGTAGGAGGGGACGCCTGCGTCATTGAAAGGGGTAAACTGTGTACCGTAGTCTTTGTCGGTCAGCAGCCGTTGCCCTAGTTTGTCGAAGAAGTGGATGCCGCCTGTTTCGGGGTTCACTTCCACTTGTATCATCTGACTGCTCAATGTTACATTTTTCCCGTTTTCACCGAAGGAAACCGGGGTTTGTTCCGGTGCTTTGATGACAACGAGGCTTTCTTTGTCGGAAGCTGTCTCGCCGGGCGTTTTATATACCCGGATGATGGAAGGCGAATAAAATTCTACACTGACGTTCATCCCTTGTGCTGCATACTTGATGCCTTGAGAAGTGCGTTGTACGTTTTGTGCCGTACCGTTTGCGGCAATGATCATGGCCCATGCCAACAGGATGCCTGTTTTTCTTAGATTCATTTTCATGGTTTCTTTAAGTGCTTTATGATACGACAAAGGTAGGATGGAAGGACGTTTTGCGGACAATAGCTATGTTGAAACAAACAACAATCAGGTTGATTTCTTCGCTTTCTCCGTATATTCCGAGGGACGGCATCCATACATTTCTTGAAAACATTTGCTTAGGTAGCTGGAACTGCTGAAGCCGGTACGTTCCGCTATTTCGGTTACGCTCAGTTTGCCTTCGGCAAGTAGTTGCGCTGCCCGTTGGAGGCGGATGTTGCGGATAAAGAGGCTGGGGGACTGGTCGAGCAAAGTCACCAGCTTGCGGTAGAGTCCGGTACGTTCCATACAGAGGTCACGGCTTAGTTGCTCTACGGAGTAGCCGTTGACGTCAAGGTTCTTTTCTACCAGTTCTATCGCTTGCACTAAAAAGGCGGATTCTGCACTGTCCGGTTCTATGCCGTTTGGCTTTTCATTATCATCTGCCGTTTCGTTCCTGTCGCAGACGGAAGGGGGTGGCTTTTCTTCTCCGAACGAGCTTTCTGTTCGGCTTCATAGCTGTTGCATTGCTCTATCAGGTTGCGGATGCGGAGCAGCAGGATTTCTTCTTTATGCTGCTGTTTCATCTTTTTCTTGGTCTGATAGATATAGAGGCGGATGCTTGCTAAGACAATAAGTAACACGATGATCGTATACAGAACGTAGGCGGTAGTCGTTTTCCACCAGGGAGCGTGGATGATGACGTGTATCTTTGTGATGTTATCGTTCCATTGTAACTGGTTGTCGGATGCAGCGACTTTGAATGTATATTCTCCCGGCGGTAAATTGGTATAGGAGGCCTGTAGGATGCCGTTGCCGACTGTTGCATTCCCTTGTCCGCTGGCGAAAGCGTTCATCCATTGTTTGTCGATGCCTTCCAGTTGGTAGCGGTAGTAGGTGCGTTCGCTGTTCACGTAGTTCAGTGCCGAACATTCGAAGGTCAGAAAGTTCTGGTTATAGTCCAGTTCTAGCTCCTTTGTGTAAGGGGCGGCTTGTGGCAGGATGATGCGGTTTCCGTACTTTTCTCCCGTGTTTACTTTTTCACCGTAGAGATGTAAGTTGGTGAAAACCGGTTTGTAAGGCAGGCCCGGAGTGGCGGATTCATGGTCGGGACGGAAAATGGTAAAGCCGTCGATGCCTCCGAAATAGAGTGTACCATCCGAAGATTCAAAGATAGCTCCCTGTATATATTCCTCTTCTAAAGCCCCGTCCAGTTGATTGAAGTTGGTAAAGCCGATTTCCTGATTCTCCGGATTGATATGGATGCGTGAAATGCCATTGCTGGTAGTTACCCAGATATAGTTGTTTCTGTCTTCGATGATTGATTGTACGAAGTTATTGCTCAGTCCGTCTTCACGATAGAAAATGCGGTGGGCTTGGGTATTGGATGAGGCGGGGTGATTATCTGCTGTTTGTGTGGTCGGTTTGCTATCCGGTGTTTGCTCTTGATCGGTGAAGAGTTCCAGTCCGTCGGCTGTCCCTGCCCATGTCCAGCCACGTGTGTCGGTGCATAGAGCGGTGTATGATTGCCTTCTGTAATATTTGTTTCCACCTCTTTGATCTAATTCCTTTGCCAATTCTGCAGAGACCGATAAGGCTGGTACAGGTAGCAGAGTCCGTGAACCGTCCTGATTGACAGCTAGCTGATAGATTGTGGAATGGCTTTTCAGATAGATATTGCCGTTATCATCTTCTGCAAAAGCTTTGACGGCGATGTCCTCTTCCGGTGATGCGGGGAAAGCAGTGCGGCTGACGTGAATCAGTTTGTGTGTGGCAGGATGATGATAGAGTAATCCCCGATTGAGTGTGCCTACCCATAATCCGCCCTGGGCATCCTGAAAGATGGTGCTGACTTCGGTCGAAACGAGCTTTCCCTTCTTTGTTTCCAGTACGGGGATGTATTGCTGTTCCCTGCTTTGGAGGTCGATGATCCAGAAACCGTGAACACAACTGATATAAGCTTTATCGCCCTGTGGAGTGATGATCAGGGTGTTGAGCGTGTAGTTCTGTTCGAACAGCTTCTCCCATGTCCGGTTTTGGGGATTAAAGTAGAAGAATCCTCCTTTGCGGCCGTTGCGTAACTGGTAGAATCCTTTTGGGCTTTTGACAACGAGAGAAGTACGGTTGAAGTCCTCCTGTTCCGAGGCGGGATAAGCAGCTCTGTCATACAACTGCTTTCCGGCTTTCGGGTCGTAGCAAACGACTTCACCGGTATGATAGAATAGGTAAACCGCAAGTTCATCCGAATGTATGTCCTGTAGCTTTCGATGCTCATTTTCCGGCAGGGCGAGGCGGATGCCCGTTTCCAGTTCCCGCAACTCCTGAGAAGTAAGTAGCCAGATACGTCCCGAATTGTCGACGAAAAGGTCTTCTACCGGTTCGTGTATCTCTTTTCCCCGGAAATAGGAGTCAAGGTGAGGTATGTATTTTTCTTGATGGAGATCGATGCACATCAGTTTATGATAATCTTTAATCCATAGGAGTGAATCTCCGCATTGATAGATGCGGTAACATCCTTCATACTGTTTCAGCGGGGAAATGTCTTCTGCCGTGCGGTGAAGGTAGCTGAAATGTACACCGTCATACAGATTGACATTCCCGTTGGTGGTGAATACCATTCTTCCGTCGGGGAGTTGGAGTATGTAGCGTATCTGGTTGTCGCTCAATCCTTGTGCCGTGTTGATCGATGTAAACAGGAAGTCGTTGGCGTCCACCGTCAGTGTCATCCTGATACACAGGAGGAGGAATAGTAGTATTCGGGTGATTTTCTGGTTATTTGCCGCCATTGGGATAAGGATTATGATGTTCGATGATGCAAAGATAAAAAAAGTCGGGGTTATACTTGGATAAACTGTTCTTTTTGTAAAGGGTTTCGGGAGGGAATGTCTGCATATCAATCAAAAAAGGGGGGAAATCATGCAAACGATGAAAGTTTGTATGCGAATATAATTATATTCCCTATTTTTGCTTTTGTTACAATGAGGACATTTAATCATAAAAGAAAAATAATATTATGAAGAAACTTGTAAGCACTTTGACAGCGATTCTTGGTATAAGCACTCTTGCAGCACAGGATGTGGTTGTAAAAGGACCGGACGAAAAGTTGCAGTTGGCGGTATTTGTGCAGAACGAGACGAAGCCTTGTTATTCTGTGAGTTACAACGGAAAGACGATGTTGGAAAAGTCTCCTTTAGGCATGAATACCAATATCGGTGATTTTACGAAGAATCTTAAACTGACCGGACATTCCGTCGACAAGATCGATACTGTTTATCAACAGACACGTATCAAAGTTTCCAACGTACATTACCGTGCCAATGAACTGACTTGTCATTTAGAGAATGAGCAGGGACAAAAGCTGGGAGTTATTTTTCGGGTGAGTGATAATGATGTGGCTTTCCGCTATACTTTGCCGCATCAGGGAGGAAAAGCGAGTGTGACGGTGAAGGAAGAACAAACAGGTTTCCGCTTTCCGGAGCAGACTACTACTTTCTTGTGTCCGCAGAGCGATGCGATGATTGGCTGGAAACGTACGAAACCCAGTTATGAAGAAGAATATAAAGCGGATGCGCCGATGAGCGACCGTTCGCAGTACGGACATGGGTATACGTTCCCTTGTTTGTTTCGTATAGGAAATGACGGTTGGGTGCTGGTCAGCGAGACGGGTGTGGACAGTCGTTATTGCGGTTCACGTTTGAGTGATGTGAGTGAAGGGAATTTATATACGGTCGCCTTTCCGATGGCGGAAGAAAATAATGGAAACGGAACGGTCGCTCCTGCTTTTGCACTGCCCGGCGCTACTCCGTGGCGTACCATCACAGTGGGAGATCATCTGAAGCCGATTGTAGAAACAACCATTCCGTGGGATGTGGTAAGCCCGCTTTATGAAACAAAACATGATTATCGTTTCGGGCGTGGCACGTGGAGCTGGATTCTTTGGCAGGACGGTAGTATCAACTATGATGATCAGGTACGTTACATTGATTTTGCTTCGGCTATGGGATATGAGTATGCGTTGATCGATAACTGGTGGGATACCAGAATCGGGCATCAGCGTATGAAGTCGCTGGTTGAGTATGCACGCGATAAAGGTGTCGAGTTGTTCTTGTGGTATAGTTCTTCCGGCTATTGGAATGACATTGAACAGGGACCGGTGAACCGAATGGATAATGCAATCATTCGTAAACGTGAAATGAAATGGCTGCAAAGTCTCGGTGTGAAGGGAATCAAGGTTGATTTCTTCGGCGGTGACAAGCAGGAGACAATGCGGCTGTATGAAGATATTCTGAGTGATGCGGACGATCACGGATTGATGGTGATTTTCCACGGTTGCACATTACCTCGCGGATGGGAGCGTATGTATCCGAATTATGTGGGCAGTGAAGCAGTGCTGGCTTCGGAAAATATGGTGTTCAATCAGCATTTCTGTGATGAGGAAGCGTTCAATACTTGCCTGCATCCGTTTATCCGCAATACGGTGGGATCGATGGAGTTTGGCGGCTGCTTTCTGAATAAGCGCCTGAACCGTAATAACGACGGCGGTACGACACGCCGGACTACGGACGTGTTCCAGTTGGCGACTACCGTTCTCTTTCAGAATCCGGTTCAGAACTTTGCACTGGCTCCTAACAATCTGAAAGATGTTCCGGCTGTTTGCATGGACTTTATGAAGCGGGTGCCCACAACGTGGGATGAGACACGGTTTGTCGATGGCTATCCGGGGAAGTATGTGGTGTTGGCCCGTCGTCAGGGAGATACCTGGTATCTGGCGGCTGTAAATGCCGGCAAAGAACCGCTGAAACTAAAACTGGATTTGGAAATGTTTGCCGGAAAGACGGTGGCTCTTTATAAGGATGATAAAAAGGGAGAACCGGAGTTAACGTCACTGAAAGTGAAGGAAAACGGTAAGGTGCAGTTGGAAATCCGCCCTCAAGGAGGTATTCTTTGTATAAAGTAGCCTGTCAATATGGTTTATTTGTAAATGCTGTTACTTTAAATATCGGTATTGTCTTATCGTAAATCGTATTTATCCTATTAAACTTACCAGAAAAAAAGTACGTTTGCATTGTCTTATTCAACTGTAATTTTTGTATGAATCAGGCATTAACTTTGGATAATAGATAATAGTATGCAAAAACAGATCTTTTTTAGTTTTGTGCTGGTAATGATGTTGTTAGGGAAAGTGAAAGCTCAGCACAATAATCCTTTTGGCAATGCATTGATTCCGGATATGATTGCCGATGCGAGTATTCAGGAAATTAATGGTGTCTTTTATTGCTATGCCACTACTGATGGCTATGGGCAGGGACTTAAAACATCAGGCCCTCCGGTAGTATGGAAATCAAAAGACTTTGTACACTGGAGTTTTGATGGAACTTACTTCCCTTCGGCTGCAAAGGAGAAGTATTGGGCTCCTAGTAAAGCAATTTTTGCTAATGGTAAATATTATATATATCCCACTATCAATGGGTATATGTATCCTGCTGTAGCTGATAAGCCTGAAGGACCGTTTAAACTGGCACGTGGGAAAGACGAATTCTATAAGCCTTTTACTCCTTCTACTTTATTGCAGAGTAAGAATCCGGGCGGGATTGATGCTGAAATCTTTGTTGACGACGATGGGCAGGCTTATGTGTTTTGGGGACGAAGGCATGTAGCCAAACTCAACGAGGATATGATTACGGTGGATTCTGTAGTACAGGTAATTTCTACTCCTCGCAAGGAGTACTCTGAGGGACCTATCTTTTTCAAACGTAAAGGAATATATTATTATTTGTACACTATCGGAGGGGATGAGAAATATCAATATGCGTATGTAATGAGCCGGGTTTCCCCTATGGGACCTTTTGAAGCTCCTGAACAGGATATAATATCTACTACCAATTATGAACGGGGAATCTTCGGACCGGGACATGGTTGTGTCTTTCATCCTGAGGGTACGGATAATTATTATTTCGCATATTTAGAGTTTGGCAGGCGAAGTACAAACCGTCAGACATATGTGAATCAACTGAAATTTAATGAAGACGGTACGATTCGCCCTGTCGAACTAACAATGGATGGAGTGGGGGCATTGAAGAAGGTGAAATCAGATAAAAAAATGAAAATAGATACAGTTTATGCGTCTAGTATTGAAGTGCCGTTGAAGATTGAACCGATGAAAGACCCGACATGTCTGCGGACAGAATATTTTGTTCCTTCTTTTGCGGTGGACGGGGCAAATGGTTCCCGATGGATGGCTGCTGCCGAAGATAGTATTAATCCATGGATTGTGGCAGATTTGGGTACTGTAAAGAAGGTCAGACGCAGTGAAATTTATTTTGTACGCCCTACTGCCGGACATGCTTATGTTATTGAAGCATCGATAGATGGAAAAGTCTGGCAAGAGTTCGCTGTCCATCAAGATAGGAAGATGTGTTCACCACATACCGATGTCTTGAATAAAAGGTTCCGTTATCTGAGAATTAAAATCCTAAAAGGAGTCCCCGGTATCTGGGAATGGAATATTTATTAATAAGCCAAAGAGGAAGATGGCAATATGAGAACTGTATGGACAGTAATCAGCTATATGCTTTCCTGATTACGATAGATGTCGATATTGTCTTATCGTAGATCGTATTCATCCTATTAATGTCTACTAAAAAAGCAGTACGTTTGTAATCAATAATTCAATCGTAATATTTATGAAAACAAAAAAACTACTGTTACTGTCTTTATTGTTCGTGGCGGGGACTTTATCTGCTCAAAATTATCAAGTTCCTGTCTCGGAACAAGATGAACCTATGATGCAAGGAAAATTCCAACCTACTTGGGAGTCATTGTCTAATTATAAAGTACCGGAATGGTTCAGAAATGTAAAGTTTGGTATTTGGGCTCATTGGGGACCTCAATGCGTGGAAGGAAGCGGTGATTGGATGGCTCGTCATTTGTATATGGAAAATTCACGAGAATATCGGCATCATGTAGCGAATTACGGTCATCCTTCTGAATTTGGCTTTAAAGATATTATTCCGTTATGGAAGGCTGAAAAATGGAATCCTGATAAGTTGGTTGCATTCTATAAAAAAATAGGTGCTCAGTATTTTTTTGCTTTGGGTAACCATCATGATAACATGGACCTTTGGGATAGTAAATACCAACCATGGAACTCTGTCAATATGGGACCAGAAAAAGATATATTGAAAGGATGGGAGAAAGCAGCGCGTAAACATGGACTTTATTTTGGCGTCAGCCTGCATGCTGATCATGCCTGGAGTTGGTATGAAACAGCTCAAAGACATGATACTCAAGGACCTAAAAAAGGTGTCCCATATGATGGGAAATTAACGAAAGCTGATGGCAAGGGAAAATGGTGGGAAGGATATGATCCTCAGGATTTGTATGCTCAGAATCATCCGTTGAGTCAGAATAGTTGGGATAATGGTGCAATTCACAGGCAATGGGCATGGGGAAATGGAGTTTGTTTGCCGACACAGGAGTATTGTACTAATTTCTATAACCGTACACTTGATGTAATAAACCGCTATAATCCGGATTTATTATATTTTGATGTAACAGTGGCACCTTTTTATCCTATAAGTGATGCAGGTTTAAAGATTGCTGCTCATTTCTATAATCATAATATGTCTACGCAAAAGGGTAAATTGAATGCTGTAATGTTTGGTAAGATGCTTGATGCTGATCAACGTAAAGCCTTGGTATGGGATGTAGAACGTGGAGCTCCAAATAAAATAATAGATGAATCCTGGCAGTCATGTTCGTGCCTTGGCGGATGGCACTACAGTACGTCTGTATATGATAATAACCAATATAAGTCAGCATCTGACGTTGTAAAATTATTAGTTGATATTGTCAGCAAAAATGGTAACTTGCTCTTAAGTGTTCCGTTGCGTGCAGATGGAACTTTTGATGAAAAAGAAGAAAAAATATTGAATGAATTTGGTGCTTGGATGAACATTAATAAAGAAGCAATCTATGATACACGTCCTTGGAAAGTATTTGGAGAGGGACCTATAGCGGAAGGAAATGTTCAACTTAAAGCACAGGGATTTAACGAAGGGGCCTATAGTAAAGCCGATGCAAAAGAAATACGTTTTACAGACAGAGAAAAATCTGTATGCTACAGTCTTGGAATGGCCCGAAGATGGGAAAATATTAATTAAATCTTTAGCGGAAGGGAATGAACTATATCCCAATAAGATAAGTAAAGTTGAATTGCTTGGTTACGGAAAAGTACCTTTCTCACGTACAGATAAGGGACTTATTGTCAATATTCCAAATAAGTCATTGAAAATATAGCTCCTGTTTTAAGATTAGAAAATAGAAGCACTGTCATGCCGCATATTCAGGGATACAAAATGAAAGAGTATGACATACCGACGAAGAGGTATTGCCAAACTTTAAGCTTGAAAATGATCCGATGCTGATTGAAGAGTATCGTAAGATACATAGTGAAGAAAAAGCTTGGCCGGAAATAGAGGGGAATTCGTGCTGTAGGCATTTTGGAAATGGAAATTTATATATTGGGATCACAACTCTTTATGATTATAGAAACTCCGCTTGACTTTGACTGGGGAGATAGCTATGGATAAATTATCTCATCTTCCGCGACAGGCTGACTGGGAAAAGTATGTATCCAGATTTCAAGAATGTTCGCCTTTGAACTCGTCTGCGGAGAAATGGAAATTGATGGAACGTATGTTTTATCTTTATGAAGATTAGTTGAGACTATGTAATCGTTTACTATTTGTTAATGAAAAGGAATAGCACCTTCTACGCTATTCCTTTTTTCATTAAGAATGATAAGAGGTACGATATTCTTGGGGAGTAACGCCGGTGATTTTTGAATAACCTGTTGAAGTATGAATAATCTTCAAATGCTAGATTTAATGCAACATTTTGATTGACATATCATCGGTTATTAATATGAGCTGAGCTTTCTCTATTTTGCGGATAATATATCTTAAAGGTGTATCTCCTGTCTCTTTTGAATAGGCGAATAAAATGGTCTTTTGATAAGCCGGATTTCTCTGCTAATACTCCTAATTCAATAGTTTCATTTATGTGCTTACGGATGTAGTGGATGGCTTCTTCTATCCGGTTATCTTTAATACCATTTTATTTGAGCTCTTTGTAGAAATCGTGCTAGCAATTGGTATACAATACCTCTTGACTCTACTTTTCGGATAATGTTCGTTGTTTGTTTTAGCAGATTCTGCATAAGTGTGTAATTGTTATCGTAAGAAGTAGGGTCTGACTTCTGTAAGGTCATATGTGGATTTATAGCGCAGAGCCGCTGAAATAATGCCAAATCTAGTTCGGTAGCAGGTATTTCTATTGGAAAATCCCAATTGTCCAGTAAGTTGTTGTCTGACTGGTGTTCTTCATAGATATGCAGATAATAGTGGGAGAAATAAGAGTTGCAGATATAGCTATGTTTGGTAAACGCTGGAATAAAATACATGTGGTTGGCTTTTAAAATCTGGATTTTACCTGATATTAAGATTTGTGCCGTACCTTCTGTCACATAGTATAAACGTGTGAAAGGACTACTGACATTTTTCCAGTTCCAGTCGGCATTATGAATAGCCAAACCTATGTTCAATACAAGCGGGTGCAATTTATCGACGAATGATGCCATAGTATACAGGTTTTATTAATGTAGAGATAAAGATAAATAAAAATAGATATTACTCTTTTGATATCGATAATTTTAAATAAAATGTCGATATTGTTTTATGATTAATTCCGCTATAGCTGTTTATGTCGATATTATATTATTCTAAATCGTATTAATCCTATAATATAAGCTATTGATTTGCTACATTTGTGGTATATTATTTGAAAGAGATTGAGAATAAAAAGATTCAGGATAATCCTGTAACACAGTGTATGAATATAAGAAAGAATATGAAAACCAACACATGTATTGTAGTATTGATTTTTACTTTATTAACAGTAAATGTATTTGCACAGAATGATTACAAGTGGGGAGAATGGACAACTTGGGGCGATCAGGAAGATGGCACCTATTGTAATCCTGTCCTTCCTTCCGATTACAGTGACATTGATTGTATTCGTGTGGGGGATGATTATTATGCTATTTCTTCTACCTTTCAATATTCCCCAGGTATGGTGATCATACATTCCAAGGATTTGGTGAACTGGACGATTAAAGGTCATGTGGTTTCTGATCTGAGACAGATCAGTGAAGAAATGAACTGGACGCGTATGAATCGTTATGGCCGAGGTATTTGGGCAGGGGCAATTCGTTATTATCAGGGAAAATTCTATGTGTATTTCGGTACACCGGATGAAGGTTATTTTATGTCGACAGCTACCGATCCTGCGGGACCGTGGGAACCGTTGCACTGTGTAAAAGCAGAAAAGGGATGGGATGACTGTTGTCCTTTCTTTGACGATGACGGGCAACTATATTTTGTAGGTACCTATTTTGCTGATAAATACAAAACTTACCTGTATCGGATGACACCTGATGGGAAGACCTTGATCGAAAACTCTAAAATATTAATTAATGAGGGGTATGGTCGCGAGGCAAGTAAACTTTATAAAATCAACGGAACATATTATCATTTTTTCAGTGAAGTTAAAAATGGCGGTAGATATATCATGATGCAACGTTCTTCTTCAATTACAGGACCGTATCTTGAAAGGAAACAATTAAGTCATGTACAGCGTGAATATAATGAGCCTAATCAAGGCGGACTTGTTGAAGGTCCTGACAGGAAGTGGTATTTCTTTACCCACCATGGTACGGGTGACTGGGCAAGGGTCGGATTGCTAGTCTGCTACCGGTATATTGGGTCGATGGTTGCCGATTATTATTGGTGGTTGGGCAGGATGGCATTGGCACAATGGTATGGCAAGCGGCCAAGCCTTCCAATGAGTATCCGGTTCGGACTCCACAATCATCTGATGATTTTAGCAAGTCGGTACTTCTCCTCAATGGGAATGGAACTACCAGCCCCGGGACGAGATGTGGTCATTGACGGAAAGACCAGGCTATTTGCGGTTAAAAGCTTTTCGTCCATTAGTCACGGATAATTTGCTGAAAGCGGGAAATACCTTGACTCAGCGTTGTTTTCGTACAAACAAAAATGAAGTTATTGTAAAAATGAACATTGAGGGCATGGTTGACGGACAGAAAGCCGGACTGTGTCATTACTCTAAGAGTTATGCCATGGTGGGGGTACGCCAGTCCGGCAAAGACCGGAATCTGGAATTCCAGACCAATAAAGAGAAAATCACAGGTCCTGCGATAAAGGGAAACAAGGTGTGGATTAAATCTGTATGGGGGCTGGATGGAAAAAGCCAATTTTCATATAGTACAGATGGCAGGAAGTTTACCCCGTTCGGAGAGGTATATCAACTTGAATGGGGATATTACCGGGGAAGCCGCATTGGGATTTACTGTTTTAATAATATAGCGGATGCGGGGTATATCGATGTGGATGAGTTTATTTATTTATATTAACTGTTTAGTGTATGAAACATTCCTTTAATTGTTTAAGTTATGAATTACTGCTTTATGTGCTCATTTGTATTCCATTCTGTTCTTGTTCTCAAAAAGATACAGGTGTGATTTCTCCTAATGGGAAGATATGTCTTTCTGTTGAAATAAAGGAAGATACTGAAAAAGACGGTTTTGGCAAAGTCTTTTTTAATGTAGAGTACAAAGATGGTAAAACTTCCAGAAGGGTTCTATCTGATACCCGAATTGGCTTGGAAACCCAGCTTATGTCATTTACCGATAACATCAGGTTGAAATCTGTGTCCGGTACTAAACTAATTGAAGATGATTATGTGATGCTTACCGGTAAAAGAAGTCATTGTCAGAATAGAGGAAATGAAAGGATATTTCTGGTTTGAGAATGAGAAGGCAGAAACCTTAGATATCGTTTTCAGGGCTTACGATGACGGGATTGTATTTCGATATAGCTTACCATCTGTTCAAGATAAGGATAGTCTGACATCTGAACATACAGCTTACTATATTCCAGAAGGAACGAAAAGATGGATACAGAATTATTCTGTTGGTTATGAAGGTTTCTATCCATTGAAAACCAGAGCAGAAAGAGGCAAAGACAATATGTGGGCTATCCATTACTTTGGAACCAGCCGATTCATTGTTTGTGTTGATAACTGAGGCCAATATACTTCGTGGACATAGTGGTTCCAGATTGTATAATGGAAATGATATGAATCAATATCAAGTGCGGATGACAGATGATAAATTAGCCTTGGGTGATTCATTCACATCGCCATGGAGAGTTCTTATGATAGGTTCTTTGTCTGATGTTGTAGAATCTACTTTAGTGACAGATGTCTCTGAACCTAACAAAATTTCTGATACAAGTTGGATTATGCCGGGCTCTGCATCATGGGTATACTGGGCGCATAATCATGGTTCCAAAAATTTCAAGATTGTAAAAGACTACATTGACTTGGCTGTTGATATGAAGTGGCCATATAGTCTGATAGATGCGGAATGGAATGAAATGTCAAACGGTGGAGATATTGAAGATTTGATAACCTATTCTCTTAGTCGAAATATAAAGCCTATGATTTGGTATAATTCGTCAACTGCTTGGATGGGGCCGGGTCCTCTTTACCGCTTGAATAGTAAGGAAAACAGAATAAAGGAATATACTTGGCTTCAAAAGTCAGGTGTAGTAGGGGTTAAGATTGATTTTTTTCCTGATGATTATTCGTCTAATATGGATTATTATATTGATTTGCTGGAAGATGCAGCTAAATATAAATTAATGGTCAATTTTCATGGAGCTACTATTCCTCGTGGATGGCAAAGGACTTATCCTCATCTGATGACTATGGAAGCCGTTTATGGGGCAGAGTGGTATAACAATAAGCCAATACTTACAGATCGTGCTGCTGAACATAATGTAACATTGCCATTTACCAGAAATGTCATTGGCTCAATGGATTATACACCTGGTACATTCTCTAATTCCCAACATCCTCATATCACTACTTGTGGGCATGAACTAGCTTTGTCTGTTGTGTTTGAGTCAGCATTGCAGCATATGCCTGATAGGCCGGAGGTGTACAGTTCATTACCTCGAAAAGTAAGAGAATTCCTTTCGGGATTACCTACTGCTTGGGATGATACAAAACTGTTGTGTGGCTATCCGGGTACTGACATCGTACTGGCACGACGTAAGGGAGATGTATGGTATATTGGAGGATTGAACGGAACTAACGAGAATAAAACTCTTTCTTTTTCATTGGTTCCTCTGCAAGTTGAAGGAAAAACGATGGATGTATTTAAGGATGGGGTGGACGATAAGAGTTTTGCCATCGAAGAAAACATCCAGTTATCAAACGATAAAATGGATATGTCATGTCTTCCTCGTGGAGGATTTGTGGCAGTAATAAAGTAAGGATAATAAGTAAATAGACATCTGTGAAAAAGAAATAGACAAATCATGCTGTGTTTCAATAAAAATGCACTATCTTGCGGTATTGTTTAACCTTAAAATATGATAGCCATGAACACAAAATTATTCGGTTTGTTTATCGCATTGTTGGTATGCCTGCCTTCGCTTGCCCAACAAAAGCCTGTAGAGAAGGTAGATAGTGATGGAGTTTATCTGATGCCCGATCAAATGCCGGAGTTTCCGGGCGGGATGCAGGCGATGATGAAGTTTTTGACTACAAATATTAAGTATCCTGTAGAAGCACAGAAGAAAGGCGTTTCCGGTCGTGTGATCGTACAGTTTGTCATAATGGAAGACGGAACATTGGATCAGGCTAAAGTTGTAAGAGGAGTCGATCCCTTGCTGGACGAAGAAGCCTTGCGCGTAGTGAAATTAATGCCGAAATGGAAACCGGGAATAGATAGAGGCGAGGCAGTGAAAGTACGTTTTACAGCTCCGATAATGTTTAATCTGTCCAGACCGGATGCACAGAGACCTACTTTTCCCGAACTTGTAGTACCTATCGGACAAGAAGTGGAAAACAGGTCTTTGCAAGGAGTATGGCAGAGTTGTGTTGTGCAACCGGGCGAACATGGATATAAAATTCTGTTATTGCCTGTTCTAAAGATCGTATCGCCTGATCAGACATTCATGAATATAATGACAGCCGGTATGAACGGCAGGTCAAATGCCATCATCTATTGTCAGGGAGAGTACAGTTTGCCATCGGATGGCACTTACGTGGAGATGGTGGAAAAATCGGTTGATCCGGTTTTATACAAGGAGTAAAGAATGAAATCAGTGTGGAACGATTGCATGATAATCTGATTAAGTTGTCTTTTACGGTTCCGGGACAGGAAGAAAAGTGACGGAATATTGGTTCCGGGCTCCTTCGCCGGATGTGAAGATAATGGCTGATTGATATAATAATATTATTTTAGGCACGGATTTCACGGATTACACGGTCTTAATGAATAAAAGCCGTGTTCATCCGTGAAATCCGCCTAAAAAGCTCTCTGTACTTTCTTATCTTCGACTCAGCTTATTATTAATTCTTAAAGAATCCGTTATCTTCCCATTGTCCCGCTTCCTGTGGCTGTGCCGACGTGGCGCTTACATCGATAGGCAGCCATACTTCCATGTCGCCTTCGCCCCGATGTGCCCAGGCATAATAGGGTATCAATGTGAGTTCTACGTCTTTAGTTACCAGTTTTCCTGCTTTGTCATAACTTAATGCCTGCGCATCGGTCGTTATCTGACGGATGCCGTAAAGTAACTCCGGTTTGTCTGTTACCTTGAATTGCGGATGCTGGTTGAGAAGTATGCTGTGGACGTTGAATCTGTTGTCCGGCCATTCTGCGCAATAAACGATGGGGCCGCGTTCAACGGCAACACGTCCGTGATCGGCTTCTACTTTGGGATTTGCCTTTACTATTCGGGGGATCATGTCGAAATGTACCTCTACCACATCTCCCTTTTCCATTTGCGGGCAATGCTGAGATAGCCATCATTGACATCGCTTTCTACTGTCTGTCCGTTTACGGATACTTGGTAGGCAGGTTTCTGATTGTCGGCGTAAGAATACAGGTCACTGGGAAGTACATTGCCACGTACCCAGCCGGGGATACGGAGTTTCATGGTGAAGTCCTGATTGCCCTGCGTTATTTTCAGGCGGATGTCCCCATTCCAGGGATAGCCGGTTTCTTGTTCCAGCAGAATCTTTTTCTTGTCTACCTTTAGCTCGGCTTTGTTGGAAAGATAAAGGTTCACGTATACCTGATCGTTCTTCACGGCATATACATATCCCGGTAATGACGGAATGAAACGGCTGACGTTTGAAGGGCAGCAGGCGCAGCCGAACCAAGGTTTGCGGCTGTATTTTCCGTTAGAAGACAGCGGGTTGGGGTAGAAGAAAGAACCTCCGTCCAGTGATACGCCCGATATCAGACCGTTGTATAGTGTGCGTTCCAAGACATCGAAATATTTGGCGTCTCCGTGCAGCAGGAAAAGACGGTAGTTCATGTATACATTGCCGATAGCGGCGCAGGTTTCACAATAAGCGGACTGGTTGGGCAGCTCGTAGTTGTTGCCGAATGCTTCGCCTGCATGGCGTGCACCGATACCTCCGGTTATATAAATCTTTTTAGAAACAATGTTGTCCCAAATCTTGTCTATCGCTTTGATGTAGCTGCTATCTCCAGTGATGGCTGCCACATCTGCCATGCCGGAGTACATATATACGGCACGTACGGCATGTCCTACGGCTTCATCCTGTTCTACCACAGGTTTGTGTGCCTGACTATAGGCGTCTTTCCGGCTGGTATATCCACGGGTATCCAGGAAGAACTTTGCCTGATCAAGATACTTTTGTCTCCCGTCACCATGTATAGTTTGACTAAAGCCATTTCGGCTATCTGATGCCCTGGTACGTATTTCTTCTGTTGAGGGCCGTTGCCGATTTCGCGGCAGACACAGTCGGCATATTTAATGGCAATATTGAGGAAGTTTCGTTTTCCGGTAGCTTGATAATGTGCTACAGCTCCTTCTATCATGTGCCCGAGATTGTAGAACTCATGACTTAGGTTCTTTACCGCTACCCAACGCTCTTTTCCTGCCCAGTTGTGCGGGTGCTTCGGATTCATGGTGCGGGCTGTATAAAGGTAACCGTCCGGTTCCTGTGCTCCGGCAACGATGACGAGTACGCTGTCAATGTACTTTTGCAGTTTCTTGTCCGGATAGGTTTGCAGAGAGTAACTGGCTCCTTCTATTGTTTTGTATACATCGGTATCGTCGAAAGAGAAGCCCTCTACTTTGTAGGTATCGCTGGGATGTGCTGCCTTTACAAAGTTTTCGTAACGTCCCGTCTCTTCACATTTGCTGAATGCCAGAGGGATGGTTTTCACCTTGCTTGAAGGCGCTGTCCCCAAAAGTTGTCCGTCACTTTAACGGAAGTAAAGGGAACAGGGTTTATAGGATATCCATGATTTATTTGCGCGCTGCCTGTTATGCAGATGCAGGTCAGGAATGTCGCAGTCAGAACGTTTTTCATCTTGGTATTATTTTAGTATGAATCTTTGTTGTGGTGTTATGGTGTCGGGATTACCTGTTTGATTGTTCCGTCCGGATTGAATTCCATCCGGTCAATACATACTTCGCGGTGCCAGCCCGGTCCGTCATTCAGATGGTTCTTGTTGATACGGTGGTATACGATATACCATTTGTCTTTTCCCGGTACTTGCAGGATAGAGTTGTGGGCAGGTCCGTAGATTTCTTCTTTTGGATTTTGAATGAGTACTATCGGGGCTTTGGCTACTTCGATCGGACCGAGTGGTGACTGGGCGGTACCATAAACAACGTGGTAGTTGGGGAACCGGTGTCGTCTACAGACCAGAAGAAGTAGTAAACTCCTTTCTATAAATAACGTAAGGAGCTTCACGGTATGCGTAAGTCTGCAAAGTCCCTCCTTTGGGAGTTAATACTACCGTTGTCTCTTCTTTGACGGACAGCATGTCGTCGTTGAGCTCGGCTCCTGCCATGTAACCGTTACCCCAATAGAGGTAGCTTTGCCGGATACGGGGTCGGTGAATACATCCACATCAATCTGCTGTCCCCGTCCTGTGGGAGAAGAGGTGATGATAGGTTTGCCCAAATCAGTGAAAGGTCCGGTGGGGAGTCGGCTACGGCAACTCCTATCTGCTTGCCTTTGTTGGTCGTCGGGTTGGCACTATAATAAAAGAAGTATTTATACTTCCCGTCTATCTTCTTTTCTTCAATGCAGGGAGCCCATGCGTTTCCGTTTGCCCAAGACACATTTTGCCCATCTCCAGAATCACAGTCTCTTCTTTCCATGTCTTTAAATTCTTCGATGAAAAGACCTTAAAATAACTTCCGCCCCATCCCGGAAATCCGTCACTGGTGGGGTAAATATAATAGCGTTTTGTCTGATGAGAATACAGAACTTCGGGGTCGGCATGGAACCCCGGCAGAATAGGGTTACCGGATTTCTTATTTTGTGCCGTTACTTGTACTGCTCCGATGAGTAATAAGTGGAATAGAAAGATTTTGGTAAATAAATGCTTCATGATATTTATAATTAGATTTTTATTATAAGTACGACAAAGATAGAGGATCTACCTAAATAAAAGATTATATATCCGTCAAATAGGGTTATATATCATTCAAACGGAAATGAAAATAAGAAAATACCTTTAAATAGACCTTGATGAATGAATATTGGAGCTTGTTTATTGCTTTCTTTAAAAAGAATACTTACGTTTGGGAAAATGGTTGGAGAGTATGTTGGTATTAAATAAATTTGTTTTCGAAAATAGGTTATTTTGAGATAAAAGGTCATTATGAATTAAAATTAGATTTTAATGAATGAATATCAGACATACTTTTAGTTATTAGGCTTTACCTTTGCAAGACATAAAACACACGATTACCATGAGAATCAAACTTGTATTATTTTTGTTTTATCAGCATAACTGCGTTTGCTCAGAACGGAATAACCTTTGAAGTGGAAGAACTTTCAAAGCCGGAAATTTGGCTTTCGACAAGGTCATGCGATGATATTTATAAAGAGCTTATATTATCGGATGTCAAGTTATGGCTTGGCAAGGTAAAAGAGAGAATATAGACTTTCCATTTAATATCATAGCAAAAGTGAGGCTCCCAGAATATTTAGTATCTTACAATTATAACTCCTTTTCAATGGTATGTATCGGGCTTATGCAGATCATAGGCCGTTTGTTTTGTCACCGGACATGATTTGGTTGTTAATCAGTCAAGGTTTTGCACGGCATGTAGAAGCTAATAAAGAATCTATGAGGCATTATTTTGTAGATTATTCAGGTCAACAATCCCTGATAGTAATGGCAGATAAGCAATTGGATGATCCGACTGTAAAGTGGGAAGGAATTGTATCCGACTTTACCCAACAGATAAAAGAACAGGTAGGAGATGACTTGGTAGACTTGCTGACCTGTAACTTCTCGACAACAACCTCTCTGGAGAAAATGGTTTCCGAAGTAACAATCATGGAGACAATGAAACCTTATTTTGAGTTTTGGTGATGCGTATTGTTTGCGGAATCCCACAAATAACGCCTCGAAGGGACTCCCGAAGACTGGAAGAAGGTGCTGAAGAAAGCAAGGAAGCTAAAGAAATATGAACTGGAATGGTGGATATCCGAACTGGAACCTCTTTAGAGGAGTTTGTAAAAGCGTCAAAAGGAAAAGTGGATAAGGACTTTGGCGGAATATGTTTAAATATCACTCACAAAAACAATATGGAGCTCCTAATATAATAGATGGATGGATTGTCAAATTCTTCCCTTACGATAAGGATGGAGGACGAAACACATTGAAACAACTGGAAGGCACTAATTGTCTGCCGCAGGAGATAGTAAAGGTTGACATGACATACAAGGAAGTATATAATGATACCATCATAGAGACTCCTTTGGAACTTTGGGCTGGTTTTATAGGGTTGAAGCAAAACTTTGATAATTATGCTTTGCGACCCCAGATCGGTTGGATGGTGAGAAAGAAGGATGTGGGTGATAAAGAGTTTATGAAGAAGCTGGAAGCAGATGCGCAAACTGAAGGTATGGGGCTGGTATTAGGATTAAGGTGAAAGAGTTTCCTGCGATCTTATTAAAACTCAAAGAAATAAAACAGTTAGAGATTTATTTTATAGATGAGATTGATATACCGGACGAATTCTCAAAAGTGAAAGTTGATGATTTGGAACTATACGGAAAGATAACTGAGGAGGGATAGACCGCATTAAGAAAATGTTCCCCGGGATAGGACTTAAAATAAATAATACTGTGATAAATCGTAACCCTAATAGAAAACCTCTAATTATTTTCGAGGAATGAAAAGAAGAATTTTACAAGTTTTAGTGACAGGACTTCTGTCATTGTTTATTGTCCCGTCATTGGGATTATCAATCGCTGTTGCACAGGAAAACACTTTTACTGTTCAGCAGCCGGACTATCAGAAAAGCCCTTATACGGGAATGACACGGCATCATTGGATACAGGCAGGTGAATACCTGCTAAGAGGTGCGTTCAATTATATCCATTCTTTGGATGATCAAATGTATTTCCCGAAACAATTGGATAAAACATATCCAAAATGAAGGCAAATCCAGTAGCAAAACTGGAGGGACTGGCACGAACCTTGTTTGTAGCTGCTCCCCTTTTAAAAGAGAATCCGGAACTGGAAATGAATGGAGTGAAAGTGGCGGATTATTATCGCCATCAATTAATAAATATCTCCAACCCGAAAAGCAAGAGCTTTATTTCACATCGCCAAGGAGGACCGAGTCAAACGCTTCTGGAACTGGGCTCTTTGGCAATTTCTGAAAGCTGCACAGGCTGTTTTGTGGGACCCGCTGACAAAAGCACAGAAAGATTCCCTTGCCGCTACCATGTTGAGTTATGGAGAAGGGCCGACTATCGGTTCTAACTGGATGTTCTTTAATGTGTTTATTTTGAGTTTTCTGAAAGATCAGGGATATGTGGTGAATGAGGGCTATCTGGAATCGAATCTGAAGAAACTTCTGGCACGTTATCGGGCGAAGGTTGGTACAATGATGCGCCGGCTTATGATTATTACAGTGCATGGGCGTATCAGATCTATGGACCTATTTGGGCGGAAATGTTCGGAAAAAGCAGTATCCTCAGTATGCCGCACAATTTCTGAAGAACCAACACGATATGGTTGACAATTATCCCTATATGTTTAGTGGAGAGGGTAAAATGAATATGTGGGGGCGAAGTATCTGTTATCGCTTTGCTGCCACTGCCCCTTTATCTTTGTATGAATACGGTGAAAGTGATGACGTAAATTACGGTTGGATGAGAAGAATTGCCTCTTCCACCTTGTTGCAATTCATGGAGAATCCGGAGTTCTTGGAGGATGGTATTCCGACAATGGGATTTTACGGGCCTTTTGCTCCGGCTGTTCAGATATACAGTTGCCGGGGAAGCGTTTATTGGTGTGGAAAGGCTTTTTTAAGTTTACTGTTGCCGGAGAGTGCGGATTTTTGGTCGGCTACAGAAAATAACGGCCCTTGGGAGAAAGTGTTTAAGAAAGGACAGGTATATAATAAGTTCCAGCCGGCAACAAATTTATTGATTACCAATTATCCGAACTGCGGGGGATCTGAAATGCGTTCGTGGTGTCATGAGACTGTGGCAAAAGACTGGCAGAAGTTCCGTAGTACGGAGAATTATAATAAACTGGCCTATCATACGGAGTTTCCCTGGATGGCTGACGGTAAGAATGGAGAAATCTCAATGAATTATGGGACGAAGAACAAGAACGGAGAATGGGAAGTGTTAAGACTTTATACGTTCAGAAGTTTTGAGGATGGAATTTATCGTCGTGATGCCGTACTCGAAACAGATAGTACTGTGAATTATCAGTTGGCAGACATTCCATTGCCGAATGGTATATTGCGGGTAGATAAGGTTTTGGTACCCGATTCGACGGAGATTTGTTTGGGGCATTACTCCCTGCCGTCTCTTGATGCGGAGATTCGTGAAACAGATCGCAAGGTAAACAAACAAAATGTTCCGGTACTTTCTAACGGCAAATATGAATTGGTGATGATACCATTAGCAGGCTGGAATAATAAGATAAATACTGTATATCCGGAGGGGGTGCATCCTGTTAGTAAGAAGTGTGCTTTGAGCATGATTACAGATCGGCTGGATGGTAGTAAAATCTACGTAACACTTCAGTTGTGGAAAAAAAAGATTGGAGAAAAAGGCTTTACTAAAAAAGAACTGAATCCGGTGAAGTCAGTCGAAGTGTCGGATGATAAAAAGCATGTTACCATTCGTTTGGCTACGGGAGAAACTAAGAAGATTTCGTTCGAGTAACTAACACAAAAACATTAAATATATTATCACTATTACCATGAAAAAAAGCTTTGTCTTATTTTTGACTATCTTATATGTATCCAGTATTCACTTAAGTGCGCAAAAAACTGAAAACGTTCCTGTCGGCGGAGGATATCCCGTTACAGCCGAAGGTGCCTGGTGTTGGTTTGCCGATCCTCGCGCATTACATTATGAAAATGAAAGTGGGACTATAAATAAAACATATATAGGCTATATTGATATACATGGTAATATTAAAGCCATGCAGTATGACTTTAAGAAGAAAAAACAAGAGGAAGTACTTATTCGCTCATATTTTCAGCCGGACGACCACAATAATCCTACCTTTTTAGTATTGCCTGATGAACGGATTATGATTTTTTACTCCAGGCATACGGATGAGGCTTGTTTTTATTACAGAATTTCGCAGATTCCGGGAGATATAACGATGTTGGGGGAAGAGAAGGTTATTAAAACCAGAAACAATACAACTTATCCCTCTCCATTTATTCTGTCGGATGATCCGGAACATATTTATTTGTGTTGGCGGGGGATCGGCTGGCATCCCACTATTGCCAAATTATCATTGCCGGATGAGAAAGATGATGTCAGTATTGTATGGGGAGCTTATCAGATAGTGAAGTCCACCGGAGCACGACCTTATGCAAAATATGTGTCTAATGGAAAAGATAAGATTTATTTGACTTATACCACTGGGCATCCGGATAATGAAAATCCCAATTTCCTTTACTTTAATTACATCGACATTCATACGATGCAATTGAAAGATGTGAAAGGAAATACTCTTTCAACTATTGCCGATGGTACATTTAGGGTGAACAAGACTCCTGACTATGTAGCCCGATATCCATATACTGTGGTAGACAATCCTATTGAACGCGATTGGGTATGGCAGGTCGCTTTAGATAAGAAAGGATATCCGGTGATTGCGATGGTACGTATCAGTAGTGATAAAAGTTCTCACGATTATTACTATGCCGGATGGGATGGACATGAATGGAAGAAGACTTTCCTGGCTAATGCGGGAGGACATTTTCATCAGACACCGAATTTGGAGAAATGTTATAGTGCCGGTATGGCTATAGATCCGGCAAATACCAGCCTCATATATTGTTCGTTGCCTATAGAAGGTAAGTATGGCAAAGTCTATGAGATTATGAAATATACGCTGGATGAGGACGGGAAAATTATTTCTACAGAAGCGATCACTCGAAATTCGCAGCTGAATAATGTGCGTCCTTACATAATTTCCAGTTCAGAGAATACCCCCTTAAGGCTGGCATGGATGTACGGCAATTATTATGACTGGATTGTGAGTTCGCAATATCCGCAGGGCTATTGTACAGGGATCGCTTGCGATTTTAAAGGTTTTACCGCGGCTATAAAAAAGAAAGCGAAAGTAGGAAAGAACTTTAGCTTCAATCCCCGGAAAGACTTTACCTTGGAAGAGACGGTTCCTTTAGATGTGAATAATTATGAAGGTTGCCTGTTGCAACTGGGTGACCTTGAATATTATCTGGATGGGCAGACGATGAAACCGGAAGTAAGATATAAAGGAAAAGTGTATCACAGTACGAATATACTCGGTACGGCTGACTGCTGGAAAATGACGTCTCGCAGCACAGGAGGGAACTGGTATGCTCCGCAGAAGTATGAAAATGTCCGTCTGAGAATAGAATATAAAAGAGGGACTTTATGTATCTATATTAATGACTTGCTTGATCAGAAAATTAAAATTCGATAATCTGTAATTGACTCATTATCTTAGAATATTTGTTTTATGAAAAAACTTATATAACTCGTCGGTCTGTTCTAAAATCATATTTATCTGATGAATTAATCTTCAAAAAGTTCTACTTATCGGTATATCTATATTGATGACATGATCTAGTCGTTGTTTATTAAATATTTTATTCATAAATTTGGTCGTATATATAATGGTAAGTTATTATATTTGCATATAACGAACAAAATATGATCGTATGAAAAACACAAGAATTATTGTTCCTTATTATAGGTTGTGCTGTTTTATTCTGTATTTGCTTTTGAGGTCCACTTTGCTGTCGGCAACAGAAGATGTCATTTGTAATCTAAAGTTTAGACAACTTTCTGCCCCACACTCGTTACCGACTAACGAAGTACAAAAAGTATATCAGGATAAAGATGGATTTATTTGGTTCGCTACCCGTAATGGGCTTTGTAAGTACAATGGATACGAAACCACTCTTTATAAGTCTAACCTTTATTCTCCGGGTTTATTGACTAATAATAGCATCACCTGTCTGGTTGATGATAACAATAACCACCTATGGATTGGTACATCAGAAGGATTGAATGTGATGGACAAGAGAACGGGGGAAATAAAAAAATATAAAGTACCTTCTATTTCTAATAATGTAGTATCAGCCTTGTGTGTCACTCGTGATAATACCGTTTGGGTGGGGACGGACAACGGTTTATGTCGTTATGTTGCAGAGAAAGATACTTTTGTAGTTTGTGGAGATAATATGGGAGATAGTAGGCTGAGGTATGTGACAATAAAATCTTTATTGGAAGATTCGGACGGAGACCTCTGGATTGGAACTTGGGCACAAGGTTTATTCCGTTATTCTCCATCTACGGATAAGCTGGAAGTATATCCGAAAATCAATGATCAATATTCTTCTCATGTCATTTATGAGGATAGTAATAAAGACATTTGGGTAGGAAGCTGGGGATACGGACTTTTTAAATTACGAAATCCTAAAGATATGCAACAAGTGTCTTATCAATGTTTTTTACATGAAAATGGAGATGATTCCAGTTTGTCCGATAATATCGTGTATGATGTAAACGAAGATTTGAATACCCATACGCTATGGGTCGGGACGCGAAGTGGACTTAGTATCTTAAAACTTGACGAGCCAGATGGTTTTGTTAATTATAAATCCGGCAAATCTGATTATCGCATTCCTTCTGACGAGGTTAACTCAATTATGCGTGATAATCAAAAGAATATGTGGATAGGGGCTATTGGTGGTGGCGTTCTGATGGCCGATACACGCCAGCCGGCATTTACTCTACATACACTGAATTTTGGAGACGAAGACATTCCGGTGACTTCTGTCCGTACGTTATTTGCCGATTCTGATCAGAACTTATGGATTGGAGTAGGAACATACGGATTAGCCTGTAAAGATTATATGACGGGAGAATTAAAAATGTATTCGCACATACCGGAGTTCTCCGGTATAAAGGATTTGCCCTCTCTTTTTGCTGTTATCCAACGTAAGAAGAGTGGTGAAATATGGTTCGGCATGTATAATGGAGGAATTTATGTCTATCGGAAAGGTGAAAAGGTGAAACATCTGACTACACAAAATAGCGGCTTTCTTACTTCCGATTGTGTATCGGCTTTGTACGAAGATTATGAGGGAAATTGTTGGGTTGGTACGCGCGGAGGAATAGGAGTTCGATTATCTGATGGCACTGACTATCGTTTTGAAACGATGAACTTTGCTGATAGTCTGTCTGCCGACTGGATATACGTAAGAGATATCGTAAAGGATATGGATAATAGCGTTTGGTTGGCAACGTCTAATTTGGGTGTGATTCATATAACAGGAGATATCCGGCAACCTTCTACATTGAAGTATGAGAATTACAGTTTCCATAATCGTAAATTAATCACCAATACGGTTCTGTGTATACATCTTGATCGTTTTGGACGATTGTGGGCAGGAACTGAGGGAGGAGGATTATACCTTTATAATCGTAACAAAGGAGAATTTGAAGAAAAGACGCGTGCGTATAGTATTCCGGGAGATGTAATCGTTAGTATAGAAGAAGATAGAAGTGGAAATTTATGGTTGGGAACAATATCCGGATTAGTGAAGCTTTATGTGGCTGCTATTGGAAATGATTTCTCGACTCGCATTTATACTTCTGCCGATGGGCTGCAGGATAATTTTATTGTCAATTCATCGTGCAGCCGGAATGGAGAGCTGTTTTTTGGAGGACATAAAGGCTACAACAGCTTTTTCCCCGATAAAATGGAAATACCTTCTCAGGAAACCAATTTCCTGATAACAGATATTAAAATATTCAATCATTCTTTCAGTAAATTGCCGGTCGAACTGCAACAAAAGATTTCACCGGTAATGCCTACCTATACCAGTAAGATTGAACTTCCTCATAAATACAATAATTTTAGTATTGAATTTGCCGCCCTTACCTATAAGAATCCCGAACTAAACAGATATGCTTACCGGCTACAGAACTTTGACAGGGATTGGCAGTATACAGATGCAGACCGCCGCTTTGCTTATTATAACAATCTGCCGAGCGGGACATATACTTTTCAGTTGAAAGCAACCAATGAGAACGGAGAATGGAGTGGCTATGTGCGTGAATTGACAGTGGTAGTCCTTCCTCCGTTCTGGGCTACCTGGTGGGCATATCTGTTATATATAATATGGGTGTTGGTCGTAGGAATTTTGATTTACCGTACAACAAAGAACCGTATGTTGCTTCGGAATGCATTGCGCCTGCGTGAAATAGAAAAAGCAAAAGCAGAAGAATTGAATCATGCGAAATTACAGTTCTTTACTAATATTACGCATGAGCTATTAACTCCGTTGACTATTATTTCGGCTACGGTGGATGAATTGAAGACACAGGCACCTAGTCATAATGATTTATATACGGTGATGAATAGCAATATACAGCGATTAATACGATTGTTGCAGCAGATTCTTGAATTCCGTAAAGCAGAGACAGGAAATCTGAAATTGCGTGTTTCTCCGGGAGATATAGCGGATTTTGTGAAAAGAGAGACTGAAAGTTTTCAACCGCTGGTGAAGAAACGAAAGATACATTTCTCTGTACTTTGCGACCCGGAAGCTATTATCGGCTATTTCGATACAGATAAATTGGATAAGATATTATATAATCTGTTGTCTAACGCCGCTAAATACAATAAGGAAGGCGGATTTATCCAAGTAACTTTGTCTTATGATGAAAATAAAGATTTTGTGCTCTTGAAAGTGAAGGATAACGGGAAAGGCATTTCAAAAGAGAAACAGAAAATGCTGTTCAAACGCTTTTACGAAGGAGATTATCGAAAGTTCAATACTATCGGCACCGGTATCGGACTTTCCCTGACAAAAGATTTGGTGGAGTTGCACGGAGGAACCATTTCAGTAGAGAGTGAAGTCGATCAGGGAACAGAGTTCATCGTGAGGATTCCTATTGACCGTTCTTATTATGAAGAAGAACAAATAGATAATGAAGCAATCTTGCCGATACAGAAGACGGTGACTTATGAAGTCACGCAAGTGGAAGCTACCAATGAAGTAGAAGAAGTGACGGAGAAAGCCAATTCTATCTTACTGGTCGAAGACAATGAGGAGTTGCTGCAATTGATGACTAAACTTCTGAACCGTGATTACAACGTCTTTACTGCCGAAAATGGGAAAGAGGGAATTACGGTATTGGAGAATGGGGATATTGACCTGATTGTATCGGATGTGATGATGCCCGAAATGAATGGCATCGAATTCTGTAAGTACGTAAAAGGTCATTTGGAAATCAGCCATATTCCGGTGATTCTATTGACTGCCAAGAATAAGGAAGAAGACCGTGCAGAAGCGTATGAAGCTGGTGCGGAGGCTTTTATTAGCAAGCCTTTTAACTTGACGGTGTTGCATGCCCGTATCCGTAACCTGCTGAAGTATAAGGAACGCACGGCACGCGACTTCAAGAATCAATTGGTGTTTGAAGTAAAGGACTTGAATTATACAAGTCTGGATGAAGACTTTATAAAGCGTGCCATTGAATGCGTGAATAATCATTTGGCAGATGCTGCATTTGACCAGACACAATTTGCCGAAGAAATGATTACCAGTAAATCGACTCTATATAAGAAACTGAAATCCTTGGCAGGTTTGAATACTTCTGCTTTTATTCGCAATGTGCGTTTGAAAGCTGCCTGCCGGATCATGGAAGAAAAGGGAAATAATATTCGTGTTTCAGAATTGGCATATATAGTTGGTTTTAATGATCCGAAGTATTTCAGTGTATGTTTTAAAAAAGAGTTCGGGATGCTGCCGACTGATTATATTGAACGGTTTATTCAAGATGTAGAGAAGTAGATAAAGTCTGGTTCATAATAGCCTCTGTCATTCAGAGGAGTATAACGACGAAGAATCTTTTTTCCTGTACACAAAAAATGAGATTCTTTCTCTCGTTGGTCGTCTGAATGACAAAAATACATTTAATGCATTTCTGCTTTGATTTGAATCAACGGCTGATTCGCATTAATAGCTAATAAAGCGAAAATAAAAATTAAGTCCGAAGATTATTCTTCTCCTTACCTCGTAAGGTATTCAGTTCAATGACACAAAAAGAGAAAGGGAGTAGTGTATTAATAATTCATCGATTTACTTAGAAGATACAGAACTTTTCAAAATCAGCACCCATATCTATACGAAAGACTTTGACTAATTATGCAGTAACCGCCAATCATTTATTAATAAATTCTTTCATCGTTTATTATAAACGTCCTCCAAGTTTATTATAAACTCTAATTTCGTTATTCCTGCAATAAACATCCATTTTAAGCAACAAAAAAGGCCGCAATTCCCATGAAGAATCTCAGCCCTTAGCTTATATCAGACTATCCAACAAGCATTACCCGGAGTGGGAATGCCTGCAATCTGTTATTATATTATACTTATTATTGCTCATTTTTCATCTATATTATCAATGTTATTGAATTTGCTTCCGGTTTACACTTACAAATATACAACATTAAAAGCGGTTTGTCAAGTCCTCCATGCTTCTTTCATACATCTGATTACAAATCATACGGATTTGAGCCAAATGATAGTCAGTAGTATCTTGAATCATTTTTAAACCGTTATGAATCTGCTACCCTATTATTACAATCATTGCAGTCGAATACAATAATCCTTTTCTCTATAAAAAATAATACCTGCGAGTGCATGAATTAATTCGTCCGCCTATGGGCAACGTTTCATCCGGCTATAGGCAAACGCAACGTCGCCTATAGGCAAACTTGCGTCCGACTATAGGCGGACGAATTAATTTATGCACTGAAAGGAATTATTTATAGCATAAGCCGGAACTAAATTTAGCATAGAAATTCTTTATTCAATATGGACGGTTTAGCTCATTTCTGCATGGAGAAGCATTAAATACAGCATTTGACAGGTAGAATTATCATTCATAAAGGAGGAAAATAAGTTAATCATTATAATTCTCCCTATAAAAGCGATTATTAGCCTTTGTTGACATTGAATCGGTCTATATTTGCATTCGTTGACAACTCGACAAATAAGTTGGTGAAACAATTGATAACTCTAAATATATACTAATAGGATGAAAAATGAAACATTAATAAAGAAAACAACTAGTTCAAAGTCCAGAGCTATAAATGGCATACTGCCCGGACATAATCTTAAGACTAATCATTATTTATAAATTCACTAATATTTATTGCTATGAAAAATTGCATTTTCTATTTTTTAATGCTTGCGCTTCTTTTTTTGGTAGGAAGCTGTAAAGATAGCGATGACAACAAAAGCACTGGGGCGACTTATGATCCTAATCAACCCGTTACAGTGGAGAGCTTTATGCCGGCAGGTGGAAAGCTACGGGAAAAGGTTATCGTTAAAGGTTCTAACTTCGGTACAGACAAGTCGAAAGTAAAGGTTTATTTTGTGGATGGAACTGCCGAACGCCAATCTACAGTCATTAATGTGGACGATGAGACAATTTATTGTCTTGCACCTCGACAGCTCCCGGGGGATAATCACATAAAGGTGGTAGTGGAAGATAAAGAGGTAATAACAGATGCCACTTTTGAGTATGAACAAGCACAAAATGTTTCTACTATTGCCGGATCGCAAAATGTGCGAAAATCTGAGGACGGAACATTAGCAGAGGCTTCTTTCGAGTATACCTGGGGAATTGGTGCTGTAGGAAATAATACAGTGCTTGTTTTTCAACGGGATAATCCGCGTGTTCGTTTAGTTTCTGTAGATGACAATAAAGTGACTACTATTCATCCGGGATTTAAAGCTGGTAAGCCTGCTGTGACTAAGGATCGGCAAAAGGTCTATGCTGCCGGATGGGAAGGTGGACATACTATATATATGTATACCAAAGGAACTGGTTGGGCTCCTACTCGTATCGGACAACTTGGTACGCAATATGCTGGCAGAGTACTTAGTGTTGCTCTGGATAAATCCGAAGAGTGGCTTTATTTTGTGGATGCTAACAAAAAATTTGCTCGTTTCAATGTAACAACTCAGGAAATTGTAGATATTGCTACACTAGAAATTTCGGGAAGTTTGCATAGTAATGGCGTTTACCTTGTTTATCATCCTCTTTATGACTGTTTCTTTATGTCGAATCAATTGACTTACTCAGTTTATAGACTAGAGAAAGACGGAACGTGTGAAGTCTTTGCAGGATCATCTACACAAGCGCGGGTTCAGGATGGCTACAGAGAAGAAGCTTATTTTGCGCAACCTAACGGAATGGCGATAGATGAGGACGGAAATTTCTTCATAGTAGAAGGTTTTAAAGCATATGTATTACGGAAAATCAGTGTCGAAGATGGTTATGTTTCCACAGTGGCTGGAATGGTTGATGTGGCTAGTCAGATAGATGGTACTCCCTTAGAAGCTACATTCAACTATCCTTATGATATTTGTTACGATGGCGAAGGCGGCTTCTGGATAGCCGAAGGCTGGGGACAAGCAGTTAGAAAATATGCAGTAGAATAATAACTAAGAAAAACATATTTATGAAACGAAGTATTTTATTACTATTTGGGATATTTATGTCAATCGGGATGTTTGCACAGGATAAAATAGATGTGGCAGGTCTCGTTTTTGATGAACAGGGAACGGAACTTATTGGCGTGTCTGTTCAAGTGAAAGGTAGTCAAGGGATAGGAGTCGTTACAGATATTGATGGTCGGTTTAAACTGTCCGGTATCCCCGTGGGAAGTAAACTTGTATTCTCGTATATAGGATATATGCCGCAGGAAGTTAAGTATGTATCAACAAAACTAAAAGAACGAATCACTCTTAAAGAACAGGTTAATGAGTTTGATGAGGTTGTGATTACCGGCCGTACCGCTCAACGTAAAATTTCGGTAGTAGGGGCTATCACAAATGTAGATCCTGCAGGAATTCAATCTCCTGCTGTTTCGGTAAGTAACATGTTGGGAGGTCGTGTTCCAGGTATCATTGCTGTGACACGAAGTGGTGAACCGGGTAATAGTTTTTCAGAGTTTTGGATTCGTGGTATCAGCACGTTTGGAGCAAGTCAGAGTGCATTAGTATTGATAGACGGGATTGAAGGAAATATTAATGATCTTGATCCTGCTGATATTGAAAGTTTTAGTATTTTGAAGGATGCTTCAGCCACAGCTGTTTATGGAACCCGAGGGGCAAATGGTGTGGTAGTGGTCACTACTAAACGTGGAAAAGCAGGTAAATTGCATGTTAATTTCAAAACGAATGCTACCTATTCATATTCACCTCGTATGCCGGAGTATGCTGATGGATACGATTATGCAAGATTAGCAAATGAAGCTCGTGTAGTGCGCGGTGATGATCCGATTTATACAGATACTGAACTTGAATTGTTTAGAACAGGACTAGATCCGGATTTGTATCCGAATGTGGACTGGCGTGATGTTATTTTAAAGGATCATGTCATTAATAACCAGCATCATCTGAGTATCTCTGGCGGTGGACAAAATGCTCGTTATTATATGAGTTTGGGAATTTTGAATCAGGAAGCTATTTTTAAGCAGGATAAATCGGCATCTAAGCATGATGTCAATGTAAATTATCACAAATATAATTTCCGTGCTAATATAGATGCCAATCTGACAAAGACCACTGTGCTGAGTATGAATTTGGAAGCAGTTGTCAAGACGCAAAATGCTCCGGGTACGGCTTCAAGTACTAAGGTGTTATGGGAGTCACAAGCGAATCTTCCTCCAGTAGTTGTTCCTGTACGTTACTCTAACGGGCAGTTACCTGCGTATGGAAGCACTGCCACAGATAAATCACCGTATGTACGTTTGAACTATTTAGGTTATACTACTACAGAGACATATTCGTCGAAAGTAAATGTGGGATTGAATCAAGACTTGAGTCTAATAACCAAAGGATTGTCAGTGCGTGGATTGTTTTTTTAAAATAAACGGTCAACATGTTGTTGATAGGCACATGAACCCAGAACAATATTATGCAGACCCTAGGGACGGACGAAATTTAGATGGAAGCTTAAAAACAAAACGTACTGTAGATAAGGAAGATATGAAAGCTACACAGTTTTCCTTATCAAATAGAGAACTGTATTTCGAAGCGGCAGCTGACTATAGCCGTGTATTTAATGTAGATCATCGTGTGACTGGCTTGGTGCACTTTTATCGTCAGGAGTTAAAGGATGTAAATTGGGGAAATGGTGTATTGGTCAGTATACCTAAACGTTATCAGGCCGTTTCTTCTCGTTTAACCTATTCATATAAAGATACTTATTTTGTAGAAGGAAATTTGGGATATACCGGTTCGGAAAATTTCAATAAAGAACGTCGTTACGGTTGGTTCCCATCTATTTCCGGTGGTTGGGTACCTACACAGTATAAGTGGTATCAGGATTTATTGCCATTTAATAATTTTTTAAAATTTCGTGCTTCATGGGGAAAAGTCGGCAATGATCGTTTGAAAGATAGTGCTAATAATGATATTCGTTTTCCCTATTTGACCACAGTAGGATCTACTTCCAGTACTTGGGGGAGCGGACTTGCGGAAAGTCAGATTGGCTCATTGTACTTGCAGTGGGAAACCAGCACAAAAACTAATTTTGGTATTGATGCTCGTTTCTTTAATGACAAAGTTGATTTAACAGTCGATTTCTTCCGTACAAAAACAGATAATATATTTCAAAGACGTGCTAATATTCCCGATGAAAGCGGATTGAGCAATGTACTTCCTTATGTTAACATCGGTGCGATGAAGTCTTGGGGTATAGATGGTACATTGGCTTATACGCATACATTTAACAAAGATATGTCTCTTACAGCACGTGGTAACTTTACACATGCCAAAAATAAGGTTCTTTATTGGGAGCAAAATGGTGTAAATTATCCATATCAGGCATACGCTGGTGTCCCTTATGGGGTGCAGAGAGGATTGATCGCTTTGGGATTGTTTGCTGATGAAGATGATATAAAGAGCAGCCCAAAACAGACCTTCATGGACAATGTGATGCCCGGTGATATCAAATATAAAGATATCAATGGGGATGGTAAAATTGATGATGATGATGAAGTGCCTTTGAGTTATTCGAATGTTCCACGTATTCAGTATGGTTTTGCATTAGACTGGAATTATAAGGCATTCCGCGTTAGTATATTATTTGAAGGAGTTAGTAAGGTTCAATATTTTCAAGGTGGTATAGGTTATTATCCATTTGCAAATGAGGCAAGGGGAAATTTATTGGCAATGACTGTTAATCAGAAAAATCGTTGGACACCGGCTTCTTATTCAGGTGATCCGTCAACGGAGAATCCTAATGCAAAATTTCCGAGACTGACTTATGGAGAAAATAAAAATAATAATCGGGCATCCACTTTTTGGTTGGCAGACGGACGTTATCTTCGTTTGAAAAATGTGGATATTTCCTATCGATTTACTAATAACTGGTTGAAAACGCGTGTTGGAGTAGAAGGTGCTACTATCAGCCTTATAGGCGAGAATCTTCATGTCTGGGATAAAGTGAAGCTTTTTGACCCAACGCAAGCTTCTAGTAATGGAGCGGCATATCCATTGCAACGTATGTATACGTTACAGTTAAATCTAACTTTTTAAAAAGATAATAGTATGAAAAAGATAAATAAACTCATGAGAATATGGTTACTGGCATGTGTCAGTACGTTGACTATCGGCTTCCAGTCGTGTGGGGATTATCTGGATGTTGATGACTATATTGACCAGATGACTTCACTGGACTCCGTTTTTTCCCGCAAAAGTTTGTTGGAACAATATATTAATGGAGCGGCACAATATCTCCCCAATGAAGGTAATCTGTGGACAGATTCGCCTACTCCTTTTCAAGGGGCATCTGATGAGAATTTTACTTCTTGGAATGATGATCGTCATGCGGCAATCAAATTCTTACTTGATGAAATCACTCCTTATTCTGTCGACAATAATAATCGTCCTTATTATAATAACTATCCGAGGTATTATCAAGGAATCCGTATGGCGTTGACATCTCTGCAAAGAATGCATGAAGTTCCTGATGTAACGGACATTGAACGTCGTGAATTAATGGGGCGCTGTTATTTCTTGGTAGGTTATTATTACTATCAATTGATGTTACAATACGGACCTGTTCCTGTTGTACCTGAGATGCCCTTTAATGTAGAAACACCAGTAGAAGAAATGTCTCTGGAACGTGGCACATACGATGAATGTATTGCTGAAATAAAAAAATATATGTTACTTGCTGCTCAATATCTTCCTTTAGAGTCTGAAAGTTCGGTAACTGCAACTATGCCTACCCGTTGGGCAGCGATAGCTACATTATCTCGGATTACGTTGTATGCCGCTAGTCCATGGTATAATGGCAATGGATTCTATTCTGACTGGACACGGAAAAGTGATGGAGCTCATTTTATACCACAAGAGAAAGATAATACAAAATGGGGAGTAGCAGCTGCCTATGCTAAGTATATCATTAATTCGGATAAATATAGTTTGTATTGGACACCTAAAGAACCGGATAGCCGTGGTTTACCAGAAGGAGTGACCTCTGATCCGGATTATTATGAACCATACCCTGAAGGAGCGGCTGGTATTGATCATTACCGTTCGTTGACCTATCCGTTTAATGGTGAACTTCCTGTCATGATCAACCCTGAGTTTATCTATGCTTGCGCTCCAAGGACAACAGGCGATTCTCCTTTGTGGATTTCATCACCTTATTTATTAGGAGGTGGTAATGGTTTTGAATTTGGTGCAAGACTTGGTGGATGCATTTAGTATGGTAGATGGACAAGATATTAATCATTCCAGTACAAATTATCCTTATCCGGATATGGATAATAATTACCTGGAAATCGGTGGAAGCAATCAAGCATTCTCGGATATACACTGCTGGCAAAGACTGCTCGTATGTATGATAACCGCGAACCTCGTTTTATGCGACTGTAGGCTATTGTCACTCTTTTGGGCAGGACATCATCTACAGATAACAATTTCCGCAACAAAGTGACATACTATTCCGACGGATACGCTGCAGCTAGTCCGATCATCCTGAAGATTATAAACCGTTCAGGTTATACATGTATCAAGTACAATCATCCGGAAGATAATATGAAAGCAACTAGTGCCGTCCGTGTTAAATACTTTCCCATCTTTCGTTATGCAGAAGTTCTGTTGAATTACGTAGAGGCTATCAATGAATTAGAGAATCCTTATACGATGGAAATAATTAATGGTGATCAGGTGACGGTGGAACGTAATACTACAGAAATAGTGAAGTATTTTAATTTGGTTCGTCATCGCGCTGGACTACCGGGTATCACTGAAGCAGATGCAAGGGATCGTGATGAAGTCAGAGACTTGATTAAACGTGAGCGTCGGTGGAGTTTGCTTTGTGAAGGACATCGCTATCACGATCTGCGTCGTTGGGGAAATGATGCTATGACAGCATATAATCGTCCGATTACAGGCATGAATGTAAAGCTAGAAGTAACGATCGAAAGTCTTTTATACGGTAACACAATTGAATGATAAGTTGACTCGCCGTACATTCTCTTATAAGAACTATTTCTATCCGATACCAAAATCAGTATTAGATAAGAATAAGAATCTGGTGCAAAATCCCGAATGGAACTAAAACTTTAAATTAGTAGAATGTTATGAAACTAAATAAAATAATTTATCTAATAGGTGTGATAGCTATGATGCTAACATCTTGTGACGAAGAAAATCCTCTTGAAAATGAGCAATACATTAAACAAGTATATATAGTAGGGCTTATGACATAAAAAATTTGATGTACCTTATGGAGACGAACCACAAAATACATACATTGCTGTTGCTACGGGCGGTAGTTTGAATATCGATCAGGATGTTGATGTAACTTTAACGCACAATGATCTTACCATTGACTGGTATAACAATAAGTATATGATTGACGCTCCGGTAAAATATAGAAAATTGGAGAATGAGTTTTGTGTATTCCCGTCAATGACTACTACTATTGAGGCTGGGCAAGTATATGGTCGTTTACCTTTCTCTATAAAATCTTCAGGGTTGCATTGTGACTCGTTGTATGCATTGACGTTCAAGATTGAATCTGTATCTACCTTTACAAAACATCCTAAGGATACTGTGCTTATCATGAACCTTAATTTTGTAAATGAATTCTCGGGTAATTATCAGTTGACAGCAACGAAATATACCATAGATGGTAATGGAGATGAAGTAATGCCGACCTCTATGAATATGACACGTGTTGTTAAGGCTGTTGATAAAGACCGGGTTCGCTTTATCAATGAAGCTATCTCTGAACCTGCAACTACGCTTAGTCGTGAGGCGTATTTTGAGGCTATTAATAATAATTCTGTAGTGTTCGCAAGGCAATCTGATGGAACTTTCAATGTATCCAGTTGGAAGAATCTTCCGGTTTCTAACGGGACCATTAGTTTTGAGGATGGCACATTTACATTTTGTTACGATTACGAGTCCGGTGGAAAGAGGTATCGCCTGAGAGGTACAATGACGAAGTAATCGATAGGTATTTTTTATATAGGTAGTAAATGCAGGGGATGAGATGATTGAACTTGTCTCCTGCGTTTGATTATATGACTTCTTATATGTTACTATTCGGTATAAAATCGTGCAAAGATGCTTTTTATTGAGTCATTTTAATGAATATGATCTAAAGTTTGACCTAATTGCACGATTTCTAGTCCTTTATTTTTTATTGAAGTCTTATTTTTGCTGATGTAAATATGAATCATTTTATTTATTAGGGATAAATAGTTCAATAGGTTTGGATATACCAAAGAAAAACAACTTAGTATGAAGATAAAGAAGATTGTAACTTTAATGATGGGCTTGTCATTTTCATTATGTGCATTTGCCCAGGACGACTGGCAACTTGTTTGGAGTGATGAATTTGATGCAGATGGTCCTTTGAACTCTTCTGTATGGAACTTTGAGCAAGGATATGCGCGTAATGAAGAAGCTCAATGGTATCAATCCGACAATGCAGTTTGCAAGAATGGACTGTTGATAATAGAAGCCCGGAAAGAGCAGAACCGTAAAAATCCTCTTTATGTATCCGGAAGTAATGATTGGCGGAAGAAGAGAGAATTTATTGACTATACCTCTTCTTCAGTGACTACTGCCGGAAAGAAAGAGTTTCTGTATGGGCGTTTTGAGATAAAGGCACGTATTCCCGTGGCAAAAGGAGCATGGCCTGCTATCTGGACATTGGGAAGTAATATGGAATGGCCTTCATGTGGTGAGATAGATATCATGGAATATTATCAGATTAAAGGAATACCGCATATCTTAGCCAATGCTGCTTGGGGAACAGACAAACCTTGGCATGCAAAATGGGACAGTCAGGCTACTCCTTATTCGCATTTCACTGACAAAGATCCCGATTGGGCATCTAAGTTCCATATCTGGCGCATGGATTGGGATGAAGAGGCTATCAAACTATATCTGGACGATGAACTGCTAAATGAAATTCCTCTGAGCAGCACAAGGAATGGAAGTATCGGTAAAGGTACCAATCCTTTTACAAAACCACAATACCTGTTACTGAATCTCGCCATTGGCGGAATTAACGGTGGCCCGATTGATGAGGTCGCCCTGCCGATGAAGTATGAAATAGATTATGTAAGAGTCTATCAGAAAGAAAAGGGAATCGCTTCCGGAAAGGTCTGGAGAGATACGGATGGCAATGTCATCAATGCGCACGGTGGCGGAATACTTTTCCATGAAGGGAAATATTATTGGTTTGGAGAACACCGTCCTGCATCCGGTTTTGTCACAGAGAAGGGAATCAACTGCTATTCATCAACAGACCTGTATAACTGGAAATCTGAAGGTATTGCCTTAGCTGTCTCTGAGGAAGAAGGGCATGACATTGAGAAAGGATGCATCATGGAACGCCCCAAGGTGATCTATAATGCGAAAACCGGGAAATTTGTCATGTGGCTTCATTTAGAACTGAAAGGACAAGGTTATGGACCTGCGCGTGCAGCCGTTGCAGTGAGTGATTCTCCTGCCGGTCCCTATCGTTTCATTCGCTCCGGCAGGGTCAATCCGGGAGCTTACCCCTTGAACATGACCCGAAAAGAACGGAAAATGAAGTGGAATCCGGAAGAGTATAAGGAATGGTGGACACCGAAGTGGTATGAAGCTATTGCAAAAGGTATGTTCGTAAAGCGTGATCTGAAAGACGGACAAATGTCCCGTGATATGACTTTATTTGTGGACGATGACGGAAAGGCTTATCATATCTATTCCTCAGAAGATAACCTGACATTGCAGATTGCAGAACTGGCCGATGATTATCTCAGTCATACAGGAAAATATATCCGTATTTTCCCTGGTGGACACAATGAGGCTCCTGCTATATTCAAGAAAGAGGGAACTTATTGGATGATAACTTCCGGCTGCACGGGATGGGATCCTAATAAAGCCCGTTTGCTAACCGCTGATTCTATGTTGGGCGAATGGAAGCAACTGCCGAACCCTTGTGTTGGTGAAGATGCGGATAAGACATTTGGAGGACAAAGTACTTATATATTGCCTTTGCCGGAGAAAGGGCAATTTGTCTTTATGGCGGATATGTGGCGTCCGAAGAGCCTGGCGGATTCACGCTACATCTGGCTGCCTGTTCAGTTCGATGATAAAGGAGTCCCCTTTATAAAATGGATGGATAGGTGGAATTTTGATTAATATCGTATATATAGAAGCCGGCGGATATACTTTTCATCTTTATTGCTTTCAGCAATAAAGATTCTCTATGAGAAAGGGGAAAATTCCGGAAGATTATACATTTTGCGAAGAATGGTCTTTTTATATCCCTTTTTTGACGGATATTTGAACTCTTTTCTTTATGGTATAGGTTATCTTTGTGAGCGAATGATTTCACTGCGAGGTGATATATCGGCAGAGAACAATGAGAAACATCAAAAATAATGAAATATATATGGTAAGAATGTTATTACTGGTAGTGGTTTGTATAGGGTTACTGCCAATACAAATGCGAGCTCAGAAGAATAGTTATATTATTCCCGGGGAAGTGTGGAAGGATACGGACGGTAACCCTATCAATGCGCATGGCGGGGGACTTCTTTACCACGACGGTACTTACTACTGGTATGGAGAATATAAAAAGGGCAAAACGATTTTGCCTGATTGGGCTACATGGGAGTGTTATCGTACAGATGTGACGGGAGTAGGCTGCTATTCTTCCAAAGATTTACTGAACTGGAAGTTTGAGGGCATTGTGCTTCCGGCAGTCAAAGAGGACCCGAACCATGACCTGCATCCGTCGAAGGTTTTGGAACGTCCGAAAGTGATTTATAATAAAAAGACAGGTAAGTTCGTGATGTGGGCACATGTAGAGAGTGCCGATTACAGCAAAGCGTGTGCGGGTGTAGCTGTCTCTGATTTTCCAAACGGACCATTCACTTACTTGGGAAGTTTCCGACCGAATAATGCGATGAGCCGTGACCAGACAGTTTTTGTCGATGATGACGGACGTGCCTATCAATTCTATTCTTCAGAAAATAACGAAACCATGTATATCAGTCTCCTGACAGACGATTACCTGAAACCAAGCGGACGCTTTACACGCAATTTCATCAAAGAATCCCGTGAAGCTCCGGCAGTGTTTAAGCATAAGGGCAAATATTATATGTTAAGTTCCGGCTGCACCGGCTGGGACCCGAATGTGGCGGAAATCGCAGTGGCGGATTCCATCATGGGTACATGGAAAACGATAGGTAATCCTTGTACAGGTCCGGATGCAGACAAGACTTTCTATGCGCAGAGTACATACGTACAACCGGTTATCGGAAAGAAGAATGCATATATTGCCATGTTTGACCGCTGGAAAAAGAAAGACCTCGAAGATTCACGCTATGTATGGCTTCCTGTATTGATAAAAGACGGAGCTATTACCATCCCATGGCATGAAAAGTGGGATTTGACCGTCTTTGACAAACAGAAGAAATCTGACAAATACAAGAAATCTGACAAACAGAAAAAATAGATCATGAAACGGACACTGCTGCTTACTTTTTTATTACTATCTGTTTCTGCCTTGTGCTTTTCGCAAAAACTGGTGGAAGTTGCCAAAGGATATAGTTGTACATCTGTCAATACAACGATATTCCGCAATAATTCATTGGTAACGCATGGGGATGAGCAATATATCAGCTATTATGATGCCGACGGCTATCTTGTGTTGGGCAAACGGAAACTAAATTCGAAGCAATGGACATTGCATCGTACTCAATATCGTGGAAATGTAAAAGATGCCCACAATATCATCAGTATAATGGTGGACGGAGAAGGGTATCTGCACGTTTCTTTTGACCACCATGGACATAAGTTGAATTACTGCCGCAGTATCGCCCCCGGTTCTTTGGAACTGGGCGATAAAATGCCGATGACCGGAGTGGACGAAGGAAATGTTACTTATCCGGAATTTTACCCTCTGACAGACGGGGATTTGTTGTTTGTCTACCGTTCCGGTTCTTCCGGACGCGGAAATCTGGTGATGAACCGTTATTCATTGAAAGACTATAAATGGGCCCGTGTACAGGATGTCCTGATTGATGGTGAAGACAAACGAAATGCTTACTGGCAGCTATATGTAGACGAAAAAGGTACGATTCATCTCTCGTGGGTATGGCGCGAAACCTGGCAGGTGGAGACCAACCATGACCTTTGCTACGCACGTTCTTTTGATAACGGAGTGACTTGGTATAAGTCGGATGGTGAACAATATAAACTTCCGATTACAGCTTCGAATGCAGAGTATGCTTGTCGTATTCCACAAAACTCGGAATTGATAAACCAGACAAGTATGAGTGCAGACGCTGGTGGCAATCCTTATATTGCCACTTATTGGAGGAGTTCGGACAGTGAAGTCCCTCAATATCGCATTGTCTGGAATGACGGGAAGACATGGCATAATCGTCAGGTGACAGACCGCAAGACTCCGTTTACACTGAAGGGAGGAGGCACTAAGATGATTCCTGTTGCCCGTCCGCGTATTGTGGTAGAGGATGGAGAAATCTTCTATATTTTCCGTGACGAAGAGCGGGGCAGCCGTGTCTCAATGGCGCATACTGCTGATGTTGCCAACGGTAAGTGGATAGTCACCGACCTGACGGATTTTTCCGTAGATGCCTGGGAACCGTCCCATGACACGGAATTGTGGAAGAAGCAGCGGAAACTCAATCTCTTTGTACAGCACACTTGTCAAGGCGACGGTGAACGCACGGCGGAAATTGAACCTCAAATGATATATGTACTGGAAGCGAATACGAATACAAAAAATAAAGATATGAAGAAATTGTATGCAACTCTTTTTTCCGCACTGGTGGTAGGCTGTGCGGTGTGTGCCGGTTGCACAACCAAGAAAGTTTCATCTTCGGCAGAAGTGGTTGACATTATTCATAAAGTCAATGGCTACTGGCAGACAAACCATCCGGAACACGGGCGTTCTTTCTGGGACAATGCCGCTTATCATACCGGAAACATGGAGGCTTACTTTCTGACCAACAAGCCGGAATACCTGGAATACTCAAAAGGATGGGCGGAACATAATGAGTGGAAAGGCGCTAAATCGGATCATAAAGCCAACTGGAAGTACAGTTATGGCGAAAGCAATGATTATGTACTGTTCGGCGATTATCAGATCTGTTTTCAGACGTATGCCGATTTATATAATCTAGAACCGGATACACATAAGATAGCCCGTGCCCGCGAGGTGATGGAGTATCAGATGAGTACACCCAACCATGATTATTGGTGGTGGGCGGATGGCTTATATATGGTAATGCCTGTGATGACCAAACTATATAATATCACTAAAAATCCACTTTACCTGGAGAAATTGCATGAATACCTTGCTTATGCAGACAGTATCATGTATGATGAAGAAGCCGGACTTTACTATCGCGATGGAAAATACGTATACCCCAAGCACAAAAGTGTGAATGGTAAAAAGGATTTCTGGGCACGTGGTGATGGCTGGGTACTGGCGGGGCTGGCGAAAGTCTTGAAAGACCTTCCGGAAACAGATAAGTATCGTCAGGAATATATAGACCGTTTCCGTACATTGGCAAAATCTGTTGCGGCCTGTCAGCAACCTGAAGGGTATTGGACGCGTAGTATGCTCGATGCGCAGCATGCACCGGGACCCGAAACAAGTGGTACGGCATTCTTTACGTACGGTCTGCAATGGGGGATCAATAACGGTTTCCTTGACTCCGCCCATTATCAACCTGTAGTTGAGAAGGCATGGAAATATTTGTCAACAGTTGCTTTACAGCCCGACGGAAAGATCGGTTATGTGCAACCCATCGGCGAGAAAGCCATACCGGGGCAAGTCGTAGATGCTAATTCTACTTCAAACTTCGGAGTCGGTGCTTTCCTGCTGGCAGCTTGTGAAAGGGTACGTTATCTGGAATCACTTATTCAGCATTAAACTCATATAAGGTTGTAGTGCCTGAAATATTCTTCCTGTCAGCTCACTGATATTCATTGGTATATGTGCGCCGGGCAAACGCTCGGTGCTATACATACATTTGCCATTACACAGATAGTAATAGCCATTATTTACTGACAATTGTTTATCTGATACTTCCAGTTGCATTTCGTCCTCAGGAAAAGCGGAGGCATACAGTTGCAGCACTTCTTTGGCATTGATGATTCGCGCCATCCCCAACGGATATTGCGTCTGTTCTTTCTCCGGAGGAAGCAACTGAGTCATGTGCCTGCATCCAGTAAATTGCTTGATATGGTGCAACAAACTGTGCTCGGCATCTTTGGTTTCTGCAAAAAGCTCGCTGATAATTAATTGCTTATCTCTTCTGTATACAATAGCCAATCCATTGATTTGATTCTCTGATCTGGCAGTAACCAAAATTCCGTCACTGAGGATAAGGTCCGCCATGACTACTTGAAAATCCTCAAAGGAGTGCTGGATGCAGCAAGTGCGTCCGGAAAGTTTGCTGTTTAGATATTCGTAAACTTCTTTCTGACATCCGATTTCAGAGGTGACTGTTATTTCTTTAGACGGAATAAATTCCGGTACGGTAATCTCTTTAACCGAATATTGGAATACGGAAGCATATCCCATCCGGGTGTAATAGTCGAATAACCAAGGTTCGGCAGGAATCAATGTACTGAAATACGTTCCGTTACGAAGCATCTTTGCAAAGGCTTGGGAGAGTAATTCGCGCATCACTCCGTTTCCGCGAAAATCCGGATGAGTGCAGGCTCCTGAAATGTAAGAGGTCTGTACGGTATCTCCGCAGAAAGTCATCGGATAAGGAATCATCTGAAGAGCGGAAACAATCTCATCCCCACTTTCGATAGCAATGTTTATTTCGTTTTTATAGCGCAGCCTGAAGTACATTTCAACGAACTCTTCATTGTCGTCGAAACATAACTGCCATAATGCCTTAACCTTTTCTTTTGTCGTCATACCTTATATATTATTACCATCTGACCATATCCATAGGATGGTCTTTCAGACAAGCCATATACTTTTCGAGAATAGTTACCGGTTGATAAGACAGCTTTGCTTTGCGTAAGCCTTCAATACCTAAATCTTCTTCCCGGTTGATATAGATATACTGTTCGGGAATGCGATTGGCAAACTCGTAATTAATCATGGCGTAAGCACCGTCAATGCTGGTATCTGCTTTTTCTACATGTACCCCGAATGTTTCATGGTTGATAGGCATCCCGAAAGTAAATGCCACAATTTTCCCGTTGACGTGGAGAATGCCTCCGGTCAGACCGAGTGCTTCGAAATTATGTAATGCATAAATGAGGGCACGACGTTCATTTCCCGTTCCTTCCTGCTGGTCGCAGTTGTTCACTTTGCACCATTCGGCTTCCAGGTTCAGACATTCTTGAATACGGTCGGGCGTAATCGGTGTATATTCGTAATCGGGATACGTATTACGGAACCGGTTGATATGATTTCTCTTTGCCTGAAATTTCTTTCCTTTTAAGGTAGCCAGATCACTCCTTAAATATATATAGTCGGCATAGGCACGGTCTTCCGTGAAAATGAACCGTTCGGGTAAAATCGCTTCGAGGTCGGCGCGCATATTGCTGCAAACTCCCAACATACAGAAATTATGCTTCTCCTTATCCGCATCTTCGATTAATTTCCGTAATACAGCTTTCAGATCGCCGTTTCCTACAGGCATCATATATGCCAGTTGTTCGCCGGCCCAAAATTTGAATACCAGAAAATCGTCGATGACTGCAAATTGAGTATCGTACAAGAATCTCCAGCTACAGAGGTTGGAAAATGAAAGATCGCAGTTTCGGCGGTCACTTTTCATGGTGAATGCAGTTATTGTGTCTCTATCAGCTAGTGTAATGTCTTTAAATGGAATCATAAAATGCTTTTTGCGTTTAACTCTTTATATAACGGAAAATGAAAGAATTTTGTTTTTACAAAACACCTAATAATCGCAGGATAGTCGGTGTCAGTAATGCGGTGAATATTCCATTCAGTGTCAATCCCAGGCTGGCATACGCCCCGTATTTGCTGCTGATGTCCATGGCAGTGGAAGTGCCGACAGCGTGGGCGGCTGTTCCCATCGAAAGCCCTTGGGCTATCGGACTGCCTACGTGCATGATTTTCATTGTCTTAAATCCGCAGATGGCTCCCAGTAAACCTACCGCTACTACAACGGCTGCCGTCAGTGACGGGATACCTCCGATAGCCTTGGTCACTTCCATGGCAATCGGAGTCGTTACGGATTTAGGTGCCAATGAAAGAATGACTTCTTGTGAAGCTCCCATAAACTTGGCGATTAATACCACAGAGATCACTCCGACGATGCACCCTGCCAGTTGAGACAAGAGGATAGGCAGCAACTGTTTCTTAATCATTTCCAGCTGAAGATATAAAGGGACTCCCAAAGCTACCACAGCCGGGCGTAACCAGAATTCGATGAGATGCCCTCCCTGATTGTAAGTCTCGTAAGAGATATTGGCCATTTTAAGGAAGATAATCAGAACGGCAATGGTGAGTAAGATCGGGTTCAGCAGTACCAGCCCCGTTTTCTTCTGAAGCAATTTGGCAAAGAAGAAAACGCCGAAAGTGACAGCCAGCAGAAAGAAATTATTTTCTAAAAAGCTCATTTGTCTTTATCCATTAAGTTAGTTTTGTTTTTTAAATGTAGCTTGTCGGACAAGTGAAAGTCTGATAAGCGTAGGCTACTCGCCAGTTTAATCTGACGTGCCAGTCTGAATTTACGGACAATTTGGTGTACCCATCCCGTTACGACCAGCACGAGAGCCGTGCTAACGATTGTTGCGATGACGATAGGCCAGAATTCTGCCGCAATAACGTCGAAATACAACATCAATGCTACTCCGGGAGGTACGAAAAAGAAGCCCAGATTAGCTACCAGAAAGTCGGACAATCCCTGCACCCACTGCAGTTTGATCCAGCCTAATTTCAAAAAAAGGGTGAGCAGCAGCATACCGATAATGCTGGAGGGGAGCTTGATCCCTGTTAAATAAACGATTAATTCACCCAAAGCCAAACAGCCAAATAAAATGGCACACTGACGTATCATACACTAATTACCTATTGATTTGTTTGAAAACACTGCAAAGGTAGAAAAAATAGAAGTACAGTGTTAAATATTATAATATTTTAGACTTGGAGAATAAAATTAGCCGGAATTGTAATGTGGATATTGCAAAATTGAGTACTTTTGCAGCGCAAATTACAAATCGTAACAAGGTTTATAATATTATTCAAATATATCTATGCTTAATTTAATCAACCAAATCGTGGCTCGTGCGAAAGCAGACCGCCAACGTATTGTTCTTCCGGAAGGAACTGAAGAACGCACATTAAAAGCTGCCAATCAGATTTTGACAGATGAAGTTGCTGACCTTATTTTACTGGGTAAACCCGCTGAAATTAACGAACTTGCAGTGAAATGGGGACTGGGTAACATCAGCAAAGCTACTATTATTGATCCTGAAACTTCTCCGAAACACGAAGAGTATGCACAATTGCTGTGCGAGCTTCGCAAGAAGAAAGGCATGACTATTGAAGAAGCCCGTCAATTGACGAATGATCCTTTGTTTTATGGTTGTTTAATGATTAAGAGCGGTGATGCTGACGGTCAGTTGGCAGGTGCCCGCAACACAACAGGCAATGTACTGCGTCCGGCTTTACAGATTATCAAGACTGCTCCGGGCATCACTTGTGTATCCGGTGCTATGTTACTCTTGACTCATGCTCCCGAGTATGGTAAGAATGGTATTCTGGTGATGGGTGACGTTGCCGTAACTCCGGTTCCGGACCCTAACCAACTGGCACAGATTGCTGTTTGTACGGCACAGACTGCCAAAGCCGTTGCCGGTATTGAAAATCCGAAAGTGGCTATGCTGAGCTTCTCTACCAAAGGTTCCGCTAAACATGAAGTAGTAGATAAGGTAGTGGAAGCTACCAAGATCGCTAAGGAAATGGCTCCTACACTTGATCTGGACGGAGAAATGCAGGCTGATGCTGCTCTTGTTCCTGAAGTAGGCGCAAGCAAAGCTCCGGGTTCACCCGTAGCGGGAGAGGCTAACGTGCTGATCGTTCCGAGTCTGGAAGTAGGAAATATTTCTTATAAACTGGTACAACGTCTGGGTCATGCCGACGCTATCGGCCCGATCCTTCAGGGTATCGCCCGTCCGGTGAATGACTTGTCTCGTGGTTGCTCTATCGAAGATGTATATCGCATGATTGCTATTACGGCAAATCAGGCTATTGCAGCAAAAAACAATAAATAAGTATCAAGCTTTAAGTATTAAAGACAATATGAAAATTCTAGTATTGAACTGTGGAAGTTCATCCATCAAATATAAATTGTTCGATATGACCACCAAAGAAGTGATTGCACAAGGTGGTATCGAAAAAATCGGTCTGAAAGGCTCTTTCCTTAAATTGACTTTGCCGAATGGCGAAAAGAAAGTACTCGAAAAAGACATTCCGGAACATACGATTGGTGTGGAGTTCATTCTGAATACATTGATTAGCCCGGAATACGGAGCTATCAAATCACTGGACGAAATCAATGCGGTAGGTCACCGTATGGTACACGGAGGCGAACGTTTCAGTGAATCTGTATTGCTGAACAAAGAAGTACTCGAAGCTTTTGCTGCCTGCAACGACCTGGCTCCGCTTCACAATCCTGCCAACTTGAAAGGTGTGAATGCAGTTTCCGCTATTCTTCCCAACATTCCGCAGGTAGGCGTATTTGATACAGCTTTCCATCAGACGATGCCGGATTATGCTTATATGTATGCTATTCCCTACGAAATGTATGAGAAATATGGCGTACGTCGTTATGGCTTCCACGGAACTTCTCACCGTTATGTTTCAAAACGTGTATGTGAGTTCCTTGGCGTTAATCCGGTAGGACAAAAAATCATCACTTGCCATATTGGTAACGGTGGTTCTATCGCTGCTATCAAGGATGGCAAATGTATAGATACTACCATGGGACTGACTCCGTTGGAAGGTTTGATGATGGGTACCCGTAGCGGTGACATCGATGCCGGTGCAGTAACATTCATCATGGAAAAAGAAGGCTTGAATACGACAGGCATTTCTAACCTGCTGAACAAGAAGAGCGGTGTACTGGGTATTTCCGGCGTATCAAGCGATATGCGCGAACTGCTGGCCGCTTGTGCTAACGGAAACGAAAGAGCCATCCTTGCTGAAAAGATGTACTACTACCGTATTAAGAAATATATCGGTGCTTATGCTGCGGCATTGGGCGGTGTAGATATCATCCTGTTTACAGGTGGTGTAGGCGAAAATCAGTTTGAATGCCGTGAATCTGTTTGTAAAGACATGGAATTCATGGGTATTAAACTGGACAATAATGTGAATGCAAAAGTTCGTGGTGAGGAAGCTATTATTTCTACTGCAGATTCTAAAGTGAAAGTAGTAGTGATTCCGACAGATGAAGAGTTGTTGATTGCATCGGATACAATGGATATTCTGAAAAAGTAAGAAGAACTGAGATAATAAAAAAAAGGCGGCTTATCATGAAGTCGCCTTTTTTTGTTAACTCTTTTATAAGTCTCGTTTTTTTTACCTTACTTTGTGCTTCAAATCAATATTCGTTTTATTGGATTTACGCAAAATCGTTATTTTATAAATTCATTGATATGCGCTATTCTGTCATAATTCCCGTTTACAATCGTCCCGATGAGGTGGATGAATTGCTGCAAAGTCTCACTGTACAGTGTTTTAAAGATTTTGAAGTAGTTATTGTTGAAGATGGTTCGTCCATCCCTTGTAAGGAAGTGGCAGATCGGTATACAGATCGGTTGGACATCAAGTATTTCTCTAAACCCAATTCCGGACCGGGGCAGACCCGTAACTACGGAGCGGAGCGAAGCGAAGGAGAATATTTTATCATACTGGACTCTGATGTCATTTTGCCCGAAGGATATTTTGACGCGATAGAGAAGGAGCTTCAGTCTTCTCCAGCCGACGCGTTCGGTGGTCCCGACCGTGCGCACGATTCTTTTACGGATATTCAGAAAGCTATCAACTACTCGATGACTTCCTTTTTTACAACAGGCGGTATCCGTGGCGGAAAAAAGAAGATGGACAAGTTTTATCCTCGTAGCTTCAATATGGGGATTCGTCGCGAAGTGTATGAAGCTTTGGGGGGATTCTCTAAAATGCGCTTCGGGGAAGATATCGACTTCAGTATCCGTATTTTTAAAGGTGGCTATACTTGTCGTCTTTTCCCCGATGCGTGGGTATATCACAAACGTCGGACAGACTTGAAGAAGTTCTTTAAGCAAGTCCATAACTCCGGCATTGCCCGCATTAACCTTTATAAGAAATATCCCGATTCGTTGAAATTGGTGCATTTGCTACCGGCAGTGTTCACGCTGGGAGTCTCTTTGCTTTTATTACTGACTCTTTTGGGGTTGGGGCTCGTTTTGTTAGCTTTTTATCTACTATATTCCAAAACGGTTCCCGGGTGTGCGACAGGTGAGATGGCACTTCTGTTTTTAGGATTTGCCGCCATGTTGGCAGCACCTCTTCCCTTACTGCTCTATTCCTTGGTGGTTTGCGTGGATTCGACAATCAGAAATCGCAGTTTATGGATTGGAATGCTTTCGATTACTGCTTCCTTTATACAACTAATTGGTTATGGAACGGGATTCTGGCGTGCATGGTGGCAGCGTTGTATAAGAGGAAAGGACGAATTCGAGGCGTTTCAAAAGAATTTTTATAAGTAAGTGATTTGATTATGGAAAGCAAACACAAACTATCCATCAACCAGTGGGCGCTGGAAGACCGTCCCCGGGAGAAGATGATGGAGAAAGGAGCAGCCGCATTGAGTGATGCCGAACTACTCGCCATATTAATCGGCTCCGGAAATACGGAAGAAAGTGCTGTCGAACTGATGAGGCGTTTGCTTCTCTCTTGTGATAACAATCTGAACTCCTTGGCAAAGTGGGAAGTCTGCGACTATTCCCGTTTTAAAGGAATGGGACCGGCAAAGAGCATCACTGTAATGGCTGCCCTGGAACTCGGCAAGCGACGGAAACTGCAAAATATCCAAGAACGCCCCCGCATCTCTTGTTCAAGAGATATTTATGACATCTTCCAGCCTGTCATGTGCGACCTTGAACAGGAAGAATTCTGGGTATTATTATTGAATCAGGCGACGAGACTGATCGATAAGGTACGTATCAGCACCGGCGGAATAGACGGAACGTATACGGATGTACGTACCATTCTTCGGGAAGCATTGCTGCAGAGAGCCACGCAAATAGCCGTAGTGCATAACCATCCTTCGGGAAATATCCAACCCAGCCAACCGGACCGGACGTTGACGGAACACATCCGCCGGGCAGCCGACACAATGAACATTCGCCTGATAGACCACGTTATTGTTTGTGAGGATAAGTTTTACAGTTTTGCCGACGAAGGGCTGCTCTGAATAAATTTATTCTTATCTTTGCAATACATATTAATAAGGAAAGCCCTATGGAAAAATTTAAAATAGAAGAAAAGATCGTAGCCATGCTAAAGACGGTGTACGATCCTGAGATTCCGGTGAATGTATACGATCTTGGACTGATTTATAAAATAGACGTCTCAGACAATGGGGAAGTGGCGCTTGATATGACTCTGACTGCTCCCAACTGTCCGGCAGCCGATTTCATCATGGAAGATATCCGCCAGAAAGTAGAATCGGTGGAAGGAGTGACATCTGCCACTATCAACCTTGTGTTCGAACCGGAATGGGATAAAGATATGATGAGTGAGGAAGCAAAACTGGAACTCGGATTCCTGTAAATTCATAGCTCAAAATATAAAACTGATAACTCTAAACTCAAAACTCATGAAGAACGTTTATTTCCTTTCCGATGCGCATCTTGGTTCCCGTGCCATAGAACATGGACGTACACAGGAACGGCGCTTGGTGAACTTCCTCGACAGTATCAAGCATAAAGCTTCTGCCGTTTACCTGTTGGGAGATATGTTCGATTTTTGGTATGAATTCCGGTTAGTGGTTCCCAAAGGATACACCCGCTTTTTAGGAAAGCTTTCCGAACTCACGGATATGGGAGTGGAGGTACATTTCTTTACCGGCAACCATGATATCTGGTGTGGGGATTATCTTTCTAAAGAATGCGGAGTGATTATTCATCGTGAAGCATTGACTACCGAAATATACGGAAAAGAGTTTTATCTGGCTCACGGTGACGGACTGGGTGACCCAGACAAAAGTTTAAGTTGCTGCGCTGGATGTTTCACAGTACAACACTTCAGACACTGTTTTCTGCCATCCATCCCCGTTGGAGTGGAATTGGGCTTGACGTGGGCAAAACATAGCCGCGAAAAGCGGGTGGACGGCAAAGAACCGGATTACATGGGGAGAATAAGGAACATCTGGTACTTTATACAAAAGAATATCTGAAGAGTCATCCTAATATCAACTTCTTCATTTATGGCCATCGTCACATTGAACTGGATTTAATGTTGAGTGCTACTTCCCGTGTGCTGATTCTTGGAGACTGGATTAACTATTTCTCCTATGCGGTATTCGATGGGGAGAATCTATTTTTGGAAGAGTATATAGAAGGAGAAACACAAGTTTGATTCTTATTCCATTAAAAAGTGGAAATTCCGATTGATATAAGGTTTCTTGAAGATAGATAGAAACCGGAAAAAGTCAAGACCACGTCTTCAGATTCATTTCATAAGAATAGAATAAATCTGAAGACGTGGTCTTGATGTATTTAGTTGCCCAACTTGAATACTACAGAGGCGTATCCTCCCAGTTTCAAGGTGTAACTGTCGCTGTCTGTATTTTGTTGAGTTTCGCCATTCACAAACAATACTTTCTCAATCTTGTCTGTCAGCGGAAGTTGCATGGCCGTTCCGCCGAAATTATGGATGACAAGCAGTTTCTCGTTGTCCTTGGTCATATACCAGGCAGCAATCGGCTTATAGTCTTTCTCCTGTGATTCGTTGTAGACGGAATGTTTGGTCATACTTCCTTCTGCCAGTGCCGGATAGGTGTTGCGCAATCGGGTGAGGGAGAAATATATGTTCAGAAGTGAATGGGTATCGGCTTGTTGGTCCGCTACCGTTTTCACATTTTTCGAAACGGTGGCATCCGTCTTGTCTGTGTAGTTGGTAGTGTAGCTATCTCCCCATAGCATCGGGCTGCGCACATATTCGTCTCCGTTACCCTTTGTTCCGTAAAGTCCCAGTTCTTCACCGTAATAGATGTAAGGATGTCCGGCGGAAGTGAGTAAGACGGCGGCGGCCAGTTTGCATTTGTCGGCGGATTTACCCAACTTGACGATGTACGGTCTTCGTCATGGTTACTCAGTTTCGTTGCTTCGATGTAATCGCTTCGATAGTTGGCGTATTTCTGTTGGTAAGAAAGGATGTCTTTGGCAAAATAACATCCGGTACTATTATTGATTCCCCATTCCAGACGATACCAGAAGGAAAATTCAAAAGGGCGGGCAGACCTTTATAATAAGGAGCTACTTTATCGTATTCCGATAACACTTCGCCTACCATATAGAAGTCGTCCGTATGTCCTTTTGTTTGTAATAGGCGTTCATATCTTCATAGAACATTTTCAGGAAACGAGGATTTTCTTCGCTGGTCTCACTGTGGTAGATGTGCTTCACGGCGTCGAGGCGGAGGCCGTCCACACCACGGGCGATCCATCCTTTGGCGGCGTCTGCTATTGCCTGATATGCCGGTGATTCGCCTGCCTGGTCTACAGGGCCGTAGTTAAGGTCGGCAAACCAGTCGGTGCAGAAATGAGAATGGAAATAGGTGATCTGCTGGCTGTCGAACATGATGTTGGCAGGGTTGCCGGCGTTGGTCAGTTTGAAATCCTTGTTCAGCGTGAGTTTCTCGGACGAGGAAGAGGCGCCGTATTTTGTTCCGGATGGCCAGGAAGAAGCATTGCTGGTACGGATCAGAAGCCCCAAGTGGACTCAAAGTCGACGGTGAGTTCATAGATGTTGTTTCCTTTGTCATAAAACTTTTACAGATGTCTTCTCCGTAGTATAAGTATTTGGCGTTGTCGGTACCTGTGTCTGGATTATCCTCGTCTGCTTTGGTGCCTGTGGAAACGACAAGGATGGGGAAGATGCGTTGCTCCAGTCCAGTGTAAATTTCAGCAGTCCTTTCACGGCAGCGGTCTCGTCAGAAACCTGAAACCATTCTGCGGCATTGTATCCGGCTGCTCCTTCTTGGGTGATCATGGCGATTTTGCCTGCTGCGATATCTGTTTTCGGGTCTTCAGAGAAAGAATAATAATTGCGATACGGGCTTTCGGATGATGAACTAGCTTCGGTGAACCACGGGTGGGCAGTGCCGGTGTGGTTCATTACGTAGTCCAGATAAATCTTGATGCCTCGGTTGTGGGCTTCTGTAACCAGACGGTCGAAGTCGCTTTCTGTGCCGAGCTGCGGATTGACTTTGGTGTAGTCTGTGACGTCATATCCGTGATAAGACATACAGGGGTGGATGGGAGAGAGCCAGAGGGCTTTCACGCCTAGTTGGTTGAGATAGTCCAGCTTTTGGGTGACGCCATTCAGGTCTCCATATCCGTCTCCGTCGCTGTCGGCGAAGGAATAGACCAGTAACTGGTAGGAGATATCTGCCCGTTTGGTCTCGTCCCATGTGTCGGGAGAGGCGGTAAGTGCGGTCCATTGCCCTTCGATGGGCGGTTCGGGTTCTGGAGCAGGCTCGGTGATATTTTGTCATCGCTGCAAGCGGTCATGAATGCCATGAGCATTGACAACCACAAAGAGATAATAAGTGGAGATGTTTATTCATAATGATGATGTATTAAAGACAATAAATGTAGTCTCTTAAAAACAGTGGCCGCCCCGATTCCATTGTATTCGCGACGGCCATTCCCTGTTCCCTGATTTCTTGTAGTATTATTCGATGCGGCCTGTTCCGTTGCCAAAGTTCAGATAAACCTTTTGTCCGGTTTTACCTTGTACCGCAGCTTGGTCACCACCGTTGCCCCGGTAAGTTATTTGTCCGTCGAAGATGATAAATTCTGTTTTCCACCAGTCGCCGGCAGAGACAGCTTTCGGATTTACGCAGATTCGTACTGCGCCATCTTTCAGGAATGCCGGAGAAACAAATTCACCATCAGCCGTTCCGGGCACGGTAAATAAGTCCTGTTCTACCAGTTGCGCGTCCCAGCCGTTGTATGAGGTATCGCCCATCAGATATACATTCGGCTTTTCAAATTCTATCGCTTTGTCATCGCCGATAACGGAGACATATACTAAGTACCAGCCGGCTATACCGACTTTTATGTTGCCGCCCTCGTCCGACAATCCGGCAAGGTCTTTGGATTCCTGTGAGATAGCATCTACAAAGCCGAAGTCATTGCCCCAGTTGGCTTGCGGTGCAAACTTCACCTGATCGTTAGCAGCGAAATAGAAGATTCCCCAGAAAGTTCCTTTCGTTCCGTTGACCGGAACAAGTGCTTTCCAAGCATTCGGATCACCGGCAGGAGTTCCCCAGTTGTATGCGCTGCCGGTCATATAAAGTTCGGTGGGCGCACTGTTGTCTTTCACTGTAAAACGGTAGTTGAAGGCATCGAACGAGATTTTGATCTTACCGTCCAGTGCTGTATTAATGGCTCCCGCATTTGTCCAGCTAACAAAATTATCACCGGAGTCATCACCGTCTACACTACTTCCCAAGGCTTTGGTCCAGTCTATGTCGTTTCCGTTAATAGCTGAAGCCGGGAAAATCTTGAAGTTCGAAGTACTTTCTATTTCTGCTTCCAGTATATACAGGTTTTCATCGAGAGCGTCCTTCTTCATCTGTTGGGCACTGTTGCCGTCCCAGCCTGTGAAATCACCGACTATATAATAGCCGTCGGGATCAACAGCCGGAGTTGTGGCAGGCTGCAAGGTGATGCTTACTTCATTTCCCACCAGTTGAATACCTTCACCGGAAGGAGTTACGGCAGAAGCATTAATAGAGATTTTCAATTCACGTACCACGCTTGCACGGCTTTTGTAGGCTTCCTGCGTCACACTGTCCAGTTGTGCCAAGGCTACTTTAAAGACATGATCTTCCGTCATGGAAAATGGAATGGTGTGATTCTCATTCAGTGTCAAAGAGTTGACAGCAATCTTACTGCCTTCTTCGGCTGTGGTCGAGCTTAACTTTGCAATTTCTACGGAATCGGCTGTGGCCGCATCCATGACGATGCTGGCGTCTTTGCCTGCTGTGAAAGTTGCAGTCAACTGTCCCGCTGACTCTTCCTGGGGATTGGACTGGGGATCAGCCCAGTCCTTGAAATCTTCGTTACAGGCAGAAAACCCGATTGCTGCCAGAAACATCCCTATGTATATTAAATGTTTTTTCATGATGAATCGTTCTTTTTAAAGTTAATTACTTCTTTTCTCCTGTACCTGCCGTGAAGTTCAGATGGATCACATTGCCGGCTGAACCTTGTACGGAATAACCGTCTCCCTTTTCTGTCCAACTGTCAATAAGGTTGAAATCACGATAGAAGATTTCACCGTCATGGAGTGTAAACTCAGTTCTCCACCAGTCGAGGTCTGTCTTGAAGCACATACGGACTTCTCCGCTTGCAGTCATGGCAGGAGATACGAAGTTACCGTCTTTGGTGGCGGGAACCGTAAACTTCCATTCGTCGTTGAATGCCCATGAACCGCCGGTTGTGTTACCGAACAAATACACTTCAGCTGGGTAGAAAGTAATGGTAAACTGATAATCATCCCCTTTGACAGCCGCTTTGACGTAGAAGAGATACCATCCGGCGTTTTCTACGACGAAGTTGTCACTGCCGCTGACTCCTGCTCCGGCTTTGTCGGTAACCGTCACGCGGTTGTCGTTAATACCGATATACTCGTTTTCCTTTGTTCCGAACTTGAACTCGGAGTTGGCATCGAAGTAAATCATTGAATAGAACTGACCGTCCATACCGTAGACACCTGCCATCGGTTTCCATACTTTCCAGTCGGTATCCAGCATAGAACCTACAATGAACATAGTCTTGGGAGGTGTCAATGAGCTGGTGCTCTTGGAAATCAGAACGTTGGGTAACTCAATCACATTGGAAAAACATACTCCTTTTCCACTGCTTGTGATGTTGGCCTTCAGGCGGATATATACAGCTACCGGTTCGGTAGGGAGTTCTGCCTGCTCTCCGTTCACGGCCGTCCACAAGTCGAGAAGCGCATTGTTGAGTTCGGAAGCATCCACATTGATCTTTGCTGTCGGGGAGGTGCTTTCCAACACTGTATAGTTGGCTTTGCTCTCATCTGTCGCTTCTATGAAATCCTGTTCAAATGAGGCTTGTACCGTGTAGGTGGTAGCTGCCGGAAAACCGTAGTCCGGTTGCGAACAAGTGAGTTCTACAGTTTGGGCATTCTTCAGGTCATATACATTGTTGGCTGCATACGCGGGCGTATTGAGCGTGAATGTATCGGGTTCGTTCAGGATCGGATTGCTGTCATTGTCTGTTTCGCAGGCTGTAAATAGAGGCAGTGCGAAGGTGACAGCGAGTAATATGTTGGATATTTTTTTCATAATGGCATTCTTTTATATAAGGATGAACTCTTGGTTATTTATAGCCTTCATTTTGTGACATATTCCTGTTATTGTTTATATCCGATACAGGGATAGGATATTTGTTGTAGTATGAAGCGACAGATGTTCCGTTCATTGCTCCACCTTTCCAGTCCCAAAGATATTTATTGGTTGTGAACATACCGAAACGAACCAAGTCTGAACGACGGCGACCTTCCAGATAGAATTCACGTGCCCATTCGTCGATAAGTTCCTGTTCGGTTACGGTCTGTACCTTTCTTGTACAGTTGGCGCGTTTGCGAAGTTCATTGATGTCTCCTGTGGCGTCTCCTCCCTGACGGAAAATGGCTTCCGCACGTGTCAGGTATGCTTCTGCCAAACGGAACAAAGGAATATCTGTGTCAGGATAAGTAGCATGGCTGACGGGTTTTCCGTCAGAGCGGTAATTCTGCCATTTTACAATCGACAAGCCATCGGTGAATCCGCTGATCGCATCTGTCTGAATTTTGCGTCTGCCGCCTCCTACACCAGAGTATAGCAAGGCACGGTCGTCACCGGCAGCTTTGATCATGTCTTCTGTTCTGATGCCATATTCTGCATCGAAAGCATCGATCTGCTCATCTGTATCTAAGCCTTTGGTCGGAATCTCAACATCGGCGGGCAGCATCGGCACATCTTCGAGATTGGAGAAGAATTTTTGTACCATTGCTGCACGGGCAAAGATACAGGACCAACCGTTCGTTGTTCCCATACGGGGCATACCGGCTACACGAGTACCACAAACCAGATAAGTTGAACCGCCATAGTTACGTGTCTTCACTCCATCCTGACGGATAGGCAGAATGATTTCCTGCATGGCATTTTCATTCTCGTCGTTATCGGCCATAAACAGTTCGCTGTAATTTGTACATAGCTTATATGCTGAGCCAATCACTTTGCTGGCATATTCTTCCGCTTTTGCATAATCGGTTTGTCCGGTGTATACGCCTGCATTCAGGTACAAACGTGCGCGGAGCAACCAGTTGGCGGCTTTGTCTGCACGTCCGAAGGGAGCCTGGCGAGGCTCATACATATCAGCTTCAATTTCGTTCAGTTCATTCTGAATGTAAGTATATAGTTCCGTCCCCTTCTTCTCGACAGGCAAGTCATTGCTAAAGTGTTCCTTGAACGGAGCTTTACCAAACAAGTCGAGGAAGTACCAATAATGGAGGGCACGCAGGAAACGTATTTCCGCACGTTGACGCAGTGTTTCTGCATCTGTCATGCCTTCGGTCTGGTCGAGGAAGAAGTTATATTGTGTGATGTCATATCCCAAACGGACGTAAACCCACTCTGTGCGCTGGCTGGAAGGACTCCAGCTAATGCTTGTAAGCTGGGGGATGTCCTGATTCTCCTGCCATGCCCAAAGACATTCGTCGGTAGGCAGTTCGTTGCAGTTGAAAGTGGTACGATAGAAACCGGATTCGCCTTCGTCCTGTCCGTCGAGGTCAGGAGAGCCGTCGATACCCTTTTGTCCGGTTACACCCAACATGGCATATCCTTTCACAAATACTCCCTGCTGGTCGAAACTACCTCCTGTCTGAGGGTCGATGGGACTAATATCCAGATCGTTGATACATGAAGTTACTCCCGAAGAGAGAACTGCGATCAGTGCGGCTGAAAATAGCTGTTTGATATATTTTGTTTTCATGATAAATTGATTTAATGAATGTTAGAATTGCAGACTTAAACCTAATAAGAAAGTCATAGCTCTGGGATATGGATTGGCGTCGATACCGCTTTTTACTTCCGGATCAAGGCCTTTGTATTTACTGATAATGAACGGATTCTGTACTGTAGCATATACACGCCCGCCAACACCTTTGTAGGTTTGAGTCTTCCACAGATTCTGGAAAGAATAACCTAACGTGATGTTATCACAACGTAAGAATGATGCATTATGTATAAAATAGTCGCTCATATAGTAATCACCTTGTCCGCTGAAACCGAGTGCGACGGCTTCGGCACTGGTGTTGCTATATGCATTATTGGAGAACAGTCCCGAAGTGCTGACGTTGGCTTTGTTGCTCAGGAAGTCATAGTACACGTAGTTGTTCAGACTGGCACGTAAGGAGAAGCTGAAGTCAAAGTTCTTATACTGCATTTTGGAGGTCAGTCCCATCAAAACATCGCCTGCCGGTTTTTTGTAGATATATTTGTCTCCGCTGTCTATTGTTCCGTTTCCGTTACGGTCAACAAACATATTTTCAATAGGTTTGCCATTTTCGTCGTATACCTGCTGGTAAACGTAGAAAGAGTTGGCTGCGTAACCTACTTTATGCGCCTGTACCTTGGTATTGTTACCTCTGGAAATCTTATCGCCTGCTTCTACGTAATAATCGCTGTCGTCGCCACCTGTCAACTTGGTGATTTCATTGTGGTTCCATGTAATGTTATAGCTGAGGTCCCAGGTGAAGTCCTTAGTCACAATCGGTTTGGCGTTGATGGAAAATTCCATACCGTAGTTTTCCAGTGAACCGATATTCTGTGTCATCTGGGCATTGAAGTTAGTTCCGACGGGAATTTTAACGCTGTTCAGCAGGTCATCCGTTTTACGGAAGTATCCGTCGATACCGCCTGTGATTCTTCCATTCAGGAATCCGAAGTCCAGTCCGGCATTCCATGTGGTCGTTTTTTCCCATTTCAGATTTTCATTGAAAGCCTTCGGGCGGGAAGTAGAGTAATACGTATCGCCAAAAGGATACTGGGCATACTCGTTATTGACTACATACAGAGGAAGATAAGCAAAATCATCACCTATGTTTTGCTGACCGGTAATACCCCAGCCTAAACGCAATTTCAGATCAGACAGGACATTTACATCTTTCAGGAAGTTTTCTTCTTTAATCTTCCATCCCAGTGCCAATGACGGGAATGTACCCCAGCGGTTGTCTTTGGAGAAACGTGACGAGCCATCCCAACGCATGGTAAAGGTAAACAAGTAACGGTTCAGCAGGGAGTAATTTAGACGGCCGAAGTAAGAGACCAGTGTATTTCTGGTTGCATAAGCTGTTTGTTCGCGCAATTTGGCGTCATGGGGTTCTTGCGTATAGGAATCCCAGCCCTGGCCTTCTTCAAATCCGTTGCGATGGAAGTGTTGTTCTTCACCACCGACCATGATGTCAAAGTCGTTTGCACCCAAAGACTTGATATACTGTACGTATATGTTGTACGAAAGGTTGTATTTATATTGGGTAACGTCGCCATTCCAACCATAATAATTATTGCCGAATGAGTATGGAGAAACAATCGTAGTCTGTGTACCTTCCGCATATTCGCCACCTATGCTTGCGTGCAGACGGAGGTCAGGCAGGAAATGGAATTTATAGTCAACGTCTACATTTCCAACAAAGTCGTTGCTGTTCGCCTTGTCATTTTTGAGTTCCAGTGCAGCCAGCGGATTTTGGGGAGAGTTCGGATTGGACGTGTATTTCCAGTCCGGATTGCTGAAACCTGTGGTAGAATTTATATTCTGCCAGTAGCCGCCTGTAAACTGGTAAGGGTCTTCGTTAGAATAAACCGGACGGGTAGGGTCGATAGCCAATGCTCCGCCAATAGCGGCACCTGTGTCGGCATAGCGGTTTTTACCGTTCATGAATTTGGCATTGATGTTGAACTTCAGATGATCTTCAAAGAAGGAAGGAGCCAGGTTCACGGAAGCAGTGAAGCGTCGGAAGTTGGATGTTTTCACAATACCGTTATCGTCTGTATAACCTAAAGATACACGGTAAGGCAGGTTCTTGAATCCTCCGTTGATAGAAACATGATGGTCGGTGCTGACAGCAGTACGGAATATCTGATCCTGCCAGTCTGTATTGGCGGTTCCTAAATCTGCCGGTAATTTGTCACCCCATAACTGATTGGCGTAAGCGCGATATTCATCTCCGCTCAATACATCATAGCGCTTTTGAGTTTTGGAGAAGGATACAGAACCGTTATAGCTTACGCTGGGAGCTTGTCCGTTCTTTCCTTTCTTGGTGGTGATAATAATAACACCGTTGGATGCACGCGAACCGTAAATGGCAGTTGCAGAGGCATCTTTCAGTACAGTAAGGGTTTCGATATCCGCAGGGTTAACCATTGATAAACCGTTTGCCATCCCTTTGATACCTTCGTTGTCAATAGCCAGACCGTCAATAACGATCAGCGGGTCATTGCTTGCATTCAATGAAGAACCGCCACGAATACGGATTTGAGCGCCACCACCCGGTGTACCGTCATTGGAGATCACGCTGACACCGGCTATTTTACCGGATAACATATCCTGAGCATTCGTCGTAATACCTTTACTTAGTTCATCGGGCTTGATAGCCATTACCGAACCGGTCATATCGTTCTTTTTCACCTGACCGTAACCGATGACTACTACTTCGTCCAGTATTTCCGTATCGTCTTTCAGTATTACATTCATTTGTGTGGTTGCCGGAAGTTCCTTTGGCTGGTATCCGATGAATGAAACAACAATTATGTCACCTTGCTTGGCAGACAACTGGAAGTTGCCGTCGAAATCGGTAATCGTTCCGGTGGTAGTGCCTTTCACCACAACATTGGCACCTATAACCGGTTCACCCGTTGTGTCTTTCACTATTCCTTTGACAGTAATTTGCTGAGCAAATGCGTCAATGGACAAGAATATTCCAGCTATAAGCATAAGCAGGACCTTGAACATAAAGTTTCCTTTTTTCATGTTTTTGTCTTTAAAGTTAATTGTAATTTCTCTTATCATTCTCTCTTAAAAATACCTATTGAAAACCTTCTCTTCGTCATTGTTCTTAGTGCTCGAAAACACTCTCTTTTTTACCAAAATGTATATTCTCTATCTTTGTTATTTCTTTTCCTTATTATAATCTTTTCAAACCTTTAGCTTCTGATTTGTCTTTTACCTCTTTGATGCTGATAGCGTATCCGCCTCCGTTAGCTGCGTGCAGGTTCAGCTTGCTCTTATTCGTCAGAATACCTTTCTTGATGGTATAAGCCTGCGGGTTCTCTTTCCAGTCGGCATCTTTGGCATCCGCGTAGACGGTAGCGATGTATTGTTTGCCCGGAGTCAGGAAGTCGAATATGAGTTTGGAGGTATGACCGTTTTCACCGGCTGTGCAGCCTACGTACCAGTCGTCCGTATCTTTTGCCTTACGGGCAATTGTGATGTATTCTCCCGGTTCTGCTTCCAGATAGTTCGTTTCGTCCCAGTCGAGAGCTACGTCTTTGATGAACTGGAAAGCGTCCATAAAACGTTCGTAGTTTTCCGGAATGTCGGCAGCCATCTGCAAAGGACTGTACATGGTAACGTATAGTGCCAACTGGCGTGCAATGGTAGAACGTACCTGAGAATTATTTGCCGGATTCATCTTGTTGCAATGCGTTTCGAAGATGCCGGGAGTGTAATCCATCGGACCGCCAACCAGGCGTGTGAAAGGCAGAATCGTTGTATGATATACTTTGTTGCCTCCGAATGATTCATATTCTGTACCGCGGGCGGATTCATTACCGATCAGATTCGGATATGTACGGCAGATACCGGTAGGGCGGGTTGCTTCGTGTGCATTCACCATGATTTTGTAATCGGCGGCTTTCTTCACTGCATACAGGTAGTGATTGTTCATCCATTGTCCGTAGTGATGTTCGCCGCGGGGGATGATGTTGCCTACATAACCGCTCTTTACGGAGTTGTATCCATTGTCTGCCATAAACTGGTAGGCTTTGTCCATGTGGCGTTCGTAGTTGCGTACAGAAGCGGAAGTTTCGTGATGCATCATCATTTTGATTCCTTTGCTGGCTGCATAGCGGTGGATTTCCTTCACATCGAAGTCGGGATAAGGAGTCACGAAATCAAACACATAGTCTTTGCTGTTGCCGAACCAGTCTTCCCAGCCTTCGTTCCAGCCTTCAACCAGTACTGCATCGAATCCGTGAGCGGCTGCAAAGTCAATGTAACGTTTCACGTTGGCTGTGTTGGCAGAATGTTTGCCATTCGGTTTTGTTTTGGAGTAATCCGTTTCACCGAGTTTTACGCTGGTCAGTTCGTCGGTGTAAGCCCATGAGCCTTTTCCGGTGATCATGTCCCACCATACGCCGATATATTTCACGGGTTTTACCCAAGAAGCGGCATCCGCTATCTTGCATGGTTCGTTCAGGTTGAGAGTGATACGTGAAGCGAGGATATTGCGGGCGTCATCGCTCACGATAATCGTACGCCAAGGTGTGTTGCAGGGAGTCTGCATATACCCTTTGTCTCCTTTGGCATCCGGTGTCAACCAGGATTCGAATACCATATTCTTGTCGTCCAGATTGAGGTGCATACATGAGTAATCAACCAAAGCGGCTTCATGAAGATTGATGTATAAGCCATCATCCGTTTTCATCATCAGTGCAGTTTGTACGCCTGTCTGTGAGAAAGGAGTCTGAGAAGAGTTCGGAGTGATCGCTTCTTTCATCAGCCCTCTGATTTCTGATAAGCGGGAAATGGTGTAGTCATATTCCTGCGTATCATAGTCACCCGGTATCCAGAAAGCGATATGATCGCCGTTCATGCCAAACTGAGAATGCTCTTCCTTGATCACGAAGTAATTGAGTGACTTCTGCTGAGGAAATTCATAACGGAATCCCAGACCGTCATTGAACAGACGGAAACGGATAACGATAGAACGGTCATTCATGGGTTGATACAGGGTGACTGCCAGTTCGTTATAATGATTGCGGATTTCTTTTTCTTCTCCCCAAACCGGTTGCCAGGTTTCATCAAAGGTAGCCGTTTGGGTATCTTTTACTTCGAAGCCGTCGTACAGGTTGGTCTTTGAATCAAGTTTGTCAGGTCTCTGCGGTCCACCCAGTCGAAGTCGGTTCTGGTATTATCTTCTTTTTCAGTTCCAGTCCGAGAGTGCTGGGTTTGATTACCACTTTGTTCTTATACGTCAGTTCATACGTTGGGGCACCTTTGGAATCTACTTGAAGGTCATTACCAGATTGTTGTCCGGTGAGGTTAATTTCTGTTGGGCATTCGCAATGAATGAGATGCAAAGGAATGCGATGAGCGATAAAATCTTTCTCTTTTCATTCTATTTATGGTATTAAATTATAAGCTAACTAATATTTTTACTCCGCTCTGTTCCGGATATTGCAAATATAGCAACCATCTTGAGACTTTGGGCTGTCTAGAATAAAAATACAAGTTTATATTAATCTCAAAGTTTTGTTTTACAGTAGTTTATTGTCTTTTGGTATCCTGATAAATATAAGTCGAAGTGAACTTATTTAAAAGGATAGAAGGTATATTCCACGACTTGAAGTGTTAATTCATTTCTTAATTCAACCTTTTTCTCTGTCAATAAATCGAAAGCAGATGAGGCAGGAAGTATTTCTTGGTAAGGAACCAGGTCAATGGTCTGTTCCCGGTCGTTTCCATTCAGGAAAACAACGACTGATTTATCACCGTATTTGCGTTCGTAAACGTAGACACCTTTATTCGGTGCGAAATGTTTGAGCTGACCTTTGGCAATGACTTCGTTTCCTTTTCTCCATTGGAGCAGTTTTTGCATAAAGGAGAATGCTTCATTTTGCTGTGGAGTGCGGTTGGCTGCGTCAAAGCAGTTTTTTGTATCGTTCGGCCAGCCTCCGGGAAGTCGCAGCGGAGCAGGCCGTCTCCATTCGCCTTGTCGGCTGCCATCAGGATTTCAGTTCCATAATATATCTGCGGTATTCCGCGGGTTGTCAGTAAGAATGTCAGGGCTTGCTTGTATCGGTCCAGATTCTTTGTATCTGCTTCCGAACGGTAGAAGCGGGAAGTATCGTGATTGTCGAGGAAGGTCAGCAGGCTCATTGGATGGCTGTAGACGATGTCCTGTGATAGATATTCGTAGAGTCTGAAAAGTCCTCCGTTCCATTCGGTAGTCTCTTCGTCGAAAGCCTTGTTCATCTCTTCCATTAGCGGGAAGTCCATGACAGTCGGGAGATTGCTGTTCTTCGGATAAGCGAGTCTGCTGTCTTTCTGCCAGTAGGAGATGAGTGCATTGTTGCCCAGCCATGTTTCACCTACAATGTTGAACTTGGGATATTCTTCATTGACCGCTTTGCACCAGCGTGCCATCATATCGAAGTCGGCATAAGGGTGTGTATCCTGACGGATGCCGTTGATACCGGCGTATTCAATCCACCAGATACTGCTCTGTATCAGATAAGTAGCTACATGACGGTTTCTTTGGTTGAAGTCCGGCATGGTCAGTGTGAACCAACCGTCGATAGCGATTTTCTTTTCGTAATCGGAAGCATACGGGTCCATTTGAGTGGCAGTCTTGAAGCTGGTCTGCACGTAGTTGCCTTCAAAGTTAAACCAGTCTTTGGAGGGCATATCTTTAAACAGATAGTTGTCCGAACCGCAATGGTTGAAGATCATGTCCATTACGACTTTCAGCCCTTTGGCATTAGCTTCCTGAGTAAGTTTGCGGAACTCTTCGTTACTGCCGAAGCGGCGGTCTACCTGATAATAATCGGTAATGGCATAACCGTGATACGATCCTTCTTTCATGTCATTTTCTTGAATCGGGTTGAGCCATATACTGGTGACTCCGAGGTCTGCTATGTAATCCAGATGATTCTCTATTCCTTTCAAATCGCCGCCATGACGTGCGAAAGGCTCATTACGGTCTACATTTCCTTCCAGCATTCCGGGAATGATGTCGTTGGAAGGGTCGCCATTGGCGAAACGGTCCGGCATAATGAGATAAAGCACGTCGCTCGAATCAAAACCTTCTACTGCCGAAGCATTCGGCCGGCGCTGTTTAAGCTCGTAAGGGATTTTGTCTGCTTTTTGCCTTGTTTCAGGATGATGTCAAAGTTCTGTGGAGCAGCCTTCGAAAGGTTTAAATACAGAACCAGATAATTAGGATTCTCCTGTTTTACCACTTCTTGCAGCGTGATATTATCGGCAGAAAGACTGACGTCTGCGGATGATATGCGGTCACCATATAATAGTATCTGCAATTCGGGATTCTTCATTCCTGCCCACCAAAAGGTCGGGGCTACTTTCTTTATAGTGCTTGCTGCGAATACCTGGTGAAGACCGGGTAATAATAATAGTAAGATAATGAATAATAAATTCCTTTTCATGGTAACTAGATTTTTAAAATTTGTTCGGGGGAACCGATGATGCAAATGTAGGTGAATCGGGTATGCCGTATGGCAGTTAGAAAGAAAATATAAATGCTTGTTTTGAATAGGCTGTTGATAATAAGCTTTTTGTCGTTATTGCCTCTGTCGAAAAATACAAGTGAAAATGAAAATTGTTATGACGATATTTTTCGTTTTTATTACTATAATCATTATATTTGTCACATCTTAAAAAAGCACCTTATGAGAAATCTAACCTATTATCTTTTGTTTCTTCTTTTTGTTTATCCTCTTTCCTTGTCCGCAAAGCATACGGATATAAATAAGGCGGCCCTTAAAAAACTGGATGACATTATAAGTAAGAAGGAAACTTATCAGATACGGAGAGAAAAAGACATTACTGATTTAAAAGTACAACTTGCCCATTCCACCGATCCTGCCCGGAATTATGAGTTGTATGCCTCCCTCTTTGGGGCTTACCTGCATTATCAGGCAGATTCGGCGCTTCATTATATTAACCGTCAGATGGAGATATTGCCCCAATTAAATCGTCCGGAACTGGAATATGAGATTATCATTAACCGTGCTACGGTAATGGGTGTAATGGGCATGTACATCGAAGCTATGGAACAATTGGAGAAGATTGATCCTAAAAAACTGAATGAATGGACTTTGCTTTCTTATTACCAGACCTATCGCGCCTGCTACGGCTGGCTCGCTGATTATACGACAAACAAAACCGAAAAAGAAAAATACCTGAAAAAGACCGATTTGTACAGAGATTCCATTATCGCCGCCATGCCTCCGGAAGAAAATAAAACGATTGTTATGGCGGAACGATGTATCGTGACCGGAAAGGCCGATACGGCTATCGGCATGCTGAACGATGCACTGAAAGATATGGAAGACGAACGTCAGAAAGTATATATCTATTATACCCTTTCCGAAGCATATAGCATGAAGAAAGACGTTGAGAAAGAAGTTTATTATCTGATACTGACTGCTATTGCAGACTTGGAATCTTCCGTCAGGGAGTATGCTTCCTTGCAGAAACTCGCGCATCTGATGTATGAACTAGGGGATATTGACCGTGCTTACAAATATCTGAGTTGTTCGATGGAAGATGCTGTAGCATGTAATGCCCGTTTGCGATTTATGGAAGTGACGGAGTTTTTCCCGATTATTGATAAGGCTTATAAACTGAAAGAAGAGAGAGAACGGGCCGTTTCCCGTGCCATGTTGATTAGTGTCAGTCTGTTGTCGCTGTTTCTCCTCATTGCTATTTTCTATCTGTATCGTTGGATGAAGAAGATATCCGTCATGCGTAGGAATCTAAGCGGCCAACAAGCAAATGTCTGCGGTCAACAAAGAATTGGAACAGACCGGAAAGATAAAGGAAGTATATATTGCCCGTTATCTGGACAGATGCGTCAATTATCTAGATAAACTGGAAACTTATCGCCGCTCTCTGGCCAAACTTGCCATGTCGTCACGTATCGATGACTTGTTTAAAGCAATTAAGTCCGAACAGTTTATCCGGGACGAGCGGAATGAATTTTATAACGAATTTGATAAGTCATTCCTTAAACTGTTCCCACACTTTATTACTTCTTTCAATAATCTGCTGGTAGAAGAAGCAAGAGTTTATCCAAAATCAGACGAACTGCTGACAACCGAACTCCGGATCTTTGCCCTTATTCGTTTAGGAGTAGTGGATAGTAACAAGATTGCTCATTTTCTGGGTTATTCTTTGGCAACTATCTATAATTACCGGAGCAGAATGCGCAATAAAGCTGCCGGAGATAAAGATCGGTTTGAGCAGGATGTAATGAATTTGTAAGTATACTCTAGTCTCTCTTCATGTCTCCAATAGACATAGGTATGATATGACTATTTGATTGTATATGAGTGGCTTAGAGTTTCCATGAATTTCCTGCTTTGGAAACTGCCGTTTCCCGGTGTGGGAACGATCGTTTCCTTTAAAGGTAACTCTCGTTTCTCGGTGAGGGAACGCCCGTTTCCTAACGGGAAACATATCAAGAGAAGGGACCCAATGAAAATCATCTATTATAATGATAATATTATTTAGGCACGGATTGCACGAATTTCACGGTCTTTAATTGAATAGAACCGTGTTAATCCGTGAAATCCGTGCCTAAATGAAAATAAATAGTGTTTTGATTACATATTCGTGCAGTCAATTCTTTATTTATATCCGGCAGCTTTAGCTATCCGTTTCGGAATTTCCGTATTGTCAATCTTCTCACCGAACAGTTGAGAACCGGCACCGATGGCAAATACCGGCACATAACCGGCAGAGTGACCGCCGCTTACCCAGCCTACCATAGATATCTGGTCCATTACTTCTTTAGCGCGTGCAGCCATCGGCTCGCTCTTAGAGTACATGCTTTCGGCAAATACCACTTTATTTCTGACAAAGGATTGTTCGAACTCGTCACGCAGCTTCTTTTCCTGTTCCCAGGAAATAGGGAACTGTTTCCAGAAGCCCATTTCTTCACCCAGGAATTCTTTCATGTCTTCCCAAGTCACTTTGTTGCCTTTTGATTTTCTTAGTTCGCTGATACGTCTGGACAATCCGTCAGCAGAATGTTTTTGATATTGCAATGCTTTCAGGTTCAACGCATATTTGCCTGTACCTAGTACGATACCACCGGTTTCGTGGTCGGCCGTAACAACGATCAGTGTTTCTTTCGGATGTTTCTTGTAGAATTCGTAAGCTACTTTGATAGCGTCATCCATGTCCTTTACTTCATTGAATACGGTAGCGGCGTCATTACCGTGGCAAGCCCAGTCAATCTTTCCACCTTCTACCATTAAGAAGAATCCTTTGTTCTTGCCTTTGGTCAGGAAGTCGATTGCGCTTTCTGTGATTTGGGCGAGAGTCAAGTCGTCGCTTTTACGGTCGATAGCATAAGGCAGGCAGGATGGATCTTTGCCTTCTTCCTGTATCAGGATCATTTTGCCGGCATCCTTGCTTTTGGCTTTATAATCGCTGTAGCCACGTGCTACGGTGTAACCTGCTTCTTCGAAAATAGGGAAGATGTTGGGAGCGTCTTTCTTGTCATACGTCTTGTCCGGTTTCAGAAAACCACCGCCTGCATAGAAGTCAAAGTTTGCTTTTGTCAGGTCGACAGCGATTTCATAATTCATATTACGGTCTGCCTGATGAGCGTAGAAAGCGGCAGGAGTGGCGTGGTCTACGCTGACGGAAGTAGTGACACCTACTTTCTTTCCGGCCTTCTTGGCTTTTTCGGCTACGGTTTCAATCGGGTTTTTGTCTTCTCCTACAGAGATGGCACTGTTGTAGGTCTTCTTTCCGGTAGCGAGTGCAGTACCCGCAGCGGCAGAGTCGGTAACAGAGTTTGTCGCGGAGAAAGTGGTTGCCATCGTTGCTACCGGAAATTGGGTGAACAATAAAGGTTCAACGCCGATGCGCCCGTTTTGCAGTTCTGCCTGATACATCTCTGTACCATTTACCTGATTGACTCCCATTCCGTCTCCGATGAAATAGAATACATACTTTGCCTGCTGACCGTTGGCTGCAACGGAAATAAGGACAAAGAGCAGTGTGTAAATCAACTTTTTCATTCTTTTGTATCTTAATATTAGGGTTAGTGATGGACAAAGGTAATAAAAAACGGTGGAAGTGCCGAAGCAAATCCACCGTTTCTTTATGTCATTTGTATGACATTTATGCTTTTACGCGTCCTACGTAAGAACCGTCACGAGTGTCGATTTCAATTGTTTCACCTTCGCTGATGAACAAAGGCACACGTACTGTTGCACCTGATTCTACGGTAGCAGGTTTCAGTGTGTTGGTGGCTGTATCACCTTTCATTCCCGGTTCTGTATAAGTAACCTTCATCTGAACTTTGATCGGCATGTCTGCATAAAGTACAGTTTCGGTAGAAGCGTCAGAAACAACGTCCAGCACTGCACCTTCGAGCAAGAAGTCTACACCATTGATCAGGTCGTGAGCGATGGGGTGTTGGTCAAAAGTTTCCTGGTTCATGAAGATATAGTCTTCTCCTTCTTTATACAGGAATTGGTATGGACGACGTTCAACGCGTACATCTTCCAGTTTTTCACCGATATTGAAACGGCGTTCGAGAACATAACCGCTTACTACGTCTTTCAGCTTGGTACGCATAAATGTGTTACCTTTACCTGGTTTTACATGCAGGAATTCTATACAGAAATAGAGCTTTCCGTCCATACGGATACAAGTTCCGTTTTTGATGTCTTGAGCATTAATCATACTGCTGTTTTTCTTATTATATTATTGTTATTTAATTGTCTTCGTCGTAATTCGAGTGCAAAAGTAATCTAAATCAGTAAAAAACACAAAAACTTTTGAGCAAAAATGACTTATCGCTTGGTTAATTTAAAAAAAGTCTCTATTTTTGCAGCCCGATTACGTAGAATAATAACATAAAAACAAGATACAGTAATGAAAAGAACATTTCAACCCTCTAACAGAAAGAGAAAGAACAAACACGGTTTCCGTGAGAGAATGGCATCGGCTAATGGTCGTAGAGTATTAGCTGCCCGCCGTGCGAAAGGCAGAAAGAAACTGACTGTTTCTGATGAGTACAACGGACAGAAGTGGTAATCATCACTCAGAAACAAAAAAGGCGGAGTTTAAAACTTCGCCTTTTTTGTTTGCTTCTATTTCCATTAAAGTTGGTTATAACTTCCTTTTTATGATAAAAAGTACAGGACTCTTGGCACAGTAGTTAAATAGAGTATTAAATAATGTTTAATGGAATGCTCTTTGTCACTTTTTAGCTTTCTTTGTCACAGATCATAGACGGAATATATGCGACAGACGGTTGTGCTCAGAGAATCCGGAAGCCGCATCCCAGAATATAAGGTTGTTGAAATCTATAGGAGTGGGGAATATAGTTGCAACAATTGTGGTGATGACAGGTGTCCTTGCATTTATGCAGGGACATTTTCATTGCCCACTATTCCGAAATTCAACTAATTTGTAGTATCTTTGGCGCGGATTAACAGCAAAGCGTATGACAATCAAAGAATTCTTTTCTTTTAAAACAAATAAATATTTCTGGGTGAATATCCTTGTCATGATTGTGGCAGTGGTGCTGATTGTGTTCGGCGTGATGAAATGGCTGGATGTTTATACTCGTCACGGTGAGGCGGTGGTTGTGCCCGATGTAAAAGGGATGACTGTGGATGAAGCTTCAAAAATGTTCCGCAATCACGGATTGGTATGTGTCGTTTCCGATTCTAATTATGTGAAGAATATGGCAGCTGGCATTGTACTTGATGTCAACCCGGGAATCGGACAAAAAGTGAAAGAAGGCCGCACCATTTACTTGACTATCAATACACTGAGTATTCCTTTGCGTGCTGTTCCCGATGTGGCGGACAACAGTTCTCTGCGCCAGGCACAGGCGAAAGTGCTTGCTGCCGGATTCAAGCTGACCGAGATTCAGTTGATGAACGGTGAGAAGGACTGGGTGTACGGCATTAAATATCAGGGGCGCTCATTGAATGCGGGAGATAAAGTACCTTTGGGAGCTGCATTGACACTGATGGTAGGAAACGGAGAAAACGAACCGTTGGAAAGCGACTCCATGGAAAATGTTGAAGGGGCAGATGAACCTGTTTCCTCAGAATCCTCTTCAAGTCAGGATGATAGTTGGTTTTAATTGATAAATAACGAAACAGATTCACATGATCGAGGAAGAACTTCCGGATGAACTGGAGAATGATTTGGATGATATAGAACCTGTCGGTGACGACTCCCAGCTTTACGAACATTTTCGGGTGGTCGTAGACAAGGGACAGGCGATGGTCAGAGTCGACAAATATCTGTTCGAACGTATTGTCAATGCTTCGCGCAACCGTATTCAGAAGGCTGCCGAAGATGGATTCGTCATGGCTAACGGTAAGCCGGTGAAGAGCAGCTACAAGGTTAAGCCGCTCGATGTCATTACCGTCATGATGGACCGTCCTCGTTATGAGAACGAGATTATTCCCGAAAATATCCCCCTTAATATCGTTTACGAAGATCCATATGTAATGGTAGTGAACAAGCCTGCGGGACTGGTAGTACATCCGGGACACGGAAACTATCACGGTACGCTTGTCAATGCGCTGGCATGGCACATGAAAGATATTCCCGAATATGATGCCAATGACCCGCACGTCGGCCTGGTCCACCGGATTGATAAAGATACGTCCGGTCTGCTGGTGATTGCCAAGACGCCGGATGCCAAGACCAACCTCGGAATACAATTCTTTAATAAGACGACCAAACGCAGATACCGTGCCCTTGTCTGGGGAAATGTGGAACAGGATGAAGGCACGATTGTAGGCAGTATCGCCCGTAATCCGAAAGACCGGATGCAGATGGCGGTTATGTCCGACCCGTCGATGGGCAAGCACGCGGTCACTCATTATCGGGTGCTTGAACGGCTGGGATATGTCACGCTGGTAGAGTGCATACTCGAAACCGGACGTACTCATCAGATTCGTGTCCACATGAAACATATCGGGCATGTACTTTTCAATGACGAACGCTATGGCGGTCACGAAATTCTGAAAGGTACTCACTTTAGTAAATACAAACAATTTGTAAATAATTGCTTTGACACTTGTCCCCGGCAGGCTCTGCATGCCATGACATTGGGGTTCGTACATCCCGTCACAGGCGAAGAGATGTACTTTACTTCCGAACTTCCGGATGACATGACCCAGCTTATCGAGAAGTGGCGAGGCTATATAAGTAACAGAGAAATAGAATGAAACGCACAATTGCTATCGTAGCCGGAGGTGACACCTCCGAATTTCATGTATCCCTGCGTAGTGCACAGGGAATATATTCCTTCATAGATAAGGAAAAGTACACACTGTACATTGTCGAGATGCAGGGGACCCGTTGGGAAGTACAATTGCCGGATGGTGCAAAAGCACCGGTAGACCGCAATGATTTCAGCTTTATGCTGGGAACGGAAAAGATCAGGTTTGACTTTGCCTATATTACCATTCACGGTACTCCGGGCGAAGACGGCCGTCTTCAGGGATACTTTGACATGATGCACATACCATACTCTTGTTGCGGGGTGCTGGCTGCGGCGATCACCTATGACAAGTTTACCTGCAACCAATACCTGAAAGCCTTCGGAGTGCGTATTGCAGAATCGTTGCTATTGCGTCAGGGACAATCGGTTTCCGACGAAGATGTGATGGAAAAGATCGGTTTGCCTTGTTTCATCAAGCCGAGTCTGGGCGGTTCGAGCTTCGGCGTAACAAAGGTTAAGACGAAAGAACAAATACAGCCGGCCATTGTTAAGGCCTTTGAAGAAGCCCAGGAAGTGCTCGTAGAAGCATTTATGGAAGGAACGGAGCTGACCTGCGGCTGCTATAAAACCAAAGACAAGACCGTCATCTTCCCGCCTACGGAAGTGGTGACACATAATGAGTTCTTTGATTATGATGCAAAATACAATGGTCAGGTAGACGAGATAACTCCTGCACGCATCTCGGACGAACTGACGAATCGCGTGCAAATGCTGACCTCGGCCATTTATGATATATTGGGCTGTTCCGGTATCATCCGTGTGGATTACATTGTGACAGCCGGCGAAAAGATCAATCTGCTGGAAGTGAATACGACTCCGGGGATGACCACTACAAGCTTTATTCCCCAGCAAGTGCGTGCTGCCGGTCTGGATATAAAGGATGTGATGACTGATATAATAGAAAATAAATTTTAAGTAATAGGTAACAGGTAATAGGTAATAAGTAATAGATATTAAATATTAAATTTGTGTGGGCATAGCGCAGCCTATTACCTATTACTTATTACCTATTACCTGCCTCTAAACTTCATAGCTTATGGATACTACAGAGTTTGATGAGATTCGTCCTTACAATGATGAGGAACTTCCTCAAATCTTTGAGGAGCTGATTGCTGATCCTGCTTTTCAGAAGGCGGCTACTGATGCGATACCGAACGTCCCCTTTGAACTTTTGGCGCAGAAAATACGCGCTTGTAAGAGCAAGCTGGATTTTCAGGAAACATTCTGTTATGGTATTTTATGGAAAATAGCGGCGGACCATACGGATGGGCTGACTCTGGATCATACGGCTGTGCCGGATAAAAGCAAGGCTTATACATATCTCTCCAATCATCGGGATATTATATTGGATTCGGGCTTCCTCTATTTTGCTGATTGATCAGGGAATGGATACGGTAGAGATAGCGATTGGTGACAATCTGCTGGTTTATCCGTGGATCAAGAAGCTGGTTCGTGTCAACAAATCGTTTATTGTACAACGGGCGCTGACCATGCGGCAGATGCTGGAATCTTCGGCACGGATGTCCCGTTATATGCATTATACCATTAGTGAGAAGAAGCAGTCCATCTGGATTGCCCAGCGTGAAGGGCGTGCTAAAGACTCGAACGACCGTACTCAGGATAGCGTACTGAAGATGCTGGCGATGGGTGGTGAAGGCGACTTGATCGACCGTCTGATGGAGATGAATATCGCTCCTCTTGCCATTTCGTACGAATATGATCCCTGTGACTTCCTGAAAGCGCAGGAGTTTCAGTTGAAAAGAGATATAGAAGGATATAAGAAACCACTCAGGACGATTTGATCAGTATGCAGACCGGTCTTTTCGGATATAAAGGAAGGTTCATTTTCAGACGGCTCCCTGTATCAATGACAGGTTGGCACAGCTGGACCGTTCATTGCCGAAGCAGGAACTGTTCTCCAGCATATCTGCCTGCATCGACCAGAGGATTCATAGTAACTACCGGATCTATTCGGGTAATTACGTTGCCTATGACTTGCTGAAGGGTACATCCGAGTTTGCCGGTCATTACACCGAAGAGAAACTGCGATTTGTTACCTATATCGAGCAACAACTGGGCAAAATAAAGATTCCGAATAAAGACGAAGACTTTTGCGTGGAAAATTGTTATTAATGTATGCCAATCCGTTGGTGAACTATTTAGCTGCTTGCCAATGAATAAAGTAAAGTTACATACACTCTGGCTTTGGGTATGCTTTTCCTGATGACTGCCTGCGGGGATGATGATGATTACTATTATCCTTCTGTGAAGTTGGAATTTGTCACAGTGAAGGCTGGGGCGGATGGTCTGATACAGAGTCTGCTTCCTGACAAGGGAGAGCTGTTGACTGTTGCGAAAGACCGTACCGGATCAACCATTTCTCCGAACTCGGCCAGGCGTGTAATCAGTAACTATGAAGTAAATCCGGAGGATGCTACGGCTGTCATATACTCATTGCAGTCGGTGGTGGCACCGGAGCCAAAGGGGGCTGACGACCCGGCTTTTGAAGGCGGACTGAAGTATGATCCGGTAGACGTGACCAGCATTTGGCTGGGGCGTGACTATTTGAATATGATTCTGAACGTGAAGATCAATATCAATAGTGGCAAACAGCACGTGTTTGGTATGATAGAAGAGAGCGTTGAGGCGGAAGGGGATGAGACAGTCGTTACTTTGTCTCTGTTTCATGATGCGAATGGGGATGAGGAGAACTATAATCGTCGTGCTTACATTTCTGTTCCTCTGACGAAATATGTGGATGAAGAAAATCCTCATCAAACCATAAGGATAAAATTCAAGTATCATACCACAGATAAAAATGGTGTGGTGGTAGAATCAAGCAAGTATTGTGATCCGGGATTTGAATATGTTCCGGGCGTGAACTGATTAAGATAGTACATATGTTTAAAATGAATCAATTAGTCGTGGGATTATTTTTATTTCTCTCTTCTCTTTTCTCCTGTCAGCAGAAAGGAGACTTTAAAACGGTGAATGTAGAGGATTTCGATTCTATCATTCAGGATGAAGAAGTGCAGCGTCTGGATGTTCGTACACTGGCTGAATATTCAGAAGGACATATTGTAAAAACGATCAATATAAATGTGATGGATGACTCTTTTGCCTCGATGGCGGATTCATTGTTGCAAAAGAACAAACCGGTTGCGTTGTATTGCCGTAGCGGTAAACGAAGCAAGAAAGCTGCGGCGATCCTTAGTGAAAAAGGATTTAAGGTTGTGGAGCTTGGTAAAGGATTCAATGCCTGGCAGGCGGCAGGAAAGGAGATAGAATACTAAGGTTGTTGCTGTACGGCTTTTTTCTATCTATTCTAGAATAAATGGTTGCGCTTTACATAAAATTCTGAAGGGATGCAATCGTTATCGTGCTAGTATACAGTTAAATAGATGTTGCTATATTCTCAATGTATTCTCATGCTTATGAGAAAAAGTTCTCACCGCAATGAGAAAGTTCTCACCGCAATGAGAAAAATCTCATACCTATGAGAAAAATTCTCAAAGGCATGAGAATCTTTTCTCATAGGTGCGAGAATAAAAGCAAGGTTTCATTCACAGATGTTCCGTTTATTCCAATCCCTCAATCAATCTCTTCAAAACCACCGTAGCCGAGATTTCACGGTTGGCAGCTTCGGGGATAACGATAGACTGAGGACTTTCGATTACATCATCCGTAACGATCATATTTCTGCGAACAGGCAGGCAGTGCATAAAGAAAGCATTGTTGGTTACTGCCATCTGTCGGTCGCTGACTGTCCATTCACGGTCTTTGCTTAATATCTGACCGTAATTGTCGCCTGTATAGGCAGCCCAGTTCTTGGCGTATATAAAGTCTGCTCCTTCGAAAGCCTTCATCTGATCATATTCTACTTTGGCATTTCCTACGAATTGCGGCGCCAGCTCATATCCTTCCGGGTGAGTGATAACGAAATCATAGTCAGTGGCATTCATCCACTCTGCAAAGGAGTTGGGAACAGCCTGTGGCAATGGACGGGGATGTGGTGCCCAAGTCATTACGACTTTGGGACGTGCCGTCTTTTTATATTCCTCAATGGTGATTAAATCGGCAAAGCTCTGCAATGGGTGGCGGGTAGCTGCCTCCATCGAGAAGACAGGACGTCCGGAATATTGGATAAATTGATTCAGAATAGTCTCCTGATAGTCAAAATCGCGATCTTCGAAACGGGCAAAGGAACGTACTCCGATGATGTCACAATAACAACCCATCACAGGAATCGCTTCCAGCAGATGTTCCGGTTTGTCACCATCCATGATGACGCCACGTTCTGTTTCCAGTTTCCATGCACCTTGGTTGATGTCCAGCACCATTACATTCATTCCCAGATTAAGAGCTGCTTTCTGTGCTGAGGCGGGTACGGAGGCTGGAATTAAAGAAGATCATCATCAATGTCTTGTTTCGTCCCAACTCTACATATTTGAAGCGGTCTTTTTGAATTTCAAATGCTTCTGCAAGGGCTGATTTTAAATCGCCGATGTCCTGTACACAAGTAAATTTCTTCATTTTATCTATCATTAATCGTTATTGTCCAATTGATCATTTGTCGTTTCCTCACTTTACCATCTGGTCTGTCCGTCGCCTTCGATCACCCATTTGTAGGAAGTGATTTCCTCTAATCCCATAGGACCGCGGGCATGCAGCTTTGAGTACTGATGCCTATCTCGGCCCCAGGCCGAATTGTGCACCGTCGGTGAAAGCGGTAGATACGTTAGTATATACGCATGCCGCATCTACTATCTTAGTAAACAAGGCGGCACGCTCTTTGTTTTCGGTCACGATACATTCGCTGTGCCTTGAACTGTTTTCCTGTATATGTCCCAGTGCGTCTTCAAAGCTTTCACCGTTTTGACAGCCATCTTATAATCCAGAAACTCTGTTCCGAAGCTTTCCGGGGTGGCAGGTTGCAGCAATTCAGCCGGATAATGTCCTTCCAGTGCCTGATAAGCCTGTGTATCTGCATAGATAGTAACCTTGCTTTCTTTCAGTTGATCGCAGAGCGCAGGCAAATCCCCCAGACGTTTCTCATGAATGATGGTACAGTCGAGCGCATTGCAGACACTGACACGGCGTGTCTTGGCATTATGGATAATATCCGCTCCTTTCCGGGTATCTCCGAACTCATCAAAATAAGTGTGACAGATACCTGCTCCTGTTTCAATGACAGGAATCCGCGCATTCTCGCGCACGAAATTTATCAGATTGCTGCTTCCTCTTGGAATAATCAGGTCTACATAGCCTGTCGCATTCAGTAATGCTGCCGTAGCCTCTCTGTCTGCCGGGAGCAGTTCTACTATATGCGGGTTGACATGAAACTTTTCAAGTCTTGTGAATGACACTGATAATGGCGCGGTTGGAATCGTCCGCGTCACTTCCACCTTTCAGGATACAGGCATTTCCGCTTTTCAGGCAAAGGAAAAACGTCGAAGCTGACATTAGGACGCGCTTCATAGATGATGCCTATTACTCGAAGGGACACTGACTTTGGTCAGCTTCATTCCATTGGGGCGGGGTTTCCTTTAAAATCCTTCAGCGGGGGGGAGAGTGGCTACATTACGTGTGTCGGCAGCGATGCCTTTCAGCCTCTCTTCCGTCAGTTTTAACCGGTCGTACTTCGGGTTACTCTTGTCCATCCGTGCCAGGTCCTTTTCATTTTCTGACAGGATAAAGGTGTTTCGGCAATGGCAGCATCAGCGACCGCGTTCAGTATCTGATTGATGGTGTCGTCGCTCAGCAATGCCAATTCCGGCTGGCAGTATAGTTCCGTTTAAATTAGTCATTTACGTTTTATGTTTTATTCGATATACAGATAGTCGTAATGTACTACAGGCTTTTGCCATGTTTGCCCATTGCTTCCTGGCGCGGTAGTCGCAGTTCGCTTTTCACCAACCCTGATTGCCCAAAGTCCATGATGCGTACAATATCGTCTTTCTCAAATTCGCCTTCGATGTGGGTGATTCCGACCGGAAGAATGCTGGCTGCTTCTCCGAGCTGAGGATATCCGTGGCACATTCGTTAATATGAATTTCCCCTTTGGCGAATCCTTCGCTGTGGGCAATCCATTTCTTTACACTGGATATACCGCTTCGGTGGAAGGGATAAAGCGCGTGCAAACCGTATCGTCCGGCTGTTGCAAAAGTCTACGAGAATATTATCCCGTTTTCCGTTGGCGATGATGACCAATCCCTTCGTCGGCTACCTTGCGGGCGATATTCGTTTTCGTCAGCATACCGCCACGACCGAAGCTCGATTTGGTAGCCTGGATATAGTTGGATAAATCCTTGCCATGCTCGATCTCCCGAATGACAGCGGAGGCAGGATCGGAGGGTGAACCGTTGTAGATTCCGTCTATGTTACTCAGGATAATCAGTGCCTGCGCATCCATCATGGAAGCGATCAGCCCGGAAAGTTCGTCATTGTCCGTGAACATAAGCTCGCTGACCGAAATCGTATCATTCTCATTGACGATGGGGATGACGCCGTTTTCGAGCATCACCGTCATACAGTTCTTCTGATTCAGATAATGGCGACGGGTACTGAAGTTCTCTTTGGTAGTCAGTACCTGACCTACCGCAATGCCGTGTTCACGGAAAAGCTCATAGTAGCGGTTTATTAATTTAGCCTGTCCTACGGCGGAGAATAACTGGCGCTGGTCTACACTGTCGAGCTTTTTCTGCGGGTGTATCTCGCTGCGTCCCGAAGCAACAGCTCCCGAAGAAATAAGAATGATCTCTACTCCGGATTTATTTAATTCTGCTATCTGGTCAACGAGTGCCGACATACGGGTGACGTCCAATGTACCGTCACGGCGTATAATGCAATTCGCACTTTTACTGCTATTCGTGTAAACTCCTGTTTCATCCTTACTAACGATTTGAAAGCACAAATATAGAGCTTTTTGTCGATATGTTACAAAAACAGGCTGAAAAGAATTATCTTTGCAGCCTGACAGAGATAAAAGAAAAACAATGAAACATACGAATCCCCAAGTAGAACAAATGACCTCCTTTATCGTGATGGATGTATTGGAGCGTGCAAATGAATTACAGAAACAAGGTGTGGACGTTATCCACCTGGAAGTCGGTGAGCCGGACTTTGACGTTCCGGCTTGTGTGGCGGAAGCTGCTAAGGCTGCCTACGACCGGCACCTCACACATTATACTCACTCTTTGGGGGATCCGGAGTTGCGTCGTGAAATAGCCGCTTTTTATCAGCGTGAATATGGAGTCACTGTCGATCCGGATTGTATTGTCGTCACTTCCGGCTCTTCTCCGTCTATCCTTCTGGTCTTGATGCTGCTTTGTAACTCGGACAGTGAAGTGATTCTCTCCAATCCGGGGTATGCGTGTTATCGTAACTTCGTTTTGGCCGCTCAGGCAAAACCTGTCTTGGTGCCTCTGTCCGAAGAGAATGGTTTGCAATATGATATAGAAGCGATCCGTAAGTGCGTTACTCCGCATACGGCTGGTATTTTTATTAATTCGCCGATGAATCCGACGGGTATGTTGCTGGATGAGAGTTTCCTGAAAAGTGTGGCATCTTTAGGTGTTCCTATTATTTCGGATGAGATTTATCACGGACTTGTATACGAAGGACGTGCGCATAGTATTCTGGAATATACGGATAAGGCTTTTGTCCTGAACGGATTTTCCAAACGATTTGCGATGACAGGGTTGCGTTTAGGTTATCTGATAGCACCGAAATCCTGTATGCGTTCTTTGCAGAAGTTGCAGCAGAATCTGTTTATCTGTGCGTCCAGCATCGCCCAGCAAGCGGGGATTGCCGCATTACGACAGGCTGACTCGGATGTGGAACGGATGAAGCAGATCTATGATGAACGCCGCCGTTATATGATCAGTCGTCTTCGGGAAATGGGATTCGAGATCAAAGTTGAGCCTCAGGGTGCCTTTTATATTTTCGCTGATGCACGTAAGTTCACTACCGACTCTTATCGCTTTGCATTCGATGTTCTCGAAAATGCGCATGTCGGCATCACTCCCGGTATAGACTTTGGAACGGGAGGCGAAGGATATGTCCGTTTCTCCTATGCGAATTCGCTGGAGAGTATCCGGGAAGGACTGGACCGTATCAGTCAGTATCTTTCTCGTTGCGGCTTCTGATCAGTTCAGTAGCGGCTTCGTACTGGTCTTCAGTGACCAGAACAGATACAGATGGAGCAATATAGGGGGCTAATGTCCCCATGATACCATCTTTAATGACGCAGCGGATGTCATTACTTTCCAACAATCCCTTGATAATTTCTGCTTCCCATGGAGAACCGGAGAATACTTCTATGGCCCTGCTATAATCTTCTTCTTTCATAATCTTATGCTATTTGAGGTTATGTATACAAATATAACAAAAAAGAAGGAAAGATTGATCTGCTTTCCCATATTTATTCGAGAGAAATTCTTTTTACGTCGATTTGCTGGTTCAGGAAGGAAGAGGCCGATTCGACAAACTTCTCTTCCGCTTCTGTGGTGTAAAACAGACAACTGCCGTTTTGGGTACATTTAGCATTCATCTCCGGATGTCTGCTCAGGTAGTCCTTCAGACTTTCGGCTACATATTCTCCTTGTGCGACAATACGGATATGCTTCGGAGTGTATTTTTGTATCTTAGGGAGCAAGATAGGATAATGCGTACAGCCCAGAATCATCGTGTCAATTTCAGGATCTTTGGATAGCAACTGGTCAATGTATTTCCGGATGAAATAATCGGCCCCTTCGTTCTGTGATTCATTATTTTCCACTAGCGGTACCCACATGGGGCATGCTATTCCGTTCACTTGAATATCCGGGAATAGCTTATGTATCTCTAATGGATACGATTCGGACTTGATGGTACCTGCTGTTGCCAGTACTCCGATATGACGGCTTTGAGTAATGTCGCCTATACACTCAACGGTAGGGCGGATAACTCCGAGTACACGGCGTTCAGGGTCAATGCCGGGCAAGTCATTCATTTGTATGCTGCGCAATGCTTTGGCAGAGGCTGTATTGCAGGCCAAGATAACGAGATGACATCCCATTTCAAACAATTTATTGACTGCCTGCAAAGTGAATTCGTATACGATTTCAAAAGAACGTGTGCCGTAAGGAGTGCGTGCATTGTCTCCCAGATAGATATAATCATATTCCGGCAGCGCCTCTCTTATCTTGTTGAGGATAGTCAGCCCACCGTATCCGGAATCGAAAACTCCGATTGGCCCGGGTGTATGAGATAGATGTTGCTTCATGACGAGTGCGATTTTATATACGCGTTAGAAAGGAAGAGAGAAGTATGATCTCTTTCGGTATTTTATAGCTTATAGCTTCTTATTTGATGCCGAGCTGTGTCTTTACCTTAGGAGTCAGATTAATACTTTGTGACTCATTAACGTAAGCAACCGGTGTTCTTGCAAGGTCGAAGATGTAGATTACGCCTTCGGCAGCACCTACCGCTTTAATTGCGTCGTCCAACTTTTTGTAGATAGGAGCCATTGCATCAGCCTGAGCCTTTTGCATCTGCTGTTGAGCTTCCTGCTGGAACTGCTCTTGTCTTTGCATCATATCCTGCAGTTCTTTTTGTCTTCTCTCAGCGATGTTAGCAGGAAGAGAGTCCTTAGCGATAGCTTGCTGGAATTCCTGATATTTCTTGTTGAATTCTTCCTGAGTTCTTTGTAATTCGCTGGTCAGTTGTTTGTCTAGTGCTTCAATATCAGATTGTGCCTTAGCAAATTCAGGCATTGCTGAAACGATTTCCTGGGCATTAATATGACCGAATTTCAGATTTTGTGCAAATACACCCATTGGGAGTGCAAGCATCAATACAAGTGCAATTTTTTTTAGCATAGTTCTATAATTTATTTGAATGATTTTTAGTTATTTTCGATGCAAATGTATGAAATTAATTTGAATATCCTAATTTTCTCAGCACTTCATCACTAATATCAATACGTGGATTGCCAAAAATGATGCCTGCAGCAGAGGCTCTGTCAAGTACAAGGTCGTATCCGTGTAGTTGCGACAGTTCCTTTACGGCACCATATATTTCATCCTGAATAGGATTAATCAGCTTCTCCTGCATCTTAGCGAGTTCGCCTTCCGGACCGAAGTATTTGCGCTTCAGTTCGGCAGCGGATTTCTCTTTCGCTACAATTTCATCTTCCTTCTTAGTCTTCTGAGCCGCAGAGAGAGTAGAGGACTGAGCTTGATAGTCCTGGAACATCTTCTGTGCTTCCTTGGCAATTACCTCCACTTCGCTTTGATATTTCTTCGTAGCTTCCTGCAATTGCTCATTAGCGCTTTGATATGCCGGAATATTTTTCAGAATATATTCCGTATCGATCAATGCAAATTTTTGTGCACTAGCTGCCATACTGATGGCAAACAGTAACATAATGGATAGAACAGACTTTCTCATGACGTTTAGTTTTTAGTTTTATATTAGAATTCTTGTCCTAAGATAAAGTGGAACTGGCTGCCGCCGTATTCCTTACTACCATTTATCTTGTCGAAACCGTAACCCCAGTCGATACCCATCATACCAATCATCGGCAAGAAGATACGAACACCGATACCGGCAGAGCGTTTCAAATCAAACGGATTGAATTTTGAGATATCATGCCAAGCGTTACCAGCTTCCAAGAAACCTAACACATAAATGTTAGTACTTGTTTCCAGCATCAATGGATATCTTAATTCGATACCAAGGCGTGCATAAGCATATCCTTCTTTTCCGTATGGTGTCAGTGAACTGTTTTCGTAACCACGCAAAGCAATACTTTCTGTAGCGTAGCTGGAGTAACCAGTCATACCGTCACCACCTACGTCGAATGTACCGAACGGTGATTTCTTATATTTGTTGTAATGACCTAACAAACCGAATTCCGTACGTGTCATCAATACCAGACACTTAGGATGTGCTATATAGTCCATCAACGGAGTATATGTTTTGGCTTTAAATTTCCATTTGTGGTACTCAACCCATCTATGAAGTTTGTTCATGTTGTCTTGAGTAATGCGTTCATTGTCCGCATCATAGAAATAGCCTTTATAGTCTTTACCATCAAACAATGAGTACGGCGGTGTGAACTGCACTGACAGCGAAAGTCCGAACCTGTACGCGGGAAAATCGGGTTGTCAATAGAGTTACGGGCCAGAGTCAATGAAATGCTGAGGTCATTACATTTACCGTTGGTTACCGGGAAGTACTGCCAGTCTTTCAGATTGTAGCGTTGGTAAGCTAGCTCTGCAGACAAAGTAAAGTAGTCATCCGGCCATTTCAGACGCTTACCCCAACCTAGAGAAAGTCCCCACATCTTGATAGATTTATCGGGGTCATAGTAGTTCTCATAGTTGTTGTAATTGCCATAGTTGTACATACCATAGCCACCATAACCGCTATACATACTATTATAATAGTTGTTGAAATAGCTTGAGTTGTAGTAACGGCTGCTGATGTCAGTCTGAACTGAGAAGAAAGCCGATACGGAAAGTGAGTTCGGTCGTTTACCTCCAAACCAAGGATCGAAGAATGAGATACTATATGACTGATAGTATTTAGCATTCGTCTGACCGCTGATGGTCAATGTCTGTCCGTCACCTTGCGGCAGGATACCACGGTAGTTTTCACCCGGACGCAGCAAGTTGGCAACAGAGAAGTTGGTAAATTTCAGGCTCAGTTTACCGATGATACCTGTTTGTCCCCAACCGGCAGAGAACTCTACCTGGTCATTGGCTTTAGATGTCAAAGGAAGACCTATATCAACCGTTCCGTTTACAGGGTCCGGCTGAATATCCGGCTGCAGTTTTTCAGGGTCAAAGTGTCCCATCTGCTGGATTTCACGTAGTGAACGCATCAGGTCATCCTTGCTGAACAACTGTCCCGGACGAATACGAAGCTCACGACGAACTACGTTTTCATACAGACGGTCGTTACCGCTGATGTTGATCTTATTAATCGTAGCCTGACGGCCTTCATAGATTCTCATTTCGAGGTCGATGGAGTCACCGACGATATTTACTTCTACCGGATCAAGATTGTAGAACAAATAACCGTTATTATAATATAAGTTACCGATTGCGTCGTCATCTGTAGAGGTTCGTTCTCCCAGCAACTTCTGGTTATAAACATCACCCTTCTTCATGCGGAGCAGGAAGTTCAGCTGTTCCGAAGGATACAGTGTGTTACCTACCCATGTTACATTACGAAGGTAATATTTCTGACCTTCGTCTATATCCATATATACATCTACCGTCTTTTCGTCGTATTGTGCTACACTGTCCTTTACGATCATTGCATCACGATATCCCAGCTCGTTATACTTATCTATGATCAGCTGCTTATCTGCTTCAAAGTTTTCCGGAACAAATTTCTTGGTGCGGAACAGATTCAGAAGTTTGCCTTTTTCATTGGTCTTCTTCATCACTTTCTTCAGCTTGGATGTTTTGATGGCCGAGTTTCCGGTGATATGGATAGCGTGCACTTTAATCTTTTCCTTCTTGTCGATATCAATGTCAACAATCACCTGATTTTCGTTAGATGGATCGTCCTTTTGCGCGATAATCACTTCTGCATTCTTAAAGCCTTTATCGTCAAAATAACGTTTGATCAATGTCTTTGCACGGTCAACGGTATTCGGAGTGATCTGCATACCTTTACCATACCCAGTTTGCTTTCAAGGTCTGTACGTTCTGACTTCTTCACACCATGATAGCGTACATCCGCAATACGGGGACGTTGTGTCAGACTGATTTTTAACCAAATCTTGTTGCCTTCTATCTTTCGGCAGTAATCTGTACGTTAGAGAACAAACCATGTTTCCAGTAGCGCTTGATTGCTCCGGTAATCTCATCACCCGGCACGGTAATCGTCTGTCCAACGGACAGTCCGGATAATCCGATTAACACATAGTCTTCATAATTCTTCACGCCTTCAACCTTGATGTCTGCTATCTCATACTTTTAGGCGTTCCTGAGTATAAGATGACTGGCTTAGAGTCTTCGTCAGTGTTGGTATTCTGCGTAAAGCCCGTGGCTGCAAAGCAGAACAGGCAGATAAACGTTACGAATATAAAGGAAATACGATAATGCATTTATGTTATAATTTGAAGTTTCGAATTATGTTAGCTGATTTGTTCACTCGTTTTGCCGAACCGGCGCTCTCTTTGCTGATACTCATAAATGGCTTTACAGAATTCTTCTTTATCGAAGTCCGGCCAGAATGTATCACAAAAATAAAGCTCCGAATAAGCACATTGCCATAGCAGGTAGTTGCTTAGTCGGATTTCTCCTCCCGTGCGGATCAGTAAATCCGGATCGGGCATAAAGTTTGTGGTCAGATGAGCAGTTATGTATTCATCTGTTATTTGTTCGGGAGATATTTCTCCCGTTTTTGCAAGCGTTGCAATCTGTCGGACTGCTTCAGTCATTTCCCAGCGGGAAGAGTAGCTGAGTGCCAGTACCAGGCAGGTTCCTGTATTATTAGCTGTGTGTTCTATACATCTTGACAGACCTTCCTGCACTTCTACAGGTAATTTCTTAATATCACCAATAATGCGGAAACGAATATTGTTCTTCATCAACGTTTCTTCTTCGATAGAATCCAGCAATAGATTCATTAAAGCTGCTACTTCTTCCTGCGGACGATTCCAATTCTCGGTGGAGAAAGTATATAAAGTCAGATATTTAACCCCCAGACGTGCAGCATCCTCGATAATTTTATGTACCGTTTCTGCGCCTGCCTGGTGACCGTAAGTTCGTTCTTTTCCCCGCTGTTTAGCCCATCTCCCATTCCCATCCATAATGATGGCTATGTGTTGGGGAATCCGATTTTTGTCTATTTTCTCTATATAGGACATGTTTTGATTATAAGGTTCGTATTTAACTACTTCTTATTATTGTATTAGAAATCCGAGTTTATTAACTCTACCACGCCAGATTTTGTCAATACCTTGACCGCCTACCATCCATATATAATGGTTTCTGTCAACTACCATCGTGTAGTTTGCTTCTTTTCCCTTGAAGCTGGATTCGTGAAGAGAAGGATGTTGTGTTATTCCTCCTTCAAGTTTCACCGGAGGAAGAATTCCGGGAAGCATGAACATTCTGTCTACCCCTTTCCATACAAGTAATGTCGGGGAGGTATAGAATTTCTGGAATCCCTTAGCATCATCTTTTGTCTCTTTTCCGCAAATGTAGAATGCGTCATTATAATGTATAATAGACGGGTCTACTAATTTCGGACAGTTATTATTTGATGGAATCTCCATTGGAATCCAGGCTTTACCATCTTCTGAAGCCCAAACGACTGTAGCTGTGTCATTGTCTAAACCGTCTTTAGTATTACCCACAACGATTGCATTCAACGTTCCGCTTTCAGTTGCATATACATCGGCTGACAGATTGTTTATCGGGAACTCAGCAGGGACAGCTGTTAATTTGTCTATATCTTTCTCCCATGTTGCATCTTTCTCTGCAAAACTGAAATATTTCTCTCCATTAATCTCTACTATACCTGCTATTCCATTTATCTTTTTATGGTTACTGCCATCACTGTCAGAAAAGCTGGTTATCAGATTAGTAACGGAAACACCATCGGAATTGAGTAACTTCATCTTTGTCCAAGTCAAACCGTCATTGGAATTATATACTTCCTTATTCTCAGCAAGTAAATATAACTTGTCAACGAATCGGATAATGGATGTAATATCAGCACCATCAGGAAGTTTGCCAGTAGTTTCTTTATCCCATTTTGACCATAGTTTAAACGATCAGTAGGAGAGCCTGCCGGTATTGCTGTACTGTAAATTTCATTGTTTTGAGCGAATAATAATATCTTGTCCCAAGCGTTACTACCTTTTTTTTCAGCAGTGTTGCTCACGGGATTGTTCGCTATAGGGTCTTTTCCCCAACTGAGTGAATCGGGAACCATCGTATGCATCCGTATATTAACTTTGTACTCATTCTGAACCTCCATATTCGGTGCCCATACCTTCAGTACCAGAAAGTTGTTTTTCTCGGTTGCATTTACATACTTAGTCAGGTCAATAGAGTCGTTAATATTAACGATTGAATCCTGATCGTTCTGATCTTTCATCGTCACGATACCGGATGCTGTTGTCAGCGTCTTGATCAGAATACTATTAATGATCGTGTCAGCATTGACAGGCAGTGAATCCACATTATATTAAACGACTAACTTGGTCAATTGTGAATTTATAGTTTACCCCATAACCTATAGTGTCAGTTCAAATGCGCGTATAGTCGCATCCGGACTATAATTGACTTCGTTATCATTGTCAAGCGCAAGACGTAATAACGAATGACACCATGAAAAACTCGCAATGATTGATAAAAACTTTATTCTCATTTGAAAGATTGTGTTTATTTACAAGTTGCAAAAATAGGAACATTTTTTCCGATATATAGAACATTAAGGGAAGTTTTATATAAAATTATAGATAATAACGCTGTTTTATCGACGTAGAACCCCTTGAATAGAACTATTTTAGCTATTTCTCGAAAACATAATGCCAAATCTGTCTGTCGAAGTGTTTTCAGTCGAATAACTAAAATTATCGCTTATTTCAGGTGCAACACCGGAATTCAGCTTGCACGGACATTTCTCAATATATACTTCATCCCATAGTTCGGCATCAATAAATGATTGGAGCAGCTGACTTCCTCCCCTACCAGTAAGGACTGTATTTTTGTTGATATAGCACTTTCATGATCTGTGGCAGAATATCCTGTGAATCTCAATCGTGCGGTATGTGACGTTCTTCTTGTCCGATGTTTTCTGCTGTAAATACGATGGTGGTACTTCTCCGTCAAACAGACGCTGTGGGAAGAGACAATGCACGGTCCAAAACGATGCGTACCGGATTCCGGCCGTACCAGTTGCGGACTGTCAGCGACGGATTGTCCAACAATGCTGTCCGCTCTGCCTACCATGATTGCATCAGTTTCCGCCTCTTTTATGTACAAGCATGGAAGTAAGAGGGAGGACAGTACCGGGATTGCCGTCTGTTCGTTCTACATCAATGAAATGATCAGCCGATTCTGCCCATTTTAGTGTGATAAAGGGGCGGTGCAGCGTATTGAAAGTAATGAAGCGCCGGATCAGATACCTGCATTCTCTCCAGTACGCCTACTGTCACTTCTTCCGGCGTCCCGCAACTTCGAATTCCTCGTCCGGCGACCTGTGAGAACGGGTCTTGACAGCCAATTACAATACGGGGAATCTGCTTCTCGATAATCAAGTCGGCACAAGGAGGCGTCTTTCCGTAGTGTGAGCAAGGTTCCAGGCTGACATAAATGGTGGAACGGCTCAATAAAGACTTGTCTTTGACGGAACGAATCGCGTTTACTTCGGCATGCGCCTCTCCGCAGCGGATGTGATATCCTTCGCCGATAATAAGTCCGTCACATACGATAACAGCCCCTACCATCGGGTTCGGAGCAACATTGCACAGTCCGTTTTTTGCCAGCTCAATGCAACGTCTCATGTATTTTTCTTCTTCCATTTTGGTGCTCTTCGCTATATTATTCTTACTTTTGCACTCCGAAATCGTAAAATATGAACCGCATCACTACTTACATCCGTCAGTCACTACAGGATATTTATCCGCCGGAAGAGGTCAAAGCTCTTTCGATGTTGATCTGTTGCGACATGTTGGGGGTGGATGCGCTTGATATTTACATGGGCAAAGATATAATTTTATCTGCATGCAAACAGCGTGAATTAGAAAACATTATATTCCGTTTGCAGAAAAATGAGCCAATACAGTACATACGGGGATATGCTGAGTTCTGTGGAAGGAACTTCCGGGTAGCTCCCGGCGTGCTGATCCCTCGTCCGGAGACGGCCGAACTGGTGGGCCTGATTGTGAAGGAGAATCCGGATGCCCGTCGCCTATTAGATATAGGTACGGGAAGCGGATGCATCGCCATCTCTCTGGATAAAAATCTGCCGGATGCGAAAGTGGATGCCTGGGATATTTCGGAAGAAGCGTTGGCTATTGCCCGTAAAAATAATGAAGAGTTGGATGCTCAGGTCACCTTCCGTCGACAGGATGTTTTTTCTGCTGACGGAATACAGGGGGCATCTTACGATATAATTGTCAGCAATCCGCCCTATGTGACGGAAACTGAAAAAACAGAGATGGAAGCCAATGTGCTTGACTGGGAGCCGGAACTTGCCCTGTTTGTTCCTGATGAAGACCCTCTGCGTTTCTATCGCCGGATTGCGGAACTGGGACGAGAACTACTTCGTCCGGGTGGCAAACTCTATTTTGAAATCAATCAGGCATACGGACAAGACATGATACGCATGATAGAAATGAACCAATATCGGGACGTTCGTGTTATAAAAGACATATTTGGAAAAGATAGAATACTTACAGCTAACCGATGAGTGCACAATTAACAGATGAAGAGGCGTTGAATCGTGTTGCCTCTTATTGCTCCGCTGCAGAACATTGCCGGGCAGAAGTAAATGAGAAATTACAGCGTTGGGGAATAGCCTATGAGACCATAGCGCGTATCCTTGAACGGCTGGAAACCGAAAAGTATATTGATGACGAGCGCTATTGCCGTGCTTTTGTGAACGATAAGTTTCGTTTTGCCAAATGGGGTAAGATGAAAATAGCACAGGGACTCTACATGAAGAAGATTCCTTCCGATGTGGCATGGCGTCATCTGAACGAAATTGATGAAGAGGAATATCTCTCCATCCTGCGTGACTTGCTGGCTTCCAAACGGAAAAGCATTCATGCGAAAGATGATTATGAACTGAACGGAAAGCTGATGCGATTTGCGGTGAGCCGTGGTTTTGAACTCAAAGATATACGTCGTTGTATCGAAATTCCGGAGGAAGAGGAACAATTCAGTTAAAAAATAAACGGATTCTTCTTTCTATTCTCGTTCAATTTCTGTACTTTTGCGGCAAATAATTAATAGTTAGTTTAGTTATGAAAAACTTAGAGAGACTATTTGCGGAGAAACTTTTGAAGATTAAGGCTATTAAACTTCAACCCGCTAACCCTTTTACATGGGCTTCTGGATGGAAATCCCCCTTTTACTGTGACAACCGTAAAACTCTGTCCTATCCTTCTCTTCGTAATTTTGTGAAGATTGAGATTACACGTCTGATATTGGAACGATTCGGACAGGTGGATGCGATTGCAGGTGTGGCTACAGGTGCTATCCCTCAGGGAGCATTAGTGGCTGACGCGTTGAATCTGCCGTTCGTGTATGTTCGTTCTACCCCGAAAGACCACGGATTGGAAAACCTGATTGAAGGAGAACTTCGTCCGGGTATGAAAGTCGTAGTGGTTGAAGATTTGATTTCTACAGGTGGTAGTAGTTTGAAGGCTGTGGAAGCAATTCGTCGCGATGGTTGTGAAGTGATCGGTATGGTAGCTGCCTATACGTATGGCTTTCCCGTTGCCGAGGAAGCATTCAAGAATGCTAAAGTACCTTTGGTGACGTTGACCAATTACGAAGCAGTACTTGATGTAGCACTTCGTACCGGTTATATCGAAGAAGAAGATATTGCGACATTGAACGATTGGCGTAAAGACCCGGCTCATTGGGATGCAGGGAAATAATATTGTATTATTTGATCGGAAATTTTAGTAAGAAAGAACCATTCGGACAATATCTGTTCGGATAGTTCTTTCTTTGATTTTATACGAATAAAGAATTATGGCTAATTTTGAAAGTAGTGTAAAGGTAATACCTTACAGTCAGGAACGTGTGTATGCCAAGCTATCGGACTTGAGCAATCTGGAATCGGTAAAAGACCGTTTGCCGGAAGATAAAATACAGGACTTGAGTTTTGATTCGGATACACTGAGCTTTAGCGTTTCGCCTATCGGTCAGCTGACGTTGCAGATTGTTGAGCGTGAACCTTGCAAATGTATTAAACTGGCAACTACCAACTCTCCGCTACCTTTTAATATGTGGATTCAGCTAGTCTCAACAACAGAGGAAGAGTGCAAGTTGAAAGTGACTATCAGTATGGATATCAATCCGTTTATGAAAGCGATGGTACAGAAACCTCTTCAGGATGGTCTGGAGAAGATGGTTGAGATGCTGTCGATGATTAACTATTAAACAGGTAATAAGTAATAAATAATAGGTAATACCCGCGGAGTATCAACGTAACTACGATTATTACTTACTACTTATTACCTAATACTTAAATATTATGGCGCAGAAACTTTGGGAAAAATCCGTGCAGGTAAATAAAGACATCGAACGTTTTACGGTGGGACGTGATCGTGAGATGGATCTTTATCTGGCTAAACATGATGTACTCGGTTCTATGGCTCATATTACGATGCTCGAAAGTATCGGTCTGTTGACCAAGGAAGAACTGGAACAGTTGTTGGCTGAGTTGAAGACTATTTATGCTTCGGTCGAAAGAGGTGAGTTTATAATAGAAGAAGGAGTAGAGGATGTGCATTCGCAGGTAGAATTGATGCTGACCCGCCGTTTGGGAGATGTCGGTAAGAAGATTCACAGTGGTCGTTCACGGAATGATCAGGTTTTGCTGGACCTCAAACTCTTTACCCGTACACAGATTCGCGAGATCGCGGAAGCGGTGGAACAACTCTTTCATGTGTTGATTCTTCAGAGTGAGCGATATAAAAATGTCCTGATGCCGGGATATACCCATTTGCAGATTGCGATGCCTTCATCCTTTGGATTGTGGTTCGGTGCTTATGCCGAAAGCCTGGTGGATGATATGCAGTTCCTGCAAGCGGCTTTCAGGATGTGCAATCGCAATCCTTTGGGCTCTGCAGCAGGATATGGCTCCTCTTTCCCGTTGAACCGGACGATGACAACCGATTTGTTAGGTTTCGATTCGCTGAATTATAATGTCGTTTATGCGCAGATGGGACGTGGCAAGTTGGAGCGTAATGTTGCTTTTGCATTGGCTACCATTGCCGGAACGATCTCCAAGCTGGCTTTTGATGCTTGTATGTTCAATAGTCAGAACTTCGGTTTCGTGAAGCTGCCGGATGATTGTACTACCGGTTCGAGCATCATGCCTCATAAGAAGAATCCGGATGTGTTCGAACTGACACGTGCTAAATGTAATAAACTGCAGTCTCTTCCTCAGCAGATAATGATGATAGCAAACAATCTGCCATCCGGTTACTTCCGTGACTTACAGATTATTAAAGAGGTTTTCCTTCCCGCTTTTCAGGAACTGAAGGACTGCTTGCAGATGACGACTTATATCATGAATGAGATTAAGGTGAATGAACATATCCTTGATGATGATAAATATCTGTTTATTTTCAGTGTCGAGGAAGTGAATCGACTGGCTCGTGAAGGTATGCCTTTCCGTGATGCGTATAAGAAAGTCGGTCTTGATATAGAAGCCGGAAAATTTACTCATGACAAACAGGTGCATCATACACACGAAGGAAGTATCGGTAATCTTTGTAATGATGAAATCTCCGCATTAATGCAACAAGTGGTCGATGGCTTCAATTTCTGTGGAATGGAGCAGGCTGAGAAAGCATTATTAGGGCGATAAATATTTTCTGCCAAACTTTTTTGATCGAAAGTTTGGCAGAAACAAGGAAACTCATTATCTTTGCACCCGTTGAAAAAATGCGGAAATAGCTCAGTTGGTAGAGCATAACCTTGCCAAGGTTAGGGTCGCGAGTTCGAGTCTCGTTTTCCGCTCTCTTTGAAAGGATGCTCGAATGGTGGAATGGTAGACACGAAGGACTTAAAATCCTTTGGCCATTGCGGCTGTGCGGGTTCAAGTCCCGCTTCGAGTACGAGTATTCCTGATTAAAAGCTCTGTAAATCATTGATTTACGGAGCTTTTTGTGTGTTTCTACCGCCATATGCCCTGCTGATAAAGGGGCAATTACAACCTCACCGAATATATTTGATAATTATTGTCATTGAATTTATTTTTAATGTTAAAAAAGTATGTGATAGATCTACTGAGATTTAATTTCATACCTTGATATATTATTTAGATAGTATGTTGATATTTTGTTTGGTGAATACCTTCATATATGCTGGTTGTTTTACAATATTTCTTATGCATTAAATAGATGTTAAATCCAGTCTTTTCCTTCGAACTATCTTTTTTTGTGTGATGTTGTTTATTTTGAGAACGTTTTGATACAATGTAAAAGATATTGCGCAATTGAACAGGGTGAATAGTATCTTATTATAAATCGGGAGTAAACTCTTTTGGGAATGCTTTTGTGTTTTCCATGTTTTACGTTTTCTCCCCGCTGTAAGTGTGGAGGAGGATGAAAGGGAGTTTGCATAATTCAATATATTATGGACTTACATTCAGGATTGCCCTATTGGGTTGTTAAAAATTCATTGTTAGATTACTTTCATCCCTTGGAGGATGATTTTTCAACAGATATTGTAGTTGTGGGGTCTGGTATAACGGGTGCTTTGATGGTACACGAGCTTTGTAGTGCCGGTTTAAGATGTTGCATGGTTGACAAACGAAGCATTGCAACTGGAAGTTCCATTGCAAGTACCGCTTTACTGCAATATGAAATTGATGTTCCTCTTTGTGAAATGGCAGAAATTATTGGAGAGGATAATGCTGTTTCTGCATATCGCGCATCTTTGGCATCAATTGCTGATATTGAAAAGGTATTAAAGGAAACAGGAGTAGATGCTGATTTTGAAAAACGACCAAGTCTTTTTATGCTAGTATTCAAAGGATATAGAATTAATTGAAAAGAATATGTGATACGAAAGAAGCACAATTTGCCGGTTCGTCTGCTGGAAAAGAGGAGATAAAAACTGTATAATATAGAGGTTCCAGGCAATGCACTGTTAAACCGAGTATCGGCGCAGATGGATGCTTACAAAGCGGCTACTGGTCTTTGCTCTACCATATGAAAAAGATGGACTGGAAATTTTACTCATACCGGTGTAACAGAATGTGTTGAAATGCCTGAAGGATATATTATAGAAACAGATAGAGGACATAAAATAGAGTGTAAATATGTGATCATCGCAGCCGGATTTGAAGCAGGAAGTTTTATCTCGGGAAATTATGGATTTGACTTCAACTTATGCACTTGTGTCGCATCCGGTAGATTCTAAAGATTTGTGGCCTGAACAGTGTTTAATTTGGGAAACAGCTGAGCCATATTTGTATATACGGACTACAAGGGGAAATCGTATCATTGTCGGTGGTGAAGATGAAAAGTTCAGTGATCCGGAGCGCCGTGATGCGTTACTCAGAAAGAAAACTCTTGTATTAGAAAAGAAATTTAGGAGATTATTTCCAAGTATTCCTTTTAAAACAGAAATGGCGTGGTGTGGCACTTTTAGTACAACAAAAGATGGGTTACCCTTTATCGGTAATTGTCCAGATAAGGACAGGATGTTTTTTGATTTGGGATATGGTGGCAACGGCATAACCTTTAGTATGATTGGAGCACAGATTATCTGCAAGAAGTTGCAAGGTATAGATGATGAACGCGGTAGGATTTTCGGTTATGAGAGAATTGAAAAATATTGGTAATTTGCAGAGAGTAAAAGTCAATAGTGACTCAAATCTACTTCTTGAAGGAGGGAAATTTTGGGAGAGTTGCTATTGACTTTTGCTGTACTCTCCCATGTTTAGAATTATATTCATATAAATATTGCTTTCTGATGTAGCTAATATTTTTGAACTCCAGTACCCAGCCATTGCGGCATTCGTGCCTTGCCGTAGAAATAATAGAACAGCAATCCTATCCAGCTGGTAAGAACGATTAAGATAATAGCTATCAGCCGTCTTTCTATTGGTGCATGGATACGCCATATTTCCAGTGCGGCTTTGATAGTCAGTACTAATCCAACAATCCATATTACAAATCCAACCATAGCTTATTAATATGTAAGAAGTTACTATTTATAGAATGATATACGATTAAGAATCAGTCAAGTTTTTTACTTACATCTTTTTTCACTTCGTTATATCCTTCCTTGATTTCTTTCTTGGTTTTCTCTGCGCTGTTTTGAACGTCTTTTTTGGTGTCTTTCCACGCATCTTTTACGGCATCAGCACCATCTTCGATTTTATCGGATACTTTGTCCACTGCATCATTGACGTTTTCTTTCACTTTTTCAACTTGTTGTTTCGCTTTATCCTGTTCTTTTTTATTACGACAGGACGTGAAGGATATTATAGTTGTAACTACAAAAATCGCAAATAATAATTTTTTCATATTCTTTTAATTTAAAATTGTAAAGTCACTTTGAGAATAAATTGGTGGATTCTTCAGGCAGATTCCTGTCTGCCTGAAGAATGACACAAACTTAACGATTCTGAATGCCTATTTCTTTTCAGTTTTTTTGCTTGAAGTCGAAGACTTGCACTCTTTAGCTTGGGCGGTCTTTTTAGTGCCCTTTGCCTCTTCCTGTTTCTTTTCAGTTTTCTTGTTCATAATTCAAAAGTTTTAGTTAATAATTTAGGTTTATTCAGAAACACTCTAGTGTTCTTAATTGGTTTACTAGAATCTGTTTCATTTTTTTGCATCAGCAGCTATTGTATGCATTTTGCCTTTAAGGTCATCTGCCTTTTCAGCTAGGTCGAAAGTTTTGTCTGCAACTTTATCGGCTACGGCAGCACCCGTATCCAATACTTTTTCCTTTGCAGTATCTAACATTTCTTCGGCTTGCCCACTTATTTTATGAAAGGCATCACATACTTTTTTCTTTAGTTTTTTGGCTTTAGAAGTTCGTGAAAAACGATAAACGAGGGCGCCAATGACCGATCCTATACCAAGACCGAGCCATAAATCAGAAGTTCTATTTTCCATAATTAAGTTGGTTTTAGATAGTTAAAAATAGAGTTTGGTAATAAGTAAGAAACTGTATGTAAGTTAAGTTCTTAAAGTCACATACTTATTAGTGGGTTTATATGTAAATATATAGATATATAATTAGTATTTTATAAAGGAAAAATATTTTGCTTGTTGAATGGAAAAATATTTATTCATATCGCTAGAATATTCATCTTTACAGTCAGCTTGTTTGCTGTCTCATACTTGATAAACAATAAATTATTGTTCCTATGATAGAACTGACTATTAATCTGATCCATAAATTTGAACTTATACTTTTCATGGCTGTAGATTTTATTGATGAAACAATGTTTAAAACTTATTTTTTTTAGAAAAATATGTAGGTTTACTCTATTACACTTCCCCGATTTATTATATTACTTTTGTTATATCATCCGAAATGTACTTAAGCTCCTACTGTATGAAAAAAACACGGGATTAAAAAAAATAGTTCGAAGTTTGAAAATGGAATTAACATCATTTTTTATTTTATGGAAAATTGAAGAGAGGCTTATGGATTTTAAATGCATAATCGAAGGAATAAATATATGATTGAAATTGTCCTAATAATAAGATGATTCCTGTTCGTGTATATTTATGATCTGATGCTGGAAAATCGTACAAAAAATGACTAATATAATTTAGAAAGAACACTTATCTATTTCCGATGTTTTTGTTGGGGAGTATTTGGGGTATTATGCAGTATTTCCGATAGATGAGATAGTTGTGTTTTTTAAGTTTCTGTTTTTAACATATAATTATTAATTTATTCAGTTGCTGTTTAAATAATATTTTCATATTTTTGCAAATGTATTTTTGAGTGTTTTGTGAAAGGAATGAAGATAATTGTAAAAAATAGAAAACTTTTAGTGTTTATAGTTCTTCTCATTAGTAGTGCTGTGAGCAAGGGGCAGATTTATAAGTACATAGGGTTGGAAGACGGTTTGAACAACCAGAAAATCTACCATATTCAAAAAGACCGACGCGGATATATGTGGTTTTTGACTCAGGAGGGGGTAGATCGTTATGACGGTAAACACATCAAGCATTATACTTTCTCGGATGACAGTATGAAGCTGGACTCACGGATAGCTTTGAACTGGCTTTATATGGATCAGGAAGATGTATTATGGGTAATCGGGCAGAAAGGACGTATTTTCAGGTATGATTCACAACATGATAAATTTGAATTGGCTTATGTACACCCTGAATTGATCCGAAATAAGTTTCAAGCATTTCTTGATTATGGTTATCTGGACAAGAATGATCATATTTGGCTATGTTACAAAGATACAATTACCTGGTATAATATTCGTACTGGAACAACACAACATATGCCAAAGCCTGTCGATGGTGCAATATCTACTATTGAGCAGGCTGATGGCGGTCATTTTTTTATCGGTACGGGAAGCGGTTTGTTTTGTGTCGGGATAGAAAAGGGAGAACTGAAACAAATTCCTGATGAAGTAGTAAAAAGCATCGTTACACCTGTTCACGAACTGTATTACCATACTGTGTCAAAGCAATTATTTGTGGGTAGTTATAAAGAAGGGATACTTATATATGATATTGGTAAAACCCAAAAAATCACTCCTTGTTATGCACCAAACAATGTGGAAGTTAATCAGATTGTTGCTCTGAACGCTGATGAGTTGTTGATAGCTACGGGTGGAAAAGGAGTATATAAGCTGAATGTAAATACTTGTAAGAGTGAACCTTATATAACGGCTGACTATAGCAGTTATAATGGAATGAACGGAAACAATATCAATGATATCTATGTGGATGAGGAGGAGCGTATTTGGCTTGCCAATTATCCTACTGGTATTACCATTCGTAACAATCGTTATGGAAGATATGATTTGATAAAGCATTCTCTTGGCAATAACCGGTCGTTAGTGAATGATCAGGTGCATGATGTGATAGAAGATAGTGACGGTGACCTTTGGTTTGCAACTAGTAATGGAATTAGTTTTTATCAGACCGATACAAGAGAATGGCGTTCTTTTTTTAGTTCTTTTGATCCGGTGCCGGATGATGAGAATCATATCTTCTTGGCGTTGTGTGAAGTCTCTCCTGGTGTGATATGGGCTGGTGGTTTTACGTCTGGAATTTATAAGATAGAAAAGAAGAAAGGGTTTAAAATAAGCTATCTTTCGCCTGCGGCCATTGCAGGAATACGTCCTGACCAATATATTTATGACATTAAAAAGGATTCGAGCGGTGATGTATGGTCCGGTGGATATTATCATTTGAAACGCATTAATCTTGAGACTAAAAATGTTCGTTTGTATCCGGGAGTAAGTTCCATCACCACCATTCTGGAGAAAAATGCCCGTCAAATGTGGATTGGTACAAGAATGGGACTCTATCAACTTGACAAGCAATCCGGTGTTTACCGGTATATTGACTTGCCTGTTGAATCTCCTTATATATGTGCATTATACCAGAGAGAAGATGGTATCCTGTATATTGGTACTCGTGGAGCAGGTCTTCTTGTTTATGATATCAATAAAAAGAAGTTTATTCATCAGTACCGAACTGATAATTGTGCACTGATTTCTGATAATATTTATACGATTATTCCGCGTCAGGATGAAAATCTCCTGATGGGTACGGAAAATGGTATTACGATTTATTCACCTAAAGATCATTTTTTCCGTAACTGGACACGGGAGCAGGGACTGATGAGCGTAAATTTTAATGCCGGTTCTGCCACAACTTACAGTAACAGTACGCTTGTCTTTGGTGGCAATGATGGTGCTGTTAAGTTTCCGACAGACATAGAAATACCTGAGCCATATTATTCGCGTTTGTTATTACGAGATTTTATGATAGCTTATCATCCTGTCTATCCTGGTGATGACGGATCTCCCTTGAAGAAGGATATTAACGAGACTGATTGTCTGGAATTGGCCTACGGTCAAAATACTTTTTCGCTTGATGTGGCTTCCATAAATTATGATTATCCTTCTAATATTCTTTATTCATGGAAAATCGACGGTTATCATAAAGAGTGGACCCGTCCGAGTCAAGATAATCGGATTGTTGTTAGAAATCTGCCTCCTGGCAGTTATACGTTACAAATTCGTACTGTATCTAATGAGGAGAAGTATAAAACTTATGAAACAAGGAGTATTCAGATCATTATTACCCCTCCGGTGTGGGCCAGTATGTGGGCAATGGTGGGGTATGCAATTCTGGTGGTCTTGATTATGATTATCATATTCCGTGTTATCATGTTGCATAAACAAAAGAAGATTTCTGATGAGAAGACACGTTTTTTTATTAATACTGCTCATGATATACGTACGCCGCTGACATTGATAAAAGCACCGCTGGAAGAAGTTGTTGAAAACCATATGGTGGCAGAGAAGGCATTACCCCATATGAATATGGCCCTAAAGAATGTGAATACATTGCTTCAGCTGACAACCAACTTGATAAACTTTGAACGGATCGACGTATATTCGTCTACTCTTTATGTTTCTGAGTATGAATTGAATTCTTATATGAATGATGTTTGTGCTACTTTCCGCAAATATGCTGAGATGAAGCGTGTCAGATTTGTTTATGAGAGTAATTTTGATTATTTGAATGTGTGGTTTGATAGTGACAAAATGGGGTCTATCTTGAAGAATATTTTGTCAAATGCGTTGAAGTACACGCCAGAGAATGGTAGCGTGTGTATTTGTGCTTGCGAGGAAGGGAATACTTGGAGTATTGAGGTAAAGGATACAGGAATTGGTATTCCTTCATCTGAACAGAAGAAATTATTCAGAAATTGTTTCCGGGGTAGTAATGTAGTCAATTTGAAAGTGACCGGAAGTGGGATTGGATTGATGCTGGTATATAAACTGGTTAAGTTGCATAAAGGAAAGATCCATATTCAAAGTGTTGAACATCAGGGAACATGCGTGCAAATTACTTTCCCGAAGGGAAATACCCATTGCATAAAGCAAAGTTTATCTCTCAAAACGCCGAATGAACGTATGGATGCTGTTGTACTGGGGAACTTCTGACTTGCCGGTCTTGGAGGCACCTCAGATAAAAACCTCTTTACAGCGTATTCTGGTAGTGGAAGATAATGATGATTTGCGTAATTATCTTGTGGATATGCTTATGGCAGGGTATAATATCCAGTCCTGTTCCAATGGCAAAGATGCGCTTGTCATTATAAAGGAGTTTAATCCAGATCTTGTTATATCCGATATAATGATGCCTGAGATGAGTGGAGACGAACTGTGCTCAGCTATCAAAACGAGTGTGGAAATGTCTCACATTCCAGTCATATTGCTGACTGCGTTAGGGGATGAGAAAAATATACTCGGAGGACTGGAAATCGGAGCAGATGCCTATATAACCAAGCCATTCAGTGTGGGTATACTAAAGGTGACTATTAAAAACATATTGGCAAATCGTGAATTGCTCCGTCAGGTCTATAATAGTATCGAAAATAAAGAAAAGCATTTACCTGTCAATTGTACTAATACTTTGGACTGGAAATTCATAGCTTCAGTCAAGGAATGTATAGAGAAGAATATGGGAGATTTGGACTTTGGGGTAGATGTACTCAGTAATCAGCATCATATGAGTCGAACAAGTTTCTATAATAAACTGAAAGCGCTGACCGGTTATGCTCCGGCTGACTACATCCGGATGATCCGTTTGCAACGTGCAGCACAATTATTAAAGCAGAAAGAATATACAATAACGGAGATTGCTGAAATTGTCGGGTTTTCGGATGCGAAGTATTTCAGGGAGGTATTTAAGAAGTATTATAATGTCAGTCCAAGTAAGTTTGTGAATTCGGATCAGGAATAGAGTAGACGAGATATCGTTTTATACCATTGTTGTTTCTTATAAACTTTTGGAGGGATTATAGGACGCTAAATTCGAAAAGAAGATGTCAAAAGCAAGATAAATGTATCATCCTGCTTTGACATCTTCTTTTAATAGATTATTTATAATAACTTGTTGGAGCCGAGTATGATCAGCATTGTATATCCCAAGATAAGTCCTATAATTCCCATAATGATACCTACCTTTTCCATATCTTTTTGCTGAATCATTCCTGTGGCATGTGCCAGGGCATTAGGTGGTGTACTAATTGGTAATATCATTGCCAGCGATGATCCGATGGCGACTCCAATTAATAAAGTCTCTACACCTCCCAACGATGACAGGTTTTCACGCATGCTGATTCCGGCAATGGCGAGAATAGGGACGAGTAATGCTGCGGTGGCTGTGTGTGAAATAAAGTTGGCCATAGCATAGCAAATCAGTCCGGAACCGACAATCATCAGTACAGGGGGCCATGTGCTGAATGGGATGGCTTCGATCATATGCTTTGCCAGTCCGGTCTCTTGCAAGGCTACGCCCAATGCGAAGCCGCCGGCTACCATCCAGAGTACACTCCAGCTGATCTCTTCCAGGTCACGTTTGGTAATAACGCCTGTTATACAAAAAACAGCTACCGGAATCATTGCCACTACATTGGAGTTTACTCCTGTAAATTTGTCGAACATCCACAATAGAACCGTTATAGCAAAGGTGATATAAACCACAATGGAGCGCCAGTCTTTCTTTGCTTCACCTTCAATTTGCAGTTCGATGCTCTTTTGTTTGAATGGAAACAGTCGTAAGAGGATAAACCAGGCTATAAACAGTACAATAATAGTGTAAGGCAACATAAAGCTCATCCATTCTCCAAAACCGATATTCAGATTTAATCCTTCCGGATCATTCAAATACTTTAAAGCAATGGCGTTAGGTGGTGTACCGATAGGAGTTCCCATACCACCTACATTGGCAGCAACGGGAATGGCCATAGCCAATCCGATTTTCCCTTTTCCATCTGCCGGGAGTGCTTTTAATACGGGAGTAAGGAAGGTAAGCATCATGGCCGCCGTAGCCGTATTGCTAAGAAACATGGAAAAGACAGCTGTAACGAGGATGAATCCCAATAGCACATATCGTGATTGTGTTCCGAAAGGTCTCAGCATAACTCGTGCCAACAATACATCCAGTCCACTTTTGGTTGCTGCGATGGCAAGAATAAATCCACCTATAAACAGCATGATGATAGGATCGGCAAAGCAATGCAGGATAGACTTATATTTGACTGTCTGTCCTAATTCCTCCGCAGGAGTATTTTGGGTTAAGAACCATAAACTACTGTCGGAAACGGTAAGTAATAATAGTACAACAATAAGAACGGAAGTGGTCCATGCCGGAACAGCTTCGAACACCCACATGAGTGTGGCGAAAATGAAAATGGAAATAAGTCTTTGTTCTATAACGGTCAACCCTTCTATTCCAAAAGTATCAATGGGAAGGAACCATAAAATAAGAGAGAGGGTAATAGCTATGGTTAACTTTATACATCGGGCCACTGTCTGATTCTTTGCTAACCGTTTAGCTTTCTTTAAGTCCTGATAAGCTTCTACTAGGTGGAAGCCGTGAAAAATCTTGTACATAATATTAGAATGAGATAAAATTAAAAAACGTTTGCAAAAATAACTTTTTATTTTGTATTTAGTTAGTCTGACGTTAAAGATTTCTTTTATTCAACATATTTATTAAAATTTTATGCAGATGACTTGCTGTATTGAAAAAAGTAGTATTTTTGCCGCCGCTTTTGGAAAATGCATTTATAAAGTTTCCAATATTCAGTATTATTTTAATCAAAAAAACATGAATTATTCTTGCAGAAAAACCATCGTTCCTATTATAATAGGAACATTACTTTCAGGCGCCTGCTCGAACGATGAACCAACCGGGGGAAAAGGCCATCAACAAACTTATTCAGTGGTATTAAAAGGAATTACGGTAGCAGGAGAAGAATCTTCTGAAGAGCTCAAAGATGTATCGGTTTTCCAGTTTAGTGACGGGAATTTATATAAAGAGGAACAGCTGACTCCCGGGCAAGGCGGACAGTCGGAGATTTCTGCGGTCAGCGGATCTCGACTTTATTTTCTGACCGGACTGGAGATTCCTGCCGGAGAGAAAGCTAAAAGTGAAGAAGAATTTCGTAATACGATTATCGGTGAAGGATTGCATGATAATTCTGCGCCGGATTTCATGGCGGCTGTAGTCGAATTGGAGAGCGGAGTAGTGACACGCAGCAATGCGGAGGTCAATGTAATTATGAAACGCGGTGTGGCGCGCATTGATTTGAACACAACAGCCGACAGCAAAACGCAGATAAAGGAAGTCATCGTAGAGAATGCTCCTGCCGAGACTTTACCATTCCTCGAAAATGTTCGGGCGTCGGATAAAACGGTGAGCTATCGGAAGGAGTTCTCTTCTGCATTCGATGGCAAGCAAGAGGGGGTATTCCGTCTGTTCGAGAGCACACGTCCTGTCAATATCATCTTGCGTGGAACCTATGGTGAAGTCCCTATCAGGTTAAAAGTCGAATTACCAGTTGTCGAACGCAATAAAGTATATGAATTGGCAGTGCTCAATGTGGGAGCTGAAGTGACAGGCGTTTTTGAGATCAAACCGTGGGAAGAAGGGGAAACTATTGTCGGAAAGCCTGATACGAACCAACGTCTTTTGCTTAATGCGTCGAAATCCAGGATTCCGGAAGGGGTGAAGGTAGACTATGAGAATAATATACTGGAAGTGCCTGCTACAGGTGCTGATGACATGACACTGGCGTTCGTTACAGACACTCGTATCGATATTTCTTCTACAGAAGGTGCCGGTAGCGGAACAAGTGTAGGCAATATGTCCGTGTCGGAAGAGGCGGAAGGTATCGTGTCGTCATTTAATGTATCGGTTGCAGCGCAAGGCAGCGGTCGCCTGGGCTATACGGTTTTGGTGCATTTGAAAAATGCCTTGTTGAGTGGAACATATGATTACGTGGAGATACGTGTGGCTCCGAGTGACAAACAGATTGAAACAGTGGAAATCGCAGGAAATGTATGGATGGCATTTAATGCGCGTAGCCGTGATCTGGAAGATCAGATTTATCCGTTGGACGGGGCTACGGTCGAAGACATGTATCATAAGAGTTGGATAAACACGGTGGGTGGTCTGTTCCAGTTTGGACGTTTATATATGTACGTGCCTTGGCAAGGGTATAATCCTTCCAACAATTTAGGTAATCAGACTGCTGATGCACCTTGGGTGAATGATACACATATGCCTTGCCCTGAAGGATACCGGATACCGACTAGTAACGAATGGCAGTCTCTGCTTCCTGCAGACCAAGAGATTCCGGGTAGATATAAGGCGGGAAATGGAGAGACGATTGCCGCTACACTTCACATCGGAGAAGGAACACTGATAACTCCGTCCAATGGTGTAACGGGAACACAGTATTATGTGAAATTTACTTCAGAAGACACCGGTCGTAGCCTTATTATTCCTCTGGCTGGCTCGAAGGGAGATAAGTCGTCATCCAATAATCCGGCTTTCGGGAAAAGAGCTGTGTTGTGGACATACGAACGTAACGGCCTTCCGGGCGGTTATGCATGGGCTTACTGGTTGCCGTTCGAAGGAGCCGAGGCAACCGTTATTAAGAAACAACGGTTACAGATGGAAGCATTTGCATCCGTACGTTGTGTAAAGAAATAGAGGAGGCTGTTTATGAAGATGCTAAGAATCATAATGATATTACTGGGCGCATTATTGCTTGCCAACTGTTCGGGCGATTTTGAACAGGAGACCGGCATTGTTCCTTCCCATTCCGGACAAGTGTCGTTTTTGTTTGGGTTGCAGCAAGATGATGCGTCCGTGGTGCAGACACGTGGAAGCAAACCGGAGCAGATTACTCGTATGTGGTATGCTATTGCCAATGAACGTGGAGAGATTATTAAGCCCTTATATCAGAAGCTGGAAGAAAACTTCTCAAAATTGACTATCGAAGGATTGAGTATGGGGGATTATACAGTCGTTTTTCTGGCCACTACGAGCGAGGAAGAAGATGAGGCTGTCAAAGAACCCGAAAAACTGTCCGATGACTGGTTGATAAATCATGCGGAAAATGCGCCGTTAGATGCGGTTTACTTTTATAAGAAAATAGAATTGCATATCGGCAGAGATCAGGCTTCGGTATCGCATACAGTGGTCTTGGAACGTTCTGTAGGAAGAGTGGATATCGATTTGAATGTATCGTCCGATTATATGTGGAGATTCATTCGTAAAATCGATGTAACTTTCGACGATGCCGAAGGAATATATGCTACTCTTGGTGCAGACGGGAAATATTCCGGAACCAAAAAGATAGAATCTTATGACATTACCGGGAAATACTCGTTTTACTCATTGCCCGGCACAAAAGCATTATCCGGATTTGTGACGATTGAGTCCGATCGCAGTGACGGAACTCAGTTTGTCCGTAAATACCGTTTCACGGATTGTAAGATTGAGGCAGGCCGTGTGTCTCATATTAGTATTGATTATCTGCATCCGGAAAATCAGGATGGTTCACTTTATGTTCGCAAGGAGGACTTCTTTCGGTTTCGCGCTGATACGATGTTTTTGGCCAGTGAGCCACGTGAGGTCTTTTATGACAGTCGCCGTCGTTCTTTTTATGCGAATGCTCCGTTGCAGGTTTCCATTTCAGACGAACATCAGTTGCTTGTCAAGTTCTTTTCTCCTGTAGGCATTCAGGATGTGAAGATTATGTGCCGCTTTAATAAATTTAGCATGGAGTTCTTCGAACTGGCACATTTTGAACAGATTTATCCGTTTATGGAAGCGTCATTCCCCTTGCCGGTTGTAGATTCGGAACGGACATTCACTACAAGTAGTGGACGAAAGATAGTGGTGCCTGCACAGCCCGGACTTTCCAATGACGATGTGACGCTTGTTATTCGTACAGAAGATCCGTTTATGAAGAAAATGGAACAGATAGACAGCCGTTGGTTTATACGTTTTTCTTCTTATTCGGCTGACAATGGTCATGCGTATTGGCGTCATATGAATCCGTTATTGTGCCGTCATGGAGTGGCGTTGGCTGTCAATATGGCTTTCATGTTCTCTTCCGAAGAGTTTAATATGGAAATGAACAAATACGAAGGTTTGTTGAAAGACAATGGAGGAAATCCGATCAATCTGGATGCGTTGCGTCAAAGAATCCGTAATCATGGCGGGCTTGTGCTGGGTTGTGTTGCCGGTGTCGGCGGATTAGGTGGAGGCAATACGTACGGCTTGGCTAATTATTGTTATACCGGTGTTTATTTTGATGCGACTCCTCCGGATGCCCATCCGCATAATTATCCCCGTCAGGCCATGTTTCATGAATACGGGCATTGTCTTGGGTATAACCATAGCAGTACGATGACATATGGTGACCAATGGACGGTGTTGTGTGCAACGGTTTTTGTGAACATGGGAAAGAATGGCAAATTGCCGGTATGTTCGAAAGAGATAATAGCACAGTTACCGATGTAATCTGAAATCTTTTTCCTTCTTGCTTATTGCAAGTACAAGAAAAGCCCCGAACCATCACGGTCCAGGGCTTTTTTCATCATTATAAACATGTATATAAGCAATACTAAATTTAAACACGTAAGACATCACGCATACAAACGACGCTAACTGCCCATTATGGGCTGTCAACATTTGCAAATATATATATTTATAGATTAAGAAAGAATATCGCATCGTCACGAGTGAATATTCTGAGTAAAATGATATTAAATCAGTAGTAATTTCAAATGGTTCCGCCATCACAACGAAACGACATTTGTAATAAATTCAATATTAAACATGTCTAACTTTGTACTTTGACAAACTTTCAATTATGACTAAGACTGCAAAGATACGGCTTTTTTAATAAATATGCAATAATTATAATGTCGTAAATTCACTTCTGTCATTCGTAAGGGGGAGGCTGTTGAGCGGATATTAAATCGGAAAAATTGTCTGTCGTTGATAAATGTGAGATTTATAGGTATATGGATTGTGATAGGATTTTGTATGAAAAGATGATTGGTTTAGTGCAGGGCTATATATCTGCTTACTCTTCTCGTTTATAATTTGGATATTAATATTGGGACTTCTATTTTTCTTGTTTTTGGGGGATATATAAATAATACATTAAAAATGGAACATAGAATGCCAAGAATGGCACTTGTGGTAGTTGTTTTAAATCTTTTACTTTGCGTGATTTTATGTGATAAAAAAGAATTTATAATTAACTATGAAGATTATGAAGAAAAGATTGTTGTATTTGTTTATGCTTATTAGTTCGGTGAGTCTATTTATGAGTTGTAGTGACGATGACGATGTGAAATATCCGGTTGACAGTGAACTTGCAGGTGCATATAAAGGAACGATGGATGTATATTATGTGGGAGTATCTACTCCTATTGCTTCTGATATGGTTCAGAAGGTTTATATCTCAAAGGCTTCGGATACTGCTGTAAAACTGGAACTGAGAAACTTTACTATTACCGTAGCAGGTGCTGAGCTTCTTATTGGTGACATTACTGTGGATAATTGTGCTTTGGCAAAAAGTGGTGATGCTTATAAGTTCTCCGGCAATCAGACATTAAGTCTTGTTGTGGGATCATGCAATACATCCGTTTCGGGTACAGTTGGTAAGAATGCTGTAGATATGGTTATTGATGTAGATGTAGAAGGCGGAATGAAAGTTAAGGTCAATTATAAAGGTACTAAACTGTCAGGAAGTGAAAACACGGAGGCTAAAATAACCGATTTTACTATTGATGACGAAGTTATAACAGTAGCACCGGTTATTGATGATGCAAAGAGTGCCATTACGTTTAAAGTTAATGATGAGGCTACTGAGGAAGACTTGAAAGCCTTGGTACCAGTCATTGCTGTTTCAGAAAAGGCTACCGTAACTCCGGCAAGTGGTGTTGCTCAGGACTTCTCCGGAGGAAAAAGTGTTGTTTATACTGTAGTTGCTGAAGATGGAACATCAAGAAAGTATACTGCTTCTATTGAAGGTGTTCAGAATATCATGAAATATTCTTTGGATGAATGGTCTGAATTTGATGCAGGTAATAGTTATGAAAATTATTGGACTCCGGAGCCAGCAGGATTCCTGGCTACTTCCAATGGTGGTGCCAAAATGTTGAATGGATCATCTTCGGCAGTAAAAGTAGGCTATCCTGTGATGGAAGAATCTGAAGGCTTTAGTGGTAAGGCTGCTAAATTGGTGACATTGGATTCTAGAGCACATGTTTTAGGCAGTATGGCACCTATTACTTCCGGTTCTTTATTTACGGGTACGTTCAGTCTTAATATGCTTGCTCCTTTGAAATCAACCAAATTTGGTATTGCTTATGACAAGGAGCCTAAGTTATTAAAAGGCGTATATAAATATAAAGCAGGAACGAACTATATAGATGGTTCTGTCAAACCAGCGCAGGAGGGGCTTAACATTATCGACGAATGTTCTATTGCTGCGGTATTGTACGAAGCAAAAGATGCAGCCGGCAAAGATGTGACACTCACAGGAGTAGATATTAATACTTCAGAATATCGTGTGGCAGAAGCTCGCTTGAAAGATGGTACGGATAAAGATGAATGGACTACATTCGAACTTGCATTTGAGTATTTGCCGGAGAAATCTTATGATAGTACTAAAGAGTATAAGTTAGCTATTATATGTTCTTCCAGTAAGGAAGGTGATAAGTTCAAAGGCGCAGCTAACAGTACGCTGATCGTTGATGAATTGGAGGTTATTGGCGAGTAATGGGATTATAGCTAGAATAATAGGTTAGTTATATGAAAATTTGAAAACTATAATATCTTGAATATCGAAAAAGGGGGGACTTGAAATCCCTCCTTTTTTTGTATATATTGGTTGAGTATGCTGTAAATATGAACCTTAAAAAGTAGATAAAAACAGCTTTTTTGCAATATGATCTTAAAAATAGATCATAAAATACAAAGAATGGACCTTGTGATAATTAATATAAATATGTTACTTTGTACCCGATTTTGCGATCAAATAGATTATTAACTAAATAAGAGAATTATGAAAAAGAGTTTGTTGTATTTGTTTATGCTTGTTTGTTCAGTCAGCTTGTTTTCAAGTTGTGGTGATGACGATGATGAGGTGAAATATCCTATAGATACAGATTTGGCTGGAGGCTATATTGGAAAATTGTCAGTAGTTGTTGATGGAAATCAGATGGGGACTACTGAGAATCAAAAGATTGCTATTGCGCAGTCAAATAAAGGTGCTAATCAAATTGCTTTATCACTGAAGAATTTTACTTTCTTGATTAATGTGGGTGATATTGAGGTAGACCCTTGTACAGTGAAAGCTATTGATGGTGGTTACTCATTTGAAGGACAACAGAATCTTGATTTGGTGGCACCTCTCGGTAATTGTCCTATTAGTATTTTAGGTACTGTAAAAGGTAGTAATATTAATATTGAAATTGGCGTAAAGGTTGGTGCTCCTTTAAATCAAGATGTCAAGGCTACTTTTGTTGGTACTAAATTGACAGGTAATGAAAGCTCTGAGGCTAAGATTACAGGCTTTACATTTGATAGTGATGTTGTAACTGAACAGCCTGTTATTGACGATGAAAAAGGAACAATTACTTTTAAGGTAAGTAAAGATGCTGCTAATGAAGCTTTGATTTTGTCACCTTCTATTACAGTATCAGAGAAAGCTGTAGTTACTCCTGCTTCTAATGTTAAGCAAGATTTCTCAAATAATAAGAAAGTTGAGTATACAGTTACTGCTGAAGATGGTACTATGAAGAAATATAGTGTTTTTATTTCTGGAACCAACAAGGTTGTAGTTTATGATTTTGAAGATTGGACAGTAGATGAAACTCAGACTACTCCTGAATATCAATATCCAATAGCTGTAGGAGGATGGGCTAGTTGTAATCAGGCTGTTGTGTTTATTAAAGGATTTGGCTTTTTAGCTAAACCTAATCCTATTACTTATAATGGTCCTTTTCCTATTAATAAAACAGAAGAGGCTCATGGAGGAAATTATGCAGCGGAACTAGTATCTATTGATACTACAGGATCAGACGATATGTTAGGACAAAAAGTGCCTAAAGTTACAGCAGGATCTATATTTTTGGGAACATTTGTAGCTACAAATGCATTAGCAGATCCGATGACTACAACTCTTTTTGGTATTGAATATACAGAAAAACCTCTATTAGTGAAAGGATTCTTTAAATATACTCCTGGAACCGAATTCTATAACTCAAATGGAGTACTAGAACCAGATACAAAAGATGAGTGTGCTTTATCCGCAGTTCTATACGAAGTAGAAGATGTTAAAAAAGAAACATTGGATGGAAATAATATCTATACATCTGATAAAATTGTAGCTTCTGCTGTATATACAAATACTGGGACAAGTGAATATACTCCTTTTGAGTTAAAACTGGAATATAAAAAGGATAAAGAGTATGATCCCAATAAAAAGTATAAATTTGCAGTAATCTTTTCAGCTAGTAAAGATGGTGCTGCCTATAATGCTGCTGTTGGTAGTAGATTGTTGATTGATGATGTTACTATTGTTAATGAATAAGTAATTAGACTCAAAAGTAAAAGATATATTTTAGGTGTTTCCCTTCATCTCTTCTTTATTAGAATGGGATGGAGGGATTCTTATTTTTATTATAATTTGTTAGGAATGATATGAAGGAGAAGTATATTACTCCATTAATTATGAAAAATGTATTTTTCTAATAATGTTTTTAGATGAAGTTTGGGATATAAAAACTCTCGTTATAGCTTGTCTATAACGAGAGTAATGATGAATCTATATAGATTATTTTTTATTAGAACGCATATCCGAATCCTACATTTAAATAAATAGGATACATAGCAAATGCAATCGTATCAAAATCCTTCTTGAAGATATCGTTCAATCCCCATGTCAAGTCAGCATACACATTTAAATGTTTGAATGCTCTCCACTCACCGCCTAATTGCAATCCCCATTGGAATTTACGCAGATTGTCAGAGAAATCATAAGTAGCAATGCTTTCACCAGTAAAATCTACTCGCGAACCTGTCTGATCCGGAGTACGCAAGTGACCTTCATATACATGTCCGGAGAAGTTTCTTTCAATAAGATAAGATACATACGGACCTGCTGAGACTTTCCAACGTTTGCTTACTTTATAGTTGGCAACTACTGGGATAGTCAGATAAGAGTTTTTGACTTTAGTCTTTACGCCACCGGTCCATAAGCCTTGTAATTCTCCACCGTTGGTGTTGATAATCTTCATCCCATAGTTCTTTACTGTAGCTTCTGTGGTCATATTCTTGTTTTCAAGTCGTACCCCTACAGTCATTCCCCATTTCGTGTCAAACCATTTAGTTGCGTTTCCTTCAATTGAAATGGCGAGGCCACCAGGGGCATAGCTATCTATTTTACGAATTTCTTCAGGTAGAGGCAATGGAGAAGTTCCTCCAATACTGAAACCCGCCTTGATTCCATATTCCCATCCGTGTAAATACGACCAGATGATACCTTGATTTCTTTCTTCTTGCGCCTGCGCTGAAAGTGTACTTACTAATAGTAGTACAGCTATAATATTGAGTAATTTATATCTTTTCATTTTCTTGTTTTTTTAGTCTTCGCAAATAAGTTCTACTTCATCGACATATAGTGTACTGCCCACTGCCCCTTTAAAATAAGCACCGTCTACACTGGACGAAAACACAATACCTAATTTGTATTCTCCATTTTTTAATTTGGTATCATCAATTACTCGTCCTTTTACCGGTTCGAAAGGAATTTCAAAATCAGTCCATTGATCTGATTCAACAACATCTTCCGGTTTAATTCGCGCTAATGATACTAACTTATCTGAAGTAAATACATCATCACCATTAAGCATGACAGAATTATTCTCAGCTTCATACATAACAGCATAAATATCACATTTGTCTCTTACACCCTCTTGTGGCTTTCCTTCTGCGGAATATACATCTCCTGCTTTAAATTTATAATGTCCTTTGAGCGTTTTAGGGCGTTTATCGAACTGGAAACCGAAATTAGTGGCTTTTCTAGGATTTGCCAACGCATTTCCTACTTCAAATGTTCCGATAAATAAGTTGCCGGCAGCAATATACATTTTTACGGATGCTCCAAAACTACCGGTATCACGAGTTTCCAGTTTAACTCCTTTACCTCTGAAACCATTGGCTATCTGTACAGTCGGGTAATCTGTTTTGGAGTTTGCCATACCTGTCAATTTAAAACCCGGATTACCACTTGACCATTGTAATACTTTAGATATTTCTTGTGAAGTGCCCGGCTGGAATTCATAAAAGATATCGTAGTCATTGGAAGGTAATAACTCTTCAAAGTTGAAAGAAGTAGGTAATTCTGCTAAAACGACATTGACGGTATAAACAGGTTTCCATTGACCGTCTTCTGATGTGACAGTGAATTTCCGGGAATGTGGCTCTTCACTAAAGTCATATGTGGCTTCTGTATCTCCAGCAGCTTGATCATTTATTTTTATAGTGGCTCCTTCCGGAATTACAAATTCTAACTTTTGTTTGGACAAGTCAGCTCCCTTGTTTACATATACATTAATCAGCTTTGAGTCAGCATTGATGTTTGCTAATTGTACATCATCCCCTGTACAAGCATCAATGGCTGCTTCTGAGTTCAGTGCTTCATCCTGTATGCAGGAAGTTGCAGCACAAGCTAGTATGAAACAGGCTATTAAAGTCTTAATTTTCATGCGGTTTAATCTTTTTAGTTACTAATTCAGTCTCTTTATATAAAACTCGGGTGCAAAGTTAAGTTTCTTTTTGAAATCTAGCGCTCTGTTAGTGAGGTAATTCAATAAAATTAGTGCCTTTTATAAAAATAGTGTGGACTAAAAGATGAAAAAGGCTTTTGCTTAGTTTACTAATAATTCATTCCAAAATACCAAAATGGGATAGATCGAATGGGTGCTATATTCGTGCTCGTACTCTTTAAATAACTTGTTGAAGTTTTCGTATAAGCAATTCATAGCTGAAGTGCATTTATCTGCAATGATGCGATAATTGCACAACAAAAGTGCAGTATTATGCATATTTCTGCACTTTTGTTGTGCAGAGAATTATCAAGGATTGCTCAATAGTAATTTAGCATCACTTTTGCTCTCATGCTCTAACAAACTGTCTGTATCCCTTTATTCATCGTGGTTTTCGGTGTGGTAGCAACTGTGGTAGCAGGTATGAGAGCAAATGCTTGCTCTCACTTTTCCAAATCCAATCTCTAACCTTTGTAGTATCTTCGTTTTATTCCTGTAATTCCAATGTCAGTTTCAACCGTTGGAACAAAGTGTTTCAACCTTTGAAACTATTAGTTTCAAGGCATGAAACCTTTTGTTCCAAGGCATGAAACTATTAGTTTCAAGCGTTTGAAACTTTCTGAAACACCTGTCGATTGGATTCACTTGACCGTATGTTTGGATTGACTCGACCGTGTTAGTTGTTTCAATTGACAGTTCTTTTAGGAAGCATTGAATCATTTATTGGCTAATAATGTATGGGGCATCAGCCATTAATAGCTGATTTCTCAGTTATTAATGACTGAGAGATCAAACGTTAACAGTTGAGATGTCAGATATTAACATCCTGTAAATCAAAAGATAGTAATGTGGAAACAATACTGATCAGGATGAAACAGAGTGAGAGCAACCGTTTGCTCTCATACCTGCCACCACAGTTGCTACCACACCGAAAACCACGATGAATAAAGGGATACAGACGGTTTGTTAGAGCATGAGGGCAAAACTGCTGTCAAATTACTGGGGGGGGCTATTGTAAAACCTCATTGTTTTTCTCCTTCTTAACTAATTTATTGATTCTCCCGTAAACTTACGGTGGTAAGACTTACGGCTGTAAGTTTACGATGCGGGTTAGTGTAAAGGTGGAAATTCTGATCAATAAACCTACAGATATTCCTTACTTATATTTGAAAAATAGTATCTTTGCAGTGACTAACATAATATACAAGGGTGCAGGGAATCCTGCTTCTGAAAAGTTGCGGGCATTTATTTGCCTGTAGCTTTCCTCATAGGCGGTTTCGTACCCCCGTGGGGAGTATGTAATGTACCTCCAGCATCCTTGTATGTGTTAGTCAACGGGAAAGGCGAAACCGTTCTTTTTTGCCCTTTTATTAAACTTTTATCTTATGGATACTGAAAACGCTTTGACTAACGCGAAAGAAAGTCCCAATGAAATTTTTTTTGAAGAAGAAGCCCGTCTATGGGCAGAGGTGTATGGCATGCAATCCGATAAGCCGGACCTTGAGTATCTTCAACGTATGCTGGAGAGTATGAACCATTTGTTGCTTAGCTTAGAACTTCCATGGGAACGCTTTATTCCTATCTTGTACCGAAGTTTTGCCCTTTATATGCGTCGTCCGGACGAAAATACAAATAATCGGAAAGCCTACCAACTGTCTGCCCAACTTATGGACTCTGTCGTTTACTTGTCACAGAATACTAACTTGATTCATCACATACACCTTTTCTGTAATATGCAGATTGCCGCTCTTGAAAAGCTACGGAATGAAAAAGTAGAAATTGAGCAAACTGAAGATTAAACAAACAGAAAGTCAACCAATCTAAAGGTTACTTCGTTTTAAAAGAATCATACAAAGACTGAAAAGCCGAGTGCGATCTCCCATCGTACCCGGCTTTAATCTTATATGTTTAACCTAAAACCTATGAAACTTTTCTTTTATTAATCACACGCATTGCTGCTGTATAATATTCGCATGGAACAGAAATGAGTATACTGTTCAATCCATTGTCTTTCATTGATGCCTCGATATACGCTGCTTTCAATAAACTCTTTACGCTGGCTACTTCCCAGGGACTACCAGCAAAAACATTGACCTGAGAAACCTTTCTACTTGTAATCATATTCTTTTTGTGTTTTAATTGTTATGGCTGCAAATATAGGAAGTTGGATTTATAGATTAGAGCAATTTTGAGTCATAATAGTATAGAAATGATGCAATGATCTGATTTTAGCATAAATTGGTCAGTTTTTAGCATTGGAAAAAAGTGGAGAGAAAGGAGTGAAAGCTATATGCTAGTCGTCAGCCTTCTGATGATTTACCGGCTTATGTCCCATTTTCTCTTCAAAAAGTTCTTTTATTCAATTAAAATATATTTCTTTGCAATCATTAAAGACCTTTGGATATACTTAAACTATACGCATAAGCGCCATTAATATAGATCGAAATGACTGCAATTAATTTTAATTCGATATATACTACCTATTATAGGAGAGCATTCCTGTTTACCTTATCATACGTCCATAATGATTTGGTAGCTGAAGATATTGTATCGGAAGCAATCATTTATTTGTGGGAATTAAGTAAAAAACAGGAAATTCCGAGTATCGAAGCTGTATTAATCACTTATATACGTAGCAAGTCACTCAATTACCTGAAACATTTGCAGGTTCAGGAGAACGTCTACCAAAACCTGACAGATAAGGGACAACGGGAATTGGAAATCCGTATTTCAACCTTGGAAGCCTGTGATCCGAAGGAAGTTATGTCCGAAGAATTACGCTCAAAGGTGAAAACATTGTTGGCTGGTATGCCGGAAAAGACGCGCATTGCATTTATATCCGATCGTCTGGATGGAAAATCTCATAAAGAAATAGCTGAAGAATTGGGTATCAGTGTCAAAGGAGTGGAGTATCATATAAGCAAAGCTGTGAAGCTGCTGCGTGATAATCTGAAAGAGTATGCTCCTTTCCTGATATTTTTTATTTGATGATCTTGAAAATATCTTTTTCTCCTCTTTTTTTAATAACAGCAAAAAAAGTTGTATTTCTCACTAGGGATTATTTTTAGTGAGTGGTATTCTATATGAAAGGGGGAGCAAATATACTCCTGTTTATTACTTATAAAGTAACTCAACTTATAATATGAATCAGAATTTACTTTTAAAATATATATCCGGAAAAGCCTCTCAAAGGGAGAAAGAAGAAGTTGCAGCATGGATTGATGCCGATGCCGCTAATCTCAAAGAATTTATGTCACTCCGCAAAAGTTATGATGCACTTGTTTGGCAGGATGCGGATGAGTTGAAAACGGGGCGTGACAAGCTGCTTTCACTACGCACTTTTACGATGAAGGCGATGCGGATTGCGGCTATATTTGTTTTGGCTTTCGGATTAAGTTATATACTGATACAAACTCTGCAAAAGGAAAATGTAGAAATGCAGACCGTATATGTGCCTGCCGGACAACGTACGCAAGTGACGCTTGCTGACGGAACAATGGTATGGGTAAACGGAAAAAGTACGCTGACTTTTCCCAGTCAGTTCGCTTCCCGTACCCGTAAAGTGGAACTGGACGGGGAGGCCTATTTCGAAGTTCAGAAAGACCCGGAGAAACAGTTCATTGTTTCCACAGCCCATCAGTCTGCGATTAAAGTGTTGGGCACAAAGTTCAATGTAAAGGCGTATAGGGATTCCGAAGAGATTACTACCACTCTGATAGAAGGGAAAGTGCATTTCGAATTTAATAATACCGCACAGAAGCCTCAGTACATTACTATGGCACCCGGTCAGAAGCTGATCTATTATTCGCAGAGTGGAAAAACGGAGCTCTATACTACTTCCGGTGAGGGAGAACTGGCATGGAAGGATGGTATTATCGTCTTTAAGCAGACATCTTTGCAGGATGCTCTGGAGATTTTGGCAGACAGATATGATATGGAATTTATCGTTCGACGCAATGTGCCCGATGATGACCTGTTCTCCGGGACATTCACGAGCAGGAGCCTGGAGCAGATACTGAATTATATAGAAGCTTCTTCGAAAATACGCTGGCGTTATCTGAACAGTGTACAAGGAAGTAAAGAGAAGATGAAGATAGAAATTTTTATTTAGTGTTATTAATAACCTTATTTCAAAAAAGCTTATTGCCATGAAAAACAAAGACCCTTGAAACTAAAAAAGATACGGGATGATATTGGTCGTATCTTCCCGTATTGAGCCCAGTAATCGTGAATCTACTTGTTTCCCGACAAGTATAACTACTAGTTTTTTAATTAAACTCGTTACAAATTTATGCAAAATTATTGTATCGTCCAATTTCTTGGAGGATTAAACCTTCTTAGGCGGTCTTCAAGGAAAATATCACTATCTATGAAGTTACTATTTATACTCATTGTCTGCTCATTCGGACTGGCATATGCGTCCGATGGATATGCGCAAAAGACTTCCATCACATTGAAGGCAAACGATTGTACCATAGAGGAAGTGCTTCACAAAATCGAACTTGAGTCCGGATTCGGCTTTTTTGTAAACAGTAAGAATCTCGATTTGAAACGCAAAGTGTCGGTGTCAGTGTCTAATAAGAATATATTCCAGGTTCTGGAGCAAGTTTTTAAAGGTGTGGGCATCGAATATAAAGTTTTGGATAATAAAATAGTACTGGCTGCAAAAGAAAAAGACGTTGCACAGCAGAGAAAAGAAAGACTTATTGCCGGCACGGTAAAAGATAAGAATGGAGAGCCGTTGATTGGTGTCTCTATCCGGGAGAAGAGTTCCGGTGAGGGAACCATCACCGATATGGATGGAAACTATAAGCTTTCCACTTCATCGGCGAATCCTGTTCTTGTATTTTCCTATGTAGGTTATCAGTCAAAAGAAGTACCCGTAAAAGGAAATGTTGCCAATGTGGTGCTAGAGGATGCGACGCAGGAACTGAATGAGGTGGTAGTGACGGCATTGGGTATCAAACGCTCGGAGAAGGCATTGTCATACAACGTGCAGCAGCTGAGCGGTGATGAACTGACTACTGTGAAAGATGCGAACTTCATCTCTTCTCTGAATGGTAAGGTGGCCGGTGTTAATATTAATTCGTCCAATACCACGGGAGGTGCTTCGCGTGTCGTGATGCGTGGTGTCAAATCTATCACTTCTTCCAATCTGGCGCTTTATGTGATCGACGGTGTACCGATGTATAACATGATGAATGGAGGTGGCGGTGGTATCTATGACCAGCAGGGTACGGATGGCGCTGCCGACATTAACCCGGAAGACATCGAATCTATCTCTATGCTGACCGGACCTTCTGCCGCAGCTCTGTATGGTAATGCTGCCGCTGCCGGTGTTGTGCTGATAACCACCAAGAAGGGGTCTGCGGACAAGACTTCTGTCACGGTCTCCAATAATACTACTTTCTCGAAGGTGTCAATGATGCCTGAGATGCAGAGCAAATATGGTGACCTGCCCAACAGCCTGGATAGCTGGGGACCGATTGTAAACAGTGACTACGATCCGCGTGACTTCTTCCAGACCGGAGCGAATGTCATTAACTCATTTGCTTTGTCAACCGGTAACAAGAAGAATCAGGCGTATTTGTCGGCTTCTACTACCAACACCACCAATATATTGCCCAACAGTGGATACAACCGCTATAATTTCACTGTCCGTAACACGACCAGTTTCCTGAAAGACAAGATGACACTCGATGCCGGTGCCAGTTATATTCTTCAGAATGACAAGAATATGATGTCGCAGGGTTATTACTATAATCCTCTGCCGGGACTTTACCGTTTCCCTCGTAGTGAGAATTTCGATGATGTACGTATGTTCGAACGTTATAATTCCGGTATGGACCTGATGGAGCAATACTGGCCTTACGGCGGTACTTCAAGTGGTCTTGCCAACCCCTACTGGATACAGAATCGCCAGTTGCGGGAGAATAAGAAGACCCGTTATATGATCAACGCTTCCCTCAAATATCAGTTGTTCGACTGGCTGGATGTGGTAGGACGTGTGAAAATAGATAATTATGATAATCGTAGTACTTATAAGGCATACGCTTCTACCGGCACACTGGTGTCGGGTGACCGTGGAACGTACAGTGACACCTCTACACAATCAAAGAACACGTATGCGGATGCGATTGCTACACTGAATAAGAGTTTTAACGACTGGTCGGTCAATGTCAACCTTGGTGTGTCACTGAGTGACAGCCGTTATGAAATGATCGGATATGAAGGCGGATTGAAACTTATCAATTTCTTTGCCGTCCACAATATCGATTTCAATAAAGCATGGAAAGCAAAACAGTCCGGCTGGCATGATCAGACACGCGCTATCTTTGCCAATGCGGAAATTGGTTGGAAATCGATGATCTATCTGACTGCTACCGGACGTAACGACTGGGATTCAAGACTGGCTTTCTCCGATTACAAGTCTTTCTTCTACCCGTCAATAGGACTTTCCGCCATTCTGACGAGTATGTTTAATGCTCCTGATTGGCTGACATACCTGAAAGTTCGCGGTTCGTACACTGAGGTAGGTAACTCTTACGGCCGCTTCATGACTACCGTTACTTACCCTTACGATGAACAGACACAGAGCTGGACCAGTACCTCTTCTTATCCGAACACGAAACTGAAACCGGAACGTACCAAGTCATGGGAAGTAGGTTTGGACGCACGTATCCTCAATGACATCAGTCTTAACTTGACTTATTATCGTTCCAATACTTATAATCAGACATTCTATGCGGACTTGTCGCTTTCTTCGGGATATTCTAATATTCCTATCCAAAGTGGAAACATCATGAACGAAGGTCTGGAAATGTCATTGGGTTATAACAAGCAGTGGAAAGATTTCTCTTTCAATACGAACTATACATTGACATGGAATAAGAACCGGGTAAAACGGTTGGCTGACGGTGTGTATAACTATGCCACCGGACAACCTATCCAGATGCCGGAACTGTCTCCGCTTACTTATGGACATACGGATGCCCGCCTGATTTTGCGTGTCGGAGGATCAATGGGAGACGTATACGGACAACGCTTGCTCAAACGTGACTTGAATGGCTACATTCTTAATGAAGAAGGTGTCGGACTGGCTATGGAGAACAAAGAAACCTACTTAGGTTCTATTCTGCCTAAGATGAATATGGGCTGGAGTTTAGGATTCGGTTATAAGGGAGTTAATCTTGGCATGACTTTCACCGGACGTTTCGGAGGTATTGTTATCAGTGAGACGCAGTCCGTACTTGACGCTGCCGGTGTTTCCAAAGTCAGCGCGGACGTACGTGACGCAGGAGGCGTGCAGATTAATCAGAGCAAAGTCTCTGCACAGACTTACTATCAGACCATTCAGGGAACTGCGGCTTACTACACGTATAGCGCTACCAATGTACGACTCGGCGAACTTTCACTTAGCTATACATTGCCTAAAAAATGGTTTGACAATAAGGTCGGAATGACTGTTGGGCTGGTAGGAAAGAATTTATGGATGATTTATTGCAAGGCTCCTTTCGATCCGGAACTGACCACTTCAGCTGCATCTAACTTCTATCAGGGATTTGATGCCTATATGCTTCCGAGTACAAGAAATTTCGGATTCAATGTTAAATTTCAGTTTTAAATAATAAATAGGTATGAACAAGATAATAAAATATATCGGAGCAAGCGCAGTCGTATGTATGATGGCGGGGTGTACTACTAACTTTGAAGATTTTAATACCAACCCTTATCAGCCTTCAAAAGTACCGGCAAGTAACTTACTGTCTACGATGTTTAACGTGTATGCTTGTCCGCAACAGAATGCTTGTCAGGAGATTAATTGTATGTGGGCCAGCTTTAGCGGTCAAGTGACTGCGACAGCTAACTGGAGCTTTGGAAAGAATATCTTTGCTTATTATAATGCGTCCGAAGGGCACAATGACAGTTCATGGGGAAGACTCTACGGCTATATCTATCCTTCTTTCTTTCTGGTCGAGAACTCTACGGAAAAGAAAGGTGTCATTTATGCCATGGCTCAGTTAACCCGTGTTTATGGTATGCAGTTGCTCGCATCTTTGCAAGGTCCCATTCCTTACACACAGATGAAGGCCGGCGAAACGGAAGCCCCTTATGATAATGAGCAGACTGTATGGCATGCCATGTTTGACGATCTGGATAATGCGATCACCATTCTGAAGTCGGCGGCAACGTTCGGCGTAAATCAAGATTTGGCTGTGGTAGACCAGTTCTATAAAGGTGACTGCTCGAAGTGGCTGAAGTTTGCCAATACGCTGAAACTTCGGATGGCTATCCGCATCTCGGGAGTAGAACCGGAATATGCTCAGACCAAGGCTCAGGAAGCTGTACTTGGAGGTGTGATGGAAAGTGTGGGCGACAGTTCTTATGATACGACTAATGGCGGAATCAATGAAAATGGATATGCTATTGTCAGCGGATGGCCCGAAGTAAGAGCCAATGCCTGCCTCGTGTCGTACATGAACGGATATAACGATCCTCGCCGTCCTGCTTATTTTACTCCGCAGACTCAGACTGCTGCCGGTGGGTATGTAGGTGTCCGTTCGGGTTCGGCAGAAATACCTGAACCTACGGTATACGCCAACTATAGCAAACTCTTTATCGCTACCGACAAAACATTGCCACAACCGGTAATGTACGCTGCCGAAGCTGCTTTCCTGCGTGCGGAAGGAGCACTGAAAGGCTGGAATATGGGTGGAGATGCCAAGACTTTCTATGAAAAGGGAGTTCGATTGTCTTTTGAGGAATTTGGGGTATCGGGTGCCGATGATTATTTGGCTGACGCTACATCTATACCGGGAAATTATGTGGATAATTTAATTGCCGGACATACCGGAAACAATTATACGAACCAGTCGTCCATTACGATCAAGTGGGAGGATGGAGCTGATGACGCGAAGAAACTGGAAAGAGTACTTACCCAGAAATGGATTGCCTGTTATCCCGACCCGATGAACGGATGGGCAGATTTCCGTCGGACAGGCTATCCTAGAATCTTCCCGGCAACTGAATCTATGAATGCCGATTGTAATACGGGGCGCGGACAACGCCGTCTTCGTTTTACACGAAGTGAATACAATAACAATAAGGCGAATGTGGAAGCGGCCGTCAGTATGCTTAGCAATGGAAAAGATTCTAATGGAACTGATCTTTGGTGGGCAATGAAAGAAAATGGTACTTATTAATAGCTTAAATTAGGAATAACAATATGAAGAAATTATTATATATCATATTTGGAGTAATGGGTGCACTGATGTTTATACAGTGCAGCGACTGGACTGAAATGGAACCGAAGTTCACCGAACCGGTGAATATCAATGGCGAAGACTATTATAAGGCACTGAGAGAGTATAAGAAATCCGATCATCCGATTGTTTTCGGCTGGTACAGTGAATGGACCGGAACCGGAACGAATATGAACAACCAGTTGAGAGGTATTCCCGATTCAATGGATATCGTCTCTCTTTGGGAGGG